>Ga0307410_10000301_pt1 | contig 19232 bp, 14 predicted proteins | sample 322Ometagenome_3_FD_203707 | JGI IMG/M metagenome (GOLD analysis project Ga0307410, IMG submission 203707) | Maize rhizosphere microbial communities from greenhouse at UC Davis, California, United States - 322HYB-O-3 | ecosystem: Host-associated > Plants > Roots > Rhizosphere > Soil | place... | reverse complement strand
TGCCGTTGAGCCGCGTGTAGCGCACGAACTCCTGCGACAAGGCGCGATACTCGTCGGTCTGGGGGGCAAGCGTGGCGAACCAGTCCGCGAGCTTGCCGCCTTCCAAAGCCCTGTTCAGCCCGGCGGCCGCGTCCAGCTTCGGCCGCTTCACCGTATAGACTTCGCTGTTGACCTTCTTCGGGTCCGAATAGCCCGTGGCGAGCGCGGAAGCATAGCGCAGCGCCGCCCTCGTCAGCGCGGCCTCACGCTCATCGCGGTCTTTCGGGATCTCGCCTTTCATGAACAGATCGCGGTTCAGCCCGTGGGCGCCGGCGCCGTCGATGACCTCGACCAGCTGCTTCTCCGCTCCGCCGTCCCAGGCAGGCTGCCATTGGCGCGCCTCGTAGAAGGCGCGGACTTCATCGCTCGCGCCGGCGCCAAGCGCCTTCGCATCCACTTGGTCGCTGAACAGGTTCCCGCATGCCGACAAGGAAACGCTCAACAGGGCAAGGGCAACAGTCTTGCCGAGACAATCATGAACTCTCACGCGGGCAAGAACGCTACTGCTGTAGAAAGAGTTCAGTCTTCCTGCAGATTGGGATCGCGGAGGCCCTCGCCGATGCTGCCGCGAAGCTTGTCGCTTTCGCTACTGGTCACCGGATAGGCGCAATAGTCGGCAGCGTAATAAGCGCTCGGGCGGTGGTTGCCCGACATGCCGATCCCGCCGAACGGAGCGGTCGACGGCGCGCCGTTGGTCGGCTTGTTCCAATTGATGACGCCTGCGCGGACGTTCGCCCAGAATTTGTCATACTGCTCTGGGCTTCCGCCGAGCAGGCTGGCCGCGAGGCCGAAGCGCGTATTGTTGGCCTCGTCGATCGCGGCGTCGAAGTCCTTGACCCGGATGAGCTGCAGGACGGGCCCGAACATCTCCTCGTCGGGAACATCCTTGGCGTCCGTCACGTCGATCAGAGCAGGCGACAGGAACGGCCTGTCGTCCTTCGGCCGCTCCAGACGCCGGATCGGCCGGCCGCCCTTCATCATCAAAGCGACCCACTGCTCCTGCAGATGGTCGGCCGACGCATTGTCGATGACGCAACCCATGAACGGCTGCGGATGTGCGAACGGCTCCGCGACGATCATGCGGTCCATCAGCGTGGTGATCATCTCCACCAGCTTCTGTTCCTTGCCGTCCTCGACGATCAGCCGGCGCGCCGCAGTGCAGCGCTGGCCCGCGGACAGGAAGGCGGATTGGGCGATGATTGCCGCCGCCGCGTCGAGGTCCTTTACGTTCCACGCGACGATCGGGTTGTTGCCGCCCAACTCGAGCGCGAGGATCTTGCTCGGCGTTTCCGCAAACTGCTTGTGCAATGCGGAGCCGGCCCGTGCGGAACCGGTGAACAGCAGGCCATCGATGCCGGGCTGCGAGGCGAGCTCGCGTCCCTCGTTCGGCCCGCCGATCAGCAGGCGGACCGCGCCTTCAGGGACGCCGGCCTCATGATAGCATTGCACGAGGAACTCGCCGGACGCCGGGGTCTTTTCCGACGGCTTGAAGACCACCGCATTGCCCGCGATCAGCGCCGGCACGATGTGCCCGTTCGGCAGATGCGCGGGGAAGTTGAACGGCCCGAGCACTGCCAGGACCCCGTGCGGCTTGTGGCGGATGGCGACCTTGCTGCCGAGCGCGGCCTCAAGCTTCTTCTGCGGCGTCCGGTCGGCATAGGCCGCGACCGAAATCTCCACCTTGTTGACGACGGCACCGACCTCGGTCTTCGTTTCCCAAAGCGGCTTGCCGGTCTCGCGCGAGATGAGGTCCGCGAACTCGTCCGTCCGCTTACGCACGACATTGGCGAAGCGGCGGAGGGTTTCCATGCGATAGGCGATCGAATGTGCTGCCCATTCCGGCCAGGCGGCGCGCGCGATCGCAACCTCGGCGGCGGCGTCGCCGATGTCGCCGGACCACAATTCTGCCCCGGTCGACGGTTCCGTCGACACCAGTTTTTCGGCCATTAACGGCGCATCACCATGTTGTGCGATGGCGGTCAAGTTGCCGTTCGTTCGTCGGACATGGCTTCGCCCATACGACGGATCGCGGCGATTTTCCGTTCGAAAAGTAGCCAATCGTCATTTTCGGCGATGCACGACCAGATGGATTCGACCTCCTCGATATGCATTGAGCAGGGATCCGCGTCCGACCAGTAGGCGTGTTGCGGCACATCTTCGCGCCCTTCGAGCGCGGATGCGAGGGAGCGGAAATTCTCCGAAGCATATCGTTCCGCGCCGGGGTCACGGCCGCCGCGCCAGTCGAAGAACAGTCGGTCAATCGGCACTTCCCGCGACTGGAGAGCCCTTAACAGCGCGGCGGTCAGACTGCGGTCCGTTTCGCGATCCTTCGCCCGCACTCCGAGGCGTCGCAGGAGGGCCACGACAAGCTCGTCCTCGAACCGGTCGGACCAGCCCGCCAGCATGTCCGACAACGGGGGCGCCTCGGCGACCAGCGACATGCATCCGGCAAATTGCGCCAGGTCCCAGTGGATCGCCTCCGGCTGGCGGCCGAAGGAATAGAGTCCGTAGTGGTCGAAATAGGCTGCCGTGAAATCCGGGTCCCAGTCCGGCGTGAACCGCCAGGGGCCGTAGTCGAAGCTCTCGCCCGTGACGTTGATGTTGTCGCTATTCAGCACGCCGTGCACGAAGCCCGCGGCCATGTAGCTCGCCGCCAGCCGTGCCGTCGCCGCCGCGACCAAGTCGAACAGGCGCAACGCATTCTCCGCGGGGTCCTCGGCGGCAGCCTCCCCGTATAGGTTCACCAGGCAGTAGCGGACGAGCGCGTTCAGGTTTTCCACTTCGCCATAGAAAGCGAGCCGCTGGAAGGTGCCGATGCGGACGTGGCCGTGGCTGAGCCTGGTTAGCACCGACGAGCGGGTGGGCGAGGGCTCGTCCCCGCGAACAAGCTCTTCACCCGTCTCGAACAAGGCGAAGGTCTTGGACGTGTTGACACCCAGGGCCTCGAGCATTTCGGTCGCGAGCACCTCGCGCACGCCTCCCTTGAGCGTCAGCCGGCCGTCGGCAGTTCGGCTGTAGGGCGTCTGCCCGGAGCCCTTGGTGCCAAGGTCCAGCAGGCGATCCCGCTCGTCCCGAAGCTGCGCGAAGGTGAAGCCGCGCCCGTCGCCGATGTCGGGGTTGTACACCCGAAACTGATGGCCGTGGTACCGCAAGGCCAAGGGCTGCTGCAGGTTTTCCGGAAGCGGCGCGAAGCGGCAGAAATGCGCCGCCCATTGCTCGTCTATGAGGTCGCCCAGACCCGTGCGGTCCGCCCAGCGCCGGTTGACGAAGCGGGGGGTGCAGGAAGGAAAGATCGCGGGCTCGACGGCGTCGTAGAAGGCGTCGCCGAGTTCGAGGATTCGGGGATCGGGGCGGTAGGCTGAAGTCATTGGCAGCCCAAAGCTGGTGATGGGGTAGCGGTTCCGCTAGGCCAACGGACATGGGAAGCAAGGGCGATGCGCTGGTGGCGGCACTCCGGGCTTGGGGCCTGGCGCTGCCGGGAGCGCACGGCAAAGCGCCGTGGCCGGAGCACGACGATCTCGCCGTCAAGGACAAGACGTTCGCCTATCTGCCGGCCAATGGCCGGCCGTTCAGCCTGTCCTGCAAGCTCCCTTATACAGGTTATGAAGCTCTCCAGTTGCCCTTTGCAGAGCCGACCGGCTACGGCTTGGGAAAGAGCGGTTGGGTGAGCTTCAACCCTGGGGAGGATGATATTCCGGACATCGAGCAGCTGAAGGCCTGGGTCGAGGAGAGCTATCGCGGGCAGGCTCCGCGCAAGCTGGTGAAAGAGCTCGATGCCCGCGCCTGACGCTGCCCCCGTCTCGGGCGTAACCTGGGAAGACCGTTACTGGACCAGCCGCGACGGGCTGAAGCTCCATTACCGCGACTATGCCGGCCGGACCGATCGTCCGCCTTTGCTGATGCTCCACGGCCTGACGCGGAACTCGCGGGACTTCGAGAATGTCGCGGCGCGCTACGCCGGTGACTGGCGAGTGATCGCCGCCGACTTCCGCGGTCGGGGGGAGAGCGCGCGCGATCCGAATTCGGCGCGGTACGTACCTGGCACCTATGCGGCTGACGTGACCCAGCTGCTCGACGAGCTCGGCATCGGCGAGGCCGTTTTCCTCGGAACGTCGCTGGGCGGGCTGGTGACGATGATCGTGGCTCAGGTTGCGCCCGAACGGATCGCCGGCGTCCTCCTCAACGATGTCGGGCCGGAGCTGGACCTGAGCGGCATCGATCGCATCAAGACCTATGTCGGCAAACCCGTCGTGTTCCGCGACTGGGACGAGGCGGCGGACACGCTCCAGAAACGGGCCGGCGATGTGCATCCTCGTTACGGCCGAACGGAATGGCTGCGCTTCGCGAAGCGCATCTGCCGGGAAACCGACCAAGGCGTCGAGTTCGACTATGACATGGCGATTGCCGACCCCTTCAATGCGGGCAACACGGGCGAAGTGCCCGACGCCTGGCCCTATTACCGCGTCCTTGCGGGTCGTCCGATCCTCGTGCTGCGCGGGGAGACCAGCGACCTTCTGAGCGATGCGGCCGCCCAGCGCATGGCGACTGAGATCCCCGACGTGGAAGTCCTGACCGTGCCGCGCGTCGGTCATGCGCCGGACCTCGACGAGCCCGAAGCGGTCGACGCCATCGACCGCCTGCTGCAGCGGGTTCTTAAGCGGTAATCCGCTTCAGCTTCGCAAGCGCCGCCTTGTCGCCTTCTTCGGGCGAGATCGTTCCGCTGAAATCGCCCTTCCGGTCGAACAGTAGCACGGTCGCCGTATGGTCGACCGAATAGCCTCCGCTCGAATCGGGCACCTTCTGCGAGAAGATGCCGAACTGCTTCTTCACCTGCTCGATCTGCGCGGGTGAGCCGGTCAGGCCGGTAACGGGGCTGTTGAACAGTTCGGCATATTTGCCGACCTCCGCAGGCCCGTCGCGTTCCGGATCGACGGTCACGAAAAGGATCTCGAAGGGGCGGTCGCCCGCGCCGAGTTGCTGCCGCAGGCGGACCATGCGGGCGAGCGTGGTCGGGCAGACGTCCGGGCAATGGGTGAAGCCGAAGAAGATGGCGTAGGGCTTCGCCGCGAGCGCGGTGCTTGAGAACGGCCTGCCCTCGGAGCCGGTGAGCGTGAACGGTCCGCCGATGCTGCTGATCGCCAGCGGCTGCTGCTGTGTGGGCGTCTCATTGACCGGACGCAGCATCAGGAAGGCGAACGCGGCCAGCGCCACAGCGACGAGTGCCCAGAGGATGATCCGCACGCGTTGCATGGTCAGCGGCCTCCCGCGCCGACAGCGACGTCGACATCGCGCGGGCCGGATTTTTCGAACTTCAGACGGAGCTTCATCACGTCGCTTGCCCGAAGAGGAGCGCCTAGCCCGGTAATCATCACATGCGTTCCGCCGGGCTTGAGGTGCACCGCGGCCCCTGCGGGGAGGGCAAGGCCCGCGTCCATTTCGCGCATTCGCGAAATGCCGTCCGAGCTTTCGCTCACGTGCAGCATCGCTTTGGCCGGAGCGGCCGCTTCGACGCTGACGAGCCGGTCGTCGCCTGCCCCGCGATTGTGGATGGTCATGTAGGCCGCAGTCGCGGTCTGGCCGGCGACCGTTTCGCGCGCCGAGGCATCGCTGATCTGAAGGTCGGCCGTGCCGCTCTTGCTGCAGGAGGCGAGCAGCAGCGCCGCCAGGAGGATTCGTTTCACCCGGGCTCCCTAGAGACGGGGCGAGCGCCCTTCAATGACGCCTTACGGCCGGATGTAGGGGATGAAGGCGCCGAGCCGGCAGGTCGGCCCGGGGATCCTGCTGACTGGATCGAATGAGCGGATGAGGTCGCCTTCGCAATATTGGGTGCCGAGGGGCTCGGTGACGAGCACGTCCCACTGGCCGATCCCGCCGCAACCGCCCTGCAGCTGATTGACCCAGACCGATCTGCCCCGACGCAGGACCAAGGTGTTCCGGTTCACGGACCGGAAGCCTTCGCTTTGCGTCGTTCCCACGCAGCGCTGCGGAGCGCCGGCTACCAGTCCGGCGATGTCCGCGATGGGCGCATTGTTCGCAACAGGGGGCGGCGGAGCCGCGCAGCCGGCTAGGGCCGAGCCGAGGCAGATGGTGACGAACCTCATTGCGAGTTCCCTTTAAGTCACATTGCGACCTATCGAAACGCCCATTAACGCGCGCTGAGGAAGCGAGGGACGTGGTGCGCGGCGATCAACCAGTACGCAGAGTGACTATCGTTGGCGGAGGCACCGCCGGGTGGATGACAGCCGCCGTGCTTTCGCAATGGCTCAGCCAGGTCAAGATCACCCTGGTCGAGTCCGAAGAAATTGGGACCATCGGGGTCGGCGAGGCGACGATCCCGCACATCCGCAACTACCTCGCGCTCGCCGGAATCGACGCGCTGAAAATGATCAGCGAGACCAAGGCGACCTTCAAGCTGGGCATCCAGTTCGTCGACTGGGGCGCGCCGGGCGAGAGCTATATCCACGGCTTTGGCAAGATCGGTCGCGACATGCTTTGGCTGCATCCGCATCAGCTGTGGCTGGCGGCGCGCGAGCGTGCACCCGGTTCGGTGAAGCCCTTCGATCATTATTCGATCGCCGGCGCGGCGGCGCTCCGCAACCGGTTCGCCTTTCCGGACAAGCGCAATCCTAATTCGCCAATCGCCGATCTCGAATATGCCTATCATTTCGACGCGTCGTTGTTCGCCCGCTTCCTTCGTGCCGAGAGCGAGGCGCGCGGAGTCATGCGTGTTGAAGGTCGCATCGTGGAGACTCTCCAGGACTCGGAAACGGGATTCGTCACGGGCGTTCGGCTGCAGGACGGTCGCGAACTGGACGGCGACCTCTTCGTCGACTGCTCGGGTATGCGTGCGCTGCTGATCGGCGACGCTGTCGGCGTCGGCTACGAACATTGGAACAAGTGGCTTATCTGCGATCGCGCACTTGCCGTTCCATGCGAGAGCGTCTCGCCGCTCACCCCTTACGTGCGGTGCACGACGCGTTCGGCGGGTTGGCAATGGCGCATCCCGCTGCAGCACAGGATCGGCAATGGCTATGTCTATTCTTCGGATTTCGTCAGCGACGACGAAGCAGCGGCAACGTTGTTGTCCAGTCTGGACGCGGCGCCGCTTGCCGACCCGCGTTCTGTTCGCTTCGCTCCGGGCGTGCGCGCAAAGGCCTGGGAGAAAAATGTCGTCTCGATTGGACTTTCGTCAGGATTCCTGGAGCCGCTAGAATCGACGAGCATCCACCTGATTCAGACCGGCATCCACAAGCTCCTGGCTCTGTTCCCCGCCACCGGATTCTCGCAGCCGGATATCAACGAATATAATCGCCAAGCGCGGTTCGAATTCGAAGACGTCCGAGACTTCATTATCGCCCATTACAACGTGACGCGGCGTTCGGGAGAGCCCTTCTGGGACTACGTCCGGACGATGGACGTGCCGGATACACTCAGCGAACGATACGAGCTGTTCCGCTCGTCGGGCCGGTTCTTCAAGCATGGCGCGGCCGAACTCTTCGCCGAGGAGAGCTGGGTGCAGGTGCTGCTCGGACAGGGTTTCGAGGCGAAGGCCGACCCGGTCGCGCAGTTCGTCCCCACAGAGGAGATTGTCGGTTTCCTCAACGACATGGCGGAGATCATCGCCGAGGTCGCGGAATCGTTGCCTGACCACGGAGACTTCGTCTCGCGCCTGCCCTCAAGCACTCCAAAGGGGCAGGAGGCGGTGGCGACGTCCACGCTGATGCACAACCTCGCCGAGGTGCATCGCTAGTTCGTCGCGGTGGACTCGTGTCCTGAAAAGCACAACCGTTGCGCCGCGTTTCCGAAGGGCGCGAGGCGCAATTGACTTAGCTCGTTGGAAGAGCTTTTCTTGGCACAAGAGTCAAATAACCGACACATTTTTGTAACCGGTTACACGCCAGGGGAGAGGGCCAGTGAGCACGTTCGAGAGCAAGCGTCAGCTTGCCAATGGGATTTCCGCGTTTGCAGTCGCAGCGGCACTCATGGTCGCTTCGCCCGCCTATGCGCAGACGCAGACCGCGACTTTGCAAGGGCGAGTCGAAGGCGCATCTGCCGGGACGCAGGTGGTCGCGACCGACAACAATACCGGTCGGCGAGTGACGGGAACGGTCGACGCAACCGGAAACTACACCATACTCGGCCTCACGCCGGGCACATATACAATCAGCGTTGAAGGACGTGATGCGCAGCAGACGACGTTGCTCGTCGGCCAGACCGCGGTGGTTGACTTCGTGCCGCCGAGCGCGGCGGGCACTGGCGGCGCCGTCGTTGTCACCGGCCGCCGCCTCCGTGAGGTCCGTACTCAGACCGTTTCTACTAACATCACGCCAGCGCAGATCGAGAACCTGCCGCAGAACAAGCGCAACTTCCTGAGCTTCGCGGCCCTCGCGCCGGGCGTACAGGTGACCGCGGGTGAAAACGCGCAGGTTCAGGCCGGCGGCATCGCTTCCCAGTTCGTGAATGTCTTCCTCGATGGCATGAGCTTCAAGAACCCGATCAACCACGGCGGTGTGTTCGGGCAGAATTTTGGCCTGGGTAATCCCTTCCCGCAGGTCGCGGTCCAGGAATATGTGGTCGAAACCCAGAACTTCGGAGCGGAGACTGGTCAGGCCGGTTCTGCGGTCATCAGCGCCATCACGAAGACTGGCGGCAACGAATTTCACGGCTCGGCCTTTACGGAATTCCAGCCGAAAGACTGGGTCGAGCAGCCGCACTTCGACAGGAAGGCAAACGCGCGGAAGCCCGACTACCGGCGTTGGCAGTATGGCGCGGAACTCGGCGGTCCGATCCTTCCGGGCAAGCTGCATTTCTATGTAGCGGCGGAACGAACCAATCAACTCCGCCCGAGCACGGCCGGCACCCTCGATCCCACTCGTTTCCCGGCGAATCTCGTCGCGGAGACCAATGTGTCGCACAACATGGATTTCAAGCAGGGCCTCTACTTCGGGAAGCTCACGGCCTATGTGACCGACGAGGACACGGTCAACCTGATGGGTTACCTTCGTCGTGAGGACAATCTCGGCGATATCGCAAGTAATGCGCTTCCAAGTCACGGTCGCAGGATCAGGACTGATCAGGATCGCTTCCAGCTGCAGTGGCGTCACAATGCCGGCGATTTCCTGAACCAGCTGAACATCGCCTACGACAAGGCGAAGCAGGACACTCCCAGCGTCGAGCCGGGGCCTGAGCTCGTCCTTTTGAACGACACCAACGCGCCCTTCTCCGAAGGTGTACTGGCGGGCGGCCATTTCTTCGAACAGGGCGACAATCAGAAGAGCTGGACGATTAAGAACGACAGCACGTATCGCATGGGCGAGCATTCGCTGAAGTTCGGTGGGCAGGTCGTCTGGCTCGACCTGTCGCGGTCCGTCGTGAACGCATTCAACGGACGCTACTTCTTCACGAACCCCGGGGCGGTTCCGACGTTCAGCTTTGATACTTCCCAGCCGGCTCAGGCGCGAGTCAATGTCCAGCCAACCCCCACACTGAACGCCGATGATACGCAGGTCGGTCTTTACATTCAGGACGAGTGGAAGCCCGATAACCACTGGACCATCAATGCGGGGATTCGCTGGGATTTCGAATCCAACGCCAACAACAATGACTATGTAACGCCCCAAGCGATTGCTGACGCACTGCGTGCCTATCCGGGCTGGGCGGCGCGCGGAATCGATCCCGAAGATTATATCTCTGACGGGGACAACCGCGATCCGTTCTACGGCGCGTTCCAGCCGCGTTTCGGCGTCGCCTATGACGTTCATGGCGATCGCGACCTTGTCTTCTTCGGCGGCGCTGGCCGCTATTACGACCGTCAGCTTTTCATCCAGGGCGTGCTCGAGCAGCTGACAAACTCGAACCGCGAAGTGTCGCTGCACTTCTGTCCAGGCGGTGCGGCGCCCACACCAATTCCCGGTGATCCGAATCCGCAGTTGTTCGGCACGGGAGTGGACACGGCGCATTGCGCTCAATGGACCGAGGCGTTGCGTGACCCCGAGAATCTGAGGGCCTTCGCGACGAATTCAGCGAATGCGGCAGGGCTGACGGGCGGCTCCGTGTGGGTGCTGAACAACAAGTCGAAGATGCCCTATTCGGACCAGTTCAACCTGGGCGTCCGCAAGCGCTTCGGTGACATCCAGACGTCGCTGACCGTCTCCCACATCCGTTCGCACAACATCCAGATGTTCGTCCGCGCGAACTTCATGGAGAACGGCTGGTACACGCGGTTCGTGACGCGTGATGGCGCCGGCAACGTGATCGGCTGCACCGACGGTGGCGACGCGTGGATCTGGGACAATGTTTCCGGAAGCCTGACCAACGCCAACGGCTCACCGGTCGCGACGAGCGTCTGTGCGGCCCAGAACGGCCAGCTCCCCGGATTCTCCGGCAAGCTCAATCGCGGCAAGAGCAACGGCAAGGCGAACTATAACGCCATCTACATCACCGCTGAGAAGCCTTTCACCGATCAATCGACCTGGGGCTTCACTACGTCCCTCACGCTGCAGCGGGCACGCAGCAATGTGGCGCAGGAGCTCAACAGCGACGAGTTCTACAACGGCACGTCGCTGGATGCTTACGGCTGGAACCATGTGAACGGCGTTCCCAAGTGGAACTGGGTCACGTCAGCCAGCTATCGGGCGCCGCACGACTTCGTGTTCTCTGGCTTGCTGACCCTCAACTCGGGTCCGGCGTTCGGTCACATCCAGGCGCCGTGGAATTCGTCGATCAACTTCCCGGATCGCTCGGGTGGCGGATCGGACGTCATCAAGGCGAACCTCGGCGGCGTCTACTGGCCGAAGAAGACAATCGGCTACAAGCGCCTCGACCTTCGCGTTGCGAAGACGTTCAGGATGCCTTGGGGCCACGAGCTGACCGCCGACTTCGAGGTGTTCAACGCGTTCAACTGGCTGAACCGCAACTATCCGTCGTGGGATGCCGGCGGTGGCGACAATCCGCCGCGGATCTTCGACCAGCAGGTCGCGGCCGATTCCCGCGCATTCCAGGCGGGACTGCGTTACAAGTTCTGATCGAGTACAAAGACATCGGGAGGGGGACGGCAATGTCTCCCTCCTTTTCTTTTCTGGACGGACGAGTTGAGACCTGAGCTTCGGCGGTTCGGACAAACCGAAAGTCCCGTGGTGGTCGTCGACGAATTCAGCGGCGATCCGGAACGCGCGGCGCGCGTTGCAGAAGCGCTCGCGCCTTTCCCTGACGAGAAGGCAAGCTACTACCCGGGTGTCCGGCGGATGATCGGACGGGGAGACTCGGACGCCTATCAATATGTCGAAGAGATTTGTGAGCGCGCCGCCCAGTTCATTGCCGGTGCGTTCGATGTTGATGGCTTCGACCTTCTTCGATCGAGCTTCTCAATGGTGAGCCGGAAGCCGTCGGACCTGTCGGATCCGCAGCGCGCGCCTCACTTCGATTCAACCGACCAGAAATATTACGCGCTGTTGCACTATCTTCGAGTGCCCGCAGGGACCGGCACCGCCTTTTTCCGCCAACGCTCGACCGGCATCGAGCGCGTGAATGAAGCCAACGTCGATCAGTTCGTCCGCACCGCACAGGCGGACGCTGGGCTGCTTCCGCCGGACTCAGGCTACATCCGCGGGTCGAACCAATTCTTCGAGCAGATCGGCGCGGTTGAGGGCGTTTCCGACCGCCTGATCATCTACCAGGGCAGCCTTCTCCATTCGGGCATCATCCCGCCCGGGATGAACTTCAGCGCGGACCCGTGCGAGGGCCGGCTGACCGCCAATATTTTCGTGCGTGGACATTGAGGGAAATCGAGCATGCGTAGGTTCGGGTTGTTGCTTGCGTCGGGTGCAGTGCTGCTGGGGAGCTCCGCCGCAGACGCGCAGAAGCGTACCTACATCAACCCGATCGATGTGGATTACCGCTACAATTGGGAGCAGACGAACCGCGGCGTCAGCTACCGCACCGGCGCCGACCCCGTGATCGTTCGGCACAAAGACGCCTACTATCTCTTCCAGACGCTGGCCGATGGATACTGGCGCTCAACCAACCTCATCGACTGGACCTTCGTCACGCCGTCGCGTTGGCCTTTTGGCGGCATCGTCGCTCCTGCGGCGGTTTCCGACGGGGACCGGCTTATCCTCTGGCCGTCCATGTCATTCACGCGCCCCGGCTCGATCCTGGTTTCGACCGCTCCGGAGACCGGCAAGCTAGATTTCCTTGTGCGGTCTATGCCCGACCTTCCGGGCGCGGTGGACGACCGCGACCTTGAGAAGATGAAGCCCAACGAGATCCCGCCGGGACCCTGGGATCCGGGTGTACTGAAAGACGATGACGGGCGCTGGTACCTTTATTGGGGCAGTTCGAACGTCTTCCCGATCTACGGCATCGAAATTGCGTTCGAGGGCGACAAGCTCATCTACAAGGGCGAGGTCTCGAAGCTGTTCAACCTGCAACCTGAGAAGCACGGCTGGGAGCGCTTCGGGCAGGACCACAACGGTCTGCTCGCCAACGGCCAACCGACAAAGCCCTATGTCGAGGGCGCCTGGGTGACGAAGCACAACGGCAAATATTATCTACAGTACGGAGCTCCCGGGACGGAATTCAATGTGTACGGCAACGGCACTTACGTGTCGGACAAGCCACTCGGACCGTTCGAATATGCCGACTACAACCCGATCGCTTATAAGCCGGGCGGGTTCGTCGAGGGCGCGGGCCATGGCTCCACCTTCAAGGACGAGTTCGGAAACTACTGGAACACCGGAACGCCGTGGATCGGCTACAACTGGACGTTCGAGCGGCGCGTAAACATGTTCCCGACGAAGTTCGAAGCGGACGGCCAGATGTGGGCGACGTCACGCTTCCAGGACTTCCCGCAGTACATGCCGACCAGCAAGGTCGACGACATCAACAGCCTGTTCACCGGCTGGATGCTGCTATCGTACCGGAAGGCCGCCACGGCCTCATCGACGATGGGCGAGTTCATGACCGACCGCGTCACGGACGAGGATCCGCGTACCTTCTGGGTCGCGGCGCAGAACAGGCCAGGCGAGACGCTGACCGTGGATCTCGGCGCATCGAAGACGGTCCGTGCGGTGCAGGTGAACTATGCCGATTACAAGTCGGGCCGCTTCGCCGACGCCCCCGACATCTATACGGAGTTCGAGCTTCAGCATTCGATCGACGGCCAGACCTGGCAGCCACTTGCAAAGCCCGACGGCCCGCGCCGCGACCGGCCCAATGCCTACATCGAGTTGCCGCAGCCGGTGCGCACGCGGTTCGTCCGTTACGTGCACGGCCATGTCGGCGCCGCCAATCTGGCGATCAGCGATTTGCGCGTTTTCGGCAAGGCCGATGGCCGTGCGCCATCCGCGCCAGGCAGCTTGACGGGCCAACGACATCAGGACCAGCGCGATGCCACCATCCGCTGGGCCAAGGTGCCGGGCGCGATCGGCTACAATATCCGTTTCGGAACGCGCGCCGATCGCCTGACCCACACCTATCAATTGTGGGCAGACGAACTCGGCAATCCGGCAAAGCTGCAGAAGGATCTTCGATCTCTGAACGTCGGCGTCCCCTATTGGGTCGCGGTCGAGGCGTTCAACGAAACGGGCGTGTCGAAGCTCAGCCGGACCGTGCGGATCCGCTGATCATTCGAGCCACCCCCCGGTGAACCCGGCGCGCTTCAACCCGCGCCGGATCGCCGGGACCTGTCGCATGTAACGCCAGACGAAATCGTCGCGATGGTTTGCGGCCTGCAGAAGGATCGGCCCCTGGTCGATGCCGAGATAATCGTTCGCGACCCAGCCGTGAGCGGCATCGACGGTCCCGGTCTCCGAACGGACGTCCAGGTAGGTGTAGCTCGGGTTGAAGCTGTCGAGGAATCCATAGTTCTTGAAGATGCGGGAGCCGTGGTCGGCAAGCAATGCCTCGGCCGCAGGGATCACGATCTCCGGGGCGAAGGGCAGCGAACCGAGCGCTGCTGTAGGCGACAGCGTCCCGTCGTCCCGCTCGTCGGGCTCGCCAAGCGGCCCGCGTGCCGCATAGCCGAAGAAGGTCCGCTGCTCGCCCTTGAAGGGCACGGTTCGTCCACCTGGTCCGTCGCATGCAGTGAGGCCCCAGATGCGGTCAGAATAGCCGTTCCAGCGCATCGGGTTGGTGGCGCAATAGGCCCGGTTCGCATAGGTCTCGCGGCGGCTGTTCTCGAAATAGTCGAACCCGGCTTGGCGCATCGGTGCGTCGAGGATGCCGCGGAAATCGATGAACAGCTGACTGTACTGGTGACCGAACAAGGGCGCGAAGGCCAGGCGGCGGGTGACTCCCTCGCCGCGCCAGAAGCTCGGGTAGGGCGCGGTCCACTGCTCCCAAAGATGTGCCGGCCCCGCATGCACCGGCGCTCCCAGCGCCAGGATGTTGGCCATCATTCCCTCATTGTAGCCGACCCAATTTGCGGGGATCAGACCGGTTTCTGGATGCCAGCCCATGGAGATCGGCTTGCGGCCGTCGCTGCGGAAGAAGTTCCAGTCGGCACGCGCATAGATGGCATTTGCGAGCCGCCGGATTTCGCTCTCCGCGGCATCATGCCGATCGAAATACTGACCCGCGAACAGGACGCCGAGCAGAAGGATGGTCGTGTCGATGCTCGACAGCTCGACCGTGCGATGACGAAGCCCCGTCTGCATGTCGAGGAAGTGGTAGAAGAAGCCCTTGTGCCCCGCGATGCCTGTGCGCTCGGGTCCTTGAGGCGCGTTCCAGAAGAAGCGCAGGGTCGTGAGCGTGAGGTCGCGTGCTTCGGCGCGCGAACACCAGCCGCGCTCCACCCCGACCGCATAAGCCGGAAGGGCGAAGCCGACGGCTGCGATGCTGCAGAAGGCTGGCGTGGGCCAGCGGTCAGGCACAAGGCCGTTCTTCCGGTTCACCGTTTCCCAGAAGAAGTGGAAGGTCCGCTTCTCGATGTCCTCGTAAAAGGCGGGAAGGGTGCGGCCGATCGAGGGATATTGGACGGAAGTGCACGCGGGGAGCGCGCTTCCGGCGATCAGCAGCGATGAATTACGAAGCAGCGAGCGACGGTCGAGTAAGATCAACGGCTACGGGCCTTTGGGTCGGTGGTTGAACGGATCACGAGCTCGGGCATGTGGAGTTCCTGCCCGTTGGAGTCTTCTCCGCCGGCGAGCATGGAGACGAGGCGATCGAGCGCACGCTCGCCGAGCTCGGCGATACGAACGCGCACCGTCGTCAGGCCGAGGTGCCGAGCGAGCGGGACATCGTCGAATCCGACGACTGCGACGTCTTCGGGAACGCGGAGGCCGGCCTGTCGAAGCGCCTGGAGAGCACCCGCCGCCATCATGTCGTTGGCCGCGAACACCGCATCGAATTTCTGTCCGGATTCCAGCAAAGCCTTGATGGCTGCTTCGCCGGATTCTTCGCTGAAGTCGCCCTGCACCAGCTCGACTGACACACTATCCTGAGCCTCGAGCGCGCTGCGGAACGCATCCGCACGCTCCTGCGCCTCGATGTTGCCCGTAGCACCGGCGATGTGGACAATCCGCTTGCACCCAAGGGACACCAGGTGCTCCGCGACCGCTCGCGAACCCGCGGGATTGTCGAGCCGGACTGCGGCGTGGCCGCCCACACCCTCTCGGGTGTTGATGAGCACGGCCGGGGTGCCGGTCGGCAGCGCCTCGACAAGCTCGTCTTCCGACAGATGGGGCGCGAGGACGATCAGGCCGTCGACGCGGCCGCGCATGGCACGCATGGCATTCGCCGACTGCTCGCTTCCCGCGTGAACGTTCGACAGCAGCAGCATGTAGCCGCGACGGCTCGCTTCGCGGTCCATCCCGCGCACGATTTCGGAGAAGAACTCGCCGTGGAAATCGGGAAGTACGACGCCGATCGCATTGGTGCGCGAAAGGCTCAGGCTTCGCGCGCCGGCATGCGGAACATAGCCGAGCTCGCGCACCGCGTCGGCAACGCGGGCACGCATTTCCTCGCCGACATTATCGAGCCGATTGAGCACGCGCGACACGGACGCTACGGACACCTGCGCGCGGCGGGCCACATCTCGGATCGTCGCATCAGCCATGGGCACCTTTTGAACGGCTGTTGGGGTAAAAGTCACGGTTTGATCGATTGCAATTGCCCGTGGGCTCGGTCATGTAACCGGTTACACAAAGCGTCAAGGACTCTGATCCGGCGGTAGCTCGGAGCGCCAGCCAGAGCGCAGAGGAAGGGGAGAGAGAATGCTAGAAACGCGCATTTCGCGCAGGGCCGCGCTGATCGGCGCGGGCGCCATGACCGCATGGCTTGCGAGCCCTGCACGAGCGCTTCTCCAGGCTGCTGGCAAGCTGGAGGTGCCCGCCTTCATCGATCAGCTGATCGCGCGCATGACGCTCGAGGAAAAGGCGGGCCAGCTCAGCCTGATGGCATCGGCCTGGGGGCCGGGCGCGGCGGCCGCGCTCAACCCCCCAAGCAACAGCAATTTTCCACAGCAGCTGGAAGAAACGCGCAAGGGTCAGCTCACCGGGATCTTCAACGGCAATGGCGCGCGCATGGCGCGCATCATGCAGGATGCAGCGGTCAAGGAATCGCGGATGAAGATCCCGCTGATCTTCGCCGCTGACATCATCCACGGTCACCGCACCATCTTTCCGGTGCCGCTCGCCGAAGTCGCGAGCTTCGAACCGGAGCTTGCGCGCCGAACGGCGGAAGTCGCGGCGTTCGAAGCGGCGGGTGCGGGAATCGACTGGAACTTCGCGCCGATGGTCGACGTCGCCCGTGACCAGCGTTGGGGCCGCGGCGTCGAAGGCGGCGGCGAGGACGTGCTGCTGGGCCAGCTGTTCGCCGCGGCGCGCGTGCGTGGCTTCCAAGGCAAGGACTTCAAGTCCAACGAGCATTTCCTCGCGACTGCCAAGCATTTCGCGGCGTACGGCGCGGCGGAAGCGGGCCTGGACTACAACACGGTCGACATGTCGGAGCGCACGCTGCGCGAGGTCTATTTGCCTCCGTACAAGGCGGCGTTCGACGCCGGTGCCTTGTCCGCGATGGCATCCTTCAACGAAATCTCAGGCATTCCCGCGACGGGCAATCGCTGGCTTATGGACCAGGTCCTTCGCAAGGAGTGGGGTTTCCAGGGTTTCGTCGTGTCCGATTACACGGGCGACGAGGAAATGATCGCACACGGTTACGCCAAGGACGGGCGCGACGCGGCGAAGATCGCGTTTCTCGCGGGCGTCGACATGAGCATGCAGAGCGGCCTCTACCGCAAGCATCTGCCCGAACTCGTACGCAGCGGCGAAGTCCCGGAAGAGACGCTTAACAGCTCGGTCCGCCGAGTGCTTGCGATGAAGCACATGCTCGGCCTGTTCGAGAATCCGTTCCGCCGCATCGACGAGAAGCGCGAGCAGTCGCGCTCGATGCTTCCCAAGAGCCGCGCGCTCGCCCGAGAGTCCGGCCGCAAGTCGATCGTCCTGCTAAAGAACGACGGCGACCTGTTGCCGCTTCCCAAGTCCGGCAAGAAGATCGCGCTGATCGGCCCGTTCGCGGCCGGCCAGCACGACCTCGTCGGCCCGTGGGTCGTCTACGGAACGGACGAGAAGGCAGTCGACCTGGCGACCGGCGTCCGCGCCGCCGTTCGCGACAAGAACAGCATCACCGTGGTCGAAGGCTCGGGCGTCGAGCAGCCGATCGCTGGTGGAATCGAACAGGCGGTCGCCGCGGCTCAGCAGGCCGACATCGTCGTTCTTGCCATCGGCGAGGCGCAGAACATGTCGGGCGAAGCGCAGTCGCGCACCGAGATCGTCGTTCCCAAGCCGCAGCAGGAGCTCGCGGAAGCCGTCGCGAAGGTCGGCAAGCCGACCGTCGTCGTGCTCAAGCACGGCCGTGCGCTGGCGCTCGAGGGCGCAGTCGCGAACGCTCCTGCCATCCTCGCCACCTGGTTCCTCGGCACGGAGACCGGCCATTCGATCGCCGACGTCCTGTTCGGCGACTACAGCCCGTCGGGTCGCCTGCCAGCGAGCTTCCCGCGCCGGTCGGGACAGCAGCCCTATTATTACGCGCACAAGCGCACCGGCCGCCCGAACCCGGACCCCAAGCTCGAAGACTACAAGGCTCGCTTCCGCGGAATCACCAACACGGCGCTCTATCCGTTCGGCCACGGCCTGACCTACGGCAAGATCGAGTACAGCGACTTCGCCCTCAGCGCCCGCAGCCTGGGCATGAACGGCGAAATCACTGTCACGGCCCGCGTTACGAACCGCGGCCGGCACACGGCCGAGGAAGTTGTGCAGCTCTATACGCACGACCGCGTGGCGAGCATCACGCGTCCCGTCCGCGAGCTGAAGGCGTTCCGCAAGGTGAAGCTCGCTCCGGGCCAGTCCGAGATGGTCAGCTTCACGCTTCGCCCGGCGAACCTGCAATTCTACGGCGCCGATAATCGCCCGGTCGTCGAGCCCGGCACGTTCGACGTGTGGATCGCGCCATCGGCCGAAGCCGAGGGTGTGCGCGGGTCCTTCGATCTGACGGCCTAGGCCGGTTCGGCTTCCGCGTTGTTCTCCCGCCGGGTTCCGCGCCCGAGCGGGTTGACCGCCATGGCGACGCAGGACAGCGCCAGGAAGATCATGGGCACGACGACCACGGTCGCGCGCATGCCGCTGAGAGTCTCGGCGCTCTGCTGCACGTTCGCGACATAGCCCGCCGACGCGAAGCTCCAGCCGAGGATTGCGGTGGCTATTCCGATGGCGACGCGCTGCAGCAGCGCGGCTACGCCGAAGACGGTGCCTTCCACGTGGACTCCGGTCTCGCGCTCCCCATATTCGATCGTGTTCGGAAGCATCGCCCAGAAGACGAAGTTCAGCCCGACGATCATCACCTGCAGAGCGACCAGGAACAATTGCGTCAGCCCAGACTGGTGCACGTCGACGGCCGCGAAGAGCATCAGTCCGACGATGCCCAGCCCGGCGGCCAGCAACCAGATTGCGCGCAGGCCGACGACGCGGCCCAGCAGCATCCAGAGCGGGATCGCAATACCGCTGACGATGCCCATTGATGCTAGCGCGAGCTGCCCCGCTTCCGGATCGTTGAGCAGATACTTGAAGTAGTAGAGCACCGACTTGTTGAGCACCGTGATGGCGACGATCATGGCCATCATCGCAGCGCTCAGCGCGACGAAGGCGCGGTTCCGCGCGAGGCTTGCGAGCGCATCCCTCACGCTTCCCGGCAATCGG
>Ga0307410_10000299_pt1 | contig 19248 bp, 12 predicted proteins | sample 322Ometagenome_3_FD_203707 | JGI IMG/M metagenome (GOLD analysis project Ga0307410, IMG submission 203707) | Maize rhizosphere microbial communities from greenhouse at UC Davis, California, United States - 322HYB-O-3 | ecosystem: Host-associated > Plants > Roots > Rhizosphere > Soil | place... | reverse complement strand
CGATCCGGAGCGCTCGACGTCGTCCGCCGCGGCGAGCGGCGAGCGCTCCGGATCGTACTCGGCCACCCGCACCGGACGCCCCGTGCGCGCCACCTCCGCCAGCACGCCGCGCCCGAGCGGCGCCGCCGGCCGCGGCCGCTCGGCGTTCTGCACGAGGCGGAGTAGCGTGACCGTTTCCCCGGCCTCGAGGTCCGGGCGGGCGATGACCACGCCGTCGCACGGCAGCACCCGACCCACCTGACGCGCCAGCTCGGGCACGACCTCGCGCTCGTCGAGCAGCCGCGCGAGCCCGACGCACACCTCCTGCAGTCGCCGCAACCGCTCGGCGCTCCGCTCGGCGACGACCGACAGACGGTCGCGCTCGTGCGCGAGGCGCCCCACCGTCTCGGCTTGCGCCGGCGTGAGACGCGCGAGCAAGGCGTCGTCGATGTCGTTCGGGCGAGCCGAGCTCGTGCCGGGGGTGGGAAGTTCAGTCATGCAGAGGAGAGACGCCGCGGACGCGGTCCGGCACGCGGAGCCGCCGCGGGGAGCCGTATGCTATTGGGTTCGGTGTGACGGAGCAATGAGCAGTGAAGAGTGGCGAGTGGTGTGTGGACTGCAGCGCTCGCCACTCGTCACTCCTCACTAGCTCTTCGGTACTAACAGGTGCGCCGCGAGTGGCTCGACGGTGACTTCGAACGGAGTGGGACCGAGCAGCTCGCCGTCGGCCTGAGCTTGCCGCGGCGGCGTCGTCTCGACGCGGATGCGGCGGCCGGCCCGATACAGTAGGCACGGGTCGTCACCGAAGTCCTTGCGCATGAGCCGGCGCACGATGCGGAGCGAGTCGCGCAGCGTCCCCGGAGAGAAGACGCACAGGTCGAGCATTCCGTCATCCTGCCGGATGCCGGGGCCGAGCCAGATCAATTCGTTGAGCACGGCACCGAAGTTGGCCACCATCACGGCCGCGGCCTGTCGCTCGTACACCTCGCCGTCCACGACCACGCGTGCGACGAACGTCTCACGGCGCAGCACGCCCCGCGCGGCGGTGATCGCATAGGCCAGTACGCCGAACCGCTGCTTGAGCCGCCCCGACGTCTCCTCGATCATCCGGGCGTCGATCCCGACGCCGGCGGCGAAGGCGAAGCGGCGGCCGTCGCCGAGCCGCCCGAGATCGATCCGCGCCTCGTCGCCGGCGAGGAGCGCCGCCACGGCCTCCGCGACGTCGAGTGGTATGCCGAGGGTGCGGGCGATGAGATTGCCGGTGCCGCCGGGCAGTACGCCCACGGGCCGGCCGGTGCCGGCGAGCGCGCCGACCACCTCCATGGCCGTGCCGTCCCCGCCGAGCGTGAACACAGCGTCGTAGCCGGCGTGCCGCTCGACGGCGACGAGTGCCCCCTGCCCAGGCCGTTCGGTCCGCACGGCGTCACAGCGCACGCCGGCGGCGCGAAAGGCGGCGAGGGCCCGCTGCAAGAGGCGGCCGCTGCGGCGCGCGGCCGGGTTGACGACGAGCAGCACGCGGCGGCGGTCGACACCGCCCTCGCCGTCTACCCCGCCGCCGTCTGCCGGGCGAGCGCCGCCGCTCAGAACTCCCACCGCCGCGTCAGGTCGAGACCGAGTTGCGGCGGCGTGGGGATGAAGGTTGGGGCCGCGGCCCCCGAGACCTGACACACCAGGCGGCTCGTCGACGGCTCGAGGCCGACGGACGCCGAGTAGTTCCGGCTCAGGCGGTATTCCACCTTGGCACCGATGGAGCCGATGAGGCCACTGTAGTCGATGCCGCCGGCTCCGGTGCTGGAGCTCGAGCTGCCGCCGTTCCCGCCGAACAGTTGTCCCACCTGGCAGAGCCCCACGTTCGCGCGGAGAAACGTTCGACTGCCGATCTGGACGCCGCCGCCGAGCCGAGTGCTGGCGAGGGTGGAGCGCAGGTCGAGCGTCTGCCCGGTGCTCACCCCCGACGTCTCGATCTGCACCACGTCGAGGCCGAGCGCGCTGGCCACCTTGTCGCCGAAGTAGCTGCCGAGCGACGGCAAGATCACCGACGCGGCCTGCGACGTGTACTCCTGCCGATCGCCGAAGACGAGGAAGCTCGGCTGACCGGTGATCAGGTAGCTGATCGCGTCCGACTCCGACAGCAGCAGGTCGGGGTCGGCGCTGGAGAGCGTGAGCCGCGGCTGGGCGAGCGTGCCCGAGATCGTCACGCGGATCGGGACGTCGCGGTCCTGCTGCCCCGCCTGCCGCACCGTGTGGATCGCCGAGATGTCGAGGGTCGGGTTGAGGTCGGGCTCGCCGAAGAACTGCAGCGTCCCGGTCTCCACCTCGAAGGTGCGCTGCAGCGCCAGGCCGAGGTTGAGGCGGTAGGTGCCGCGCAGGGCGAGCAGCGTGCCGTCGAGTGCGAGCAGGCGCTGCGTGGAGTCGCTGGGGTCGCGCCCGACGGTGACGCCGACGTCACCGCCGAGGTTGATGTTCGCTTCCGAGGAGCGGAGCCACACGTCGTCGCCCATGCGAATGCGCACGTTGTCGATCGAGAGGTTCTGCACGACCATCGGCGGCGCGTCGGGGAGCAAGGTGCGGTTGGTGTAGAGTGACGTGTCGATGACGCTGTAGAACTCCGGGTCGTCCAGCCCGACCACCTTCTTCCCCGTCAGCTCGGGGATGTAGATCTCGCCGGCCGGCACGAACACGCTCCCCGTGAGCCGCGAACGGCGGGCCGAGCCCACCAGGTGCAGCCCCTGCGGTCCGCTCGTCGACACGTAGAGGTCGCCGACGCCACCCTTGCTCACCGCGTGGAAGTAGTTGGCGGTGAGCGTGAGGTCGAATCCCGGGTCTTCCTGGTCGGAGAGATCGACCGCGCCGCGGAGCAGGATGCTTCCCTGGCGCCGCCCGCCGGTCGTCGCCGAGATGCGGTCGATCGTGACGCTGTCCTGCGTGAGTCGGACGTCGGCGGTCAGGCGCTGCAGGCGGATGCCGACGTTGGGCAGGGTCATGGCCCCGTCCGCGACGGTGACCGAGCCGTCGAGCGTCGGCTTCGACCACGTCCCGCCGATGTCGACGTCCATCTCGAGGGTGCCGGTGGCGCGCTGCACGTTCGTCGTGAGTGCCTCGACCAGCCCAAGGTCCACACTGTCGGCCCGCACCGAGCCCCGGAGCGGCTCGTCGAGCAGGCGCTCCGCGATGGGAACGAGCGCCAGATCGACGGGCAGCGAGAGCTGGGCGCCGAGGGCGCTTCGCCCGTCGCGGAAGACGTTCATCGTCGCCTCGAAGCGTCGGTCGTCGTAGCGCCCGCCGATGGTCACGCGCTCCAACCGCACGTCGCCGAAGCGTCCGCCCACCACGGCGCCGCGGAGCTCCATCGTCGGGTCGGCGCGGGCGCCGCTCACCGTCCAATCCACCGCGGCAGTGCCCTCGAGTGGGGCGTCCGTCTGCGCGAGCAGGCCGACGTCGGCGAGGGGCACACTGTCCCCCCTGACGCTGAAGCGCACGGGCGCGGCCTCCGGCAGCGTGCCGGCGACGGCGAGCCACCCGCCGCCGCTCCCGCGCAGGAGCAGCGTGTCGACGGAGAGCCCGTCGGGCGAGCTCTCGACGAGCGCCGGCGCAGCGAGCCGCCATACGTGATCACCCAGCGTCACGGCGGCGCTGTCGAACAGGACGGACGCGCTGTCGCCCACGAAGCGCGCCGCCCCACCCAGGGCGAAGCGAGCTCCGTTCGCGCCTTCCGCCTCGGCGACGAAGCGCCCACTCTCGCGGTCCTCGACCGTGACCTCGGCCGCGGTGTGCGTGAGCCGCAATCCGCCAACGCGCACGGTGTCGACGTCGAGCGCCGCGCGCCCGCTCGGCGCGTCGGGGAGTCCGGTGATCGCGTAGCTCCCGTTCACCACGTGCGCGCTGGCGGTGCCCGACACCACGTCGCGCCCCCGCACCGTGCCCGCGACGGCGAGGTCGCCGAGCCATCCCGCCGCCGTGCCGCGCACCGTGATGCCGCCGGCGAGCGAGTCGGCCGCCGCGACGGCCACCGCGCCGGCCGCGGCGCTGTCGGGCGGCGCGGCGCCACTGGGCGCCAGGTAGCGCCGCAGGCCACCGAGCGAGTCGATGGTGAGCACGTACGACAGCGAGTCGCTGCGGCCGGCGGCGAGCCCGAGCCCCCCCGACGCGGCGACGTTCCCGGCGGCGCTCTCGGCGATCAGTGTGTCGACGCGCACCACGCCGCTCGCGAATCCGAGCCTGGTGCGGGCGGAGTATACGCGCACGCTGTCCACCACCGACCGGTCGACGTCGAGTGCGAGCGTCCCCGTCAGGTTGGGGAGCGAGTCGCCCGCGAGGTCCATCTCGAACTGCGTGTTGAGGGTCGTCGTCGGGACGCCCATCGCCAGCGCGGCGCTGTCGGTGAGGAGCGTGCGGACGTCGAAGCCGGCCAGGCTCCCGCGCCCGCGCGCGGCGTACCCGGCCGGGTAGAGGTCGAAGTGGCCGTCGACCGCCATCGTCCCGGCGGGTCCGGTGAGCGTCGTCGTGAGATCCAGGTCGGCGATCGTGCCCTGCACGCGCATCGGGCCCTGGTACACGCCGCGCAGCGGGAGCGTCGGGTAGGAGCGCGCCAGCGCCGGGAACGAAAGGGCCTCCGCCACCAGGTCGAGGTCGTACGTCATGAACTCGTCGCCGAACGTCACGCGCCCGGCGCCCGTGAAGCGCGACGGCTCGGCCGAGCCGTCGCGGTGCGTGAGGTCAGCGCTGCTGAAACGCACGTCGAGCCACGACGAGTCGAGCGTCGCCCTCCCCGACACGAGGCCGCCGAGTCGGGGGAAGTTCGGGTTGAGGAACTCGATCGTCCGCAGGTCGAGCTGCGCCACGTCCACCTGGAAGCCGCGGAACGCCGTGAACGCCGGGAAGAGGATGTCGAGGCCGCCGCGCCCCGACCCGCGCGTGATCGCGCCCGGCACGTGCGCGTCGTGGAAGGTGAACTGCGCGTCGTCCACGACGAAGCGGTTGACCGGCCCGCCGCGCGCCCGCACCGTGCCGGTGAGCTGGCCGGCCCAATCGTACGGGAAGGGCTTGCCGTTCAAGGCCTTGATGAGCTCGAAGTCGAGCGGCGCGCCCTCGACCGCCACGTCCTTGACGATCAGCACCGGTCCGCCGACGCCGAACGTCATTCCGCCGCGGAGCCGCGACTTGGTCGTGCGGACGTCCATCTTGGAGATGGCGTAGTCGATGACGCTCAGGTTTCCGCGCTGATTGCGGATGTCGAGCACCATCCGGCCGCCGCCGGTGCGCGGCAACGTCGGGTAGACCCAGGCCACGTCGTTGAGCGACACCGAGTCGCCGACGACGTGGATGGCGTACCGGACCGGCAGGTCGCTCCCCCAGGTGACCTTCCCCCGAGCGGAGCCGGTGGACGCGGGCGTGTCCCAGTGCGGCAGGTCGAGCCAGAGGGAGTCGCCGAGCATCCGCACGGTGCCGTGGACGTTGGAGAAGCGGAACGGCGGGTCGGATTCCGCGATGTTGAGCTTGTCGAGCACGAACAGGCGCCCCGTACTGTCCGGGTCGGCGATCCGCACGTACGACGAGGCGAGCTCGCCGCTCGTCCACTTCCAGGTGCGGGCGAAGCTGCGCGCATGCGCGGGGTGGCGCTCGCGCGCCGCGGCCCGGTCCGCGGTCTCGTGGACGTCCACGTCGCGCCGCGTGAGGGTGAACGCGATCGCGCTGTCGAGCTTCGCCCCCCGGAGCGAGTCGGCGGGGTGCCACGGCATCGTCAGGAAGAGCGCGGCGCGGTGCACGGTCGCGGTGTCGATGACGATGAAGTCGCCGAATCCGCGCTCCGTCGAGGGCGGCTTCTTCGGGCCGGGCGGGAAGATCCGGCGGAAGTTCCACTCCCCGTTCTCGTACTTGCGGATGTGCACGAACGGGTGCTCGACCTGCACGCTCCGCAGCAGGAGGCGCTTGTCGATGAGGTCGCGCGGATCCCAGGTGACGGTCACGCGCCCGGAGGTGACGAACAGCGAGTCGTCGGGGCCGCGGATCTCGATGGAGTCGATCGTGGCGCCGGTCACGAAGCCGCCGCGAATCTCGCCGACGTAGAGCTTCCCGTGCAGCCGCGGCGCGAGCTGCGCGACTATCAAGCGCCGCACCCACCCGCGCCCGTACGCCGTCTGCGTCACCCCCACGGCCACGGCGAGCACCAACAGCCCCACGACGAGCAGGGCGACGGCGCTGGCAGTGACGACGAGACGGCGGCGGGACATGAACGGCGAGTGGCGAGTGGCGGGTGGAGAGCGGAGCGGGGGACCTACCGAGCGCAAGGAATTTCGGCGCCGTAAGATACACCACCCACGGACGAGCAACGGCGCGTACTCGTCGCTCGCCACGCGCCACCTCCCACTCGCCACTCAGAAGGCCTGCCCGATGGCGAAGAAGAAGGTAAGACGCCTGAAGAAGCTGCGCTCGCGGTCCGGCGCCAGTGAGCCGCCGCACGACGTGTATGACCGCTGCGTGTAGGTGGTTCCTAGCTCCGGTCTATCCTCGTCGATCAACACGCGGTACGTGGGCACGTTGTTCCCCGGGCTCACGCACAGGAGCGGGGCCGCCTGGTCCTTGGGCGCCGGCGAGGTCGTGTAGGCCGCGCCCGGCGACGGGGCGTATCGGTTATACCCGAAATCGACGCGAATGGCCCCGACTGGTGAGAAGACGCGTAAGCCGAGGCCGGGAGTCACCTTGAGCTCGTCGTAGCGCAGAGTTCGCTGCGTGGCGCTCCGGTTCCACGCCTCCCCGGCATCCGTAAAGAAGGTGAGCTGCGCCAGCTCCGGAAAGAGCGGGCTTGGCACGCGCAGCTCGAGGTTCCCCACGACCACGCTGTTGCCACCCGTGGGCACGATGCGCCGTGGCTTGACGTCAGGCTTCACCTCGAGGAAGTAGACCGTCGTGTCTCCGATCTGCTGGGTGCGCACCACCCGCACCGAGTCTCGAGTGTAGTCGACGATGTAGACCGACGGCCCGAGCTCGTTCTGGCGAAACCCGCGCACGGTGTTAGGCCCGCCGGCGAACAGTCGCTCCTGCGGCGGAAGGCTGCGGTCGAGCCCGCCGAGCACGGTCCCGACCTGGATCCGCGCGGCGAGCACGCTTCCTCGGCCCACCCGCCAGTAGCGCGACAAGTCGCCCACGACCTTGTTGAACTGAAAGGCCGTGTCCGAGAGCACCCATCGCGACGCGAGCCGGTAGGTCAGGTGGGCGAGCGATCCACGCGACGGGTTCAGCGCATTGTCGGTGCGATCGCGCGTCGCCGACAGGCTGACCACGCCGAGGCGACGAGTCTGCTCGAAACTGGCCCGGTCCGCCGGGTCGCACCGGTTGAGCACGGCGCAGAAGAGCGCCGGGGACGCCTCCGTCCGCCCGTACGAGATCTCGTAGGCGTAGGTGATCGGCGTACGCAGGAAGCGCTCACGCGTGAGCGAGGCGACGCCGCCGAGCGGGGTCACGCGCCGGTAGGCCTTGTACTCGGAGCGGAGCTCCGAGTAGAGCGTCACGTCCGGCACGACGCGGAGTCCGAACAGCGTCGGCTGGCGGATCGTGGCGCCGCCGTAGTAGTTCAGCTTGTCGCTGAACGGGTCGCGCGTGGCAGGCTTGCACAGCCGGTCCGCGCCGTCGAAGGCCAGCGGCTCGCCGATGCCGAGTTTCGACAGCCGTCCGGTGAGCTGCAGGCGACGCGCCCCACGGAGGAAGTTGCGGTCGACAAGCTCGCCCTGGGTGCGGAAGCAGTCCAGCGTGCCGTAGCCGGCGTCGAGCCGTGCGCTCCGCATGTACTGCTCGATGAGGTGCACACGAACGTCCACCGTCGAGTCCGCGTCGGGGCGTGCACTGTCGGCCGAGAACTCGATCTTGACGTGCTGATAGGCCTCCGTCCGGTAGAGGTTGCGGGTCGCCCGCTCGAGGTCGTCCTGGCGGTAGAGTCTCCCCGGATGCAGCCCCATGATGTCGCGCACGATGCGGTCGGGGATCTGCTGCTTCGTGCCCTGGCGCGGCTCCACCTCGATCGTGAGGTTGCCGAGGTGCGCCGGTACGCCGGCGATGACGTTGAACTCCACCTGGGCCGTGCGCCGCGTGCTATCGGCAGCGCTCGCCCCGTCGGCTGCGCCGTCCCCGGCTCCGGCTAGCGATGGCGTGCCCTCCTCCCGGGCCCCGCCGTCGGGGCCGCGGGCGGCGGTGATCAGCGGCGCGCCGCGCTGCACGTCGGAGTTCACGAGGACGTCGGCGTATGGGTAGCCGGCATTGGTGAGGCGCCGGCGGATGCTGTCGCGGGCGACCTCGACGGCGTACTGGTCGAACGCGCCACCGACGCGCACCGGAAGGTTGCGTACGATCCGGGCGGAGTCCGCGACCCCCGTGAGCCCGACGATGGTGAGAGCGGTGATGATGGTGGGGCGCCCCTCCCGGATGTCGAAGGCGACGTCGACGCGGTTCTTGCCGGCGTCGCGCAGGGCGGTGTCGACCACGACCTCGGCGTAGCCGCGCTTCCGGTAGTAGATGATCAGTCGCGCCCGATCGAGGATCACCTCGTTGCGCGCGATGCACCGCCGAGTACCGAACAGACCCCGCAGCCCCCACACGCGCTGGAAGCGGTTGGACGGGGTCACGACCACCGCGTTCGCCAGCTCGGCGTCCGAGAAGGCACGATTGCCGTTGAACTCGAGCGACCGGACCTCGACGTCGCCCGGGTCGCAGCTGACCTCCTGGGCCGCCGCGGTGGCCGGCCCGGCAGCGCCGAGCACGACCAAGGCCGCGAGGGCGCCGGCGATCGATCGCGCCCGCGCCGTGAGTCGACGTGGCCCCACCAATCGACGGCCGGTGGTGGAGACCCGGCCGGCGTGGTGCTCGCCGCCGCGCCCGCTCACCCGCCGCGAGGAGGGCGGCCGGCGGTGCGTTCCGCGGGGTCGGCCTTGAGCGGCGTTCTTTGCGTGAGGACGCGGACCACGTAGAACGCCGCGAGGCCGGCGCCGAAGGCCGCGCCGATCGCCGGGAGGAGGTCGCGGCCGGCGAGCTGGCGGCGGTAGTAATAGTCGTCGGTGCCGCGGTCGAGCCGCCGCAACTCCTGCTTCATGGTGTCCTCTGGGGGCTGAGCGCACTCCGATCGCCGCGGGGGCGCGGCCGGCCGCGGTGCTACACCGTGGCCATCAGGATGGTGCCGGCCCCCTGCTTCTTCGCCTTCCGCTTCATCTCGGCCGCGAGCAGCCCGAGGTGGTTCAGTGAGACGAAGGTATCGCGCTGCACGGTGAGCACCGCCGTGGAGACGCGGGCAATCGGGAAGCGGCGCACGGCGCCGTTGCGGTCGAGCCCCGAGAAGGTCCCGCGGTCGAACGCCTCTTCGCCGACGAGCCGGCGCACCACTTCGCGCAGCCGCCGCGCGCCCTCCCGGGCGATCGCCTCGGCGTACGGCTCGGTCGTCACGACCAGGAAGTCGTCGCCGCCGATGTGGCCGACGAAGTCCCCGTCACCGCCCGTCTCCTCCACCGCCTCGCGCAGCGCGCCCCCCATCTCCTTGATCACCTGGTCGGCGACGGCGAAGCCGAAGGTGTCGGCGAACGCCTTGAAATTGTCCAGGTCCATGTAGCACACGGCGAACGGCTCGTCGCGGTCCACGCGGGCGACGATGCTGTCCTCGATCGACTTGCCGCCGGGCAGCCCGCTCGTCGGGTTGCGGTCGGACTCGCGGCGCACGAGGCGCAGGAGCGCGGTGACGCGGGCGCGCAACTCGCGCGGGTCGAACGGCTTGGGCAGGTAGTCGTCGGCCCCGGCGTCGAACCCCTGGACCTTGCTGTCGATGTCCCCCTCCGCCGTCAGCATCAGCACCGGGATGCGGGCGGTGAACGGGTTGCTCTTCACCACCCGGCAGACCTCGAAGCCGCTCATGTGCGGCATGTCGACGTCGAGGAGCAGGATGTCCGGTTCGCGCCCGTCGATGGCCGCGAGCGCCGACGGCCCGTCGGGAGCAAGCGCCACCTCGTGCCCGGACGCCTCGAGGAGCGCCCGCACCATCTGACGCATGTCCTCGTTGTCGTCGGCGAACAGGACGTAGCTCACGATTGACGCATTGGGGAAGGGTCGGTAAGTTCTCGCGCTCTCCCCCTCCCTGTCAACCGGGATTGCGCGGAGCTCCGCGCGCGGCGCTCGCCGCGCGCGGCACTTCCTGCGGAGCGCCCGCCGCGGGACGGTCGGGACTCGGGCGGCGTGACGAGCCGACCCGCGGCGTCGTCGGTCCCGGGTTCCCGTGTCACCCGCTCCCCGATCCCTGCTGCGATGCGCCGGCTCATCCTGTCCACCCTCCTCGCCACGTGCGCCGCCGGCGCCACCGCGTGCCGCGGCGGCGACTCCACGCCCGAGCGGTCGACGCTCGTCGACTCGCGCGACACGTACGACCCGCGGTCGCTCGACCCGGCACTCTCCACCGACGTGCCGACCGGGCGCGCCGTCGCGTACGTGTTCGACGGGTTGGTGCGCTTCACGCCCGACGCGCGGGTGGAGCCGGCGCTCGCCGAGCGCTGGGAGGTGTCGCCCGACGGGCGCGTCTACACGTTCCACCTCCGCCGCGGCGTCGCGTTTCACGACGGCACGCCGTTCGTGGCGCGGCACGTGGTCCGGAGCTTCGAGCGCGTGCTCGACCCGCGCACCCGCGGCGGCCGCCCGAACACGCTGTACCCGATCCGGGGCGCCCGCGAGTTCGCCGACGGCAAGGCGCGCGGGGTCGCCGGCCTCGCGGCGCCGAACGACTCCACGGCGGTGATCACGCTGTCGGAGCCGCTGGCCATCTTCCCGAAGCTGCTGGCGATGCCGGTGGCGGCCGTCGTGCCCGACTCGCTGCCCGCGAACTTCGGCGAGCGCCCGGTGGGCACCGGGCCGTGGAAGCTCGTGGAGTGGAAGCACGACGACTACCTGCGCTTCGCCGCCAACAAGTCGTACTGGGGCGGGGCGCCGAAGGCCGACTCGCTCGTCGCGCGCATCATCCCCGAGCCGAGCACCGCGGTCGCCGAGTTCGACGTCGGCAACGTCGACGTCCTGCAGGTCCCGGAAGGCGAGACCCGCGACTGGGACCAGACCGACGAGCGGAAGGCGGTGCTCCAGTCCGCGCCGGCGCTCCGGTTCGTGCACATCGCCATCAACACGACGCGCGGCCCGCTCAAGGACGCGCGCGTCCGCCAGGCGATCAACCACGCGGTGGACGTGAACGCGGTGCTCGCCCAGCTCTTCGCCGGCCGCGGGCGGCGGGCGGCGGGAGTCGTGCCGCCCGCGCTCGCGGGCGCCGACACGCTGCGCGCCGCGTACGCGTACGACCCCGCGCGCGCGAAGCAGCTCCTCGCCCAAGCGGGCCACCCGAACGGGATCGACGTGGAGCTCTGGACGTCGCAGACGCCCATCTACGTGCGGCTCGCGGAGACGGTGCAGGGCTACCTCGCGCAGGCGAACATCCGCGCCAAGATCGTCCAGCGGGACGCCAGCTCGGCCCGCGAGGCGGCGCGCAAAGGCGAGACCGATCTGTTCATCCGCGACTGGTGGGCCGACTACCCGGACGCGGAGAACTTCCTCGTCCCACTCCTCGCCACCGCGAGCAAGGGGCCGGGAGGGAACTACTCGTACTACGCCAGCCCGCAGTTCGACGCGCTCCTCGACCGCGCGCGCCGGGAGCAGGACGACGCGGCGCGCGCGGCGCTCTACCGGCAGGCCGACTCGCTCGCTTTCGCCGACGCGCCCGTGGTGTTCCTGTTCTTCTACAACGAGCTGTACGCCGTGCAGCCGTGGGTGCGAGGCTTCCAGGTGCCGACCATCTTCAACGGGCAGCGGTGGGTGGACGTGCAGGTGGCGGGACGGGGCAGATGAAGCGTGGCGAGGGGCGAGTGGCGAGGGACGAGGGTGCCGCGGGCGGTTGAATGGTTGCCGGCGCATGGCGATGGCGGCGGTCGGTGGCAGCTCCGGCACTACGTTAGTGTTCGGGGGAGGCCCCCCGGCGAGTCCATCGTCCCACGTCCCTCGCCACTCGTCCCTCGCCTCTAGTGCTCACCTTCCTCCTCCGCCGCCTCGCGCTCGCCGTCCCGACCCTGGTCGGCGTCCTCGTCGTCGTCTTCCTGCTCCTCTACGTCGCGCCCGGGGACCCGGTGCAGGAGATGGTCGGCGAGCGGGCGGACGCGGAGACCATCGCCCGGCTGCGGCGCGAGCTGCGGCTCGACGAGCCGCTCCCCGTGCAATTCGCGTCGTACATTGGGGGCGTCGTGCGCGGCGACCTCGGACGCTCGTACATCACCAACCGCCCGATCCTCGCCGACATCCTCGACCGCTTCCCGAAGACGCTGCTCCTCGCCGGCGCGGCCATGGTGATCGCCGCCACGGTGGGCATCTCCGTCGGCGCACTGAGTGCGCGCAAGCCCGGCGGCTGGTTCGACCGCGTCGCGCTGAGCCTCACCTACCTCGGGATCTCCTTCCCCGTCTATTGGGTGGGGCTGCTGCTCATCCTGTTGTTCGCGGTCATCCTCCGCTGGCTGCCGCCGTCGGGATACGGCCGGCCGATCTACCTCGTGCTCCCCGCCCTCGCCCTCGGATCGCGCTCGATCGCCTTCCTGGCCCGCGTCACCCGCTCGGCCATGCTCGAGGTGCTCGGCGGCGACTTCGTGCGCACCGCCCGCGCGAAAGGGCTCCGCGAGCGCGCCGTGGTCGTCCGGCACGCGCTGCGCAACGCGCTGATCCCCGTGATCACCGTGCTCGGGCTCGACTTCGGCTACTACCTCACGGGAAGCATCCTGACAGAGACGATCTTCAGTTGGCCGGGCCTGGGCCGCTACGTCGTCAACGCCATCGCCCGCCGGGACCTGCCGGCGATCCAGGGATCGGTGCTCTTCCTCAGCGTCGTCTTCGTGCTGGTGAACCTCGCCACCGACGTCGCCTACGCAAAGGCAGACCCGCGCGTCGCGTACGACTGAATAACTGCGGCGCTCGGCGCTCGGCTACGGCGTGATCGGCGGGAGGACGTTCCTCACGCCGAGGGGTTCCTGCCTACCGCCCCAGCCGAGCGCCGAGCGCCGAGCGCCGAGCGCCGAGCGCCGCAGTTGAAAGCGCCCCGCCGTCATTCTGCGCTTCACGTTAGGCCGTGCCGGGCCGCGCGTTCGGAGGGCCCCGGGGCATGGGGCCGCGGCTCGATAGCGATCGGGCAAATTGGGCGGAGAGCGGACCCTGTTGCCGCGTCAACTTGACGCGTCACTCAATGCAGTCTGATGCGTCTCTTGGGGGAGCGCGTGCGCCGACCGGCGCCCGTATCCTCGCTCACCGCGCGGCACCCGACGTTGGGCGCCGGCGGCCGCCCACACCGCACCCGTCATGCTCGTCGCTCTGCTCGCCTTCTGCGCCGGTTCCCTCACCTCGCTCGCCCTGCTGCGCGCCGCCGTGCGCCGCTCCGTGGCCGAGCAGGTCATCGAGGAGCTCTCGGATCGCCGCTGGCAGGCGATCCTCGGGGCGGCCGGCTATGCGCCCGGCGCCGTGGCCCGGCGGGCAGCCGCGCGCTTCGAGGAGGAGCTGGCCCGCGACCGTGCGGTCTTCGATCCCGGCACGGCGACGCTCACCCCACCCAGCTCGCCGGTGATCCCGCCCCGCGCTGCCCGCAGCCGGCTCGGAGTGGCGTTCAGAGTGCGGGGGTAACCCGAGCGAGAGTGGTGAGCGAGTAGTAACGAGTAGTGAGGAACGAGGGGCGAGCGCCGACTGGCGGCTCGCCCCTCGTCTCGTGTGGGGCCGTTCGTGCCGACGCGAGGAGACCGACGTCAGCCGCCGCAGGTGAAGACGAGGCAACCGGGCAGGAGGAGAACGCTGCCGAGCAGGATGGCCCGAACGAGGTGGCGTGGCATCGAAGGCATGGAGGGTACGGGCTAGGGTACGGGCTGAGGATACGAGCACTCCGGACCGCCGCGATGATTAGCAAGTCGTTGGCCGCGCGCGCATTGCCGCCACGACGGTACGCCGAGCGCGCCCGTCGTCCCAGACGTTGAGCGGCGTATGTTCAGACCCGCGAGTGACGTACTACTGCACGGCGCGCTGCGCTGCCGTCGCCGCCCCAATTCGGGTCCCCTTCTTGCGGCCTGCTGTGCCCCCGCCGTGAGTGCGCAGATGTTCATGCGGCGCCCGACCGGCAACGGGCGCATCGGCGGCTCGGGATTCCGACCATCACTCAGCCTATCACTCAGCAGCGAGGTTTCTTATGGCTACGCAACGCACAGAGGGCATCTACCCACTCGACGAGCTCAAGGGCCACACCGTGGCCAAGGGCAACCCCGACCCCCGCGGTTGGGACGTGTACTCGTCCGACGACACGAAGCTCGGCGAGGTGAAGGATCTCCTCGTCGACGTGAGCGTGATGGAGGCGCGCTACCTGGACGTCGAGCTCGACAAGGACATCGCCGGCGAGAGGGACCGCCACGTGCTCCTGCCCGTCGGCACGGCCCGGCTCGACGATGACAGCGACCGCGTGATCGCCGACACGGCCATCGCCGACGTCCGCTCGCTACCCGCGTATCGCAAGGGCGGCGCGATCCAGCGCGAGTTCGAGGACTCGCTTATGGGCAGCTTCGGGACGACCCGAGGTGCCGGTGCGGCGACCGGGGCGACGACTGGCGCCGGCGCGAACTACTACGACCGCCCCGAGTTCGACACGAGCCGGTTTTACGGCAACCGCGGTACGCGCACGGAGCGTGCGGCGGACTTCCAGGACGCGCGCGCGAAGGAGGAGCAGCGCCTCACGCTGTCGGAGGAGGAGCTCAGCCTCGGCAAGCGCCAGGTGCCGGCCGGCGAGGTCGGGATCCGGAAGACCGTGGAGACCGAGCACGTCGAGGAGCGGGTGCCCCTCACGCACGAGGAGGTCAGCGTCGAGCGCCGGCCGATCTCCGGCGCCAGCGCCCGGGACGCCGAGATCGGTGAGGACGAGATCCGCGTGCCGCTCATGGCTGAGGAGCCGGTGGTCGAGAAGCGCGTCGTGGCGAAGGAGGAAGTCATCGTCAACAAGCGCGCGGTCCAGGACGAGAAGACCGTCGAGGCCGACCTCCGCCGCGAGCGCGTGGACTACGACGAGAGCCAGCTGAACGCGGCGGCCGGCACGCGCGGCGCGAGGGAGACGGCGAGAGACGCCAGCCGCGACGTCACACGGGACGCGAAGAGCGGAGCCAAGAACCTCGGCGACCGCATCGCGGACAAGGTGGATGACGTGAAGGACCGCTTCGACGCCAACCCGGCGTCGAAGCCAGGCCGTGACGCCACTGACCGACCCGGCCGGTAACGGGTGCGGGGGCCGGGGCGCGGCGGGGATCGCCGCGCCCCGGCCCCAAATCTCGCCCGCGTCGGGCTACGGCAGCACGACCCCGGCGGTTTCCCGTTCGACCGCCGCACGGTCGGCGCCGGGGGCCGCACCATCAGTCGTCGCGCTGCGGGCCGCCGGGGTGGAAATGACGCGAAGATCGCTGGACAGCCCGGCCGCGTCGGCGGTCGCCGCGTAGAGGTTGTCGGCCGGGAACGGGACACTGTCGGCCGCTGACCCGAGCACCACGTTGCCAGCCATCGCCCAGCCTGGAACGTGGTAGTCCAGCGCCGGGGTGCCGTAGCCCTGACTGTCGGCCGACGCGACGCCAGGCCCCCCGCCGAAGATGTTGTCGCGGAGCGCGAACCCGCCGGAGACGGGCTGCCCAACGAGGAAGAGCCCGTTCGTCGTGCCGAGCCCCGTGTTGTGGGAGATCTCGACGTCGGACGCCCGGTTCACCTGCCATAGCCGGCCGGCCCGCGCATCCAACGGCAGCGACGAGTCGCCCACCTGCTCGAAGACGTTGTGGGCGATGCGGAAGCGCGCCGCGCGTTCGGCCGGGTGCTTCTCCGGGCGTCCGGCGAGGTTGAGCGCGGCGTTGACGCGCCGCACGACGTTGTACTGGAACGTCACGTCGCTCGTCGTCGACCAGGGCGCGCCACCGTACTGGTTGACCGATTTCCACACGAGTGCGGAGCTGTGGGCGCCCGCCCAGCAGTTCTCGAACACGTTCCCTTCGACGAGCACGCGTTGGGCGTTCTTGAGCTCGAGCAGGTTCTTGATGATCCACCCTTCGCTCTGCCAGGAGAGTGGCTTGTAGAAGTGGTTCCGGCGGATCTCGATGTCCGCCGGGATCAGCCCGGAGATCGACGGGTCGCCGCCCCCGAACATGACGTTCTCGCCGGCGCCCTCGAGATAGTTGTTCACGATCTTGAACGGCCCCGGGCCGTTCCACCCGATGATCGCCTGGCTGTCGTTGGTGCGCGAGTGGCACTCGGCGATGTAGCTGTCGACGACCGCCGTCGTCGCGCTGTTGAGCGTCACGCAGCGCGGGAAGCTGAGCGTCGCATGGCCGTGCACGTACACGCGGTCGAGTACGAGATCGTGTGCAACCTCCGCGAGCGTGCTCTGTGTCGTGCCGGAGCCGAGCGCCACCAGCGCGCCGGCGGACCGCAGCTCGGCGGCGGCCGAGATTTCGATGCCGACCACGCGGTAGTGGTGCGCGCCGGGCGCGGTCGCCACCGCGGGGCTCGAATTCGGGGTCACGATCTTCGGCAGACCGGCGGCGTGCGCGGGCGTGAGCCGCCGCCCGGCCGGCGGCAGCGCGGCGGAGTCGGCGCCGGCGATGGTGATCCAGCCCGTGCCGCTCTTCGCGCGCAGGACGAAGTTGCCCGTGAAGGTGGCGCCCGCCGCGAGCAGCACCCGGTCGCCCGGCTGCGCCGCGTCGAGCGCGGCCTGGAGGTCGCCGCCCGAGGCGACCCTGACCGTGTGCCCCGTCACCGGAACGGCGTCGGTGTCGACATACGCGCGGGGCAGCTCGGGGGCCACCACGCTGACGGGCACGTGTGGCGGCGACGGCGGCTCGCCGAGCACGAGGATTGTCACGCTGTCGCGATCGGAGGCGGTAGCAGCCGTGATGACCGCTGCACCCGGGGCGACGGCGGTCACGAGGCCGGTCGAGCTCACCGTCGTGACCGTGGTGTCGGACGACCACCAGAACGTGGCGACCGCCGTCTCCTCGTCGGGTGTGGGGAGGGCGGCGCTGAGCTGAACCGTCCCGCCGATCTGCAGCGTGTCGGCGGTGGCGCCGTTAGGCAGTCCCAGCGACGGCGGCAGCATCGCGGCGGGGGGACGTGGGGCCGTGACGCGGCTGCCGGGCGAGCACGCGGAGGCGAGCACCACGGCGATCAGGGCGAGGGCGGTGCGAAGGGTCACGGCTTCTCGACTTCGGACCCGGTCCGTCGGTCACTGTCCTGCGCCCGGCGGTGACGAGGGCGACCGGCGGATCGACGGCCGGGCGGGGACGGACGCGCGAGCCGCTCACGATACGGGCGTCCAGTCGGGCGAGCAAGGACGAGCGTTTCGCGACATCGGCGTCCTTCTGCCCGCACGGCGAAGGGCCTCACTGGGGCGCCGAAACTCGCCGGCTCAGAGCGGGAAGCGCGGCGAAATCGCCGAGTGGACTCGGGATTCCGCCGCGCTTCGCCCGTCGCGGGAACACGCGGGGACACGCTGTGGACACACGCCCCGCCAGGTCTAGCCGCCGGCCCCTAGCGCCCGCATGCGGCAGAGCTTCCGCACGTCGAGCGGGCACGGGCCGGTCACGCTTGCGTGACCGGCCCGTGCGCGAGGTGACGACGTACTGCTGGCCGGCCTCGGTTGGACAGCCTCAGTGCGGCTTCGCGTAGTTGCTGGCGCCGAACCAATCCACCACCACTACCGGCTCGTCACCCACGACCCAAGCGTCGTGACCGCTCGGCAGCGACGTCACGTCGCCGGGTCCGGCGATGAACTCGCTCCCGTCGTCCATCCGGATCGCGAGGCGGCCGCTGACATGATACTGGAAGTGCGGGGCCTCGCAGCTCGCCGTCCCCGCGATCGGCTTCACGTCGGTCGACCACCGCCAGCCCGGCTCGAACGTCAGGCGCCCCACCTCGGCCGGGCCGACCTTCACGATCTCGGCCCGGCCGCGGGGGAAGTTGCGCGTTTCATCCGGCTGCTGGAAGGACTTGTGCTCGGTGCTCTGCGTGATGGTGCCCTGCATGGCGACCCTCCTGCGCTGGCGCGCGTGAGCGGGATGAGGTACCTTGACGTACCTTACTTACCTACTGGTAGGTAAGACCTACTTACCAGTAGGTAAGTTGTCAAGAGCTCACATGAGGACCAATGCTTGAGCGCACTACGCCACGAACGCGCGAGCAGGACACAGCCCGACGATCCGACCACCGCGACGCGGATCCTGGACGAAGCCGAGCGGCTGGCGCAGACACGCGGCTTCAACGGGCTCAGCTACGCGGACGTCGCCGCGGTGGTCGGGACGTCCAAGGCGGCGCTGCACTACCACTTCTCGACGAAGGCGGACCTGGGGCGTGCCCTCATCGAGCGCTACACGGAGCGGTTCTTCACCGCCCTCGACGAGATCGAGGCGAGCGACGCGGCTGCACCGGAGCGGCTGCAGCGGTACGTCAGGCTGTACGCCGACGTGCTGAAGCAGGACCGGCTCTGCCTGTGCGGGATGCTCGCGGCGGAATACACGACGCTTCCGGATCCGATGCGCGGCGCCCTGCGGGTATTCTTTGATCGCAACGAGGTGTGGCTTACAGACTTGCTGGAGGCAGGCCGCCGCGCGGGCACCCTGCGTTTCGACGGGCCAGCCCGGGACTCGGCGCGGGCGCTGATGGCGGTGCTGGAGGGTGCGATGCTCCTGGCGCGCGCGTACGGGGATACGAAGCACTTCGACGCGGCTGCCGCGTACCTGATCCGGGAGGTCACGGCGGCGGGGTGAAGGTCTCAGCGGGACGGCCTTCGGAATGAGCCGCGCCGCGCGGGCCCGATCGCGAACGACGTCGCGTCACGGATGCGCGTCGAGGCCGAGCGCCGCACTAACCTCTCGAACAACGGCTCAGCGGCGTCAGTCGTCCTTCTGCCCAAAGATCGCCATGTTCGAGCTGTGCCCCGGGGCCACCTTCTTCTCCGGGTAGATCCAGTGCACGGCCTGGTTCACCGCCGTTGCGGCCTCGCCGAATCCGGTAGCGATGAGCTTGAGCTTCCCGGGGTACTTCGTGATGTCGCCCGCCGCGTACACGCCCGGCCGCCCCGTCTCCATCATGCTGTTGACGACGATCTCGTCCTTCTCGAGCGTCAGCCCCCACTCGGCGAGTGGGCCGATGTCGCTCACGAAGCCGAGCATCGGCAGCACGACGTCCGCCTCGACCTCGCGCGTCGTCTTCGCCTTGATGTCCTTGAGGACG
>Ga0307410_10000298_pt1 | contig 19256 bp, 20 predicted proteins | sample 322Ometagenome_3_FD_203707 | JGI IMG/M metagenome (GOLD analysis project Ga0307410, IMG submission 203707) | Maize rhizosphere microbial communities from greenhouse at UC Davis, California, United States - 322HYB-O-3 | ecosystem: Host-associated > Plants > Roots > Rhizosphere > Soil | place... | reverse complement strand
ATATTTTATAGTATGCCATAGATCCGGCTCTTCGCAATGCTTCCCGCACTGCTCCATCGCCTCCACAAGGACTCGCATTCATCTCCGGCTTTAAAAAGCCAGAGTTTTCTGCTCAGTTAAATAAAAAGATTGTCATTATACTAACTATGCTCTTTACAAATTTCGCATACGGAATGAACAAAGAAGCGATTGAAATGCAAGAAGCATACGAAGCGAGCGAACAGCAGTCAATAGAAAAAGTAAAAAATTTTAATACTGCTGCTTTACAAGGCATAGTATTGTTTGGAGCCGGTACCTTAATAACATACTTTCCAACAACAGATACGACTGTAAAAAATATTGGAATAAGCTGTATGCTAATTGGGGCGCTTAGAGCATGCTATAACTTGCTGCAAATGAATAATGAACAGACCCATCTGATCAAAGTCTATAAATTAGGATTCAGGTATTTATGCCAAAAAATCACTGATGAGCCCGATCGTATTGCTACACTAACAGGACGCGTAGCATCACTTGAAAGCTTTGTAAATAATAAAGACAAGATGATCTCTTGCCACGAAAAAACTATTAAAAAATTAGAAGAAAAAATAGACCAAAAAACCCACACAAACGACCAACTCTTTCAAGTGGGATACATGAGTACCATTATGGCCTTAGGCGTGAAGACAAAGGAAGAACTTCCTGAATGTATAGCAACACTATGCGATGGCATCCATTCACCGGGAAGAACACCTACCGGCTTGAAATCAAAATCTGAAGCATACAGATTTTATACAGAAGAAATACAAGAGATTGCTCGCAGAGCAGAAAGTCGCCTGTAAAGCCAATAAGCTCCTATTCTTATGATATCAAAAATTATTGACATGCTAAAAAACAATAGTATAATTCTTCGCTACATATCTTCAACATTTAACAACTGGATTTTTTTTATGAATTATTTCGTATGCGTTTCATTTCTACTTACAATAATCTTTAATCTTTATGGAATGGAAGAAAATAATAACTCATCTATTGTAAATTCTTTACCAGAACAAACCTTACTCACTATATGTAATAAAAACCTTCCTATTGCTTCAGTTCATATTGCCGATACATGTTATAACAGTAATAATCAATTAATTTCACAATCAAGCCGCTATCTTTTTAAAACACCAGAGACTATTACATATAAGCCTGGGCTACAACAAGCAGTAACTTTAGAAATAGCAAAAGCTATTCCTTCTCACATAGACCTGATCATTACTCCTCATGGCAAAATCCGCTCTAACGACACCATTACGGCCGCAATAAATCCAGATAAAACAATTTCTATCATTAATACAACAACCAATACGGTTCTCACTACTTTGGCTAAAAAAATAATGATTGGTGAGTGTAATAATATACAGCCAGCGTATCCAAAGTATCCAACACTGATGATTTATAATAAAAATCTACCTCGAGTTATTATAAAGTATATCTTTGCATATACTGATTATACAAAAAATATACTCAAGAAAATTGAGGTACTTTCCCACTCACAACACACAATATTTCCGACGTTCGTACCATCGTTAGAATCTGTAGAAAAAATTGATAAGATCGCTATACGCCTTGATATTCCATATGATGGACAAACGCTATTTTTTGTTATTAATAATGGACATATTGCGTCCGATGATATCCTGACCGTAGAAAAAAGCCAACAAGATAAGATAGTATATCTTACTAACCAAGATGGAATTATACTTGCAACCACTTATTGTCCCTATGATCCCAGAAATACAATAATAGTGGAATAAATAATCAATAGCTGACAGATATATAAATATTTTTTATAATGAAAAAATATAAAAAGTATGTATAAATTTTATTTATGAGGCACTGTTATGAACCTACATCAGACTCCCAATTCATCGCATAACACGTATATAGATAAAGTTAATCATCATGTTTTGTCAGCTATTGGTAACACGCCATTAGTTAATGTTCTTTTTGATAAGTCACTTACCCTGTATGCAAAACTTGAATATCTTAATCCTGGAGGAAGTATAAAAGATCGTTCTGCATTGTATATGATTGAACATGCAGAGAAAGAAGGCATTTTAAAGCCAGGTGGTACTATTATCGATGCTTCTTCTGGAAATCAAGGTATTGCTCTTGCTATGATTGGTGCTGTAAAGGGATACAAGGTAATTATTACTACTACCAAAAAAATAAGTCTCGAAAAAAAACAGACTATGCAAGCGTACGGGGCAGAAGTTATCATTTGCCAATCAACACCATACATCGAGCATCCAGAAAGTTACCATTCAGTAGCATGCACATTACATAAAGAGACTCTAAACTCTTTTATGCCTAATCAATACTTTAATCCTTTAAATGCCCAAGCACATTACTCACTCACAGGACCAGAAATCTGGAATCAGACTCATGGACGCATTACACATTTTTTTGCTGCAGCAGGGACAGGAGGCACTATTTCTGGTGTTGGTAAATATCTTAAAGAACAGAACCCTGCTATTAAAGTTATTGCACTGGATGCGCAAAACTCATTTTACTCAACAAAAGGAAATCCTCTACCATATGCAGTTGAAGGTATGGGAATAGATTTTGACTCGGGTTTTATTAGTTATGATCTTATTGATGAAGTAATACCTGTTTCAGATGAACATGCGTTTGGAATGTTACAACCACTTGCCCGCCAGCACGGATTACTGGTAGGCTTAACAAGTGGGGCAGTTGCGTGGGGTGTACAACAGTATCTACCAAAACTAAATACCAATGATTTTTCAGTTATGATCTTTGGTGATTCTGGTAGAGCGTATCTTTCCAAAAATGTGTATTAAAACCCTTTTTATCAAAGGGAACGACCTCGCTGTATACTGTCAAATAAAAACATAGAATGTTATAAATCCACTAAAATTGTATACTTTCCATGAGATTATGTCTCTCTAGAAAAGTTTGCTTTTCTGAGGAAGTCCTGATTTTTTAACTTTACTATAAAAATCTCTTGTCCGTCCTTGATTCATTTTTGTATGTTCCTCATGTCGGTTAATGCGCTTATGAGAAATGAAAATGAATTACTTTTTCTTGATTTCCTTTATCATTACCTCTTTTTCTCTGTCTGCAGAATATTCACCACAACGGCAAAACGCCATTGCTTATGACACCAATAGTACCCACAATGAATCACATAATTTTGTCCCATTACCACGTAACTATCATTATAGTTACCATTCCCACAATCAGATCAGCACTTTGTTTTTAATGCTGCACTTGTTAATCACGTACTAATAGAATTTAGTGAAAAAATAATGTGCAACAATGGATGTTATAAAGCAAAGTTATTAGTCGAAGGACACCCGGCAAAACACACTGCTACATTTTTCCCTTCTCATTGGTCATATGAACACGTCATTGATGCAATTGTTGAAGCTTACGATGATTTTATAAGAAAGGGAGGAAAAGACATGATTATCAAAAAAAAACAAAATTATTTTGGAAGGAAAAGCACTGGATAATCATAAAATTGCAATCATCTGTAATATGCAAGGAAAAATACTAACAGCATACCCAATACTTAGGTAAGAAAGTGGAATATATAAAACTGCAACTTCAAAAATATGGCAACTATAGATGTATCTTTTTTTCTAATGAAGAACTAGGAAATTTAGCATTTTTGTTTACATCTGATTTAGGATGCCCTGGAACATCACTAGATGATTGGATTTTTGATGACAATCGAGGTATGGAAACCGGTGGTAATTTGATATATCTCGAAAAAGAAGGTAATTATATATTGCTATCTGATTTATATGACGAAGACAAAAACAATCCAGTAAAGTTAAAGATATCACGTCAACAATTGGCACAATTGATTTATGACTGGCAAGAGAAAGTCTGCAAACTAAAACCTCAAGAAGTCACAATTACTTACGAAAATGATACTTTTTCTCTCACAATTAGTAATTAAGATTTTATTGTATTATATTTTTTAAAATTTATTTTTTTGAAATACAATTTTATAACAAGTCATAATGTATTTGATATAATTTATTTCATGAGGATTCCTTATTGTTTCTTTGGATGCAGCTAGTATAGCCCCTCTAATCGAAGCTGTTATCTTTTATTTAATTTCGGATAACCTCTAAACAAGATTTAGTATATTATTGTTGATTATTCTGAAATACAAGTGAATCTAGCAAGCTAAGATCACTTACAGGTAAATGTACCGAATTGTGTATGCTAGTTTTTTGCTGAAGACCTAATGGGATAGCTTGTTTCTTATATTTTAGAGATTGTAACAGACAGCCCATTTTTTCGATATGGGATCCACCAGCAATAATAATAATCAGTGTCTTTTCTGGAGATGACACAATAGAGTGCATAATTTTACTATCAATTAAGGAGCTATCAAAAATACACAACTTTTCTAATGCCTTACGATAATTTTTTTTGCACAATGTCATACAATAATCAGCAATCGATTCATGTAGATAGGGTGTAAAATGCAATTGCGATAATGATTTTTGCACTTTACGTATACATTTTTTATATATTCCATTTAAAAATGCTCCATCATCATAGGTATCAATAATTGCTATTTCATTAGATATTTCACGATATAAGCATTGCATAGAAATAGAAGAACGTACATGCTCTTTAGAGGACGTTATCGCTGCCTGCTTGAGCAATGGCCCTAGAGCTGCAACGCGACAATACCTGTATTCTATGTTATCTACTTCAACATGAGCAGAACGAGCAACATCTGCTAACTTTCCTAAAATACCTGAGTTAGAATAGATGATATGACCATCGCACACTCCATATCCATTATTATTGACCGAGCTAAGGTCCTCTATGATGAGCTTATGTTTTTTGGGACAACATCGTGTAATAAATGATTCCAGATAGCTTCGCTGAGATTCATTTGCAGAATGTTCCTTATCATGATAATCAGCAAGCCCTATAATAGTCTGTGGTGCAGTATTCTGAGGAGTTAGTTTTGTATAAATAACTATATCATAAATATAACTGTAAGAGAGAGTTGATATAAGCATATTCAAGCACAACAAGTATGATAGTACTTTCATACAAGAATTCCTCTCTATTGTTGGTTCTCTCTGTCAGTATACTAAGCAAGAACAAAAATAAACAACAAATAGAAATATATCCCGAAGGGTTATTTATCTAATAACTGGGATCGCAAAACTTTTTTATCAATTTTACCGGTTGCTGTTGCAGGTAAATCCTTTGTATCACAAAAATACTGCTTAGGAACTTTATAACTTGCCAAGTGCTTCATGCATAACGATCGCAACTCTCGTTCGCAATGTACTTGTTCTATTCTCAGCTGCACAAAGGCAACAGGAACCTCTCCATCTTGATCTTGTTTTCCCACAACTGCTACTCGAATTACATTAGGATGCGATAAAAGCACATTCTCAATTTCTTGCGGATAAATATTAAAACCCTTATGGATAATAAGGTCTTTTTCTCTGCCAGTTATAATAAGCATTCCTTCATCATTTTTATAGGCCAAATCACCCGTATTAAACCATCCATTCTGTAAGATTTCAGCCGTTGCGGTATCTGCTTTGTAATACCCCATCATAACGTTATCTCCTTTAACCCATAAAACACCAATTGTGTTAGGATCACACTCTTTACCCTCTTTATTACGTATTGAGCATTCAATACCCACAACAGGACGGCCAATACAATTAGTGGGCAGTGTATAGTCGCTCAGGTTAACTGAAATAACAGGAGAGGTCTCTGTCAAACCATATCCATTAACAATTTTTCTCCGATATAACAGGCTAAATCCCGCTCGAATTTTATCAGGTAAAGCGTCACCACCAGAAATAAAAAGCCGTACTGAGTCGAGTGGTGCATTTTTCATTAAACATAGCAGACCATAAAGAGCCGGGACACCTAAAAATATTGTTGGTTTATGCGATAATCCTTCAAGAATTGCTTTTCTGTCAATTTTTGAAACCAAAATAATAGTTAACCCATAAAATAGGCTTGCCCAAACACAGGTATTTTGAGCAAAACTATGAAAAAGAGGCAGAACCCCTAGAATACGTTCTTCTTGTGTCTCTCCGAGTAATGTTGCAATCTGTAAAACATTTGTCATAATATTTTTTGAACTGAGCATAACCCCTTTTGGCAGTCCCGTTGTGCCTGATGTATATAGAAGTGCTGCTAGCTCTTCAGGCTCTAAATCAATATGTTTGTAACTTTGAACATCAGTATCCGCTTCGCCAACAAGATCAACTTCCGTTATAATTGGCGGCAATTGAGATCCACTCTTTTCAAATAGAGCAACATGACCTACTGATGTAAAAATAAGTTGTGGTTGTGCATCAGTCACAATATGAGTAAGCTCTGTCTCTTTTAAGAAAGTATTTAAAGGAACTACAACTGCACCGATGTGCCATACTGCGCAATAAATGATATAAAATTCTGGTGAATTTTCATAACAGATAATGACTTTATCTCGCGGCTTAATGGTATATATATCAATAAGTTTTCTACTCATAGCACATACGCGGGCATACAGCTCTTTATATGTTATATTTTTATCTTGGTAGATCAATGCCGTTCGGTTAGGATGTAATTGTGCAGCTCGCCACAATAGTCTTCCAGGAAACATTAATTTCCCATTATACAAACACTCTTGATACAATTTTTCAAAAGTACGTATCTCTTTCTCTTGTGTCATATTATTCCTCTACTCGAATAACTTGAACAGGACATTTAGCTGCTGCATTACAGATAGATGCTCGATACTGTTCAAAATCGATCCCCTCTTTTACATGAGACATGTCTGTTACTTCAAATACTGCTGGCGCTAAAAATTGACATGACCCACAACTAATACATCCCGGTTCAATAGTGACTTTTTTAATCATAGTATCTCACTGACATTTAGAAAGCTTTTTGGTATAATATATAGATAGTATCTAAACTATTACTGTAGCCTATTTTAGTAAAAAAGGTAATTATGTCTTTAACTCATAAAGGTATTTTGATTGCTATCGAAGGTATTGATGGCTCTGGAAAATCAACATTGACTCAACAACTTGCAATAGTATTAGATCATGATCAATACGAGGTATATCTTACAAAAGAACCTGGTGACACCTCATTAGGACATAATATTCGTAGTCTTGTTCAAACACAAATGGTTCCTATCACACCTATAGCAGAATATCTTCTTTTTGCTGCAGATAGAGCACAACATTTTGTTGAAAAAATTATTCCTTTACTTAATGCCAATAAAATTATTATATCCGATCGGCTTTCGGATTCATCTCTTGCATATCAAGGATACGGAAGAGGTCTGCCTTTAGAGCAATTAAAAGCTATTAACAGCTGGGCTATGCAAGGTATTATACCTGATATTACTATTTTTGTGCGTATTCCTGTGGCTATTGCCTTACAACGGGTTACAAAACGTAACACTTCTCTCTCTGCTTTTGAAAAAGAAGTATTTTTAGAAAAGGTTGCCGCAGGGTTTGAACTTATATATAAAAATCGCAGTGATGTAATTATTATTGACGGTACACAACCATTGGCTATCATGGTAAACAACGCATATGATGCTTTACAAAAAAGAATACATTATCTAAAGAAAACAGGCGTTTAAAGGCTAGGGCTTTGATTTAGACAGGTCAAAAATATCATCAGATGGGTGTTTTATGGTATGAGTAGCGAGCGCTAGTTTCCTATTTTAATCATTTTATTGATTTTTTACACAAAAAATATATACCATTAGGATATTAAGGCGTAGTGTTCTATTTAGGATAAAAATATGAATAATTACATAAAATTGCCATTCTTTGCCCTAGCGGTTTTAGTATCGTATATACTATATCCTTTATCAGATAAGCAAATAGTAGAAAAATTTGAAAAAGAAGTAATTTTAATAACTGCAGGTGCTATAAAGAAAATATTTGAAAGAGACCTAGCCTTAGATATAAAGCGGTTGATTTCGCAGAGACGCGCAGACAGTATAAGAGATAAGCTTGTTGCTATACATCTAATTAACAAGCATCCAGAAGCTATTGTGGCTGCAAACTATCATAACATATCTCCATGGGCATTCCTCTTGTGTGTCAGGCCTGTAGCTGACGAAGATTTGGATAGTTTTGCTAAGAACCCGTCAATTAATAATCTATTTAATATTGCTATATCAGCTAAACTACAGGAGGGATGTGCTTCATCACCAACTATTACATCTGATTATGCGTACCGTATAGCATTGGACAGATTTTTAGATAAATATCATAAAGATTTGAATGGACCGTTTTATTTAAAAAACGGAAGACGTACACTGTTTAGTCAGTGGGTGTGGGAAGCAGGATTATTGGATTATAATCCTCGATATAGAAAAGACAAATACTCGTTTGATGGCTTGGTCGAATACACCGAACTTATGAATACACAAAAAGAGGTGGAAAATCAGTATCAAGCAATACTAAAATATGGTAAATTCATACCAAATCGTCTGTCTTGGTCGGAATGGATAACAAGTTTTTTTACAAGGTAATTACATCAATTGCAACAACGCTTGATATTGGAATTTAGATTTTTTGTAATTTATCTAATCTTAATTCGACTCTGCTTTTTGCAATAAAAAATGTATACTGATTATATTTACATGAGATTACAAAATGGATATAAAAATAAAAACATCTCTTCCCCCTGCGCAATTGTGGATTGGGCAGCATGAACACTTGGCCGAAAAAATAGAATCGTATATACAATCACTATTCTGTCTACATAATGCATGCCAAGTATGCGCTATCTGTATGAAAATTAGAAATAAGCAACACCATTCATTGATGTGGTTTTACCCGGAAAAACTGTATACCATTGATCAGCTGGATGATCTCTTTGAAAAAATTACCTTTTCCCTAGATTCAGAAGAGCTTTTCTTTTTCATTATTCAAAAAGCCGATTACCTTACTACTGCATGTGCCAATAAATTACTTAAATCTATTGAAGAGCCCCCACCAGGATATCATTTCATTCTATTAGCATCTAACAAAGAGCACATGCTACCTACTATAACATCTCGATGTATAATGCAGACACTATACACACATAATGTACATTCCTTCGTTACCCATCCTCTCATTACAGCATTCACAACAGAGAAGCTTTCAGCCATGGAATTTAGTAAAATAATAGACTCTTTATTGATTAATGAACGAGATACTATTCACTACCTTGATGAAATAATGAATTATTGGATAAATCAGTATAAAAATGATCTCTGCAACACCACACACGCTCGCATCTTTGATATATTACACCATGCATACGCCCAGTTACCCATGCCTGGCAGTATTGCCATCTTTTGGCATAATCTTTATTTGCGTTTTTACGCGTGTAACAACATTACTAAATGATAGACAAAGATACATCTGACTATTATCCTAAACTACAATCTATCTAATAAAGGTGTATTGTGGCTCATTGTATAAAACAACTTATTTATTCTATTATTCAGCCAAAGAAAAATTGGAAAACGCATCTTTTATATCAATGGAATGATATTATAGGATCTCTGCACAATAAAGTACGTATAGAAAAAATTTACGAAGACACTATTGTGTTGGGAGTCTTCCATTCTTGTTGGATGCAAGAACTTTATCTCTTGTCACCACTCCTTATCAAAACAATTAATGAAAAACTAGACCAACCATATATAAAACAGATACGATTTAAACATATTAGCGCAAAAAAAAATATAGATAAAAAAACAGTTACGCGCAATGTGACAAACCAGATCATACAACTTTCTCATCAAGATGAGAGAGCATTAACAAAAGTAACCGATCCCAGGTTGCGCGAAGTGTTAAAATTGTTTAGAGTGCGATGTTATAGGGAGTTGTAATGAGCATACATACTATAGGTGTACTATCTCTGTTTATGATAATGATAGATGTGTGCGCTTTTGATGCACTTACTATTCACCGATACATATGGGCCAATTATCAGGAAGTTGCAGGTAACTTAGCGGATGCACATAACTGGTATTCGCTTATCTTTACGAGTAACTATTCTACCTATACACATAAAGGGTATCTTCACTTTTTATTTAAAACAAAACAATATAAACGTATTGTAGAGCTCATTCCGCAATTAGAAGATACGTTTAAAAATAGTGCCGATATACAACTCATTTTTATTCTTTCATTGGAAAAAAGCAATATGCTTACTAAAGCCGATGAGAGAACCATTGCAATAAGTGATCGCTTTAAACAAAACTCTGAAATTACTATGCGCGCAGCACAGGCGTATGTACGGCGCAAAGAACCCGAAAATGCATTGCTGACTATTAATGCGTTTCTTAATAGTACTGCTCCCAGAACGCACAATTTCATTTTTTATTTTTTGATGGCTCAGATCTATTCACAATTAAATCAGTTAGAAAAAGCACTTGAACATTGTACTATCTGTATTGAACTACATAACCGCTTTGATAAAGGATGGCTCTTATTAGCATCGTTACATGAGCAACAGAATCAGATAGAGTTGGCATTAAAGGGATATGATACGTTTTTAGCATTATCGAGTGGAAATACTATTATTGCAAAGCATCGTAACGATCTTTTGAAACGATATACTACTCTTACTATGCCCGCCAATAATCCTTATAATAAATCGTATCTTGAACAGGCCCTTACGCTCTATGCCCAAAAAGACTACTCTCATGCGATTGTCCTTGTAAATAAATATATTGAACAGCATCCAGATAATTATGAAGCGCAATTATTACATATTAAGCTCTTAGCAGCACTTAATCGTTATAATGATATTGGCACACAGGTAGTTACGTGGATGAGTCATGAACCAGACGAACAAGTATGCCCTAAAGCTGTACATCTTTTATCATATTCTCATGCAAATTTAGAACAGATAAGCGCAATTTTACATGAACTTTCACAACAGTATCCACAAAATTATTGGTATATTTTATATAATGTAGATCTTTATCTCCGTATGCAAAGACCAGAAGAAGTGCTTATTATGCTAGAAAAAGCACTCCCCCTTATTAAAGATATAAACTTACAAGCAAAGATCTGCTACCAGATAAGCCTTTTACATTATAATAACCATCGTTATACAGATATGCGTGTTGCGCTAGAAAAAGGATATGCACTTCAACCAGATATGCCTCATATTACTAACGGCCTGGCATACTACTGGGCAAAGCAAAAAAATGACTTAGAAAAAGCAGAATATTATAGTAATAAATCATTAGCCATGCATCCCTCTAACCCCTATTTTTTAGATACAAAAGCGTATATACTTTATAAACAAAAAAAATATACTGAAGCTGAGTCTATTCTGAAGGGGATAGAGCATAATAGCGCACCAATTTTTTTGCATCTTGCGCAGGTATATTACAAATTAGACAACCATAAAGAAGCGCTCATGTATGCCCAAAAATCCGCTTCAGAAAATATAACGGTTAAAGAACGAGAAAAAGTTAATAAATTACAAGTGCTGTGCGCCATGACGGAGACAATGAATAATACCTATGAATAAACATACAATATGCTTTGTGGCAGGCAAATCTGGCGGACATATTATTCCTTGTTTGCACATTGCGCAACAGTATAAAAAACAACATAAGGCAGAGATTCTTTTTTTCTCTACAACCGCATCACTCGATATATCTATTTTATCTCATAGTAATATTGTTTCGCGCCATATCGCACTGCCCCTCCGATCAATCATCTCTAAAACGTGGTGGGGTTATACTCAAGTAGTGTGGGATGTCCTGATATCATGTATCGTAAGTATCAAAACTCTCTATACATGTAGACCAGCTACAATTATTACAACAGGAGGCGCAGTTGCAATTCCCGTCTGCTTAGCTGGTTTTATATTTCGCATTCCTATTACATTGTATTATCTTGACGTTGAACCCGGAAGGTCTTTGAAGTTTCTCAGGCGGCTTGCCACAACCCATTATGTCTGTTTTAAAAAGACTGCTCTGATGATACCTAATGCTGAATATATACCATATCCTTTAAAATATAATCAACAGGATCGGATAGCTCAACGTAACGCACAGCAACTATTACATATTCCTTCACATGTATATACTATTGTTATATTAGGAGGTTCACAAGGATCAGTTTTCCTTAATCAATGTATTAAGAATTATGTTATAAGTCACTTCTTTCATAATAATAGGATTCATATTATACATCAGACAGGCTCGCATGACGCTACAGATTGGAATATGTTTTATAAAGAGAATAATGTTCATGCCCATATCTTCACCTATCAGGATAATTTATCTCATTTTTATTCTGTAGCAGATCTTATTATTTGTAGAGGTGGAGCTGGGACATTATTTGAAGTTAAATTCTTTAAAAAACGCTGTATCATTATCCCTCTCGTTACCTCTACAACTGATCATCAGATTGCCAATGCTATAGCATTTACTGAAGAAAATCCTCTGTTATATACATGGCTTGCTGAGTACACGATACGCGATAATCCTCAATTATTTTTTTCTCTTATTCAACATAATATATCTCAAAAAAACTTGTAGTACCTATTATGCTTCTGATAGAGTTTTCGGTATGGTCTAAATCATAATATATAGGTAAAAAATGAAAAAAAGATACTCTCTTTTTATTGTATGTATCGTAACATCATTATCTGCATATATTGAAACAGAAAGGACCTATTGGAAAAATTGGACCCTAGAAGATTCACGTGTATGGGAAGAGATTGAACAGAATGAAGATTCCATATCATTCTTTCGTCGCAATGATTACTTTGACCCTCTAGAAGACCTTATAAAACGTGATCGTAATTATTTAGAAATGTCTCGTATAATCTGTGAACAATATAGCCTCAATTGCTTTCTCCCGCCTTTGGGGTTTGCCATTTTTAACAAAGCGGATGATCGGCTAATTGGCACAATTCGTTTTAAGCTTACTGATAAAAAAGGATATCTTTCTATTGGATATGGATTATCTCAAGCCGCTCGTAACCAAAAGTTTGGTAATGAGGTAATGACAAAACTTCTCGAATTGTTTCATCTCTCTATTAACCAACCAATTATTGCATTAAACGATAGTTTTGATAGGAATGATTTTACTGCAGAATGGTATGAGCAAAGCGTAAAAGACAACCCCGATTTTTCCACTCTGTTTTCCTATATTGATAAAAATTCTACTTTTTTTAAAGGGGTTATTGCCTGCGTAGATTTTTATAACCCAGCATCGATATCTCTTCTCATGCGCAACGGCATGATTCCTATTGAAGTTGAATGTGTGCAGTATGTACGTAGTAATGCTCCTAACTTATTTAGATTTGATATATTCTTTATGTTTCCCTCAGATAGAGAAAATTACAATGAGAAGCTCATGGAACTCATTACAGATGTGCTGAGTAGAGATAGCGTTCGCATTAAAAAAAGAGAAGAGAGTTTGCGAACTATCTTTTCAATACCAATGCAATCGGAATATCTACATTATACACGAAAAGAAAAAGAGCATTTTTTTCATGAAGAAAAATCAACAACAGCTATTATTTTATCAGATTTACATACAATAAAAACAGTTTCCAGTATCACATTACAATAGTAATAGCTCCTGGGGTGCCAGGATTGCATAACTCTCCTGTTTTTTCATTAATAGTAACTGTAGATAATGATGAATCATAAGAAAAATATTTTTCTGGAGATGGGATTTGTCTATTAAAAGCAAGCCAAATAGGGAATGCTGTTTTTACAGGATATACGCCATCTCCCATTGGTCTATTATCATCAAATCCAACATATACAGCTGTAGTAAGTGATGGTGTTGATCCAACAAACCAACAGGTACGCGAATCATTAGTGGTACCCGTTTTGCTAATTGCTTCAGTTGTAATCCATTCTTGTGGCTTATAAAGATAGCGTACGCGCTCAATACCAAGCCTCAAAACAGAAGCTATCTGCCCGGTAATGCATGATGACAAAACTCGTTCCTGTTCAATAACAGGCTTATATATTCGCGTACCCCATTGGTCTTTCACCCACGAGATAATATGCGGTGCAATATACACCCCATCATTTGCAAAAATATTAAACATACCCGCAACTTCAATTAAAGTTGCATCCACACATCCTAAGGCAAGAGAAGGGTAACTATGCGAAATTCCTTGTAATCGACATTTTTTCGCTAAGGTTACCAATTCTTGAGCGTTTAAACGCAAGAAAGTTTTAATACTTACAATATTATTGGAATGGGATAATGCATATGCTAGTGTAATCATTCCATTAAATTTTTTATTGTAATTTTTTGGTGTCCACACAGAATTATTGTATCTAATTTCTAATGGTTCATCTATTTCAGTATCAGAACACTTCATTCCGCTAGCAACAGCCTGCGCATAGATTAATGGTTTAAAGGTAGATCCAATCTGCCGTTTTGCCTGCGTTGCTCGGTTAAATTTAGAAACAGTAAAATCATACCCACCCACAAGAGCCTTAATCTCTCCAGTCCTACGATCTATGACAATCATACCCCCATCAAGATCGTTACCCAATTGCTTACGTAAATTGGATATCTCTGTTGTAAATACTTCACAGGCCTTCTGTTGCATCTGTCTATTAATAGTAGTTTTAACAGAGAGACCCTGAGTATATAATGCAGTTTTTCCAATACTATTTTCCAATACAGAACGAATCATTTCTTTATAATGCGGCGCACAATTTTCATGAATACTTTTAATTATCTCAATGGGCTTTTCTGAGTGGTGTATATACTCTTGATCTGTAATAAAACCGAGATGAAGCATTTTACGTAATACACTATTGCGACGTTTCTCTGCGGAAAGCGGATATAATAACGGACAATATCGAGTCGGAGAGCAGATAATACCTGCCAACGTTGCCGCTTCATCTATTGATATATCAGATGTATGTTTTGACCAGAAGCGTTGACTCGCGGCCTCCACGCCATAAATACCGCAACCAAAACAGACATGATTCAGATAAGTTTGTAATATATGATCTTTAGAAAACTGGGCTTCTACAATAAGTGCATACACTTGTTCTTTAATCTTTCTGGTAAACGTCTTTTGTGAATCAAAGAATAGTAGTTTTACCAGTTGTTGTGTTATAGTGCTTGCTCCTTGCGCTCTCCGACCGCGATAGAGGTTAACCACAATAGACCTAATAATCCCCTTCCATGATATACCATTGTGTGAAAAAAAATTCCAATCTTCTGCTGCAATAAAAGCATTAACAACATGCTGAGGCAACAGCGCTCCTTCAACCGGATTTTTTTTATCAAGCTGAAATCGTCCCCATTCATTGCCAATATCATCTAATAATAAGGACGGCTTTTGGGAATTGTAATGTGAGAGTGAAAAAAAATTAATGGCATAATTATGAAGAATAAAAAATAATGCTCCATACAGACATGCACTTGTTATCAATACCGAATAAAAAATTAATCGCAGACAAAAATATAATTTTTTTTTCACCTTTACAAGCCAATCATCATTATATATTATGTAATATACTTTTAATTACAATATTTCTCACAATCTGCAATAAGTAGAACAATTAAAACATGCATATGAAAACAGTAACTTTCATTTTCTTTTTATTCTTAATTATAACATATAACAATGATATTTATTGTATGATCCCCCAAAATCCTTTTTCTGATCATGCACAGATACAACAACAGATGAACAATTGGCAATCGCTCACAACACACCCTATACAAACTATTAATAAGGTAGATTTTACAAAAACCGCTTTAAAAATAGTTAGCAGTGTTAATGTACCTTATCATCTTAACCAATCCGCTCTATTTTTAATCCTTCAATGCGATTGGATTTTTACTCCAGAGCAAAGATCTCAACAGTCAAAGACCTATACCTATTTACAGCAAACAGAAGATCAACAATATTATGATCTGATAATTAAAAATGAAAAGTATGCAATAAACAAAACAATCGCCCGTATTAGCACTCAGGCTTATTACAAAAAAATTGCCGCACTTGCACCGCTCGGTGACACAGATCAATTCGATAACAAAGCCCAGTTTTCTGTCAATTTCTTCACGTATCATAGCTCAAAAAACCTCATCCCATGCCTCTCTATTCAATCTACCAATAGAGACGATTTAATGAGAAAAAGTATATCTTTAACGTTTAATGCCAACTACCTGAATCATCGTTGCACTCTTGTCGCTTGGGAGCCTGCCACATTGAAGATACAACAAGAAATTAACGATTTACAAAATTATAATCTTTTGTGTGACGCTAGCGATGGTGTACATATGTTTGATAGATTACACATGCTTCTTATGATACTTCTTTTAGTATCTACAAGCGCAAATCTAGCACTATATTACAAACTCATTACAATGGGTGCTTTACAAAAAGCATATTGATGTATGAAAATAGTAACTTTTATTTTCTTTTTATTCTTAATGATCACATATAACAAGGATATGTGCTGCATGAATACCACAAATCCTTTTGTGGACATTGAAGGAATAAGAAAAACAACCGACAGTTGGCTTGGAAGCCCATCATGTATACAAACTATTCATGAGACAAATTTTACACAAGCACCTTTAAAAATGGTTAGCGGCATTGCTATACATTATCATCTCGATGAATCTGCTTTACTGTTAATTCTGCAATGTGATTGGCTTTTTGTTAATGCACAAAGATTTACTATTGAAAACAATGGTATCAAGGATTGCAATGATAATGCGCAGGTCTATCTAGAACAGACAAAAAATAAACAATATTATGATCTTATAATCAAGCATAGCACCTATGAAGTAGACAAGACACTCGCCCGTATTAGTACTCAGGACTATCACGATAAAGTTGACGCACTAAGCTCTAAGCAGAGCTCTTTTTCGGTCAATTTTGTCACACAAAATTCCTCAGATTACCTCTTACTGTGCTTATCTGCTAGATCTACAGATAAAAACGATTTGAAAAACGGCAAAATAATTTTCTCTCGCAATGCGAACTATCATCCTTCACGTGATAAACATATCTATTGCACACCTACACAATTGAATATAACACAAAAAGAAATTGACAATTCACAAGATTATAATCTTTTAGATAGCACTAGCACCAATTCGCCTATTGTTTCTCAGAAAGTAAATACTGCACTTACACATATGAAACTCATTCAAGATAATAACGATTTGCCTAAAAAAACTGATAGGCGACACAGTTTTCTTACTATACTCCTTTTAGTCTCATTGTTCTCAGCAAGCGCAACATGTCTATCACTATATTACATGTTACTATAAACAGATCTTATAAAAAGCTAACTGATGTATGATCGCTTATGTCCTGTTCTGTGCCATGAAACGCAGAAGGATGCGTGCTCTTATTTTTTGTTTGCTTGACAGGATTATCTTTGACAGTTGTGCCCGCTTCTATATATTTTTCATCAAATCTAAAAAAGTCGTCATCAAATTGTATGTCATTCTTTCTGTCTGCTTTGTATAGTATCTCTTCTTGATGAATCTCTTCATTGTCAGCTCGCATTCTATGTGTTGATCTTGTCTTTCTATAAATCGCATAGATTATTCCTGCCGTCACAAATAGCATTGTTTGTCTTGGAAATTCTTCTAAACAATAGCTAACAACAGCACAGGGTAAAAAGTCATTAAGTCTACCAATAAGAGGAACATCCGCCTCAGCAATAAGAGAGCCTAATCTCTGCAGTCCAATAGCGATAGTTCCGATAACCCCTTTAGACGCATTACATATATTTTTACATGGTTTATCGCATATTTCTGCAGTTAAATTCATAGACAAAGATAGTAATGCAAGTATTCTTACAAGAGTGTTCATACGTACTCCTTTTTTATTAATAATGGCTCAACGATAGTACTAACATGTGCTTCTCATTCTAGGATAGATGAAAGATTATTTTTTACAATAATAATATCTGGTATATAATACTAAAAATAAAAAGTACAGATTTATGGTATATCTAACGCGTTATCTCTTTATTATAACAACATTATTATGCCTGCTTATTGATATAGTACAGTTTTTTTTATTAGGTACTGTAATAGTTCCCCTGATGCTGAGTATATATTGTGTATTATTATTTGTGACAGTCAACACATTATTTATAGCTTATGTGATAGTATTATTATGCTTAGAATCGTTCTGTTTCTATAATTATTTTTTACTCCCTCTTATCTATAGTATTCCCATGGCCGCTCTATCTCTTTACTATAAAAAGAACTTTTATCCTTCTCCATTATATATTTCATATATAGCTATTTTCTATGGCCTTATCGAATCCTATGCCATTCATCCCTTCTTTTTTAATATATATCCTGTCCCTACGTATACTATTATAAAAATTTGTGTTATAATAGTAGTAGAAATATGTTTTTATTTGACAATAAAATATTGGGGTATGCTAGACAATCACGGATGAATAATCCGAGGAAAGTCCGGACTCTTAATGAACATGGTACCTACGGAAAAGTGACGTAGGAGGGCCTTGAGCTCATGGAAAGTGCCACAGAAAATAACCGCCATTACATATATTTGTAATGGTAAGGGTGAAAATGTGCGGTAAGAGCGCACAATAGATTATAGTAATATACTCTAGGGGCAAACCCTGCCAAGAGCAAGACAAAAAGCGTGTAAGGTTGTTCATTCCATATAAAACACGCGGGTATGTCGCATAGATAAATGATTGTCCCTATTTTTGTATTGCAACACTCATACAAAAGTAGTACAAAATCCGGCTTATTGCAGACCCCTCGAGTGCTTTTGATAGTAGTATTATGAATATACATAAGTACCTATGGCTTATTCCTTTCTGTAGTTTTATCATTGGATACAAATGTGCAGAACATCTTTTCCAGTTAAAAAATATAACAGTTCCTTCGTTTATAGGTAAAACTATTCATGATGTAGTGGCTATAGCCTCTGCCTATAATATCACCATACAATTAGTAGACCACAAAGAAGAGAGAGATATTCCAGAAGGTATTGTTGTCTCTCAAACTCCTTGCGCTGGTAGTATCATTAAGGAGTATCAGCATATTTATATTGTTACTACCAAAAAACCAGCCGCTATAGAAGCTCCCCGATGCGTTGGACTGTTACTTGAAAATCTTATCCCTGAATTAAAACAGAAAGGTATTCTTGTTAAAGCCTATTATCTTCCACATATCTATCCTAAAGGTACCTGTTTTTCACAAATTCCTACAGAATCCATGCCTCTT
>Ga0307410_10000296_pt1 | contig 19312 bp, 21 predicted proteins | sample 322Ometagenome_3_FD_203707 | JGI IMG/M metagenome (GOLD analysis project Ga0307410, IMG submission 203707) | Maize rhizosphere microbial communities from greenhouse at UC Davis, California, United States - 322HYB-O-3 | ecosystem: Host-associated > Plants > Roots > Rhizosphere > Soil | place... | reverse complement strand
AGTCTATAATCCATTCTCTTTAATGAACGCATTACAGCAGAAAAAATATAAAAATTTTTGGTTTGAATCAGGCGCTCCCACATTTTTAATTAAAAAACTTAAAGAAGAGCCTCTTCTTCTTGAACCAGAACCATTATACGCCTCAGAAACATTTCTTGGACAATTTGATATTGACAATATGCCCAGCTTATCACTTATGTTTCAGGCGGGTTATATAACCATTAAAAGTTATGACCCTATCTCTCAACTGTATACCCTTGCGTATCCTAATTATGAAGTATATGCATCGTTACAGATATATCTTTTAGAAGTTTTTGCACACATTTCCCATAACAAGGCCGAACAATTATCATCTGACCTTTTTATCACGTTTAATAACAGAGATATATCATCTGCGATACAGCTCATCAGACAACTATTTGCGCACGTACCCTATCAATTACATATCCCACAGGAAAGATTTTATCACGCCCTTCTTATAATGGCCTGTGTAAGTGCAAAAATAAAATGTCATTCAGAATACTCTACAAGCCATGGACGCATAGACCTTTTACTTGAAGTACCCTCTACTCAGTATGTTATAGAAATAAAATTTAATGAAAAACCAGAAGTTGCCCTGGATCAGATCATAGAGCGTCGTTATTATGAAAGGCTAACTATCGATAAAAAACCTATTATTTTATTAGGTCTTTCATTTAATAGAACTCCTAGCAAATTTGACATTGCATACATTAGCAAGGAAATTGTAGTCAACCTTTAATTGCTCTCGTATATGGCACAATCACTGTAGATGCAAAAAACTCGAATGCGGTACTGTTATTGATTTTCTAATCTTCTAGCCAATCAGCTACTGCTAAAAAACCACATAATCGTAAATACTCTAGAATGCTATAATTCTCTCTATTTCTAATATTATTATCAATCAGATAGGCCAGATTTGAATATTCCGATTCTTTTACATAATCAATTATTGTGCTGTTATTGTGATCTCTTATAGAAAAATCAATGTTTGGGTGCAAACAGAGTTGTATAAAAATACACAAAGCATTTTTGATACCTACTGCCTGATCAGAACGATACTGATTTTGAAATATTTTGAACACCCTATTCAGAGGGGTTTCACCATGATCATCTATCACATTAGGATCTGCGCCGTAAGCCAAGAGAAGTTTAACCATATCAAAATTATTATACTGTATTGCCATGTGCATTGTTGGGCTATATGAAGTACGCTGCCATAGTGTTTCAAGTCCTTCAATTTCAATATTTGGACTTATCCCCATCTGCAATAGTCTCCGTACATCAAGTAATTTATTGTAGCTCACCTTTTCTAAAAGCATTTTAGAGAGCTTATGATATTCATGACTGTTTTTATTGCTATTTTGTTTAAACCAAGTAAACGCTGCACGTGTATCAAGCTCAAAAGCAATGCGTCCCTTACTGTAATCGCTATATTGTTTACCATAATTTTCATAAAGATACGTAATCAAAATTCCCGATGAGCGAGGGTCATTAAAAACGTTTTTCCAACAATCGAAACTTTCTGGCAAAGAAAGAATATATGATCGCGCATTTGAGATTCCACCATGATATTCTACTATACCTAAAACCTGTTTACACATACCCAGCACTTGCTTACAATGCTTATACGTAGCCTGGATGTCATAATTGTCATATGCTGATTTCAGTTGTGTAAATTCCATACATATCATAGAGTTATTTAATAATAATAGACTTACAATTATGATATATGACTTCATTTGCTGTCCTTTGCCATTTGTCTCAGTTGATACGCGAGTAAAAGCTGACTTATATGGCTATTAATATACATTACATGTGATGCTGGAAGTCCTCCATAAGACCTAATGGTTATATCCACACGGTCATCTTTAAGTAATTCTTGAACTACTGGGATGTCATTCAAATGACATGCGTATACCAAAGCTGTATTTCCCACCCTATCTTGTATATTAGGGTTTGCACCATATCGTAAAAGAAGCGTAACCATACGATAATCATTATTAAGTACTGCCGTAATAAGTGCGGGATTATAAGAAAGTTTACGTACCGCAGGCCTATTTTCTAAATTTTCCTGCCCCGCCGTGTCTGGATTAACTCCCATCTTCAGTAAAACTTTTGCACAATGTACATTACCGCTTTTCACATTATTTAAAAATATATTCGCAAGAATCTTATAATCCAAGCTATGCTCGTCAAAATTGTTCCTAAACCACTCACGTGCACCTTTAGTGCCAAGCGCAAAAGCCATTTCCCCTTTTGTATTATCTATATACCGTTTTTCATGATACTCATAAATATATGTTATGAGCTTTCCTGTAGAGTTGGGATTCTTTAAAATAGTGTTCCATGTTGTATCATTATGAGATAGGTCAAGAATGCTAGAGACTGCATTTGAAAAATCACCATGATGATGAGTGAGCGATAGGGCATATTCATAGTGATAATCTGTAAGCATACATCTCATCGGATTGATCGGCTCTAAGGACATCATATCCATGCATATACTTGGAATACTTAGAAATGCAATATTTAATAACATTAGAGATATTTTCATCTCCATCTCCATCTCCCTTAATGCATCATTACGAATATTTAAATGACTCGAATATAGAGCATTTTTTGCTAAAAAGCAAAACTCTTTACCTTAATAACACTGATCGCCATGCATTGTACTATGTTTTTTGGACAGCCTATCCGCTAAACGTGTTGGTTCAACAAGACGATATCCTTTAGCACAAGCAAGCGTATACATAACACTAGTCTCAATGCTTATTAAGTGTCCGGGCGAGATGAACAGCGGTTTAACATTTTTTTTTGTTCGCACTACCATTCCCACCTGTTTTTTACGATATAAGAGCGGAACCGTTGAACCAAACTCTTTATTCAAAGCATCTTCATTATAGATGCCAACTAATTTTTTCTTTGCAACTCCAATGGTCGGAATGTGTAAACATAAACCTAAATGCGAGGCAATACCAATACCACGCGGATGAGCAATCCCCATACCATCCACCATAATAAGATCCGGCTTTTGTTTCACTTTTTTAAATACAGACAACAGAGAAGGCATCTCTCTAAAGGAAAGTAGTCCTGGAATATAGGGCATTGTAAGCGCTTCTTGATGGCAATGCATTTCAACAATTTCTAACGCCGGGTATGTCATAATAACAATTGCAGCATGAATCATAGTCCCAGAATCACTAAATGCAGCATCAACTCCTGCAATAAATGAGACATGTGAAAAAGTATCTTCGGTTACAATCTGTACAGCCAATTCTTTTTGTAGAGCAATCGCTTCCAGATGAGAGCCCTGCCATTCCGAAATGTCGTATCTCATCATTTATCCGTTGTGATCAGCTTACAGAGACGATTAATAATAGATTCTAATAATGTATAATAATCAGGAATGGATTCAGCAATCTCTTTTGCCATAATCTCATGATATAAGGCATCTAAAAAGATACCAATTTTTTGAACTACTCTTTCCATATAACTGCATCCTTCAGAATATTTTTGCTCATCTCATCTGATACAGACCAAAAATCAACAATATCAAATGTGATAGGAATTATCGATTCTTCAATATCATATATAATCGCACCGATAATAGCTCCTTTAATTTTTTTATGATTATCTATTGCTATATCAATATCTGATCCTACATGAAAGTCGCCACGCGCTCTCGATCCATACAAAATTACTTTTGAATCGGGTAGATGCTGTAGAATAATGGGCAGAAGAATATCTTTATATTCACTTGTCTTATTTGTCATCATTTAACATACCACTTTTTTGTCGGTAAGTGCTTTTTTATATTTTTTATCTAAAAAGAGTGCTATACATATCCATGCTAATACAATAATAATACCACAATAGCTACCGATAACTGCATGGCGAGCCCTACCTGCAATAACTCCTAAATTGGCTTGCAAGGGCCCCAAGAGCATATTAAACAGAGCCCCAATTTCACGAGCACCACGCGAACCAAATGTCTCTATCCATGCCCGTGCCTTAAATCGTACCGCATATGTTGTTGGAATATAGAGCTGTTTGATGGCAGGTCCATTAAGCGAATAATTTATTGCTTTTGAAGTCGCCATTAAAAAAAATAAAAACGATAGGCTATTCAAAGACACAAAGCCAATAATTGCTGCACCATATAAGATTGGCATTAAAAGGAGAGATGCTCCAATCCCAACCATACGCGTAATATTACTAATTCCACATAATAAAAAAAGCAATGTCATACCATTAACCGCACTACCATGCGCACCAAGGTATTCTACCAAAGCGGTACCCGAATACTCTTGTGCAGCTAGAGAGTGAAAATGTAGATCAAAAACCGTAGTTATAATTTCTGGGAAAATAATAATCGAGGCTATTGCTAATAGATAGCCATGGCGTAGGAGGAGTTGTAACCCCTCCAAAAACGATATTTTCTGATCTTGTTTTTGCTCTTGTTCGTTAACACCGTGATATGAAATGAGCAATCGAGAGGGTGTTTTTGTAAAAAAATTTTTCATGGCATAATATATTACTATAATAGCTATTGCTGCGATGAATAGCGATAGTGCACTTGTCTGCAAGCCTAATCTTCGCGGTAAAGAATTAATACAATAGGGACCAATAATACCTCCTATCTGTCCAAGTGCAACCACAAGAGGAAATCCTTTTTGCGCTGAATCTGGCAAAGTAGTATCCGATGCAATTGCCCAAAACAATGTTGTCATGAGTAGTCCATAGCATTCAACAAAGAAAAAGAATAGATATCCTATCATAAATAACAGAACTGAAAACCAGGACGATGAATATACATATGCAGTAGTCTGAGTATACGCAAAAAAAAGTCCAAATAATGCTACCAACAATGCCGACCCAAGACTAAATATATAAAATACTTTTTCCCTACCATACCGATCAAGCAGCCTTGTATAGCCAATAATGACAGGAATAAGAAGTATCAGAGAGAATGTTTTTGCGTATGGTATATGAACAATACCAACATAGGTCACAAAGAGTGCATTTCTTAGGGTGCCGATAGTCCAAAAAGATCCAATAATAAGGGAAAACGCACAGCCCATACGAATAAATTTTTTATACTCTTCTTCTTCAAATACACCAAATAATGGTGTGATAATACGTTGCAAAAAATGATTCATTGTACCACGCGTTAATCTTTAGACTTATTTACCCTCTTACAGTATACATCATAATTATACTGATACAAAACTCAATACATTGTCTTTTATAGTTCTTATTGTTATTATGTTGCAGAAATATCTTCTAAAACAGGAATCTCTATGAAAAAAATATTGCTATGTTGCGCAATTTTTATTGTTGAAACATTCTCGCTACACATCGTATGTATGGAAGAACATAAGACTATAACTATTTCTCACGAGCATCTGGATTATTTTAAAAATACGATTAAAACCAACAATATTGTTCAATCTATGAATCACATAAGAGAACTAGGAGAGATCAATCAGGAATGGAAGACCATTCTAAATGATAAAAAATGTACAGGAAAACTCATTAAAATGGCCTCTGCGCATTACCAGACATATCAACCTATGACCTACGCTATCAATTTACATACTCAAGGCGCAATTGAGTGGGCAAGAAAACATTTAGAATATATGCCAAAAGAAAGAAAAATTTTAAAAAAAATCATCCTAAAATTCTCAGTGCAAGCTGCCAAATGGGACACAAAGATAGAGCAGAGCATCAGCACCACTCTGCATATATTACAACCACAACCCTATGAAAAATTTATCAAAAAAGCATTTATAAACACTATCGCTCATAACATTGTTCCTTTTTTCACCCTCCTTTTAAAGCAGTGTAACGTACATTTTAAAGAATTAAAAACAAAGCCTAATGGATATACTCCCCTCTTATATGCTGCAGTATACGGACATAATCATATTGCTAAAATTCTTATCGAAAACGGAGCAGATTGTAACGATACTCTTGAATCTGGAGAATCTGTACTGATGTTAGCCGCAGAAGGCGGATATGATAAGATAGTACAATTATTATTAGAAAATGGCGCAACAAAAGGAATCGATGATGCTCTTACTTTAGCATATAGCGCCGCACCATACTATTCGTATAAAAAACGCTCAAACTATAAAAACACTATAAAATTGCTACGCAATACTCTAATAGCAGATGATTCGATGGAATCTACTAAGGACATATAAACAACACATCATAATACATGCTATATAGAGAGCAGGTGCATATGATAGTTTCGTTATATACCATAACCACATACACAATGGTGTTGTTATACTACCTAAAAAAGCAGCACATGCACTTGCTATCCCTATTAAGAAATATTTATCCGATGAGGTAAAGACAGCATTACACCAAAAGTTTAATGGACATAAAAAGACAATCCCCCATAATACAATCCATAATCGAACTAACATAACATATCCATATGATGCTCCTGGCATATAATAGAACAAGGGAATAATGGAACTTCCAATTACACCACATGCCACCATCATAGAATATACAGGATGATATCGCACACAATAACGCCCTATCCAAAGCACGAGCACCATATCTCCAATCAAAAGGAAGGTATTAGAAAACATCATAGTGCCCATTGGTATGTCTGTAATGAGTGGTACAAAACTATTCATAAATATAAAAGGAATTGTATACGTAACATGAGAAACAAGCTGGACTATTGTAACACAAAGTACGTCTTTTTTGTGATGCCGTATGGTAGCTAAAGGGGTAGAATATGAGTTCACACGATACATAGTCATATCATTATTATCATACTCAATTAATCGCATGCAATAGACAATACCCGCAAACATACTGCTGATAATAAAGCAGACACGCCAGGCATACGGACATGTATAGATTATACAGGTTGCAACACCAGAAGAGATAATTACTCCCAACATCGCACAACTCTGATACATATATGATACATGGAGTGCGTTGTCTCGAGACTGATTTTCCATGCAATATAATTTTGTTACCATACTCTCTCCCGCAGCGCATGCTCCCTGTAAAAACTTAACACACAGCAACAGAAATGGCCCCCCCCATCCAATACTCATATAACCAGGAATACACCCTATTAATGTAGTACTACTTCCAATTCCAACGAGTGAGTAGAGTAGAGCCTTTTGAGGGCTATAGCGTTTTGCTATGACCCCAAATAAGTATGTTCCCACAGGTCGTGCACATGTAGATACGCTTGATGCCGTATATGTTAATAACAATTGTATAATACCAGTATATTCGGTAAAAAAAATAGGCCCCATGAGTGGGGCCAGAAAATTATACAAAGATGTAGAATATCTTGTAAGCACTGTACCTAATAATAATGAAACAGTCCGCATGCCAAAAGACTTGCAATTTTCTATGACTATCATCCTAATGAGTTCTGGACCGTTTGTTACTCACACTTTCTAAGTGAGAATAGTGCGCGTCTGCACATGAAAAATCGTGGCGTTGCAATTGCTCTGCTCTCTTTATCTGAGTATGTTTACGCTTTCTCAAAATAGTATTAATTGCATTTTCCATCATTATATCTTGATTATAATTTCCTATAACACAAGGGGCCTGTTGCCTATATACCCTTTTCGCTTTAAAAATATTTTCATAATCAAGATCCATACTATACAATGAATACGAAGTAATAGTTACAAGAAAAAGAGTAAAATATTTCATAGAAATGATCCTTTATCTATAGTGCACATGTTTCAACAAAGTATTCGTCCGCACAAAAAAATTTTCAATCCCGAAAACTTTCACAAATTATAGGTAATAATACAAAAAATTATAAAAATGTATATACTCTCTACTATAAGTAGGTATTTTTTATTTTTTCAATTTTTACAATATGTTATTTGATGGGGCATTATGAAAAAATGTACACTTTCCTTTTTTTACCTTTTAATTCTAATTACCGCTTCTTCGCTCAGCGCAATGAAATTAACACAAGAAATAATTCGTTCCTCTGCGTCTAACACACAGTCTCCTGGTAAAGAATGCCCTCCTGAATACCGACGTCATTATGATCAATTAACAGATATCATGAATAATCACTATCGATCTTTAACAACTTTAAAAACAAAGGAAGTAGAAATACGTACCTGTTTAATATGTATGGAAGACTTCGTTAGCAAACAGAACAAAGTACTGTTTCAAAATTTTACGAAAGATCTAGATTCAATTACAATAAACCCAATTGAGCATCTTCCTTGTAAAGAGCTTACAGCTCATGAAAGTCGCATATTTTCTCTTCTATCGCAACATTTCATTTCCATTACCAATATCGGAGAATTTACTATTCCTAACATACATAATCCTAAAGCTGAACAGGATGCTATCGATTTAAAAGAGTGGTGTTCTCAATTACAGCAGCTCTTATCATCTTTACAAACTCAGAATCAACTAGAAACTGAAAACTTTAGAACTCAAAAAGAAGGTTGTCTCGACATCGCTAAAAAAATAAAAACGGTACTTCCCAGTGTAGAGAGAAAGAAGTCTATTGAGAATATAATTGGTCAAATTGGTTCTATTCAACCCTTAGGCATCTCTCAACAATATATTGAAAAATGCATAGATTCTATTAACACTATTTTAAAAGATTCATTCACTCCAGATTCATTGTTAATCAATGACAATAGTATAATTGTACGTAGTGCCTGGGAAATGAATAACCCCACCTTACCAGAAAAGCCCACTATTGATGATATACTCAACTATATACTGCGCCAGACGCGTTGGAATGATTTTGAATGGACTGATTCATTTAAAATATACCTATTACAACAAATATATTGGAATTGTCATCAGCATCAGCAGCGTATAACTGCAAAACAGATTGCTAACGCACTTAGAAATATAGGTGGCCATAGAGACCGTAATCTTAAACCTATAATTCTAGAAAACAAAGAGGTACAACGGTCTTCAAACCGTTTTTGGATAAATCCTACTTACGTAACAGAAGAGGTAGTACAAGGAAATCACTTGTACTATAATGCTACTTTGCCTTTTGTTATGCACAATAAAAATCAAAAACCTATTGTACATTTCTATGAAGAGGAGACTAATCAACAAAAGTTAGAACAGCTGATAGCCCATCAATCTTTAGAGCATCAAGCGTTTAAAGAAATACTCGAGAAATTACTTCCTAGACAAAGTATAGTTAATGAACCCAGCACTCCCACTATTGTTGATTATTTATCTGACTATCTTAAACATAAACATATTATATCAGCATTAACCGACAACGTAATCTTGCTTCTTGCATATACAAATAAGATTATTCATCATCCTAATCATGAGAAGAAAAAACACTTTCAAAATACTTATGAAGATTGGGATTGGCGTGATACTCAGACTATCAGTGGTTTCGATCGAATAATATCTAAAAAAGAACCCCACAATAGAGCTATATCTTCTCAAAACTCTCGAAATAATATGAAAGAAGTCATTAGGCGGAATACTAAACAAACAAAAGATGGCGTTGACACCTTCTTATCAGATGAAGAAATAGAAAAAATATTAGAAACTCATTTAGCAATATTATACAAAACCAATGATGAAGAATATTCAGGTCTTGACAACCGTATAGCATCACACCAAAAAGAAGCTGAACGATTGCTCAATCTCATGAAAAGTCATACAAAGACTGATATCAATAACACTGATAATTATGACTCATTATGCCTTGCAATAGCACATTATATGCTTGACAAAAATATTACTACCCGAGAAAAAAATATTGTTAAAACACTGATAACAACACATATTGGTAGTGAAATAATTGAAGCATCCATCAAAAATATTACGAGTAATACAGAGATGCATAATGCGGAATTTAAAAATGAAAGATTTTCACGAGGCATCGATATTAACGAAAAAAATATTGTATTTGCTCGCTTTATTAATCCGGATAATGAGAATGGAATTATTTCAGTAAAAAAGAGATCTTTTCAGCCTTTAATTGATGCATTACAGACATTGATTAAGCCTTGTACAAATGCAGAGATAATAGCTCAAGCGAGACAAACACTCAAGAAATTTAAAAAGCATCAACAAAAATCTAAAACATTATCAAAATACTCAGACGAACCGTCTCTTTTCAAAAAACATCGCACAGAAATATCTACATCGATAAAAAATTTAACAAAGATAGATATAACAGACTTAGATACAAATTTAAAACAAGAAAAGCTAGATCTCGAACAACAGTTAGAAGAACTAGATAAGGTATTCACCAACAAAATACCTACATTAAAAAAAAATATAAAAATCACATTAGCACCAAAAAAGGATATCCAGATACCGGCCCCTAAAAAGACAATACATGGCCTAGCATGTAGCATCGTATCCGCAAATAATGCTGAATCTCTACTTGATACTATCTGCACAGAGATTCAGCAAAAAACAAAAAAACATCCCCTACATGAGCATGCCGTAAGCAAGTCATTCGCACTCTTTATACAAGACAAACTTGATCATCATAGGATTGATCAAGATACGCTCTGGTTGGCATTAAAGAATAAAGAGATATTATCTGATAATCACATAACTGTTATAAAAAACATTCTTAAGACCCCTAGCAATGAGAACCACGAACTACTAGATGCTGAATTCTGTGCAGCAGTAGAGGTGAGTAAACAACCTCCTCTAAATGAAGCGTGCGAGAAAATTAAAGAAAAAATAAACCAACAAAAAAACGATACAGAAATTGCAGTTCAAGATGTAGCAACCTTTATACAGAATATTTTGGAAGATCCTTCAATTCTTGAAAATGATCTCTGGGATCAACTAATACAAGAACAGATAGTAGATAAACGGCGTGTTAAAGTATTAAAAAAAAAGATTCAGTCTAACAGAGAGCAGTGGGAAGAAGAAAAGAAGGCATTAGTCGCGATTGTTGATGCAGAAGACAAAAAATCTATAAAAAAGTCTCCGAAAATCAAGACACTTACTACACAAAACGCTAGTGTAATAAAATCTGTCGTACAAGCTATTGCACAGTCTGATCTCAATAGATTAGATATTAGTGTTACAAAGAATCCAGACGGATCATTCAAGACAATAACTGTAGAGGATACCAATCCGACGGAATCGTCATCAACAAACATAGGGGCCCCGGAGCTTATAGCATTGCAGTTGGTTAAAGACAAAATTAAAAAATTGAAAGAGAAAAAGCAAGATATTGTCTGTCAAGAGTTAGCTGATGCTATAAAAAATATACTTGAGGGTCAAACAGAACAAAAACGTCAAGAAATAAAAGATTGTTTATGGAGACATTTAGAAGAATTAACAAATCAACAAATTGTAGACTTAAAAAATCTTATGGCCGATCAAGAAAAGGATCATGAAGATCCCGGCAAGAACAATTCAACAGAAGATATATCTGAGACTGTAGAAGATAACAATCCAAATCAGGCACGGGCAGGCCAAGAAAATACAGATCATAGCAATATATACTCAAGTGAAAACGCCCATAAGGAAACAGGCGATATCACTGAAGAAACCTATGGTGCCGATGCAGCAGCAGACGATACCGATAGTGAAAAAACAGATTATATCGATGAAAAAACTGATGATACCAATAGTAAAGAAACAGAAAATGCTAGATCCCAAAAGACAACAAGGATCAATACACAGATAAGCATAGCAACAAAAAATAAAGGAATTCTTGCAACAATATTTACTTATTTTCAACACCAAAAGCTTATTGCAGACGCACAAACGGATATAGCTAATAAATCTGTTAAGGAACAAGAAGTACAAGATAAAATAGACGAATATAACAATAAATCATTTTTTGCAGCATTCCAAACATCGTTGCTGTGGTTTATAAGTCTCTTTAAATTTTGGTAGGAATATGATGACAAAAAACTGTTAAACCTTTATACTGCCATGAAGCAATAAATAATTTACCAATATAAAGGTTCACAATGAAGGTTTTCCTAACATTATCATTATGCTGCATAACCCTTAACGGCCTAGCTATGGAAAAAAGTCCCGAAATATTTCGTAGCGACCGACAAGAAGAAAATGAGTTATATCGTCAGAAAAAGATTGGATACGATAAGTTTAATAGAAACCAGAAATTCGATAAAAAATATAAAAACCGTTGCGAATGGCCAAAACCAGCGACAAAATCAACAAAACGTACACCAACACCACCTCGCATTATAAAACAGTAGTCATTCAATTAACACAAGAGTACCTAGATGGTACTCTTGTGTTAATCAACGTCAAAAAAGAATTGTATCTGAGCAGCAGCCCCAAGCTCTAGCCGTGCCGCCAGAGGTTGATCTTGATATCGAAGAAGTGTGTTGTCTTGGATCATCGCTTCTATATCTGTTTTTTTATCCACAATAATATCGGTACCGATGACTTTTTTATTTGGTAGACACACGCCATCACCAGGCATTATAAAATAACCATTTTTTGTTGATACAACTTGATACGCTATATGGTATATCGTTGGATTATCTTGAAGATAGGGCCCTTTCCAACGATCTGGATACATAAGGTTCATAGGACCTACTTCTGAACCAGAAAATTTTTCAACATTCAAAAAATTAATCGGGTTTTTTTGTGCATCAAAATCAATAATACCACAATCTTGATGAATCTTATGAAATATATCACGCAATAAAACAATATCGTGCGCTATGATTGTCCCTGCATCTTGCCTACTACGATACCAAAGGTTTATAAAGCTCAAAACTACTATTAATCCGACAGCGCTTACTCCAATAATGCCATAATAGTACCTTTTATGTTTCATGACACTCCTTATTGTACATAGTCTAACTTCATTACCGCTTTTACTTCTTTCATTGTCTCAGAGGCCACTTCACGCACTAGACGTGAACCTGCAAGTGCTACCTCAAGAACAGCCTGTGTATCCTGTGCCAATAATGCACGTTGTATGCGAATGGGTTCAAGAAGTGTATTTAAAACAGTTATTAATCTTCGCTTAAGAGCAACATCACCTAAGCCACCTCGGCGATAATGCGCTTTTAGCTCTTCTACTTCACCTTTTTCAGGATCAAAAATATCAAGATAAGAAAACACAACGTTGCCTTCTACCTTTCCTGGATCAGTAACATGAATATGATCTGGATCGGTATACATTTTCATAACTTTTTCTGCAACACCATCTGCTGAATCAGATAAAAATATCGCATTTCCTAATGACTTGCTCATCTTTGCAGTGCCGTCAATTCCTGGTAAACGCCCGACATGAGAAATTTTACCTGTTATTTCAGGAAACACGGAACAATTATAGAGCCGATTAAATGAATGAATAATCTCATTGGCCTGTTCAATATGAGGAAGTTGATCTTCGCCAACAGGTACTATCGTTCCTTTGACAATGGTAATATCTGCCGCCTGAGAGACAGGGTACATAAAAAACCCTGCTGGTAGACGTTCTTCAAAACCTTTTTGCGTAATCTCGTTTTTAACAGTTGGATTACGACGTAACCTGCTGACAGAGACAAGATTTAAAAAATAGATGGTCAACTCTGCTATCTCAGGAATTAAGGACTGAATAAAAATTGTTGACTTGTGCGGATCGATTCCAACCGCTAAATAGTCCAAGCAGACTTGTAATACATTGGCCCTCACCATCTCAGGACGATCAAAATAGTCAGTTAATGCTTGCGTATCGGCAATCATAATATATTGTTTGTATATATCTTGTAATGCAACTCTCTGCTGTAATGACCCCACATAATGACCAAGATGCAGAGGCCCTGTTGGCCTATCACCTGTTAAAACAATATCTTTGTGTCTCATAGTATATTCTTAATAATTGTATATGTTTAATATATGTAATGTATAGTACTGTTCTCTCATAATACAGATCAACATAAAAATTTCAAAAATATTACTATCATAGGTACATTCTTTTTATCCATACATTTTCTTGTAAATCATTATACTTCTACGGTACAACAATGATCAGGAGGATATGATATGTATTATATGATATATCTAAAAGATCTGAGCGAAATAGCATTTTATTCATTTATCATCTATTCATTGTGCATCTGGTTAAAAACTGATTCAACAAAAAACCTAATTCCCTATTTTTTTGGATACTGTTGTCTTCTTATCGGCTCATGGATAGCATACCTACCCACCCTCACAACATTTTTATGGAATTACGCACCAGTTACACTCATCATCGGCATCATTATTCATGAAAAAACATTACAAAGAAATCTTGTTACCTTGTGTTCACTTACTCCAACGCAACAACCGCAGGAAGATTGGCTCGACACAATATTCAATGCTACCTTTCTTCTTATGAATAACAATAAATCCATTACTATTATTATTGAAAACAGAGATGCTTTAGAGCATTTTCTTACTACTCCGTTTCTTATCAATGCACATTTAAGTAAAGATTTACTCCATATACTTTTAACAACACATTTCTATGACCATCATAAAATGATGTGGGTGACAATGCATGGAATCTTGCGCGCAATAAATAGTACATGGTTTACTGCTACCGAAGATACCCCCTCCCAGGCAATATTCAATAAGAATGATGCGCTTTTTTATACCTTACAATGCGATGCGCTAGTGCTTCATGCACATCCAATCAAAAGACTCTTCACGCTGATACACCAAGGAAAAGAGTATGACGCAATCGCTCCTCATGATATCCAAGCCCTTCTTAAAAAATTACTCCATACTACCACATTACCCTCAACAAAAAGGTACACTCATGAGACTACTACCCCTGAAAATCATACTGTTTCATAATGCACCGCTTAAAATAATGAGTATCATTATTGGATATAGCCTCTGGTATATTGCAACGTATAATCAGACTATCGAAGAGACATTTATCATTCCTTTATGCTTTTCCTCTCATCAGAGAATAGAGGCCCCCGAAGCAATCTCAGTAACATTGGCATGCAAACGCGCAGATATGTATACTCTCGATACTGACTCTCTCGCTGCACACATTACAACACACAAGCTTTTACCGGGAAAATATGGTATTCTACTTACCGAACGGCAGCTTTTTTTGCCTGATACAATTAAACTTGCACGTTACTCACCATCAAATCTGAGTTTTACTATAAAGGAACATGATGTCACGTAAGAAAAATATTTTTTATCGAATGGTTCATGAAATACAATCACTTTTTCTCAGTGGTCTCTTTGCATTACTTCCTATGACGTTAACAGTCGCTGTCTTTACGCTGACATTTCGCCTTATTAGAGGATGGCTTGAACCGTTAAAACAGATTCATCTGCCATGGCTTGGTGTAGCAGAACCCTATTCCGAATTTATTCTGGCAATGATTATTATTTTTGTAGCAGGCGCACTCTATAATGCATTTATCTTACGGCCCATTATTCATGCAATAGAGAATGTAGTGTCGCGAGTCCCACTTGTCAGACCAGTATATGCGGGTATTAAAAAATTAGTTGATGCTTTTAGCCTTCAAGATAAAACATCGTTTTCTAATGTGGTGCTTGTTGAGTTTCCGCGTACAGGAATGTATAGCATTGGATTTTTAGCAGGTGAATTTGACAAAACACTTTCACCCCATGACAAAGAAACCTTCTGCAGCATTTTTATTCCCACAACACCTAACCCAACAACCGGATTTTTAATTATTGTCCCACAAAAAGAGGTAATAACATTAGACATTTCACGTCAAGAAGCCATGGCGATGATTATTTCTGGAGGGATTATTCAACCAGATAGTTCAAAAGAATAAAAAAACTTTTCTTTTATATAGAAGGATGTTAGAAATATAATGTTTCACTCATCTGATATAAAAAGGAGTTTTTCATGTTCTATTACATTATGTTATGCCTTTTGGCAATTTCATCCCTCACAGCAATGGACATAACGCCACAAAGAAAGCAAGAGTATGCACGGGAAAACTTTGTGCAAGAAGCAGCCGCACTCAAACTTATTAAGGAATCAGGCATATCATTTACAAATAAAAATGTTCTTGATATTGGATGCGGAACAGGAAACATTTCAAACAAATTAATAGAGAAATTTGGAACACAACACGTACATGGTTTTGATGCAAGTAAAAATATGATTGAGTATGCGCAAAAAACATATACAAATTCAACAGAACAACTCTCATTTGAGTATTCTTTTGCTGAAGGTTTCACTACAAACAAGCACTCTTAACTTGCAACAGCATTTTTTTGCCTTCAATGGATAGAGAATAAACTTTAAAGTTTTTATACCCAGAATAATGATAAAAGATGCATATTGTCATAATTTCACTAAAACTCAGGATAGGGATTGTTGCCGCGCGTTGTTTTTGTTTTGTTATTGCATTTTCATTCAATGTTGCTTCAAATATTTTGCAAAATTCATCAACATGGTAAAATATTGTTACGAGCATATACTTTCTCCTTTTTTATGCTTAAAAAAAGATTAGTATATTGCTCGTTTTTTTTAGTTATTTAGGATCGAACTCGCGTTAATATATCATGAATAACCTTTTTATTAAGCCCGGAATAATAATTCCTGAAAATGAATTAACAATAACCGCTAGCCGCTCTGGAGGCGCTGGCGGTCAGCATGTTAATAAAACGGATACACGTATTACCGTTCGTTGGAATATAAAAAATACATTTTCATTAACAGAAGAACAGAAAGCATTACTTTTACAGAAACTGTCTAGCCGTATATCAACCGATGGTGATCTTATTATTCACAATAGCACCTCACGCAGCCAACAACAGAACAAGAAAAATGCACTTTTAGTTCTTGCTCAGATTCTTCGTGATGCACTGTACATCCCTAAAAAACGTATTGCCACAAAAGTTCCAAAAACAATAAAAGATGCACGTCTTAAACAAAAATCTCAACGTAGTACTCTTAAAAAAATGCGTACTAAGCGAATTGATCTTGATTGACAATGTGTCTATATCACTTATAATAAAAATATATTTATTTTTTAATATAAGGTGTATAATGTCAAAAACATTACTAACTTTGAGCTTTTTTTTAGTTACCCACTTGCATTCCGGATATTTTTCATCTAAAAATGCCGATCCTATCTATTATGCTTCACATCCACACTCGCTGATACTACTAAAATATGGCGCCGATTCATTTATAGATCTTGTACAGGATGACTCTGCTAAGTCTTTTATGGTTATATTATATGATATCCAAAAGAATGCTTCTGTTAATGGAATTGATGCAGAAGCAATACTTACATCTATATCAGCAGAGTTAACTCAGCGTATTGATCGTATAAAAAGGATAGCTCATAAAGGTGTTGACACTACAATGATTGGGTATGGAATTAGTGCTTCAAGTATAGGTGCTACAATAGCATATCTATTCAAGAGAGTACATGCACATTATAAAGACAACGGTACACTATTGCAGGCATTACAAAAAAGTATAACTGATAAAGGTATCAACATCACATATACATCAGGTTACCTATCCCTGATCAACCCAAAAAATATACAAATTCCAAATGATGCTTATACATGTATAGAAGCATACAGAGAAAGAACAAATCTTCGCCAAAATCTAGTCTATGCTGGGATACTGTCACTTATGTGTCTTGGTTGCGGCATATACATGATATATCAAGGAATGAATCCACATTATGATGACAAGTACCTTGAGAAATATGAAGAACTATTATCTATAACTAACACCGTATCAACGAAATGTGCCATTGAAGAATAACCCATAGAATAATTCAAGCGCAACAGGCGAAGCGCCATTCTTTAACTTAAAGTCCATGGTCGCTACAAACTGGTGCGCTTTTTCTAATTCTGATAAGTGTAATGAGTTCCAGTCACGATTAACTAGTGAAAATGGTAATTTGTATTGAGCCTTTTTAGCTTCTGTAAACTTTTTCTGTCTCATCAGGTCACAATATATATAAGCTCGCCATAATTGGTCCTCCCAATACATTGCCCAAAACGTAGGCATATAGTGCTCATGACAATAAGACCATTGCTTAAAAAAATACTTTGATTTTTTACTAAAAAAATACTGACTTAATAAGAATAAGGAATGATTAGGTTTTAATAGATAGGGTACCCACTCATCAAAAAACGTAGCAATATTTGCGCCTAATAGCGGTTCGTAAAGTGCCAGTAAGCTTGCCTCGTCTAAAGATAACGTAGGAGCTACAAAACTCATCTGCTGTATAAATAAGGGTGAAACCTCAGGTAAAGTTTTTGTGACTGGATGTGTAAGAAAACGGATCATCGGATAATCATGGGCCGCTATAGTTTCAGGAACAGTTACCATCAACCATGTCTTTGTATCACCATTATATTCATTTCTATGTTCAAGCGCTAGATGTAGCAAAAGAGTATGCGGTCCTTTATACCCTCGTAGATATTCTAACCATTCTTGCTGCTTTTTGATCGGTAAATTATGTACACCATGTAGCCAGTATAGCTTTTTCCCTGAAAAACTATGTGTTGAGACTAAGGCTTGCACCGCCGAAGCATCTGTCAGCATAATGTCAATACGCTCACTATTTCTCTGGTTCTGTAAAAAAGAGATCATATGTGTAAAAAAAAGACTCGAATAGACGGGACTAAAAAAACAGATCACCGAATAGTCAATTACATCCACCTGCTTTAAATAGCCAAGAAATTGTACTAACGTCATAGAGTAGATCTAACTGCTATTGATTATAATGATGTATTCTGTCGATTTTTAAGGCTGAAAAGAGGAATTCGTTCTTCTCTTTCTCCAGAAGATGATGTTGATTGCTGTACAGGTATTTTTTTTTCTCGTACGGACATACCGCAAAGTGTAAATAGATTCGCAACACCATCACAAGCCATGCGACGGATCTCTTCAAACTGTTCCCATGAAATGGGAGCACTTTCTGCGCCACCCTGCATTTCAATGACTTTTCCCGATTCTGTTAATACAAAATTAAAGTCCGCACTTGCAATACTATCTTCTTCATAATTCAGATCAAGAAGCGCTCTATCATTCACAATACCAACAGACAATGCTGCAATCGTTTCTGTAATAAAAGGCTTATCTATAATACGAGCTTTTAACCATTTATCTTGCGCTTTAGCAAGCGCTAAATAGGCTGCTGTAATTGATGCGGTACGCGTTCCACCATCTGCCTGTAAAACATCACAATCTATGGTAATAGTACGCTCTCCAAGAATAGATAAATCCGCTATAGTGCGAAAACATCGACCAATAAACCGAGCAATTTCGATAGATCGACCATCTTTTTTTCCGGTTGATGATTCTCGTTGTGTACGAGTA
>Ga0307410_10000294_pt1 | contig 19366 bp, 20 predicted proteins | sample 322Ometagenome_3_FD_203707 | JGI IMG/M metagenome (GOLD analysis project Ga0307410, IMG submission 203707) | Maize rhizosphere microbial communities from greenhouse at UC Davis, California, United States - 322HYB-O-3 | ecosystem: Host-associated > Plants > Roots > Rhizosphere > Soil | place... | reverse complement strand
ATGTTCCGGTGCCGCGCCACGTAGATCAGAGCGGCCTCGCTGACCGCGGCCATCGCTGCGACGACTTCGGCGGCCAGCAGGAATGCCAGGGCCGCGGTGCCGGAAACGAACGCCGGACCGATAAGGCCCATCACCGCCTCGCCAGGAATGGCTAGAGCGAGCGCCACGCCAAGCTGCGCGCCGATCACCCAGAAGCCAACCTGTCGCACTTGTTTGGCGACCGCCTTCTTGTCGCCCTCCTTGAGATTGCGGGCGATCACCGGGCCCAGGATCGGATCGAAGCTGGTCTTCAGCTTCGCGGGAAGAGAAGCGACGTTCTGCGCAACGTAATAGATGCCAACGACGTACGGCGAGAAGAACAGGCCAAGGACGGCAATGTCGACCCGACGCGAGCCCCATTCGACGGCGTCCGCCGCCGCCACCGGAATGTTTCGCCGGGCCATCTTCCACAAGGTGGCAGGCTGCGGGGCCCAGCCGCGTGCTACGCCGTAGCTTTTCGCAAAGGGGACGATGGACGCGACGAGGGCCGCGATCATCGAAAGGACGTAGGAGATGATCAGGCCATCGCGGGTCGAGATGAACGCCCAGGCCAGCGCCGCAACGCTGATGGTGATCGGTTCGACGATCGCCCGCGCGCGAACGGTGGACGTGACGTCGTTTCGGTACGCCAGCGCCGCCAGCATGATGTCCGACCAGGCGAGCGCAATGATGGTGATCGGAAGCAGCCATTCGAGACCCGTGATCTCGCTGTTCGGGAACATGGCCTGTGGGAAGAGCATGAGGAGGCCCATGCAGATCGCAGAGCCGACGGCCGCGAGCAGCAAGGCGTCCCACGCGACGCAGACATGCGGCTTTTCGGTATGCGCCAGTTGCTGCGCCAGCCCCCGCTTCAGACCGAGCGTCGCTAGCTGCGCGGCGAACTCGACGATCAGCACAGCATAAGCGAAGCGCCCGAGCGCTTCCGCGCCATAAATCCGGCCCGCGATGAACAGGAACGGCAGGCGGGCGGCCAGGCGAATGCAGAAGCCCAGGAAGTTGATGCGTCCGCCGCGCGCGAGAACCGCAAGGTCAGCGGCCGGAGGTGATGCTTCCGTCGACGCGGCGCTCAATGCGCAGCGCCCCAATGTTCTCCCCAGCCCACTTCCACGTCGAGCGGGACGTCGAGCTTGAGCGCGGGCTCGGCCGCGGTTTCCATGACGCGGCGAACGACGGCGGCCGCTTCTTCCTCACGGCCGTCGGGCACTTCGAACACCAGCTCGTCATGGACCTGCAGGAGCATGCGCACGCCCTCGAGCCCCGCTTCTGCCAGGGCATCGTCCATGCGCGCCATCGCCCGCTTGATGAGGTCGGCGCTCGTTCCCTGGATCGGGGCGTTGATTGCCGCCCGCTCGGCACCGCCACGGATCGACGGATTGGGCGAGCGGATGTTCGGATAGAAGTGCGTCTTCCGGCCGAACAGGGTCTGCGTGTAGCCGTTCTGGCGCACGAAATTCAGCGTCTCGTCCATGTAGGCGCGAATGCCCGGGAAGCGCTCGAAGTAGCGGGCGATGATCGCCGAGCCCTCTTCCTTCGAAACTCCCATGCGCGATGCCAGGCCCCAAGCCGAAACTCCGTAGAGGATCGCGAAGTTTACCGTCTTGGCCTTCCCGCGCGTGTCGCGGTCGACCGTGCCGAACAGCTCTTCAGCCGTGATGTTGTGGATGTCATCGCGGTTGCGGAAGGCTTCCTTCAGCTGGGGCACGTCGGCCATGTGCGCCGCAATGCGCAGCTCGATCTGGCTGTAGTCCGCGCTCATCAGCACATAGCCAGGCTCCGCGACGAAGGCGTCGCGGATCTTGCGGCCGAGTTCGGTTCGAATCGGGATGTTTTGCAGGTTCGGGTCGTTCGACGACAGGCGTCCGGTCTGCGCGCCGGTCAGGCTGAAACTGGTGTGGACCCGGCCCGTTTCAGGGTTGATCACCGACTGCAGCGCGTCCGTGTAGGTCGAACGAAGCTTCGTCAGCTGGCGCCAGTCGAGCACGAGCCGGGCGCATTCGACGCCTTCGGCGGCGAGCCGCTCCAGCTCGTTCACGTCGGTCGAATAATGTCCGCTCTTGCCCTTGCGCCCACCCTTCAGGCCGAGGCGGCCGTAGAGCACGTCGCCGAGCTGCTGCGGCGACCCGATGGTGAATGGCCCGCACGCGGCCTCGTAGATGCGCTCCTCAAGCTTCGCGATCTCTTCCGAGAAGTCGCGGCTCAGCCCGGCGAGATAGTCGCGATCGACCTTGACCCCGCGTCGCTCCATGCGGCCAATGACGGGGATCAAAGGCTGGTCGACGCGCCCATAGACGCGCGTCGCATGCTCAGTCGTCATGCGCGGCTTGAAGCGATGCCACAGGCGTAGTGTGAGGTCTGCGTCCTCCGCCGCATATTCGGTCGCTTGCCTGAGCGGCACCTTGTCGAAGGTGATCTGCTTCGCGCCCGTCCCGCACAGCGACTTGAAGCTGATGCAGTCATGGTCGAACTGCGATTTGGCGAGGTCCGTCAGGTTGTGGCCGAAGCTCCGCCCAGCATCGAGACTGAAGCTCATCAGCATAGTATCGTCGTACGGCGCGACCTCGATCCCCGCCTTGTCGAACATCACCCAGTCGTACTTGAGGTTGTGTCCGATCTTCAGGACGCCGGAATCTTCGAGCAGCGGCCTCAAGCGATCGAGCACGAGCTGCAGCGGAAGCTGGTTCGGCGTCTCCGAATACAGGTCCGCGCCGGAGTGGCCGACCGGGATGTAGCAGGCGCGGTTCGGAGCCGTGGCAAGGCTGATACCGGCAAGCTTGGCAATGATGCAGTCGATGCAATCGGTCTCGGTGTCGACGGCGACATAGCCTTGGGCGCGCGCTTCCTCGATCCAGCGGTCAAGGACGGCCTCGTCCGTGACCGTCTCATACTTCGAGAAGTCGATCTCGATCTTCTGTGGGCCCTCAGGCTCGGCGGGCTTCGCTGCCGGCTTGCGATCCAGTGCCGCAATGACGTCATTGCGAACGGTCGCCCCGGTGTTTGGCGACCCACCGATCATGCGATTGAGCAGCGACTTGAAACCCTGGTCCTCAAGGAACTCCTTGAGCGGCTCGGGCGGGATGCCTTTCAGAGCCAGATCCTCGAGCGGCTCCGGAAGGGGAGCGTCGCACACCAGCCGCACCAGCTCACGCGACAAACGTGCATCGCCCGCAAAGTCGATCAGGTTCTGCTTGAGCTTCGGCTTCTTGATCTCGTCGACGGCGGCGAGAACGCCTTCGACGCTGCCATAGTCCTGGATCAGCTGGGTCGCGGTCTTCGGGCCGATCCCCGGGACGCCGGGAACGTTGTCGACGCTGTCGCCCATCAACGCGAGGACCTCGCCGACCTTTTCCGGTCCCACGCCGAACTTCTCGTTCACGGCCGCTTCGTCGATGCGACGGTCGTTCATCGTGTCGAGCATGTCGACATGGCCATCCTCGACCAGCTGCATCAGGTCCTTGTCGGAGCTGACGATGGTCACCTTCCATCCCGCCTTCTTCGCCGCCGTGACGTAGCAGGCGATAATGTCGTCGGCTTCGAGCCCGTTCTGCTCGATGCAGGGGATGGAGAAGGCGCGTGTCGCGACGCGGATCAGTGGGAATTGGGGAACGAGGTCCTCAGGCGGCGGTGGGCGATGCGCCTTGTACTGGTCGTACATCTCGTTGCGGTGGGTCTGCTCCGAGGCGTCGAGGATGACCGCCATGTGCGTCGGTCCCTCGGCGTTCTTAAGGCCATCGGCGAGCTTCCACAGCATGGTCGTGTAGCCGTAAACCGCGCCCACGTTCATGCCGTGCCGGTTCGTCAGCGGCGGAAGCCGGTGATAGGCGCGGAAGATGTAGCTCGACCCATCCACCAGATAGAGGTGGTTCGCCGCATTGGCGGCGCTCGGCGCTTCGGCCGCGGGTGCGTCGGTGGTTTCGATTTCGGACATGAACGAGCGGGTTTAGCAGGGTGACGAAGGGATGCCAGCGGGCGGGCGGCTCAGCCGAACAGCAACGGTGCGAGCACCATGCCAAGACCGACCAGGCTGATAGCGAACACGAGGGTCCTGACCACAGGAACGCCTGCCGCATAGAGCGGTAGATAGATAGTGCGCGCGCCGAGCCATATCCAGCCGCCGAGCGCCGTCCATGCACTGTTCCGACCGGCGATCACCACCCCGAGCAAGGCGACAACTGCGATGGGAAAGGTCTCCTGGAAATTCGCCTGGGCGCGAGCGAGCCTGCCAGCCATTGGACCGAGCGGCGGAAGCGTCTCATCGCGCGCCCCGACGTTCCACTTGCGGCCGTACTGCTTCGTCTTGAGGTGCACTGCAGAGAAGATGTGAATGAGGAGAAGCAGCGCGCCAAACGCTGCGATCTTGAGTTCTATCGCCATGTCGTGACTCCCCTGCGCCCAGAGCGCCCGGGCGAGCTTTCCGCAAATCGCGCCGCCTGTGAAGGCGCTTTGAGCGACCCCGGCATTTGGCAGGAATCGCGGTGACTCTGTCATTTTGGGCGCATCGGGGCGCGCGTAGCCTTTGCAGATGGGTGGTCACGGTGACCGCTCAAAGCGGAGGAGACCGAACATGCAGATTCTCAAGCCAGCTCTTTTTGGTGTGGCGCTGATTGCAGTGCCCGCATTCGCGCAAGGCGAAAGTCCGGTCGTCGTCGAAGGCGGAGTACCGACGGCAATCGTGAGCTACGCCGACCTCGATGTCCGTTCGAGCAGCGGACTCGCCACCCTCAACGGGCGAATCACGCGGGCCGCGTCGCGCCTGTGCTTCGACGATGCTCACAAGGACGTCGCTACAAAGGCGGCCGAGGCTCGCTGCTTCGATACCGCAATGACTCGCGCCAAGCCCCAGGTGGAGCGAGCAATCGCCGAGAGAACCCTTCGGCTCGCCTCGAACGGAGCGATCAGGGTCGCGGCCAGGTGAATCGACTTAAGTCACGGCAGGTGGCATTTTCTGGCGTGCCACCTGCTTGGCCTGTTGAGTCTGCGCCGCAAGGACGGAGGGCCGTCATGGACAGGCGATTGAAGCGCATCGGCATGTTGATCTTCGACGGCGCCGATCTGCTCGACTTCGCGGGCCCCACGACGGCTTTCTATTCCGCGGCCCGTCATCTCATCAGGACCGGACGCGCCGACAGCCTGCTCTATGAAATCGAGTTGCTCTCCATTGACGGCAGAATGATCCGCACGTTGCAGGGCGTCACCGTCGAAACGAAGGCTGCGCCGGAACTTTCCCGAGGAGAGTTCGATACGGTGATCGTGACCGGCGGGCTGGCCGATCATCAGACCTGCGACCCACGACTGATCGAATGGGTTTCTCGCAATCACGACAAGGCGCGCCGGCTCGCCTCCGTTTGCTGCGGGGCATTCATTCTTGCCGGCGCGGGGGTTCTCGACGGGCGTGCAGCCACCACGCACTGGGAAGATTGCGGGCATCTTCAGGATTGCTTTCCGGAGATCGAGGTCCGACCGGACTGCATTTACGTCCAGGACGGCAATCTTTGGACTTCGGCGGGCATTACGTCCGGCATCGATATGGCGCTCGCGATGATCGAAGAGGACTATGGTCACTCTCTCGCGCTGCTGGTCGCTCGCAACCTCGTGGTGTTCCTGAAGCGGCCCGGCGGACAGTCGCAGTTCAGCGCGCCGCTGCAGTCTCAAACCGCTGAGGGGCCCCTCGCATCCCTACTAAGCTGGATCGTCGAGCATCCATGCGAGGACCTCAGGACGGAGACTCTCGCGGATCGGGCGAATATGAGCCTCCGGAACTTCTATCGCGCGTTCGAGGCGGCAACGGGCACATCGCCCGGTGAATGGGTGGAAACGGCAAGAGTGGAGATAGCCAAGCGGCTCCTCGAGCAGACAAGCGACAAGGTCGAGCAGGTTGCCTACCGATCGGGCCACTCGAGTTACGAGTCGCTGCGCAAGTCGTTCGCGAAACGGCTGGGGGTCAGTCCGGCGGCCTATCGCGCTCGCTTCGCTCGCATTCGCCCGTCGGCCGAAGACGCTCCCGCGCTAGCCTCCTTCTACGAAACCTACGTCCTCGGTTCACAGCCACCCGCGACTGTCCAGTGACAAGCTTCCTACCCTAGGTTGAGGACGAGTCGCCGCCGTTGCCGGCGACAAGCTCCGAGAATTTCGCGAGGTCGATGTTGCCGCCGGACACGATGCAGACGATCGGCCCTTCGCTCGTTCGACCAGTCAGCGCCGCCGCCAGGGCAAGAGCACCGGCGCCTTCCGATATGGTCCGCGTCTTTTCTGCGATCAGGCGCATCGCGTCGCGGGTTTGGTCGAGGGTGACGGTAATCGTGCCGTCGGTGATCGGACGCATCCGCTGCCACATGCGCTCGGTGACGCTCTTCCCGCCCGCTCCGTCTACGAAGCTCGCCTGCCAGTCGGGGAACTTGCGCGGCGCGCCTTCCCGCAGCGAAAGTGCATAAGGCGCGGCAGTCTCCGGCTCCGCGCCGAGGACAGAGACGCCCGGCTTATGTGCCTTGATCGCGCTTCCCACGCCGGTGATCAGGCCGCCGCCGCCGATCGCCGCGATGACGGTTCGCACCTCGGGCAGATCCTCGAGGATTTCGAGCCCCATCGTCGCATGGCCGGCAATGAAGTCGTGATTGTCGAAGGGGTGGATGAAGGTCCCGGCGACCCCCTCGAATGCGTGAGTCTCTGCCGCCTTCCAGGCGTCGTCGTAGGAAACGGGAACGATGTTCGCGCCGAGCGTGCGCATCCGGTCGAGCTTCGTCTGCGGCGCGGTTTCGATAGCGACGACGCTGCACGGGATGCCGAATTGGCGCGCGGCATAAGCGACGCCTTGGCCGGCATTGCCGGCGCTGATGGTCCAGACGCCGCGCGCACGCTCTGCCTCGGACAAGCGCGCGACGGCATTGGCCGCGCCGCGGATTTTGTAGGCATTGGTCGGCTGCAGGTTTTCGAGCTTGAGGTGGATGTCCGGCGCACCGCTTCCGAGATCGAGCTTCACCAGCGGTGTCCGGAGCACGGTCCCGGCAATCCGGGTCCGCGCCTGGTCGATATCTTCGCTCGCAATCGGGCGTACCGGTTCGATCATCTTCCTGCCTCAGGGAACGAGGACGGTGTCCTTCGCTTTTGCATCCGTTTCCGGATAGTCGAGCGTGTAATGCAATCCGCGGCTTTCATGCCGCGCAAGCGCGCTGCGGACGATGAGATCGGCGACCTCCACCAGGTTGCGCAGCTCGATCAGATCCGGCGTGACGCGGAAGTGGGCGTAATAGTCCGTCACTTCCTGCCGCAGCATGTCGATTCGGCGCTTGGCGCGCTCGAGCCGCTTGGTCGTGCGGACGATGCCGACGAAGTTCCACATGAAGCGGCGGATCTCTCCCCAGATCTGGTGGATGACGACTTCCTCGTCGCTGTCCGTCACGCGGCTCTCGTCCCATGCACGGACGTCGGGCACGCCGGTTAGCGAATCCCAGTTTGCCGAGATGTGCCGCGCGGCCGCTTCGCCGAACACTAGGCATTCGAGCAGGCTGTTCGAAGCGAGGCGGTTGGCGCCGTGGAGGCCGGACTGGGTGACCTCGCCCGCAGCGTAAAGGCCCGGCGCGTCGGTGCAGCCGTGCAGGTCGACCATCACTCCGCCGCAGGTGTAATGCTGCGCCGGAACGACCGGGATCGGATCCCTGGTGATGTCGATGCCGAGCCCCAGAAGCTTTTCGTAGATGTTGGGGAAATGCCCGCGCACGAAGTCCGGCTCGCGGTGCGAAATGTCGAGGTGGACATAGTCGAGGCCGAGACGCTTGATCTCATGGTCGATTGCACGCGCCACGATGTCGCGCGGCGCAAGCTCGGCACGTTCGTCGAAACGCGGCATGAAGCGCTCGCCCGTTCCGGGTAGCTTGAGATGGCCGCCCTCGCCACGCACCGCTTCGGTGATCAGGAAGTTCTTGACCTGCAGGTTGTAGAGGCAGGTCGGGTGGAACTGCATGAACTCCATGTTGGAGACGCGACAGCCCGCGCGCCAGGCCATGGCGATTCCGTCGCCGGTCGCCCCGCGCGGAGCAGTCGAGAAGAGATAGGTGCGGCCCGCGCCGCCGGTCGCCAGAACCGTGGCCCGCGCCGTCAGCGCTTCGACCCGCTTCTTGCGCCGGTTATAGGCGTACAAGCCATGCACCGCCCCGCTGGTCGAGAATTGGGACGCGTGCCGCCCGGTGATGAGATCGACGGCAACCATGTCAGGGATCAGGGTGATGTTCGGATGCTTGAGAGCGGCCGCCTCGAGCGCCTGCTGCACAGCCGCCCCCGTCGCGTCAGCGACATGGACGATTCGGCGGAAACTGTGCCCCCCTTCACGCGTCAGGTGCAGTGCGCCGTCTTCGTTTGCGAAGGGCACGCCCAGTTCGACCAGCCGCTGGATGGCCTTGGGCGCGGACTCGACGACATGCTCAACCACCTCCCGGTCGTTCAGTCCCGCGCCCGCGATCATCGTGTCGTTGATGTGCGCTTCGAAGCTGTCGCCTTCCTCGAGCACGGCGGCGATCCCGCCCTGCGCCCAGCCCGTCGCCCCCTCGCCCAGTGCGCCCTTCGCGATCACCGCGACCTTGCGGTCTTCGGCGAGGTTCAGCGCGGCCGTCAGTCCGGCCGCGCCGGAGCCGACGACGAGCACGTCCGCGGTGGCGCTCATGCCGCCTGGTCGCTCACCAGGCTCAGGAACACGTCCTCGAGGTCGGGCTCCCGGGTGCGCACGTCGACGATCGCGAAACCGTCGCGCTGGACCGCGGCCAAAACTTGGCCGGCATTCACCTTATCCTTGCGGAACGTGATCTCGATCGTCCGTTCGTCGAGAAGCCGGATATTCTCGAAGCAGGCATTGGCGGGAACCGTGTCGATCTCATGATCGAACGTGACGACCACTGCCTTTTCCTGCGCCTTGGCCACGAGGTCCCGCGTCGGTTCGTTGGCAATTACGCGGCCCTGATTGATGATGGCGATCCGATCGCAGAGCTCTTCCGCTTCTTCGAGATAGTGCGTGGTCAGTACGACCGTGACGCCGCCCTTGTTCAGTTCCCGCACATAGGCCCAGAGTTGGCGACGAAGCTCGATGTCCACACCGGCCGTGGGCTCGTCGAGCACCAGGATCGGCGGCGCATGGACCATCGCCTTGGCCACCAGCAGACGGCGCTTCATTCCGCCTGACAAGGTCCGCGCATAGGCATCGGCCTTGTCGGTGAGGTGCATCGCTGCGAGCAGCTCCATTGTGCGCCGCTGCTCGCGCGGGATTCCGTAAAGACCGGCCTGGATTTCCAGCGCCTCGCGCGGCGTGAAAAAGGGGTCGAAGAGGATTTCCTGCGGAACGATGCCGATCGAGCGCTTAGCGTTGCGCGGATGCTCTTCGATGTCGAAGCCCCAGACGATCGCCTTGCCGCTGGTCTTCACGACCAATCCGGCGAGGATGTTGATCAGCGTCGACTTGCCCGCCCCGTTCGGGCCGAGCAGGCCGAAGATCTGCCCGCGCGGGACGTCGAAGCTCACATCGTCGAGCGCCAGCTTCCCGCCAGCGTAGGATTTCGAGAGGGATTCGATCCGGATCGCGGCATCGGAAAGGCTCATCTCAAGCCGCATAGCGGTCGGCGTGGGCCCGGGACAAGCAAAGCAGATAATCTTGGCGGTAAACGCCGTCTTTACCCTATCGGTAAGACGCATCTTGAGGGAAAAGGGTTACCGCCGGCTTCGTGATGGGCCCGGTGCGTTTCCTTACCCTGCTTGCTGCAGGGCTGCTGTCGGTTGCGGCGGCGGCTCCGGCATTTGCCGCGCCGGTGGGCGCGGCAACGCCCGCGACCAGCAGAGCCGAGATCGCCTATCCGGCCCAGGTAAGGCGCTTGCAGGATCTCAACTTCGGCTATTTGAGCGTCACAACTGCCGGCACCGCGGTATTGAATCCCAACACCGATGCGCTGACGACGACGGGTGGAGTCGTGGCGTGGGGCGGATTTCCCTATGCCGCTCTTTTCGAAGCGGTTTCGCCGCGAAAGGGCGTCGTGATCGTCCGCGTTCCAAAGAACCCGATCACGCTGACCCGCGTCGGCGGGACCGAAACGATGACGGTTTCCAGCTGGACCATCTCGGGGGGCGGCAACAGCCGCAACGTTGCCGCGCAAGAGGCTTTCTCGTTCGCAATCGGCGGAACCCTGACCGTCAACGCCAATCAGGCGGAGGGGGCCTATCAAGGCACGTTCGACGTCGAAGTCCAATATCCTTAACGCTGCGCTGGCGGACCTTAACGCGCCCGCAACCTCAAGCTTTCAACGCCGGGCGCATTGAAGCGGGGGTCCGCGATTGCTAACCGGGCGGTCATGGAACAGTCCGCCAAAGCCGCGAACGCCTTGCCGCCGCCCGAAGTCTTCAGGGTGAAGACCCTGCAGGTCGCCTGCGACGGGTCCGGAGAAGTCTCTCCCGCGCTCGGTCATCCGCGCGTGTTCCTGCGCATGGAGCCGGACCTGGGCTTCGTCGAATGCGGCTATTGCGACCGCCGCTTCGTCCTCGAGGGCGGGCCCGCCGACACGCCGGCTTAGTTCTGGCGGGGTGGCGCGAGCCACCGCCACGCCTATATCTGCTGAATGACCCTACTCACCGACCCGCGCCGATTCCTTTATCGCGAGGGCGCGCTGGACCCGGACGAAGCCAAAAGATTGGCCGCCCGCCATCTCGCGCACTGCGACGACGGCGAGCTCTACCTGCAATATTCGGCGAGCGAGGCCTTCGGCTTCGACGACGGCAGGCTCAAGACAGCCGACTATAATACCGCATCGGGTTTCGGTCTTCGCGGGGTTGCCGGCGAGACGACGGCCTTCGCCCATGCCAATGAGATCAGCGCGGCAGCGATCGACCGCGCCGCCGCGACTCTGAAGTTGCTCGATCCGGCGAAGGGTCAGCCGGCACTGCCGCCAGGGCGCACGAACCAGGCGATGTACACCGCGGACGATCCGCTTTCGGCCGTCCCCTTCGCCGAGAAGGTGGCGCTCTGCCAGAAGATCGACGCTGCGGCCCGGGCCCGCGATCCTCGCGTCGCGCAGGTCGCCGTTTCCCTGGCCGCAAGCTGGAGCGTGATCGACATCGTTCGTGCCGACGGCTTCGTCGCGCATGACATCCGGCCGCTGGTCCGTCTGAACGTGCAGATCGTCGCCCAGGACGGCGACCGCCGTGAGACCGGCTACCACGGGATGGGCGGCCGCTATCTTTATGGCCAGCTGTTCGAAGAGGCCGAGTGGAACCGCGCCATCGACATTGCGCTGGCGCAGGCGCTGACCAACCTCGAATCGGTCGCCGCACCCGCTGGCGAGATGCCGGTAGTGCTCGGACCCGGTTGGCCGGGCGTGCTGCTCCACGAAGCGGTCGGCCACGGGCTGGAAGGCGACTTCAATCGCAAGGGTACGTCGGCCTTCTCCGGCCGCATGGGCGAGCGGGTCGCCGCACCGGGCGTGACGGTCGTAGACGACGGAGCGATCGGCGATCGCCGCGGCTCGCTGACCATTGATGACGAGGGCACGCCGACGCGCCGCAACGTGCTGATCGAGGACGGCATCCTGAAGGGTTACATCCAGGACCGCCTGAACGCTCGGCTGATGGGCGTCGAGCCGACGGGCAACGGCCGCCGCGAAAGCTTCGCGCATGCGCCCATGCCGCGCATGACCAACACCTTCATGCTAGCGGGAAACGACAATCCAGCCGAGCTGGTAGAGCGGGTGAAGGACGGCATCTACGCCAAGAGCTTCGGCGGCGGGCAGGTTGACATCACCAGCGGCAAGTTCGTCTTCAGTTGCACCGAGGCGTACAGGATTCGAAGCGGCCGCATCGCCGAGCCGATCAAAGGCGCCACGCTTATCGGCGACGGGCCGACCGTGCTCACGAAGATCAAGGGCATCGGCAACGACCTCGAGCTGGATCAGGGCGTGGGCATCTGCGGGAAGGGCGGTCAGTCGGTTCCCGCCGGCGTGGGCCAGCCGACCCTCCTGATCGAAGGCCTGACCGTTGGAGGCACGGCGACCGCGTGAGCGACTGGCGCCGGGACGTCCTCGCCTACTGGTTCGGGCTCGATCCGGAGGACTGGTGGCGCAGCGACGCCACCGTCGATGAGGAGATCCGCAAGCGCTTCCTGAAGCTCTGGGCGGAGAAGCGCGAGCTGCCCGTGGGCGCCTTCCTGGATGACCCGCTGACAGCGCTGGCGGCCGTGATCCTGTTCGACCAGTTCCCTCGCAACATGTTCCGGGGCGAGGCGGAGCAGTTCGCGACCGATCATCTGGCACTCGGCATCGCCAGCGCCGCGGTAAACCGCGGATTCGACGATTCCCTGAAGAGCGAGGAACGCAGCTTCCTCTACATGCCGTTCGAGCACAGCGAGAGCCTTGCCGACCAGCAAAGGTCGCTTCAGCTCTTCACCGCTCTGGGCGACGACTATCTGCTCGGCTTTGCGAAGAAGCACCACGACGTGATCGAGCGCTTCGGGCGTTTCCCCCACCGCAATGCGATGCTCGGCCGCGCTCCGCGTCCGGCGGAAGTCGCGGCGGGCGACGTGTTCCCCTGGTGAGCGGGCTTGTCGAGCTCGCGCGCTTCGGGCGGCCCTATCAGGCAGATCTCGCCCGTCTCTTCATCGAGAGCTACGGCCTGACCGCGGTCGTCTTCGACACGGAAAACCAGGGCTATTCCGACGGTGCGATCATCGGCGTCCGTCTCATGGTGCTCCAGGAAGAGCTGGAGGAGGCACGCGCCGCCTTGGCCGAGTACGGCCCCTAGAAGAGATGCGCGATCGGCGTCGGATCGACGCCGGCCGAGATTAGCCGACGTTCGATCTCCTCACGCGCCATGCCTTCGTCGTTCCTGGCCAAGGCCCAGGCAAGCCCGGACCGCGTCCCGCTCCGGCAAAAGGCAAGGACCTTCCCTGGACTTGAGGAGATCGCATCGCGCATCGCATCCGCGTCCGCGGGACCAATGCCGCGAATGATCGGGACCGAGCGATAGTTGATACCCGCGGCCGTCGCCGCTTCCTCGATCTCCGCGCCGAGGGGCTGACCTGGCTCCTCGCCGTCGGGCCGATTGTTGATGATCAAGGTCACGCCCTGCGTTCGGAGCGCGGCAACTTCGTCGGGGCGGATCTGTCCGCTCACCAGCACCTTGTCATCGAGCTCACGCATCCGACCGCTCCTCTTCAGCCGCGACGGCGGCAAGAATGGCTTCCCCGTAGCGCTCGAGCTTCACCGCACCAACTCCCTGGACGACGCCAAGTTCTCCAAGGCTCCGCGGCTTCGACGCCGCAATTTCCCGCAAGGTCGAATCGTGGAAGATGACGTAAGGCGGAACACCGGCGTCGGAGGCGAGCTTGCGGCGCGCCTCGCGCAGGGCATCGAACATCGGGTCGGCCGGTCCTTCGGCACGCCGCCGGCTAGCTCGCCGGCGCGGCGGCGGAACGGCAATGCTCAATAACTGCTCGCCCTTCAGGATCGACCGTGCGCCCGGTCCGAAGCTCAAGCCGCCGTAAGCGTCGGGACGCAGGGCGTCGCGGGCGATCAGGGCCCGGGCCACCGGCCGCACCAGCGCGAGTTCCTCGGGATCGGCGATCCCGAAGACCGACAGCTTATCGTGACCGAAGCTGCGCACCTTCTCATTGTCGTTTCCGCCCAGCACGTCGGCAAGGTGGCCGACGCCGAAGCGCATCTCCGTTCGGAAAGCTGCCGAAAGCAGCTTGCGGGCTACTTCGGTCGCGTCGATCGTCTTGGGCGGGTCGAGACAATTGTCGCAATTGCCGCAGCTTTCCGCTGGTTCCTCTCCGAAGTGGCGGAGCAGGATCGCGCGACGGCAATCGGACGTCTCCACGAAGGCCGCAAGCGCATTGAGCCGTTCGCGCTCGCCCGAACGGCGCTCAGGGTCGACCTCCAGCTCGATGCGGGTTCGAGCGCGCGCGAAGTCCTCCGCTCCCCAGAACAACCAGGCTTCCGCAGGGTCTCCATCGCGACCGGCGCGGCCGGTCTCCTGGTAATAGGCTTCGATCGACTTCGGGATCCCGGCGTGGGCGACGAAGCGCACGTCGGGCTTGTCGATGCCCATTCCAAACGCGACGGTCGCCGCCATTACCGTCTCTTCTGAGGCAACGAACGCGGCCTGGTTTCGCGCTCGAACGGAGGAATCGAGGCCCGCATGATAGGCGAGCGCACTTCGGCCGCTCGCGACCAGCTGCTCCGCGATGCGCTCCGTTTTGTCGCGGCTCGGCGCGTAGACGATGCCCGGGCCGGGCTGAGCAGCGATGAGGAGCTTCAGCTGAGCGTTCAAGCCGTCGCGCGGGCGCACGTGGTAACGAATGTTCGGCCGGTCGAAGCCGGCGAGGATCAAGCCATCCTCGGGAATGCCGAGTTGGCAGAGGATGTCAGCCCGGGTGCGCGCATCGGCGGTCGCCGTCAGCGCCAGTCTCGGAACTTCGCGATGCTCGTGCAGCAAGGGCTTTAGCTGGCGATAGTCGGGGCGGAAGTCGTGGCCCCATTCGCTGACGCAATGCGCCTCGTCGATCGCGATGAGGGACAGGCGCGTGTGATCAACGAACTCGCGGAAGCTTTCGCTCGTGGCGCGCTCCGGGGCGACGTATAGCAAATCGAGGTCCCCGGCGCGGAAGCGTTGGATCGTCTCATCGCGGTTCGCATCGGCGGACGTCAGGGAGGCTGCCCGGATCCCGACCGCCTCAGCCGAGCGGATCTGGTCGTGCATCAGGGCAATCAGCGGAGAAATCACCAGCGCCGTGCCTTCGCGGGCAAGTGCCGGCAGCTGGTAGCAAAGCGACTTGCCCGCCCCTGTCGGCATGACCGCCAGGGTATGTCGCCCCGCCATGACCCGATCGACGACTTCTTCCTGCACACCGCGGAAATGGTCGAAGCCGAAGATGGTCTTGAGGATGTGGTGGACGCTACTCACGGCGGCACCCTTAATGTCCGAACCGGACTTGTCGAAGCTATTCGGCGGCTTCCGCGGCTTCCTCGATCACGCGTTCAGCGGCCTGGCGGTACCACAGGTCGGCGTACAGCCCGCCCCGCTCAAGCAACTCCTCGTGCGTGCCTAGCTCCGACACTCGGCCGTCGTCGAGAACGGCGATACGGTCGGCTCCAACCACCGTGGACAGACGGTGCGCGATGATGATCGTGGTGCGGTCGCGGGCGATGCGCTCCAGCGTTTCCTGGATCGCCTGCTCGGTGCGGCTATCGAGTGCGCTCGTCGCCTCATCGAGCACGAGGATCGGCGGGTTCTTCAGCAGCGTCCGAGCAATCGCGACCCGCTGCTTCTCGCCGCCGGAAAGCTTGAGGCCGCGCTCGCCGACCATCGAGTCATAGCCGTGCGGTAGCGCGGACACGAAGTCATGGATCGCCGCACCCCTCGCCGCTTCCTCGATTTGTTCGGGCGACGCCTCCGCGCGGCCGTAGGCAATGTTATAGCCGATCGTGTCGTTGAACAGCACGGTGTCCTGCGGGACGATGCCGATGAGCGAGCGCAACGAGCGCTGGGCGACGTCCGCGATCGGCTGCCCGTCTATGAGGATGCGGCCGGACGTCGGATCGTAGAAGCGGTAGATCAGGCGGGCGAGCGTCGACTTGCCCGCGCCTGACGGGCCGACCACTGCAAGGCTGCTACCGGCGGGAATGTCTAGGTCGATGCCCTTCAGGATTTCGCGTCCCGGCTCGTAGCCGAAGCGCACATTTTCGAACCGTACATGGCCGCTCCTCACTTCGAGCGTCGGGGCATCTGGCTTGTCGATTACCTCGGTCGGCGTATCGAGCAGGCTGAACATCGCTTCCATGTCGATGAGCCCTTGGCGGATCGAGCGATAGACCCAGCCGAGCATGTCGAGCGGGCGGAAGAGCTGCATCAGCAATGCGTTGACCAGCACCACATCGCCCGGCGTGAAGCGCCCCCGGCTCCAGCCCCACACGGTGAAGATCATCGCGCCGGCCATCATCAGGTTGGTGATCAAAGATTGGCCGATATTGAGCCAGGCGAGCGAGGTTTCGTTGCGCACGGCGGCGCGCGTGAAGGCCGCGATCGCCTCGTCGTACCGCCTGGCCTCGCGCTCCTCCGCGCCGAAATATTTGACCGTCTCGTAGTTCAACAGAGAGTCGACGGCGCGGCCGATCGCTTTGTTGTCGACGTCGTTCATGTCGCGCTGGATTTGCGCGCGCCAGTCGGTGACCTTTCGCGTGAAGGCAATGTAGATCGCGACCATCGTCAGCGTGGCCGCGACCAGGCCCGCGCCGAACTTCACGAAGAAGATGACGCAGATGGCGACCAGCTCGATGATCGTCGGCGCGATGTTGAACAGAAGGAAATAGAGCATCATGTCGATGCTCTTCGTCCCTCGCTCGACGATCTTGGTTAGCGATCCGGTGCGGCGCTCCAGATGGAAGCGGAGCGAGAGGTCGTGGATATGGCGGAAAACGCGGCCCGCGAGCCTGCGTGCCGCATGCTGGCCGACCTTCTCGAACAATGCATTGCGCAGATTGTCGGCAAAAACGCCGGCGAAACGCGCCGTCGCATAAGCGGCAACCAGCGCAGCGACGATGCCGAACGCGACTGCCGGGCCGGACATCCGGTCGATGACCGCCTTGTAGGCGAAAGGCATCGCCAGAACGATGGCTTTGCCCGCAAGCACCAGCACGACTGCGGCGACGACCCGCGCCTTCAGCTCGGTCTCGCCTTTGGGCCAGAGCATCGGAAGGAAGCGGAGCAGGGTCTGCACCCCGCCCTTCGCTTGTTCCTGCTGTTCTGCCGGTGCCGCCATGCGCGCCAACGTAGGAATGCCGCCACCGCACCGCAAATGACGCACGCGAAACAACCGGAACTGCATGGTCCGCCGGCAGTTGTGCGGAGAAATCTCTAGGGCGGATTTTCCCGAATGGAACCAGTCTATTACGTGATCGCGATCCTCGGCTGCGCCGACGGATCGACGCAGTGCACGCCGGTCGCCACTGTGCCGACGCAATATGCGTCCCAGCAGGCCTGCTCGGCGGGGACGTCGCAGGCCCTTCTCGCCAACAGCGACTTCGACTTCCCGACGCTCGTTGCCGAATGCCGCGCGAGCCATCCTCGCGCGACAGCCACCCAGGACAAGGCGGAGAAGCTTCCTGCCGTTGCACTTCGCGGCTGATCTGTCCGAGCCGTAGGAACCGGCTGCGAGCCGCTCGTGTTCTTTGCGGCAAAGGAGTTCAGGAATGGGTCAGAGCAGCCACAGCGGGGAATCGCCGCAAACGCAAAATCAGAACAACGCCATGTCCGACGATCCAAAGGACGGCCATCGGCTGACCGACAAGCCCGGTCCAATCAGCAGGACGCCCGCTGAAAAGACGCCGCCGAACGACGAGCAGGACCAGGCCACCATCGAGGATTTCGGCCGCGAGGGCATGGGCGTAGCAGGCAAGGAGTAAGCAGGTGTCCGACGTGATGGAGCCGATGGTCCACGAGGACCAGCTGCCGGGCCACGAAAGCCAGCTCGAGCCGAAGCCCGACTGGGAGCCGCGCTATCCAGGGTCAGGCCGACTGAAAGACAAGATTGCGCTGATCACCGGCGCCGACAGCGGCATCGGGCGCGCCGTCGCCGCGCTTTTTGCACGCGAGGGCGCGGACATCGCGATCCTGTACCTCTGCGAGCATGACGACGCGCAGAAGACGAAGGAGATCGTCGAAAAGGAAGGCCGCAAGGCGATTGTCATTGCCGGCGACGTGGGCGACAAGGATTTCTGCGGCCGCGCGGTGAAACAGACCGTCAGCGAGCTCGGCGGGCTTGACGTGCTGGTCAACAATGCCGGCGAGCAGCATCCGGACGAGAATATCGGCGACATCACCGACGAGCAGTTGCGCAGGACGTTCCAGACGAACGTCTTCGGCATGTTCTATCTGACCCAAGCAGCGGAGCCGCATCTCAAGACGGGGTCCGCGGTGATCAACTGCACGTCGGTGACCATGTACAAGGGCTCGCCGCAGCTGCTCGACTATAGCTCGACCAAGGGCGCGATCACTGCCTTCACCCGCTCCTACGCGAAGAATGCGATCAAGAAGGGCATCCGCGTCAACGGCGTCGCGCCGGGGCCGATCTGGACCCCACTCAATCCCTTCGGCGGGCAGAAGCCCGAAGACATTCCCGAATTCGGGAAGGACACGCCGATGGGCCGCCCCGGTCAGCCCAACGAGGTCGCGCCTAGCTTCCTGTTCCTCGCCTGCGAGGACAGCAGCTACATGATCGGGCAGATCCTTCACCCGGACGGCGGAGATTTCACGTCCAGCTGATCTTCGTTTGGGCTAAAATCCCAACAGTTAGTGTGAAATCCACCAAGCTGCGGCGCCCATTCTATTCGCTCGCACTGAAAAACAACGACATTTTGCATTTGGCACGCTCCCTGCATTGAACATGGTGTGGCCCAATCGAGGGCCGCGACATGAAAAAGGGAAATACCATGTTCGTTCTTAGCTCTGCTCGCGACACCGCCACTGCTTTCGCAGCCGCTTTCATCACCGCGATGTTCTTCGTCAGCACTGCCACCAGCGCGCTGCCGATCGCCTGAACCCACCCTCTTTCAAGGATATGCAAGTGAACAACAGTCGTTTTCTTCTCAACCGGTCCCAGGGCAAGATCATGGGTGTTGCCGCCGGGCTTGCCGACTGGACCGGGGTCGATGCCCTGCTCATCCGGCTCGGTCTGGTCGCGGCGCTGCTGATGACCGGCCCAGTAGTGATCCTTTTCTACGTTCTAACCGGCTGGCTCGCCTCCGACCGCTGAGGCGGGCCATGGCCGTTTCCCCGCCATCACGTTATTGCTGAGCGAAGCCGAATCGAACGAAGCCGGGTGTCGGGCGGGAGACGATCATGGCGGGTGAACTCGCAATCGTATTGAGCGGTGGTGGCGCGAAAGGCGCGTTCCAGGCGGGGGTCCTCGACGAACTCATCACCAATCGCGGCGTGAAGATCGACATTGCAGTGGGCACGTCCACCGGCTCGATCCAGGCTCTGGCCGTAGCGCAGGACGACATACCGAAGCTCCTGCAGCTCTGGCTTGGCCTCAGGAACAATTCCGACATCTATGTGAAGAAGCCGCTCGGCGTGGTCGGCGGCATCGTGGGTGCGGACTCCCTCTATGACGCGAAGGGCCTGCGCAAGCTGCTGAAGCAGAACGCCGACGACGCAAAGCTGCGTTCCACGGGCAAGAAGCTTCGCCTCGGCGTGGTCAATCTCGGCACCGGCGAGTTCCGCTCGATCGACGAGCGCGTCGCCGGGATCCACAACTGGGTCTATGCCAGCTGCGCAATGCCTGTCTTCTTCGATCCGCTGAAGACCAGCGATG
>Ga0307410_10000289_pt1 | contig 19453 bp, 33 predicted proteins | sample 322Ometagenome_3_FD_203707 | JGI IMG/M metagenome (GOLD analysis project Ga0307410, IMG submission 203707) | Maize rhizosphere microbial communities from greenhouse at UC Davis, California, United States - 322HYB-O-3 | ecosystem: Host-associated > Plants > Roots > Rhizosphere > Soil | place... | reverse complement strand
TTGCGCGCTTCGGTTCCGTCCTTGTGGCGCCTGGAAGCGGCATCAAATTTGTTGCGATACAGATGCGCTTCGGTCATCAAAGACTCGACCTGCTCGATCGGCAGCGTGATCGTCGGCAGCTGCGCATGTCGGTGCTCGCGGATGAGAGCGCGCAGAGCTGGAAGATCAACTCTCGGAGGGATGGCTGTCCGCTCCATGCCGAGAGGCTAGGTCTCAGCGAGTCCTGCCGTCGCGATCGAGAGTGCGCTCGATGGACTGCTCCACACTCCGCTCGTGCTCAAGAAGGTCAGCCCGCACTCGATCGATCGCGTTCTGTTCGTGAGGCGTCTTGTCCTGCACGGTCTCGGCGAGCTCCACGAGCATGCGGACGTCTTCAGCGCGGAAGCTCATGACACCAGGCCTTGATACGAGATGCCTGAGCTGTCAGCTAACGACGACAACTGATGACCATCGAGCGCCGGGGTCGGGGTAAGGCGCTCGATCGTTTCGTGGGCGGTGTCGAGCACGCGTTCAGCGGTAGCCATGAGTAGCTTCGGATCGCCTTTGGCCCATCCGGTGATGTAGTCGAACGAGTACGCCGAGGTGTCAAAGCCAAGAGCGCCCATTGCGACGTAGGTCGCTGACTCTGCTTCGACTTCCTGCAAGCCTCGATGGAGCCGGTATTCCTCGATGCTCTCGACGTGGCCAAGGGCTACGTGGTGGTGCTCGTGGATCCAGGGTTTTGAGCGCCTGGAAGGGAGATAGGCGAGAGTCGACGCGGACTCGTTGTGTCGTTGGGTTGGTGTCGCCATTGGCCCGGGTTTCGATCTCTTCCCGGCTGACGCTGTAGCCCGCCTCTTGCAGTAGGCCCACCACTCCGTCCCAAACGGCGGCTGGAGCTTCGCCAGCAAGCAGCGCGGGTCTGGGAATCTCGGGCCCGTCAGTGTCTTCGAGAGCAAACACACCGGCAGGGCGAAAGCCTCGCAATTGGAAGGCGGTGTCCTTCTCGCCGGTCTCTTCATTCTCGGTCTCGATCTTGTACTTGTTCGGGGCGAGTATCCAGATCGCTTGGGAGCCCTTGCGGACTTGCCTGCCCATCTTCTGCCACTCCCTGTAGCCAGCTACGGCCGTGGCATCGGGACGTTGGATCAAGATCAGCAACGTGTTGTTGGCCGAATATTTGTGGAGGCGGGAAGCCATCCCTAGGTAGTGAGTCCAGCCTTCGGAAGTGGCCAGGCGCTCGACACCTTCGGTGAGCTGGGTGTGAAGGTTCTCCTGACCTTGAGTCCTGGAGGCTCTGTGACGTAGATCGCGCTGTGATCATCGCGAGACTTGAGACTTCGGGTGAGGCCTTCTGAAACACTCCCTCGGTGGACCCCGTCGTTGCACTTCTCTACGCCGTCCTCTGGGTCGGGGGCATTGCAGTGCAGGTGCTCGTCATCTTCTGGTTTGTCCGAAGGCGTACGAAGCCGCCGGGCCCACCGCCTGATCCGCGAGGGATACCGCCGTGGTCGACGCCCCCGCCGTCGCTGCGCTGTACCACCGGCTGCGCACTGCGTTCGTCCAGTAACCCCGAGCCCTGTCTCATGGGATGCCGTTTGCGGGTCAGCATGCATTAACCGGGGGTCTCTGACCCACGCGCCTAACCTCTTGGTGAAGCGAACGAGGGAGCTGTTGCCATGTCCGTGACCTTGACCGATGAGCAGGCAAAGAACATGGCGTCCAGCCTCCGTAATGCGGCGAACGTATTGGACCCGCCGGCTACAACGCCGACACCCCCTCCGACTCCGATCCCTCCTGCGACGAACCTACCCCAATTTCCAATTGATCTTCGACGAGCAGTTCACCAAGGACTGTGCCGAAGGTCAGGCCCTCTCCGTATACGGCGATCGCTTCTTCTTCTATCCGGCGACTTGGGACGACACCTCCAACAAGGGTCTGTACGACCCCGGCATCTTCTCGGTGAGCAATGGCATCGCCAACATCCGCATGCGGACCCGTGACGGACGGCCTCGAGTCTGCGCTCCTGAGCCCAAGATCAACGGGGCAACAGCCGACCGCAACCAGCTCTACGGCCGGTACGAAGTGCGATTCCGAGCCGACTCCGTCGACGGTTACAAGACTGCGTTCCTGCTGTGGCCGAAGTCAGGCGTGTGGCCCCGAGACGGGGAGGTCGACTTCCCAGAAGGCGACCTCCAAGGGGTCATCAAGGCGTTCATGCACCGCCAGAACGGCACATCTGGCAGCGACCAGGACGGCTACACGAGCTCGGCCCGTTTCCCTGACTGGCACACCGCCGTCATCGAGTGGAAGCCGAACTTCTGCCGGTTCATCCTCGACGGCAACATCCTCGGCACCTCAACGAGCCGGGTGCCCAACACTCCGATGCACTGGGTGCTTCAGTGCGAACCGAGCTGAACAGCACGTATCCGGCGGCATCGGCCGTAGCGAACGTGCAGATCGACTATGCGCGCGTGTGGAAGTACGTGCCGTGAGCAAGGAGACAGCAATGGCGAAGCTCAAAGACGGGGAAGAGATTCAAGCCGAGACCCCGAACCCTCGCAGCCCTGCCGACCAACGCCGGGATCAAGAACGCTTCCGAGACGAGTACGTGGAGGTCCACGAGAAGGCGGCCAAGGAAGGTCGGGACGGCTCGGACCAGTGAAGGTCCACGTCTACCCGGGCGAGGACGGCTTCTGGTACTGGCACCTCAAGGCTGACAACGGCGAGATCATCTCCGACTCTGCCGAGGGCTATCGGCACAAGGGCTACGCGATCAGCATGGCTGAAAAGCTGAATCCGAACGCCGAGCTCGTGATCGAGGAGTAGGTCTTACGCTCGCTGGGTGACCAAGCCTGATCTGATCGAACTGTCAACCGACTGGGACACCGCCCTACGGGTGGCAGACCGCTATACCGGCTTAGGCGGTGAACGCGGTGACGACGAGAAGTTTCTTCAGCAGGGGGCACGGCTCCTTGCCGGCGTACTTGTCATCGCCAATCGAGAGGGCAAGGGGTATCGCTGGGTCGGCGATGTTCTCGACGATTCCGACTATGCAGACATCAAAGCGATCATCGAGGAGCCGAGCGCCGACCTAGCGGTCGCAGTCCAGCATCTGCGAGAAATCGTGTCGACAGAGGTGCCGACTCGTAGCCGGATCTTCTTTATTGCCTACAGCCTGTTCTCGAAGGCTTTACAGCCCCGCTCCGTTCTTGATCCCGACATTGACGAGGACTGACCCTTCGAGGCGTCGGAAATGCCCAAGATCAAGAAGTTCGATAGGACCTTTGTTCTTGTCGCATACGTTGAACTTGGACTCAGCGGAGAACACCGAGGAGCGTGAGAGCCCATGTCGTGGGAATCGAGCTCAGATGATCGTCTTGCCAAGGACGCTCGGGAGGTGGCGGAGGCAAGCGGTTACGCTCCGCCACCTCCCGATGACGAGCAGCCGGAAGTCAACGACGAAACGCTTTCCGAGGTCTTCCAGCAACCGATCAAAGCAGCAGGTGATCTATCTGAAGTCGCCGACGCGTCCTCGGGAATCACGAGGGAGGACCTTGCTCGTGATCTTCAGGCCGAGGCCAAGTCCGGAGTTCCAAACGAGAGGGAGTTGCTCCTGGAAGTCCTCTGGCGTCTGCGGCGCGTTGAAGAGCACCTCGGAGTCGGGAGTTCAAAGCCGTTTCAGCGCTCTACCGGCGGTCAGTTTTCCGAGCAGTCAGCTGCACCGGAGCTTGGGACAGTGGTAAGTCCCTACCCGCCTGCGGAATCACGGTCGCCGATGGGTCATCAACTCGATCGTCTTAAACGTCTCACCCGCCTACGGAGGTCCCGCGAGGAAGAGACCGATCGGCCGGAGGAGTCATCCAAGCCTGAGGACTGAAATCCTCCCAACCACTGACACGCTAGGCAGCTGATCAGCCGTTCTCGGTACCCTCCCTCAGGAATCGGGAGGGAATCATGCGGGTCTTCATCTCTTGGAGTGGCGAGCCGAGTCGCTCCATCGCTCAAGCGCTTCGAGACTGGCTGCCGATGGTCGTCCAGCATGTCGAGCCGTGGATGTCTGAGGCGGATATTGAAAGCGGAGGGCGGTGGAATGATCGGGTCGCTGCTGAGCTAGAAAAGGCTGACTACGGCATCATCTGCTTGACGACCACAAACCTTGATCGTCCATGGTTGTTGTTCGAAGCGGGCGCCTTGGCAAAGCGATTCGAGACGGCACGGGTTGTGCCACTCCTTGTCGATCTAAAGCCTGCTGATGTCACGATGCCGCTCGCGACGTTCCAGGGAAGGGAGCTGAATAAAGAGGGAATGAGGCGCCTTGTGCGGGACGTAGGCGCGTTACGCAAGCCACCGATGTCTAACGAACAGATAGACGCACTTTTCGACGGAATGTGGGACCGGTTAGAGGCGGAGGTCGAATTCGCGATCATCGACGCAGCAACACAGCCCGCACGACACCGCTCGACTGCGGACATGCTCAGCGAAATCGTGGAGAGCGTGCGTCGGATCGAGCGGTACGTCTCTGATAGGCCCCCGCCGGCCCTAGCCGATGAAGGGCCGGAAGAGGCCAGTGAGTCTGTCGATCTTTTGGCGCAACTCAGAGAAGCAGTGGAGAAAGCAAAAGCGGAGCGACTGTCATCGACACAGGGGGCCTGAGGACCGAGCACCTTCTGACTCTGGTGGCCCTCATGTGAATCACTACTGTGTTGATCATGACCGCACGGAGCGCGACCACCGCATGAGCGCCCCCGCCGTTCGATGCAAAGCGACCTCGAAGCAAACGGGGAAGCAATGCAAGAACTGGGCGATCAAGGGCGGGGAGGTCTGCAGGAAGCACGGTGGCGGCGCTCCAGCGGTGAAGGCTAAGGCCGCGATCCGCGCCGAAGTCCTGAACTGGGGTCTTGGCGATTCCCACGTTGATCCTGGTGAAGTCCTTCTCCGCCTAGTCACCCAGAGCGCCGCTCGAGCCGAGCGCTACGCCATATTGCTGGAAGAGGCATATGAAGCTGCAGAACGCTTGAAGCAAGCCCACGACGCCGGCATGCAGATCGAGGCTCCCGGCGATGAACGTGCCGATACTGCCGAGACCGCCCGTCGTGATCTTGATCGCATCTTCAACACCGGGGGAGTGGCAGCCCTTGTCGGCAACACCTACGGAGCCGCGAAAGACGTCGGGGTCTACGTGACTGGTGAGGCGATCCGAGGTCTCGCTGATCTTGAAGCAAAGGAACGTGAACGGTGCGCGAACTTCGCATCCAAGGCAGTTGCTGCCGGTCTTGCCGAGCGCACAGTAAGGATCGCCGAGCGACAAGGCCAGCTCATGGTGGAGATGGTTCAGGCGGCGTTGCGGGAAGTTGATCTTTCACCGGAGCAGGCATCTGCGTTCAAGGCTGCGTTGGCCCGTCAGGCAAGGGAGCTGACAGCCGCTACCTGAGTGCTCGCCACTTTCCAGCTCCCTCCTCGAGAATGCCTCTGGCCTTCATATTGGCGAGAGTGCGTCTGTGGGCATCAGCGTCGCGGTCTGCTGGGAGAGCCTCAATGATTTCCGGTTCGTCCAGCCAGACCCTGTAAATGCTGCCGAATGACAGATTCAGCATCACGTCGAAGACTTCTAGCTCATCGTCCTTGAGAATTCGCACGCGCTCTAATGCGGCGGCCAGGCCACTGATCGCTGCTGTGAAGCGCACGTCGTGGGCCGCAAGATCTGAGAGAAGCGCCGCGGCGATAGTCAACTGGAGACCCCGCGCGTCGCTGAACTTCACATTGAGCCGGCTGTGCCCGATGCGGTGTTCCTCAACGAGCGTGGTAACGCGCTCCGTGGCCCCGTCGCGGTCGTTCTCGGCGCGGGCAGCAGCAATCAAGGCTTGCACTGCCTCATCTTCACGTGCCAATTCGTCGTTCTGTCGGCGCTGCCGGTCCTCCGCATCCATCACACGGGAAGCCGTCTCACATCCTCCCGACGCTTGACTTAGCCGAGACAAACTGGTGGGGCTTTGACCTCAACGTCGTCCCCATCGCCGTGGCAGATGTTCGCCGATCTGCTCGACCCGCCCGAGAACCCCTATGTTCGAGATCCCGTCGGATGGGTCACCTCCTCACTGGGCGAGTTCTGGTGGTCCGGCCAGCACCGCATGGCGCAATCGGTGGTCGACAATCGCTACAGCGCCTTCAAGGCGTCCCACGACGTATCGAAGTCGCACACGATGTCGAGGCTGGCGCTTTGGTGGATTGATGTGCATCCACCAGGTGAAGCCTTCGTGGTCACCACGGCGCCGACGACTCCGCAGGTCGAGGCGATCTTGTGGCGCTACATGGGCATCGCCCACAAGAAAGCAGGCCTGCCCGGGCGCATCACACTCGACGCCAAGTGGTACATCGGCAACGAGCTCGTCGCCTACGGCCGTAAGCCTGCCGACTACGACCCGGCTGCCTTCCAAGGCATCCACGCGCGTTACGTGCTGGTGATCATCGACGAGGCCGGCGGCGTGCCGAAGTCGATCTTCGATGCTGTCGACGCCTTGGCCACCAACATTCGACGCTCGAGTAGTCGCGGTTGGAAACCCGGACGATCCCGCATCACACTTCGCCACGATCTGTAAGCCAGGCTCCGGGTGGCATGTCGAGACCATTAGCGCCTTCGACACTCCGGCATACACCGGCGAAAAGGTCCCCGACGACCTCCTGCCGTTGCTCGTTTCACCTGAGTGGGTGGAGGAGCGCAAGATCCGCTGGGGCGTGACTTCGCCGATCTACCAATCCAAAGTGCTCGGCGAGTTCCCCGACATCTCCGATGACTCTCTGATATTGCCCAAGTGGATTGAGGCAGCTCAGAAGCGAACGCTCGAACGCACGCGCCGCCCGATCATCGCGGCGGACATCGCCCGCTTCGGTGAGGACGAGACGGTGATCATGCGGAGAGAAGGCGGCTGGATCCGGGTCTACCGCGCCCACCACAAGGCCGACACGATGAACACGGCGGGCCATATCGCCAAGGCCATGCGGGACATCGATGACGAAGCCGGCAAGAACGACTGGGTGCAGGCGATCATCGACGTTCCCGGCGTTGGTGGTGGAGTGGTGGACCGCCTGGCCGAGCTGGAGTTGCCAGTCGTGCCCTACAACGGCGGCGAGGCACCGATCGACTAGGAGCGCTTCGTCAATGCTCGAGCCGAGGACTACTGGACGTTGCAGGAGCGGTTCGAGCAGGGAGAGATCGACATCGATCCCGATGACGACAAGCTCGCTGCCCAGCTCGGCTCGATCAAGTGGGGCATCGATTCTCGTGGCCGGATCAAGATCGAATCGAAGGATGACATGCGCAAGCGAGGTTTGCCCTCACCGGACAGGGCTGATGCGATGGCCATCGCGTTCGCTGGCAAGGCGAATGCTGTACCGATGAATATCGAGAGTCATGCCGGCGAAAGCATCACTGGGGACTTGATGAGCAAGGCGTGGTGACAGTTCGATAGTTCGATGCAACACTGCTGAGTCGTGGCCACTCTCCAGGAACTCACCGAACAGGCTGAACAAGACATACGGGCGCATGTCCGGTCAGAAGCATCGGACGACACCGAATATTTCGTATCGCAGGCAGCGGATTTGCTCGCCGCTCTTCGGCTCTGGGCGGACACTCAGCAGAGAACCGATACTGACGTCCGATCACTGGTTGTTGCCGCGGACGCAACAGTGCTGAAGCACATTGCCACTGAGCTGGCCCAAGGCGGCGGTGATGATGCACTGGAAGCCAGCCGACGACTTGAAGGCATTGCTTACGGACCTTCAGACCGCCTGAGCGAGACTTGCGACTTCGCACAGAAGGGCCTTCAAGCGAGCTGAGAGAGCGGGGTCGCCTGCCGATGCTGCGCTAATCAATGTGGGAGATCCACGCAGGCGAAGCATCACCGGGGACCTGATGACGAAGGCGTGGTAGCTAACCGTCCTGCTCCAGAGCCTCAGTGATCTCCTCAGGCGGTTCTGAATCGCCAGACTCCACAGTGACATCAGATGGGTGCAGCTCTGCAAGCTCTAGGCGGCGAGCACTTTCGATCAGTCGAGACATGTTTTGCTCGATCAGGACATCGGTCAATTGTCCTCTGATCACCTCGTCTCGCTGCTCCTGGCGCGCCCTCTCGGCGTCCCTGCGAGCCGTCCGCCAGCCCGCTGCCAAGCGAGGTAACCAACCACCGACTCGCTCTGGGTCTCGCAGCATGGCGCCCAGAAGATGTAATGCATAGATAGCGACCCCTGCGCCGCCAACGGCCTGAGCAGCAAGGGCGATTTCGAGGGGGGGAGTTGAGCTGAATATGGTCGAAGGTCAGACCCGGCCCCAAAACCGTCAGCTCACGTTGGGCTAAGACATCCATCACTTGGTCAGATGGTGGTGGCGCCCCTTTTGCTGGGAATAGGACCTGAGACCACACTCCCCAGCTCCGGTCGCGGTCCAAGTAGACAATCGGCTTTTCGAACAGCTCAAGAATCTTGGTAACCCGGGCTTCGAGGCCCTCCTCCTCACCCGTCCGTAAGGCGGCGAGGACGAGCGCCTGTTCCCATGCATAGCGGAGAGTCATGAAATGCCAGCCCAACGAGCCAAGCTCCTATATGACGTCTAGGTAGACCGCGTGGAGTGTGGGCCGCGTAAATCCGTCCGTGCTCATGTCATCCCCCCGTCCTTGCAGAGTCGGGGGTCAGTGTCTCAGCCGCAGTGAGTCGCTGCTCAGGCGGTCCAGGGCTTTACTTCGTTACCGGCCGCCCTCGCTCGCCGGTCGAAGATCAGAAGCTTTAACCCAGCGTTGGCGACCGTCTCGACCGCGTACCCGGCCTAGCCACTGCTGTCGCTCTTTGACGCACCCGTCGAGCTGCCCTCCGGTCGACCACGTGGCTGACTCCACCTCGATCGGCGGATCCACTTCGCGGCGGTCGCCCTCGCTGTACTGACTCGGATCGAGATCCCGCATGGATCATTCGAACACACTTGCGACTCTGGATGGAAGAGGGCCGCGCCGGTTCAAACACAGACCGCAAGATTTCGCGCAGATCCGAGAAGCCTGAGATTAATCGCGTCAGGACCTGGACTTTTCAGCGATTCAGCGCGGTACTGGAATCTCGGGGGCCGCTGCAGGGGGAGGCTCCAGCTAGTCGGCGGCACAAGACCTGGAGCTAGCTGGAGTCTCCTGCTGAACCTATGTCGGTGGAAGTTCGGCGAGCGGTTCCGCGGTGCAGAGCCAAATGCCCGCGGAGGACGCCCGCACCCGCGATGATCAAATTCCCGGTGATGGCAAGCTTCGTGCCGATCCGGTGCTCGCCGCGCAGCCGCGCGACGAGCGAGCCGACAAAGAGCAACGTTGCAGCGTCCATGCCGAGCGCATGAACCGCACCGATCCGGCGTTCGGCGCCTGACATTTCTCCCCAGTCTCCGGCCCCTGCGAATGCCGTCGGCACGGACGCCAGCAATCCGAACCCGGCTAGGAGCGTGGCCCCGCGGCGCGAGTCGGACCCTCCGGCGAGGTCGAGAAGAGATGTGCTGAGCCAGCAGCCGGTGGTCACGTCGGTAAGCGACGGATGTATCGAATGACCGAGCACGTCGGTGTGCAGCGGGGTGCGCCGTACCCATTCGATCACTGGCCCGTAAGCCAGCTCCTGAACCCGAGCAACACGCTCGGAGTCCGGGCTTGCGCCGACCGCCCGCACTACGCGTTGCGGCAAGGATCTCGATGCCACGCGCTCAAGATACGCTCCTCGCTGTCGCCCTTGGAAGCAGCCAGCTCACCTTGGTTACGTAAGTCCTTCTGCGCGGAGGGTGACTCCGGACCTGCGCTTGAATATCAGCCCCAGTGACTCGCTTCTCCGAGGTCAAGCCGGAGCGAAGCGGAAGTGGCAGAGCGTCAGGGGCGGGCGTAGTGTCGCATTCATCCTTTAGGTGGTGTTGCGATGGCATCCGAAGCCAAGCCGCAGCCTCGTCCGCTGAGACGATGGCTCCAAAAGGTCCCTGACGGCTGGCGGGAAGCCGGTGCGAGATCGGCACGTATACGTGCGGCTCGCAAGGCGGACGAAGGGAAGTCCGACAGGTACCGCCTGTAATCGGAGAGACCCCGGCCCGTTCGCCGGCTGGTTCTAAGCCGAATTCAGTCTTGGCCGACTCGCTCCCACACGAGTTCGGCTGAGCGTGTTACTCCCTGAATAGTCACCGGCTTGGTGGTGCTGAGTACCAGCACGCCTCCGTCAAGCTTGACGAAACGCTCCTGGGCGTTGCCTATCCAGTTCGGGTAGGAGCAGACCTCAATATGGTGGATCACGGTGTCCCGGTCAGGGAGTACCTCGAAGGGGCCTGCATACGAGATATATGTGCTGATCGCCTCTGATCGCTCCTGCGGAGTCCCGCCAAACAGGTCGGGCTCCTCATACGGCACACGGCCCTCGGCCATGATCTGCACCGACACGTAGCCGTCGTGGTTATAAAAGATGTAACCCACCGGCCTCTCGCCGAGCGGATAGACCTCGGAACCGTCGCTGCCGACGTTCTTCCAGGACCTCAACCGCCACGTCCCGACAAGGTCCTCCGCCTTCAACTCCAAGCTCCTCTCTCGGACTAAGGGAACGATCCCAACCAGGCTCAGCGTAAGCCTGGAGATTGCCAATCAACATCGGCCTGGCGCGCGTAGTCGAGTCACAGCGGCGCCCTGATCTCTTTGCCTTGTGTGCGCAAATCCTTCTGCGCGGCCAGTGACTCTGCACTTTGAGCGTGAGTAGTGACCTCAGTTCTCCCGCCTCTGCGAGCCGTAGCCCCCTTGAGGGGACGTACGGAATGGGGTGGAACCCGAAGGGAAGAACGGTCGGGCTTTGCCCGGCTTCCTTTCCCTTTCTGCCTGCACCAACGCCGAATCGCTGGAGCTAGGTCGCGCGTCGTCCATGGTTCTTCTGCGAGGGGTTTTCCTCAAAGTCTCAGCGTATTGGCGAGGGACTTTTAGTCACTCAATGTGACTGCCGGATCAAACTCACGGCTCCATCGTCTGCTTCGCAGAAACCGGCTGCTATCCCACCGGCTCTGATCCTCACTGCCGAGCTTCCAGAGAGGTTGTCAGGTATTACCTGTACCCGATAGGCTGCGTCCGTTCTTTCGTTGAGCTGTGAGAACACTAACGGTCACATTCCGTTAAGGGAAATCCCGTTTCGGCCCGTCCGAGCGGGATTTTCTGCTTTTCCGGGCTTGAATTGGTGGCAAAGAGTGTAAGCCTGTGCTAGACCGTGCAACCAATGAAATGGATAAACGCACGATTCCCGGACCATCTACATGAGGAAATCGCCGAGGCTGCAAATGCTGAAGAGCGGCCGATCGGCTCATGGCTTCGTATTGCAGCGAAGGAAAAGCTCGCCCGCGATAGAGAGCCGACGTCGGCCCGGACTATCAAGAACGCGCGGGGTGAGGAGTTTCCGGCGCCCGTTGTGCCCGTCGACGAATTGCTGAATGCGCCAAAAGCGGTCGCTTCACCCGATCGTGAAGTGACTCCGCGTTTCAAGAAGGGCGGGAAGAAGTGAGCAGGTGGAACCACGCCATTTGTGAGCGGCAAGTGTCATCCAGCGCCGCCGGTAGTGGCGTGTGACTGCACACCTCCGCCGTCGTGGTCCCTGGGCGGCCTCGACTCCATCATCTCCGCATCAACGGAGAGCGGTGATGCGCAATGAGCTACGAAGAGTTCACGCAGTGGACATGCACTCGGTGCCAGCAGCAGCAGCGGAGTCTCAGCTCGCGCGGCGAGCTGAATTGGAGTCGTCTCTACGTTGCGACCCCGCCGCTGTCGACAGAGCACAACGTTGTTGCCGATCTATGCGACCCCTGCTACTCGGAACTGTTGACGTTCCTGGGCTCACAGGAATCGACAGAGAACGGTGGGGAATGGTGAGCGGCGTCACCCACGATCCAAACTACCCAGCGATCCGCCGTGGTTCGGACGATGCTCCGTCGTCTCAGGCAGAGAAGTATTTGGTCCTCTCGGCCGCCGAGCGAGCAAAGGGGTTTGTTCGCCCGTTCCGTGATTCGTATGTCCATGTCGAGTGCACGGTGAACCCGGAAGCAGTGACTCGAATGTCGCGGCCCATCGCAGAAATCTATGCCCGGAATCCGAAGTTCTACGGTGGCACCTTTTGCGTCGCCTGCTCGATGCATCGGCCAGTCTCGAAGTTTCGATGGGACGGGACCGACGAAGTAGTGGGTTCCGGATGTACGACGACACCGATCACTGCCCGCGCTGTAAGCGCCAAGTCGGAGATCACACGCTCCGTCAGTTTCGTGACTGCCACCCCACCAAGGATCTTGATCTGCCATTCGAAGAGTCGCCGCTGGCCGCCTCGCAGCTCGAAACGTTGATGGCCGGAGGGTTGATCGTTCTTGCCGCCGTTATGGATACGGCGCTGGGCAAGGTGCCGACGCTCGTCTTTCGGTTCGTGAAGGGCAATGGCATCGAGATGTTCCCCGATATGACGCTCGTCGGTGATGCGGCAATGATGCACCAGACTTCCAAGCTTGTGGCACAGGCGGCCCGGGCCGCGGTAAAGGCCTCGGAATCGGCATGAGATCAACCCCTGCTCGCATGCTCCGCCAAGATCAACTCTTCGTTGAACGCGACGCGGTCCACAAGATCAACAAGGTCGAGTACCCGCTACCCCAGAACACGGTCAGCGTGGAGCTAACGGACCAGGTGACCAGCGAACAATCGACACGCAATCTCCGCTGGGATGAACAGGTCACCACCGACAGTGCGTTCCAGTTCAGCGTCGGTGATACAAGCAAGATCACAGTCGAACTCGCCTTACTCTCCGACGACCAAGATCGACCGACCTACAAGTACCGAATCGAAGATCAGGTCGCCGGAATTGATCATGAGGGAACCGATCTACATCTGGGTCCACGGCTCCGCCCCGACAACACCAGAGCGGCCAAAACGCTCCTCAGCGATCTCCAACGAGCGGGCGAGGCCTATGAGACCGAATTGGAATGGGGCATCGACTCGGAGAACGCGGATCTGTTCGGTGACTCCAAGATCAACGAGTGGGCCTACCTACACGCGGAGGACATCGAGATGGCTCAGGTAGAGCTGATCAGAGGTCTGGACCGATGAGCGTCTACGAGCAGATAGTCAGAGAACTGGCAGAGAGCGATCCGCAGGTTGGCAACAGATGCTTCTACTGCTTTGGCGAAGAGCATTCGGAAATGGTCCACGGGTACAAATACAGGTTCGTGCTCGGTCCCGACGACCACAAGCCCCACTGCCTATGGCTACGAGCAAAGCAGGCGGTCGAGCGAGCCGACAACTCGCCAATCAAGATCACAATCCACGACCGGAAGCCCGAGCCCGAGGTGATCGTCGTTCCCGTGCCGTATCCCGGTCCGGGTGGAGGGATGAGGGCATGAAGGCCCAACACCGCCGCCGCGCCCCCTACCGTCCCCGCCTCGAGTTCGCCATAGGCATCCTCGGCTTGGCGATATGCGTTTTGGGCATCGGACTGGTGATGGCAGACGTATTGGAGAAGACGTCTGCTGGAGCCGACCACGACGACAACGATGATCAACTCGTCGGCCATTGAGCCGGAGACGACGACAACGCTTGAGCCGACGACGACCGTTCCAAGGCTGGCAGGCAGAGGAACACCTGCCCCTGTGATCAAGAAAGTCGCTGCCGCCGCTCCGACACCTTCCAGCACGACTACGACGACCAAGGCCCCGGCAACTGCGCTCAGGATTGCTCAGGCCGAGGTTGGTAAGACCGGCCCCTATGCAGAGGGTGGGTTCTGGTGGGCGAAGTTCGTGAGCTGGACGGCTGAGCAGGCCAAGGTTCCTGACTTCATTTCTCGCGATGGACCATCGGCTCTGTACACAGATGGAATAGCCGACGGCCGGCTGACCCAAGAACCAGTCATCGGCGGAATGGTCTTCATCGACCTCTTCGGCCCTGAGGGCAACGGATACGGCCAGGCGACCCATGCGGGCATCCTCGAATCAGTCAATGTCGACGAGCTGACCATCATCCAGGGGAACGGCAATCCCGATCCGTCAGTCGTCACTCGGACGACATTTCACCTGAACGACGGGTACGTGATCGGCTTCGCACCGTTCGAGATGGCCGCCTGATGGCCTTTCGCTGGTGCGGCTGGAAGCACATCGAGGGAGCGCACTGGTGCGGCGACGTAACGGAGGAAGCACTCGTCGGTCAAAGCTCCCATTTCGGTGCCGCGCCAAAAACTGTGACTGCACAGAGTTCCGGACCGAAAAGCCCAACCAGGTGAAGCACTTCCTCACAGGAGGACCGTAACTTTTACCGCTTCGTTGAGCCTTCTGCCTCTTTTCGAGAATGGTCGAGTAACCGTATCGTGACTGTAAGCGACGTATTTCCTTGGCTTGACAACGGCACAAGGCCAAAAGGTATATCGAAGCTGCCGAGCTGGCTTGGCAGGAAGGGCGGTCGCAGTGACTACGAGCACAGCAAGCGCTGAAACGCGCGTTCCACTCAGTGCAGAGGATCTCGTCAGGCTTCGTCGTCTTACCGAAGAGGTCAAAGCGCGGCTTTTTGAGGTCGCCTTGATCATGGGTAGGACGCTTCACAAAGAGATCCCGGCTGGAACGCAGACAAAATATGAGACTCGAGAGCCTAAGGAGCAAGCCGACCAAACCATTGAGGTGGTCGTGGTCCAGCTGCCCGATGGAACCTTCTGCTGCACACAAGATCCACCAGGCGTGTCCGTGTGCCCTTGTTAGAGGAGCTCCGGTGGAACTTCTGAGTTAGAGAGAGCCGCCTAGCCTCACACCTCGCCAGCAACGACAGATCAGGAAGACCGCACTGCGCTTGAGCATGGCCGTCATCGCAAGCCAGCGAACCGGCTGAGCGGCGAACGCGAGATCAAGGGACGCAAGCGGGCGTACGCCGACTGGCTGCGCGACTTCTACCGCAGCCAGCTCCGTGGCATGCGCCGTCAGGACCGTCGAGCGAAGCTGGGGCGGTACACGGCAGGGCGTGGGTAGCGAGCTCGCCTAGAAGTTCAGTTGCCGGAAGCCGATGAGATCGATGATTAGAGCCGCGGCAAAGAGCAAAATTCCCAAGATGACGGCTACAACGTGCGGGAACGCTACGTTCGGCAATACCCGCGCCCTGCGGAGGCTGAGACGAATTTCCTCCTGTGTGCGACGGATCGGTGGATCGTTGCGCCACTCACCGTAGGCCGGGTCTCCATTGAATGCCCAGCTCCAGTCGATTCGGGGCGCCGACATTGGGATGTTTGCGGGCTCTCGCTCGTCCACGAGCCAGTGGGGCTTTGTCCAGAATTCCCACGACTTGGGTGGTACGCCGGGGTACGTCTCGGGGGAGGTCTCGGGTTTTCTCTTGAGCGCGATATTGACATGGTTCAGCGCGTGGGCTGCAACCTCGATGTCTCGCATGCGCCCGTAGTACCTCGTCTGAAAGCCTTTGTTCAGCGGGTCTACGTACCAGAACCCGCCAGCTGTGGCAGCGGCCAACGCGAAGAGTGCGTAGTGACCCTGCTGGAAACCGAGGCCCAGGGCAGCCAACGACAGCGTGACTGACCAACCTTTGATCGTCATGAGCCGTTGGTCGAATCCAGAAACAACCTCGACGATGGCGTAGTACTCCTTGCTCATGTCATCGAGCAGGCGTACGGGGTCATCCAGCGGCACAGGCTTGTGATCGCTCGGGGCGCTCTTGTCCTCGGCCGGACAGGCACGGTCGTCGCGATCCTTTGCGTGGGACGAGACCCAGCGGCGCAATGGGGCCATGGGACCAATGTTCTCAAGAGGCCATCGTCGGCGTAACCGTCCGGCAAGATCACTGCCGCCTAGCATTGCGGCCAATGATCGTGAAGCCGGTGGCGACGTGAAACCAGAACCCGCACGTGCACCGGATATCAAGCTGTACCCCAGCATGGTGCCGCGCTCCTTTCACGTCACGGTGAAGGCAGCCGGCGAAGTGCTCGATCTGACCGACAGCGAGATCACTGCACCCGTCTACGACGAAGGTGTCGAGAAGGATGATCTTCTGAGTGGCCGGGTCAAGATCACGATCACGCAAGCGGTCTACGACGCCATCGGTCGGTACGCGACGTGGCGCTTCCACGAGGGAACGATCTTCGATTACCCCCTCATCGAGCAACGCTGGTCAAGGTTTGAGCGATCTCTTCCTTACGTCGTTTGCTGTTCCTGATCTTGTCGCTGATGTCATCGGCGACGATGAGCTCGAGGTCAACGTGCTCGCGCCTCAGGGTCCTCCCGGTCCGGAAGGTCCCCAGGGAGTACAGGGTCCGCAGGGTCCGCCGGGTGCGGAAGGCGAGCAAGGAATCCAGGGTGAGCAGGGTGAACCCGGTACTCCAGGCGCCACCGGCCCAACGGGGCCAACAGGTGCAACAGGACCGCAGGGTCCTCAGGGCGTGCAAGGCCCGGAAGGTGATGCGGGTGAAACAGGCGCCACAGGACCGCAAGGTCCCCAAGGTGCAACGGGTGCCACAGGACCACAGGGTGCTACTGGCGCAGCCGGCGCCCAGGGAGCGACCGGTCCACAAGGGCCTCAAGGCGTAGAGGGACCGCAGGGTTCCATCGGCCCGATCGGACCAGCAGCGTTCACTCCGCAGGGCGATTGGAGCTCATCGACGGCTTACGTCGCGGGGGACGTCGTTCAATACAGCGGGAGCACGTTCTACGCGCTGATCAGCTCGACCAGCCCGAGATGCCGAGCGATTTGTACGTCGGGGATCCCGATTCCTCGGAGCAACTTCCAGGCCGGTACGACACGGTTTACATCACGGTTGCGGCCGACCAACAGCGGCTGTATTCGCCGCTCGTCGTCGGCCTCTTGTCGGCCATCAAGCGGGCTGTGTACAAAAAGCACCAGTGGGAAGAGCGCCACGACCAAACCGGAACCCGCCAGCCGGTGACCTTCGTGCTCGATGAGATGTACGGCAGTCCCCTGCCCGAGCTTCCCGTTCTTCTTTCAGAAGGCGGCGGCCAGGGCCTTTTAATCTGCGGCGCGCTGCAGGACTTGAGGCAGGCGCACGCCCGCTGGGGTGACGTAGGTGACGGTTTTTTGACGTTGTGGCAAAACGTGTTGGTGCTGCCGGGAATCCGTGAACAGCGGTCACTCGAGGTGCTGTCTCTGCTGGTTGGTGAAGAAGAGCGCCGGTACCACACCGAGAGCTGGAGTGAGCAGTCAGTCCAGCTGTATGGCGTACCGGAAAGACAATGGATGCAGAGCAGACAGGAACACGTTGAGCGCGTGAAGCGCATTCCTCCCGATGTGATCTACTCAGGCAATCCGAACGATCTCCAGCAGGTGCTGCACTTCTCGCCGAACGGCGGTTGGGGCTGGATGAGGCTGATGAAGTACTGGGAAAGTCAGCCGTGGCCGGGAATCCTCATGCAGTCGGCGGGCTATGTGCTCGGTGACGCCGACATGGAATTCAAGGCGGAGAACTGGCGTCTGCCTTTGCCGAACCTCGCCCGCGGCGGTGATTACACGGCTCTCCGCAAGGTTGGCGGGGAGGACTTCGCCCGGTGGTTCTGGCAGCTCCAACAGCAATGGAAGTCGATACAGCCTCGTGCCGAGGAAATGGCAGAACCTCCGCGTACGGTACCCACATGAGCGTGTACTCCGTTGCCACCACGGGCGAATACGAGGGTTGCTCAGCCGAGGTCGGCTGGGAGCGCTCGCTCGCCGGCTACTGGTTTTACGTCACCGACGCCACCGACCGGAGAGTTGTATCCGGAGGCCTTGATGCATACGAAGAAGGCGACGAGCTGAAGCATCTGGTGACTCTCTATGACCTCGTGGAGGCTACGAACGGGATCGTCAATTGGCACCAGGAGGACGTTGTCCTTCGACGCCTTCATGATGATCCCTGGGCCGAGCAGGTCCGGCTCGTTCCTTCGAGGACGCCAGCAGCACGACTACTGAGCCAAACCTTCGGTTCATTCGCTTAGTCCGTACTCATCGAAAGGACCGACATGGCTGGTCCCTACGCGCCTGGAGATTCCGTCGTGTACTTGGAGCACGACCCCGGAGGGATGCGGGTCTGGCAAGCCACTGTCACCGAAGTGACTCAGCAAGACATTGACTCGTGGCGAGTCGAGACCACTCATGGCGCCGAAGTCGTGAACCGGGAGGGCGAAGGGGCGGGCATCGTCCCGATGGACGAACAGATCGCGAGGGAGATCGTGCACAAGGGCGACGGCTTCCTCGTCGAATCGACAGTGCGTGACATCGAACAAGATCTTGAGCAATCCCTCGACTGGCAGACCTTGGAGCGAAGCCTTGGCGACGATGGCCAAGGACGCGGTCGATGACCGAGCCAGCGCGACCGAGACGCCGAGCCGTTCCACAAGACGACGATCGGCTGATGAGCGTCGGAGATCTTGCCGAGTTCCTGGGACTTCCCGAGGCGACGATCTACAAACAACGCTCTGAGGGACCGGGCCACCCGGCTACCGGATCGGAAAGCACGTCCGGTGGAAGCGTTCCGAGGTCGAGGCCTGGCTGGAGAAGCACAAAGACGACTGGGAGTGAGCCAGTTCGTTTGTCGTTGTTAGCTGCGTTTTTGTAGATCGCGGCGCGACCCTTGGTCTGTGAACATCGCCAAGCGTCCTGATGGGACGTGGCGTGCTCGCTACTACACACCAGAGGGAAAGCAGCGGGCGAAGCACTTCAAGCGCAAGGTCGATGCCGAGCGGTGGCTGGTTGATCAGAGGAACCGGCTTAATCGTGGCGAGTGGACTGCGCCGAGCTCGCCCGCATCACAGTCGAGCAATGGGCGCCGACGTGGCTTGCGTCGAAGAGCGCGCTGAAGAACCGAACCGAAGGCAGCTACGAGAGCCTGTGGCGCACAGTGGTCAAGCCTCGCTGGGGATCGGTTCGCCTCGACCGCATCACCTATGGCGAGGTCGTCAACTGGGTCGCTGAACTCAACGCCAAGGGCATGTCCCCATCTCGGGTGAGCCAGGCGTTGTTGAGCCTGAAGCAAATTCTCGATCTTGCTGTGCTCGATGGCCGGCTCGCTCGCAACGTCGCCAAGCCGGTTAAGCCTCCAAGACCTCGACCGTCAAAGCCGAGATTTCTGACTCACGATCAAGTCGAGGCTTTGGCGGAGGAGTGCGGCGCTCACGGTGATCAATACCGGCTGTTCGTGCTCGTGGCTGCCTACTGCGGCCTGCGGTGGGGAGAGATGCGGGCACTTCGGTTCCGGCACCTCGACCTCATCCGAGCACGAATCGATGTAGCCGAAGCGGTGCCGGAGCGGTCGAAGACCGTAGACACGCCCAAGAATCACAAGCAGCGGACGGTGCCGATTCCTCGCTTCCTGGTGGACGAGTTAATGGTCTACACAGCAGGGCTTTCGTCCACCGCCCTCGTTTTCCCTAATAGCGGCGGCGGAATGCTGGACAACACGAACTTCCGGCGGAACGTCTTTAGTCCAGCAGTGCGCGCCC
>Ga0307410_10000288_pt1 | contig 19456 bp, 23 predicted proteins | sample 322Ometagenome_3_FD_203707 | JGI IMG/M metagenome (GOLD analysis project Ga0307410, IMG submission 203707) | Maize rhizosphere microbial communities from greenhouse at UC Davis, California, United States - 322HYB-O-3 | ecosystem: Host-associated > Plants > Roots > Rhizosphere > Soil | place... | reverse complement strand
CTGGCAGAATTGTGGAAACGATATACCGGCTTAGGCTTTGTGTTCGCGATGTGGATGACGACTAGGAATAGATGCGATATTGATTTTGTAGCGGCCAAGGATGAAGGACTCGCACATATTGACCAGATCGTGGCCAATTATGAGCCACAACTCACACTAGCGCGGGACGAGTTGAGAACTTACCTTACAGAATATATTTCTTTTGAGCCTGATGAATCGATGAGGGCCGGGATGGAATTGTATCTGGACCTCGCGCGTCGGAACGGCCTGACCCGAGGCGTTCCGGTCAGTTACTTAGAATAACCCCGATTGAAATATCAGCAGCCATGCCGAGACGACGACGAATAAGATAAGCCCGAGGTCGTTCGTTCCAAGTTGTGCGTTTCTATCTTCCATGCATGATCACCTTCGCAATTAGCGTTCCTTAAACAATAGACGCGGAAACGGTGCGCTTTTTGTATCAGCGCACTGCATAAATAAAAAAGATTGAATGGTAAACGGTCAATCTGACCGGTGGGCGTCACATCAGCAAGCGTTTTAGTTCTTTGCCGAGAGCGGGGCGATCAAGCTTTCCTTCGTTCCTCTTTAGGTGTTCCAGAAGGATCAGCGCGGCGTGGATGCGGCGGTCGACGTCCTTGAGTTTGCCGATGTAGTACATCATCGAGCGTTTCGCACCGGCGGTTATCCCGAGAAAATATTTTTCGCCGTCCGGGTCCTGATTCAGCACCTCCTGCAATTCCTCGGGCATGGGCATTCCGTATTCGCTTTCGTCAGGGGCGAGTTCGACACTGACCTTGTCGCCGGCGGCGATCCCAAGTCGTGTGCGTTTTTCCTTGTTGATCATCACGTAAAATATGCCGTTGTAAGGCATCAGCGCACACGGGAAACCTTCCGTACCGTTCAGGTGACAGATCACCCTGCGTGTGCCGCCGTTCTTTTCGAATTTCTCGGCGATCTTCGCCTCGACGGAGATGTAGTGCCAGCCCTTTTCGGGCGGGTCGCAGATGAGGATGGATTTGAATTTGACGGTTTTCATTCCCGATCAGGTCCGGGAGCCTTAGCGGCTTCCTTCATCGCATCGTGCTGGACTCTATACTCAAACTTGCCTTCGGAGCGTTTGAGCAATTCGATTCCAACCAAGGATCGCACGATCCGCTTATCAACATCTTTAACGAAGTCGATCAATTTCAGCATCAATCGCTGATTGCCCGGCGAAAGAGCGTCAAACATCCGGCGCCCTTCCTCATCCTGCCGAAGCACCTCTTCAAATTCCTCGGGCATCGGCATGCCGTACTTGCTCTCGTCCTTGCGAAGCTCGATATCGACCGCGTCGCCGATACTCAATCCCAGCGAATCGCGCAACTTTTTACTGACGGTGATGAAATAGTCATCTTTGCTCGGGAAAAGAGAGCAGTTGTGAGTGTCGGTGCCGTTCAGTGTACAGACCACCCGCCGCAGATTGCCTTTGAAAGCGAATGAAGCGACCCTCGATTTTGGGAAACGCAGAACGTGCCAAGGCGGGGTGCTGTCCGTCACCTCCAGTTTCGATCTGATATTCACTGTCCGCATTTTCGAGGGCATCGGCTGAGGCGTCGGCCGTTACTCGCGCTTCGGCCTTTATTTGTTAAGATTATAGCGGAATGGACACCAATATTCAGCCGATCCTGGACAAGGCTTTGAGCGGTCGAAGGTTGACCGGCGAAGATGCAACCGCGCTGCTGGAATCGAACGATTTTGTGCGTATCGGGCTCGCCGCGCACGAGATGCGGATGCGGCATAACCCGACCGATGTCGTCACCTACATCATCGATCGAAACATTAATTACACGAACGTCTGCAACGTCGTCTGCACCTTTTGCGCGTTTTACCGACGGCCGGGAAAGCCGGACACCTACGTCCATTCGATCGAAGAGATCTGTAAACGTATCGACGAAACTATAGAGCTTGGCGGCACCGGCGTGCTGATGCAGGGTGGGCTGCACCCGGATTTTAATATCGAGTGGTATGAAGATCTGCTTAGCACACTGCACGCGAAGTATCCGAATTTCCAACTGCACTGCTTTTCCCCGCCTGAGATCCATAACATCTCTCTTATTTCTAAGCTCGATTACGTCACGATAATGCAGCGGTTAAAAGCGGCCGGGCTAAATTCGATGCCGGGCGGCGGCGGCGAGATATTGGACGATGAGGTGCGAAAGCGCGTCTCGACCAAGTGCAACACGCAGGAATGGCTCGACGTGATGCGGGCCGTGCACCAGGTCGGGCTGATCTCGACGGCGACGATGATGTTCGGGATCGGAGATAGAGTTGAACACCGCGTCCGCCATCTTGAACGCGTACGTGAGGTGCAGGATGAATCGCTCGCACGAATCGCCGAGACTGGCACGGGCGGCAAGTTCACCGCCTTCATCCCGTGGACCTTCCAACGCGAAAACACCGCCCTCGGCCGCAAGATCACTGAAGAGCCAACCGGTATCGATTACCTTAAGATGCTCGCGGTCTCGCGCCTCTATCTCGATAATGTCCAGCACATCCAATCTTCCTGGCTCACCCAAGGCATCCGCCTCGGCCAATCCGCCCTCCGCTTCGGCGCCGACGACATGGGCTCCATAATGATCGAAGAAAACGTCGTCTCCGCCGCCGGGGCCAACAACGAAGCCAACGAGAAAGATTTGCGGTACCAGATCCGCGAAGCCGGCTTTGTGCCGCAACAACGAGATATTCTTTACAACTACATTGACCGCGAAGGTGCCCACGATATCGACATACGAGGCTCATTGCCGCTGAAGCAGTTAACTGTGGCTTTTGCTGACTAGCCCTCCGCTCCCGAAAAGATCAACATCCGCTCGACGTATTTCGCGATCAAGTCGGCTTCGAGATTTACAGGGTCACCGGGGGAGAGGGAGGAAAGGTTGGTGAGTTCCCAGGTTTTTGGTATGACGGCGATGTCGAAGTGATCTTCGCCTAGAGAAGCGACGGTGAGCGAGATGCCCTCGACGGCGACGGAGCCTTTGTAGACGAGGTACTTTGCGAACCCTGGCGGGAAACCGATTCGAACCGTCCAGAAATCACCGCTTTGCTCCGCCGAGATGAATGTTCCCCGGTCGTCAACGTGGCCTTGTACGATATGCCCGCCAAGGCGGGTCATGGGTGTAACGGCGCGTTCAAGATTGACGGTTGATAGAGGCTTCAGCGAGCCGAGCGTTGAGCGATCCAGCGTTTCGCGCGAGACGTCGGCGGCGAAGGAATCAGGATCTACGTCCAGGGCAGTGAGGCAGACGCCGTTGACCGAGATCGAATCGCCGTTATTCGTACCCTCGGTCACGACGGACGCAGATACAACCATCCGGGCGTTGTCGCCGTCGAAGACGATCGACGCGACGCTTCCCTTTTCTTCTATTATCCCGGTGAACATAAACAAGTACGACAGGCGGCGGGCCTGTCGTATTCACGAAAGAAATTCAACTTCAGCCTAAAACCAGGGCTTTTTGCCGACGATGTAAGTTTGCACGAATTCTTCATCGGATTTCGTCAAGTAAATGATTCCTTCAATTATCCCGATGATGGTCGGCACAAAGATCAGCGGCGCGCCGATACCACACGTGACCATCGCGATCACGATCGATACCAGGTACACGGAGATCAGGATAACGCCTTCCTGATTATAGCCGAGCACAAATTTGTGAATTCCGAGCCCGCCGAGGACGATCCCCAATATTCCGGCAAGGATCTTTTTATCGGCCCCAGCGGGCGGCGCACCGCCGTAATTCGGGACCTGCTGCATCGGCATCGGGGCGATCGGCAGGGCGGAGCCGCAGGTCATACAGGTGGTGTTGAGGCTCGAATTCTGCGCCGAGCATCGCGGACAAGTTACGTATTGTGTGGCCATTGATTTCCTCGTGATTCGAGAATCGAAACGCCCTAAGTATCGGCTAAATCTAAATCCATGTCAAAAAGTTCGCCGTGAAGGGAGGCACGGATCGCGGCGGCTGATGTAACATCGAACTATGTCTCAAGAAGCAGCAGCACAACCGGCACCACCGAAACTGCGGCCAGGTAAAGAGGGCGGGATCGACCCGACGTCGCTCGCCGATCTGGTCGAATGGTTTTTGAATTTCGACGAGCGCACGGCCCGAATGCGCCACGCGAACACGGAGGAACTTTTCCAATGGAAACAGCAGGACGACGAGGCGAACGGGATCGGCACGTACCCGTTCGAAAACGCCGAAGCCAGATTCGCGATCGGCGTGTTCCAGGCGCTGCAGGAGAACAATTCCGAACCGCTGCTTGGGTTGTGGCTAAATGACGTTTTAGCGGCCCTGCATGAATCGCGCGAAACCAAGCGAGAGATCACCGAGGCGAATAACCTGGACAAGGATATCGAAAAATCGTCGATCGGCAAGGCGCAACTGCTCACGACCAACTCGGAACGCCGCCTATACCTTACGAGCAGTTGGCTCGAAGCATTATGCACGGCTGAGGCCCGAGTGCTCGGGTGGATCTATCAGGAAATCTACGGGAAGCCTTTTACACCGACTACTTGAACACTTCGCACTGCTGCATATTGCCAAAGTTCATGCCGACGGCGAATGCCCGCTGTCGTTGATCGGCGGAGCCATGAGTGAAGGACTCGGGGACCACGTAACCCTGGGTGCGACGCTGGATCATATCGTCCCCTACGGCCGCTGCGGCACGTAACGCTTCTTCCGTGTCCCCCGCCTCGACGACGCCGCGCTTCTGTGCGTGGTTCGCCCAGATACCGGCGTAACAGTCGGCCTGCAGCTCGAGCGCGACGGAGAGCTGGTTGTTCTGCCCCTGCCGCTGAACTTTCGCCATTGTGCCAAGCAGATTTTGCACATGGTGCCCGACCTCGTGGGCAATAACATAGGCCTGGGCGAAGTCACCGGGGGCGCGGAATTCGCTCTTCAGTTCTCGGAAGAAATCGAAATCGAGGTAAAGTTTTTGGTCGCCAGGGCAATAGAACGGCCCCATCGCCGTCGCCCCATAACCGCACGCAGACGGCACCTGCCCGGAATAAAGCACCAGAACGGGTTCGCGATAATTGCGTCGGGTTTGAGCCGGCAGGATCTCGCGCCAGGCGTCCTCGGTGCTGCCGAGCACGCGGCGGGCGAATGCTTCATTCTGATCAGCGGGGCCGCCGGTGGCGCGGTTCGCGGCCGGCTGCTGTTGCTGTTGCTGCTGCTGAACTTCCTGCGGCAGCACACCCTGCAATATCTCGCTCGGATCGGCGCCCATCAGGCACGCAATGATCGCGATTATGATGGCCCCCAGGCCTCCGCCACCCAAAGCTAACCCGCGGCCGCCCATCCCGCGTATGTCCTGAACGTTCGAGCTCGGTCTAAGGTCTTGCCAGCGCATTATTATCCCCCGTGAAGAAAATCAAGTCGTTAAAGCGTGTTAGGATTCTAACATTTCTGGGCACTGCCGGGCAGGTTTAGCGCGGCTCACTGTACCCGAATCATTTTGGATCGACGTTGCCGCCCCTGCGGTTCTGCTGAATACAAATGACCCTTGATGAATGGTACAGATTGGGCAAATACTTTGACCACGGCGGTTTGCCCGTTTTCTACCATCGCGGAGGCGTCGGTGACACGCTGCTTTGCCTGCACGGCTTCCCAACCGCTTCGTACGATTACCATAAGGTCTGGAACAACTTAACCGCCCGGTTTACCGCCATCGCGTTCGATATGGTCGGCTACGGCTTCTCTTCAAAACCCCGCGATTGGGGTTACACCACATTCGACCAGGTCGGCGTGCTACAGGCAATTCTGAAACATCTCGACGTACGGTCGGTTCACATCCTGGCTCACGATTACGGCAACACGATAACGCAGGAACTTTTGGCCCGCGGCGGCGAAGGTCGGTTGGACTTCGAGATCGAGTCGATCTGTTTTCTGAACGGTGCTCTATTCCCTGAGACGCACCGGCCGATCTTCGCGCAAAAGCTTTTGATCTCGCCGCTGGGAGCGCTGTTCGGCCGGCTGATTCCTGACGCGATATTCAAAACGAATCTCGCCAAAGTATTCGGCCGGGGAACCCAGCCGACCGATCGAGAACTGGATAATTTCCTAGCACTCTTCAAATTCAACCACGGGAAGCGTGTGGCTCATCGCCTGATCCGTTATATGACGGAACGCTCACTATATCGAGAGCGGTGGTTGGCGCCGCTTCAGAATCTTAAAATGCCATTCAGATTTGTGAACGGCTTGGCGGACCCGGTTTCGGGAAAACATCTGGTCAAACGATTTCGTGAGCTGGTTCCCGACCAAACGGATCTCATCGAACTTCCGGGTATTGGCCATTTCCCCCATCTCGAATGTGCGGACGAAGTATTGGAAGCGTATCTGGCGTTTCGCGATGCTCTCGGCCGGGCTTCCTCTTCATAATAAACCCAAAAATTAACTTTTTCGCTAAACCTTGACAGTTGTGCACTTACGGGCATAAGATAGGAAAACTCGAACGGCGTTTTCCCTCTCACGGTTCACACCTTTGCAGGAGGAAGTGATGATAAAGCTGGACATCGTCAACCAGGTTGCCGACAAAACAGGCGTTCCGAAACAAAAAGCCGAGCAGGTTGTCGATTCTTTGTTCAATGCTATGAAAGAGGCGCTTGCCCGCGGCAAACGAATAGAATTGCGCGGATTCGGAGTTTTCGTTGTAAAGCCCAGAAAGCGCGGCGTGGGGCGAAATCCGCGTACGGGCGAGGAAGTGCCGATTCCGGCGGGAAAGACGATAAGATTTAAGCCCGGTAAGGAATTGACTGCGAAAGCTGTCGAAAGTGAGGACACCGGCAACGGGCGAGTCCCGGATCTCCTTACGGACACGTCCTATTAGGAAATTTGCTTCCAGACTTAGTATTCTCAGAATCGTGGTCCGAACTTTTCGGTCCGCGATTTTTTTATGGCGGCCAGTGCTCAATATCTTGAAGACGAGGTGGTCATGAAACCGACATGGCGCGCGTATCTTCGACATTCGCTACTGTTGTTCATCACCTTCTGCACGGCGACCATCGCGGGCACACTTTTCCCTTTCGGCAAGATCGACACCTTGCCGGAAGCGGATCCGCAAAACTGGGCGGAATTCGGCGATTTCGTTTTCGCGATACCGGTGAAGTACGCCGTTCTGATCGGGTCGACCATCGAAAAAATATTTACACACCCCGAGCTGCTGGTAAGCGGGCTTAGCTTTTCGCTGTCGCTCCTTTTCATCTTGCTCTGCCACGAGATGGGGCACTACATTGCCTGCCGTATCTACAAAGTGGACGCTACGCTGCCGTTCTTTATTCCTACGCCGCCGCTAATCGGCCCCGCCGGAACCTTCGGTGCCTTTATAAAAATAATGTCCCCGATGCCGTCGCGAAAGGCGGTTTTCGATATCGGCGTAGCGGGACCTATCGCGGGGTTTATCGCGTTGATTCCGGTCGCAATGATGGGTTTGGCGACAATGCAACCGGTCCCGCATGAGGTCATGGAGCCGGTCAGCGGCGGGATCGTCTTTTCTGACCCCTTGTTGATAAGGGGACTTGCGTTGCTTTTTGGAATTAATCTTAGTTTAGGTATCGGAAATGCATTTTACTTTGCGGCTTGGGTTGGCTTGCTCGTAACGGCGCTGAACCTTATACCGTCCGGCCAACTCGACGGCGGGCATGCGATCTACGCGGTTCTTGGCGGGCGTGTACACAAGTGGACCGGTCGGATCGCATTCGTCGTGATGGCGGCGTTGTCATTGACGGGATGGTTCGTGTACGGCAGCCCGAGCGGTTTTCTGATCACGATCCTGCTGGGGATAATGATGCGGGTCAAACATCCGCATCCCTGGGATCAATCACCGCTCGACGCAAAAAGAAAGCTGATCGCTTTGATCACTCTGGTGATCTTTGCTCTCAGCTTCGTCCCCTTTCCGATACAACTAAGTTAAATATTATTATTGTCGGACTTACTGTTGAACTGCACGACTCTGAGGATCGCCCGACCGACGGTCAGTTTGCCGAACCTGGCAGCATTCCTTTCACTTCCTTAACGATGCGTTCGACGTCCTTATCCCCATCGAGCGCGATCATGAAGAAATCGTAGCTGGTTTTGAGGCAGACCATTCCGTTCCCGAAGAACCATACGCCCTCGAGGAGCGGGTTGCCGCCGATCAGCCAATCCAGGGGAGCACCGGTAATTGTTTTCGGATTGAAGATGTTGGTCATCAACACAGCACCGGAAGCGAACGAAAATGCACCCAACATCGGAGCTCCGATTCTTCGGGCTATGTCGGCCTCGAACTTGATACGTTCAGCTTTGGCCTCGTCCAGGTCGCCGGCCGCGATCTTTTCTTCCTGTGACTTTAGATAATCATTAAAGCTTTCACCGAGTTTCTTCACCGACCATGTCGGGAGAGCGGAATTGAAAAGCCAATGTGAACTTAAGCCAGTAAACACAACGCCGAGACCCGCACCGACCGCCATCGAGGCACCGGTCGCGGCCGCCTGTAGAGGATTTTCCTGAACCCAGCCGGAAGCTTTGGAAATTGATCTGACGGTTGAATCGATGGTTCGTGTCCAGCTTGCGCCAAAGTTAAAGACATCGGCGGCCCTTCGAGCGCCGGAGCCCACCGTCTCCTTCGCGTCGTCGAAAAATTCACCGGCCTTTTTGACCGCCACGCTGATCACGTCGCTTGCGGCTTCGCTCGTTTTCCCGGCGGCACCCTCGGCGGCTTCGCGGACGGGCTCGCTGGCGTCCCAAGCTTTTTTGGCGGATTTACCGGCGGCCTTGACCGTCTGTTCCGCTACCTTTACGGCTTCTTTCGTCACGCCCGATTTCTCGGCCTCGACCTTGATCTTTTCGGCGCTCTTCTGGGCAGTTTCAACGACCACGCGAGCGCCTTCCTCGATTTTTTCTTTCAAGCCGAGCTGTTTGTCGATCTCGCCAAACTTCTCCTTCGCCTCACGCTGCCATTTATCGAAACGATCTTTGTAATCGGACATATTCACAACCTCGATCCACCAAACTTACGATCACGAGCGGCAATATGTTCGATGCCCGGATCTCAGCGGAAATTACGCTAATAATTGCACCAACGGAAGAGAAATTCAATAAGATCTTTGCACTCGTGCAGTTTTACGGCGATCGGCCGCATCGGATATTCTTGTATTATGCGAGAAGTGAAATGCCCGATCTGCGGGACACGGGTACCCTACGAAGGCAACGAATTTCGCCCATTTTGTTCCGAGCGATGCAAACTGCTCGACTTCGGCGCCTGGGTCAACGAAGAGTACGCACTGCCGGTGGAAGAATCCGTGATGACAGAGGAGGACATCGCCGCGATCGAGCGTGCACAGAAGGATAAAGAGGACCAATGATCGCTATTCTTTTTGATATAGGTATCCCAGGCGGAATAACTACTGTCGCCGCCGGAGTCGGGCTGTTCCTTCTTATAGCGGCGATGGCCTATGTCGTTTTCCGGCTGCTGCGCAAAACCGTGCGAATGGCTTTCCGGATGGCCATCGTCGCGACGGTGTTGTTCACATTCGTCGTCGGAGGCCTAGCGGTCTATTGGTTCGGCTACGGGACCGCAGTGAAGCCGACCAAGGCGGAGCCCTCAAAGCGGCGGTAGACATCGATTTTAAGTGTGATGAAACAGCGGCAGGCGGGAGATGACGCCTGTCTCGTCATTTAATGCCCACAAACAACGAGACGAAGCGGCCTGGTATTCTCGCTCGCTATAAGACACTTCCGCCGACCGTTTTCGCGCTTAGTTTCGTGGCGTTTTTGAACGACGCCTCGAGCGACATTATCTACCCTCTGCTTCCCGCATTTCTCGCCCTGTCGCTCGGCGCAACGCCATTCGCGATCGGGCTGATCGAGGGTTTTGCGGAATCGGTCGCCAGCATTCTTAAATTGTTTTCGGGTTACCTCAGCGACAAATTCGGCCATCGCAAGCTGCCCGTGTTCCTCGGCTATTCGCTCGCGGCAGTCACGCGGCCGCTGCTCGCATTCGTTACAAGCTGGCCGCAGGTGTTGGTCGTGCGGATGTCGGATCGGGTCGGCAAAGGCATCCGCGGGGCCCCGCGGGACGCTCTGCTCGCCGGCAGTGTTCCGGCGGAGAATCGCGGGCTCGCGTTCGGATTCAACCGTGCCGCGGATCACCTCGGGGCAGTGGTCGGGCCTGTTCTCGCGTTCATTTTACTCTCTTATTTAGCATCCGACCCGCAAACCCCAACCGCGCGGGAATACCAGGAGGTTTTCCTATATGCGTCGATCCCGGTTGCGATAGGGCTTTTCGTGATCGTGTTCTTTGTTCGCGAAGAACAAAAGAACAGCCCGGAGATCGATAAGCTCCCGATTAAATTTTCACTCAGTCAGTTCGACGGGAATTTCAAGAAGCTTTTATTCGTCGTTGCCCTTTTCACTCTTTCTAATTCCACAGATGCTTTCCTGTTGCTGCGTGCCGAGCAATCGGGCGTCGCTCCGGCAATGCTGCCTCTTTTGTGGATGGCCCTGCATTTCAGCAAAGTTTTCTTTTCGCTGTTAGGTGGCCACCTTTCCGATAAGTTGGGGAGGCGGTCGCTGATCGTTTCTGGCTGGCTCATCTACGCGGGTGTATATCTCGGTTTCGCTTTTGTGGAAGCGGCCTGGCAGGCCTGGGTGCTTTTTATCATTTACGGGGCCTATTTTGGGCTAACGGAGGGCGTCGAAAAGGCCTTGGTAGCTGACCTCGTCACGGACGAAAAGCGGGGCACGGCTTTCGGTTTTTACAATCTGTTTTACGGGATAACGGTGTTTCCCGCTTCATTACTCTTCGGTCTGCTGTGGAATCAATATGGTGCGGCAACGGCGTTCATCGCCAGCTCAATTGTTTCGATAGCTGCGTCTGTTCTGCTGCTAACGCTGGTTCGAACGGACGAGTCAGAAGAAATTCGGCCGGATACGAATTAACGCACCGGCCGAGTTTCGTTCAATCAAATCAAGAGTTAGTCGCCAAGACGGATAGAACCGATCATCGTCCGCAACGCCGACTGGTAACGGTAAGCTTCATCTGTCGGGGCCACGCCGGCAACATAAAGCACGTCCCCGCTTCGCATCGGGACGGTGTAAACCGTGACCGTCTCGTTACGCCCGGTCACCGGCGACCGCCCCGCAAGCGTCGTGATATAACCTTGCCGCCCCGCAACCGTCGATCGCGAAAAATCGCTTTGCTGTCGCAGGTATGAGTTCGACTGGAGAATACCGTTTACGTAATCCTCACTGGCTTGTGCGAACGTCCCACCGCGCGACCGCGAGATCCCGACCATGACTCCGTGGGTAATTCCCTGGTTCCCATAGGCTCCTTCGGGGGCAAACGTAACGTCGCTCTGGCCCCCGAACTCGCGCCAATTGTTCGGCACGTTCATCCGGATCCAGTTGCCGCTCTGGTATACGCGGTAGCTGGCTGCCGGATAGGGCACATTGGTCGAATAGTTACCTGCAGCGGTCGAACTTGTAGCCTGTCCGCCTTTGTGATCACGTTCGATCTCCGCCATCGTGCGAGCCCGCGGCATCGATCGGAGGCGCTCCTGCACGCGTGAGAAGTCGCGCGTGATCTTGATCGGGTTCGAAGAAACGTTCAGATACTGGGCTTCCTGATTGATCTTTTGGAAGCGGTTGCCCGGATCCGGATGGCTGCTTAGCCATTCGGGCGAACGGCCGCCGCCGCTTTCGCCCGCGATCGTGCGGAACATGTTCGCGAGATCGCGCGGGTCGTAACCCGCATCCGCCATTATCCGTGCTCCGAGTATGTCGGCCTGGGTTTCGTAATCGCGGCTGTATCGCAGAAAACTGCCCGCAACGATCATTTGACCAAGTTGGGCCCCGCTTCCGCCGCCGAGGATCGCACCGCCGAGAACGGCGCCGATCCCGAGGATCTGGTTAAGAGGATTGTTAACTTTTGTTTGCTGTGCGGTGGCGTGGCGCAGTGCGACATGGCTTATCTCGTGGGCCATGACGCCGGCCATCTCGCCTTCGTTCTTCGCGGCCTCGATCATCCCCCGGTTGACGTACATCGGCCCGCCGGGCAGCGCGAAGGCGTTTATGTCGCGGGCGTTGACCACATCGAAACGGTAATCAAACGCCGGCTGTCGAAACTCCGTCGGGATCGCGGCGACAAGACGCTCGCCGACCCGGGCGACGTAGTCGCGCGCTTGGGCGTCGTTCAATATCGGAAACTGCTGTTCCACCTGCCGCGATGCGTCGTTGCCGATCTTGACGTCGTCCTGCACCTTGTACTTGTTCTTAGGCATTTTGACGCTCGTCTGAGCTAACGCCGCGAACGGAGTAACAAGCATTGCCCAAAGTACAAATGCGGCCGCGAACTTATTCTGCAAAATCTTATGTTTCATTAAACCCCTCCCTGAAATTTCGGCTCAGGTGCCCCCTTCGGTAGCTTAAAGCAAACTTTAGACCATTCCCATTAATTTTTGAACGGCGGGGAATGGGGGATCGGCGGCGATCACCTACGGGGCCCGGTAAATACTTTATTTTCAGTTAAATACCTAAATATTCGGTTTCAAACGGTTCCTCGAGAGCAAAGACGGCCAACTCAAATAAAAGCTCAACAGCCCTTACCGCTTTGGGGTCGGCAGACGATTTCGCATGCTGTATGCCGGGTTTTCTGCGAGCGCAGCTTCGGTAATTGACATTGATTGCGATTGTTCGAACTGCAGGCCGCGGGACTTTTCGGTCGCTGTTTGGGTCGATGTTGAGCGAATGTTAACGGGATGTTACATGTGGCACTCGCAGATTCGGGATCGCGGCGATTAAGTTGTAATTTTACCTTTTAACCGGCGCATCGGTACCATTTTTATCTAATAGACCCGGAGTAGGTCGAACGAGGGAGTTTAATGAATATAACTATTAAAATACAACGATTCTTCACTTTGACCGTGGTTGCATCCGCACTCGTCTCTTTTGGCTGCAGCGGGCAAAAACTGGGCGAGGGACCGGGAACGTCCGCACCGGGTTCGGCGATCCAGATACAAGGGTCGGGGGCGAGTTTCCCAAAACCGATCTATGAGAAATGGGTCAGCGAATTCGGCAAGATCAATCCGAATGTAAGGATTGATTACCAAGCGACCGGAAGCGGCGCCGGTCAAAAAGCACTTTTGGCAAAAACCGCTGATTTCGGCGCTTCGGACGATCCTATGAGCGACGAGGACCTGAAGTCAGCAGGTGTGGAAATCCTTCACATTCCTACTGTCCTTGGGGCTGTGGTGTTGACATACAACCTGGAGGGCGTCAAAGAGCCGCTCAAGCTGACGGGACAGAACATCTCCGACATCTACCTCGGCAACATCAAGAGATGGAACGACGAACGGCTCAGGAAAGACAACCCGACGGCCGCGTTGCCTGACGCCGATATTCTGCCCGTCTACCGAGCGGATTCTAGCGGCACCTCGGCGGTGTTCACCGATTTCCTGTCGAAGACCTCGCCGGAATGGAAAACCAAAGTTGGCATGAACAAACAGCCGAGTTGGATAACCGGCGTCGGCGTCGGGTCGAAGGGGAACGACGGCGTGATGGGCCAGGTGAAGCAGACGCCAAACTCGATCGGCTACGTGGAGCTAACTTTCGCAAAGGCGAACAATCTGCCATCCGCGCTGGTGAAGAACAAGGCAGGGCAATTCGTTGAGGCGTCGCTGGAAAGCGTTTCGGCCGCCGCGGCGAGTACTGTCGCTTCGATGCCTGAGGACCTTAGGACCCAAATAACCGATGCCGACGGGGCCGCGTCATACCCGATCGCAAGCTACACTTACATTCTCGTTTACAAAGACCAGACGGATCCTACTAAAGGAAAAGCGATCGCCGACTTCCTTTGGTGGGCAATCCATGACGGTGAAAAACTAGTACAAGACCTGCACTACGCCCCGCTTCCCGCCGAAGTGGTGACAAAAGTGGAAGCGAAGATCAATTCAATGACCAGGGGCGGAAAAGCGTTGAGAAATTAAAATTGGAAAACGGACATTTGAAAATGCTGGAAGCAAATGCTCATTATCCATTCTCCGTGATCAATTTTCCATTTATCTAATGGCACAGACGGGCGCGATAGGCGACAAGATCTTCCGCATTATTCTGTTGGCGGCGGCCTCCAGCATTCTGCTGATCGTCGCCGGCATCTTCATAATGATGGTGCAGAATTCGATGCCGACGCTTGAGCGGTTCGGCATCGGTTTTCTTTTCGGAAGCGAATGGAAACCGGCGCAGGAAGAATTCGGTGCCCTTCCCTTCATCTACGGTACTGTGGTTTCTTCGCTGCTGGCGGTGCTGCTGTCGGTCCCGGTCTCGCTGGGCGTCGCGATCTTCCTTGTCGAACAGGCACCGAAAAGAGTTGCGAGGCCGATAGGTTTCATGGTCGAACTTCTGGCCGCTATACCTTCTGTCGTTTACGGGCTGTGGGGAATCTTCGTTCTTGCACCCTTTATACGATCATACCTGGGCCCGTTTTTGCAGGATAATCTCGGTTTCATTCCGCTTTTTCAGGGACGGGTTACGGGGATCGGCATGCTGACAGCCGGGATCATACTAGCCTTGATGATCACTCCGATCATTACCGCCGTCGTTCGCGATGTCCTCGAAGCGGTCCCGATAACTCAACGGGAAGCGGCGCTTGCACTCGGTGCGACAAAGTGGGAAACCACGTGGATAGTGCTTGGGAATGCCGCGTCCGGAGTCGCCGGTGCCGTTGTTCTCGGACTCGGGCGGGCCCTCGGGGAAACGATGGCGGTGACGATGGTGATAGGCAATTCTCCGCAAATTGCTGCTTCCCTGTTCGAGCCGGCCAACACGATCGCGTCGTTGCTTGCGGCTAACTTCGCAGAGGCAACCGACCGGATCTATATGAGCGCGTTGATCGAAATCGGCTTGATACTTTTTCTGGTGACCTTTGTGGTGAACGGATTCGCAAAGCTGTTGATCCTGGGTGTCACACGCTCGAACAGTGCTTCGCAGACATAAGAAATGGCTATCACAGGTACAAAACGCGATCGGAATCGCAGGATCGTCAATTTGATAATGACAAGCCTGTCGGCGGCCTGTGCGGTTTTCGTCACCGGTCTGCTGCTGCTGATAATCGGTTATATCGGCGTGCGAGGTGCGACGTCGCTTAGCTTCCAGTTCCTGGTCGACACGCCCAAGCCCGTAGGCGAGGGTGGCGGTATCGGTAACGCGATCGTCGGCTCGGCGATGATGACAATGCTGGCCGCTGTAATAGGTCTGCCGGTCGGGATCGCGGCGGGCGTATACCTTTCGGAATACGGGAAGAATTGGTTCGGTAATATAGTCCGGTTCGTCGCGGATACACTTATCGGCATACCGTCCATAATCATCGGCATTTTCATTTATACGCTCGTGGTGCTACCGATGGGCCGGCAGTCGGGGCTCGCTGGAGCACTCGCTTTGAGCGTGATAATCGTTCCGATCGTCGCCCGCACGACCGAAGAGATGATCCGTTTGGTGCCAAACTCGATGCGTGAAGGAGCTCTGGCCTTGGGTGCCCCACGGTGGAGGGTCTCAATGGATATCGTTTTGCCCGCCGCGGCATCCGGTATCGCGACCGGCGCGATGCTGGCGATCGCGCGCATCACCGGTGAGACCGCGCCTTTGCTATTTACAGCGCTAAACAGCCGTTTCTACAATTTTTATCTTGATCAGCCGATGTCTTCGTTGACGGTTCAGATCTTCAACTATGCGACGGGCCCCTTTGAGATGGAACACGCGATGGCCTGGGCCGCCACACTTGTCCTGGTCGGCGCCATTCTGGTCATAAACATTTTAGTAAGAACTCTTACGAGGAAACGATTTTAAGGTAGCGCCATCGACGCCGCTAGTTCACCCTGATGAATCAAAAAATCAGCATTTCAAATTTGAATTTCTATTACGGCAAGGCCCAGGCGCTGTACGATATTACGCTCGAGGTACCGGAGCGGCAGGTGGTGGCATTCATCGGCCCTTCGGGGTGCGGCAAATCAACATTCCTTCGCACCCTGAACCGTATGAACGACACAATTCCTATTGCACGGGCCGACGGGGAAATTTTGATAGACGGCGAGAACATTTACGCTCCGGGTACGGACGTCGTCGCGTTGCGGAGAAAGGTGGGGATGGTCTTTCAGAAATCGAATCCGTTCCCAAAGTCTATCTTTGAGAATGTGGCCTACGGCATACGGATCAACGGAATACACGACGGTAAGAACGACCTGAGCGAACGTGTGGAAAAAGCCTTGCGTGACGCTGCGTTGTGGGATGAGGTGAAAGACCGGTTGAATTCGTCGGCGTTCGGACTTTCTGGCGGACAGCAGCAGCGGCTCTGTATCGCCCGCGCGCTGGCTGTCGAGCCGGAGGTAATTCTGATGGACGAACCTGCGTCGGCACTCGACCCGATCGCCGCCCAAAAGATAGAGGAACTTATCGTTGAGCTGAAAAAGAATTACACGATCGTGATCGTGACGCACAACATGCAGCAGGCCTCGCGGGTGTCTGACAAAACCGCCTTCTTCATGCTCGGCAAACTGGTCGAGTACGGCGCGACGATAAAGATGTTCCAGAACCCCGATCAGCGTCTGACCGAAGATTACATTACCGGAAGATTTGGATGATCGGTTCTGGCTATTCTTAAGGCTCTTTTGAATTTGAATGTTATTTTAGAAAGAAATGGACCATCGGATAATCGACGAGCAGCTTGATATTTTGCGGGACAAGATCCTGCTCATGGGCGGAGCCACTGAAGCGGCGGTGCAGCGATCGATGAGATCGCTTGTAACCCGCGACAATGAGCTGGCAAGCCAGGTGCTTGAAGAAGAAAAGGCCATCGATCAAATGGAGCTGGAGATCGACCGTTTGAGCGTGGACATACTCGCCCTTCAGCATCCGGCGGCCCGCGACCTGCGGTTCGTTATCTCGGTCGCGAAGATCACGCCCATTCTCGAACGCATTGCCGACCATGCGGGCAGCATCGCCGAAGCGGCGCTGATCATCAATATAGAACCGCTTGTTAAGAACTACGTTGATTTTCCGATCATGGCGCAAACCGCAGCCGAGATGCTGCGATCGGCACTGGACGCATTCACCAACGAAGACGCACAGCTGTCCCGGCAGATCATCGAACGCGATAAGGAGATCGACGCCAGTTACAACCGCGTTTTCAAGCAGCTTCTCGAAATGATGGTCGAGAACCCGTCGGCGACGACCGGGGCGGCACACCTTCTGTTCGTGGCAAAACATTTAGAACGCATCGGCGACTACGTGAAGGACATTTGCGAGCTGAATGTTTACCTCCGCGAGGCGGCGTTCATCAAACATAGTAGTTTGAACTGATATACGACAGCGCTTGGGACGCTTTCGTCTCGCCGTCGCCGCGTTGACCACCGTTGGCAATTTCGCGATCGCTCGCTGTGACCGTCCCGAAAATGGTCGATCCGAGATGTTCTCAGAGGTTTCCGTGAGACGCCGGTGTGGGACCCGCGTTTGTGCCCGGAATCTCCATTCCGTGATCTCGTCGGCCCCTTCGTCGCGAATTGGGTAGCCCATGGCGCTAAAATCCCGCGCCCCTTCTTGGACAACTCGTGCCGTTGGGCATTATCCTAATGCAGTTCCTTTTTCAACTTCTGGAGACTGCATAAACAATGGCGTTCAGCTTTTTGCCGCGTGAGGACCAATACTTCACGCTCTTCATCCAAATGGCGAGCAAGATCGAGGAGGCATCGGCGATCCTCGTGGAAATGCTCGACTCGGACGGCACCCAACATCCATCCTTCACAAAGCGGATCAAAGACGTGGAACACGCCTGCGATCAACTCACCCATGAGATAACCACAAAGCTGAATAAATCTTTCATCACGCCGTTCGATCGGGAGGATATCTACACTCTCGCGGTCGCGCTCGACGATATCTGCGATTACATCGATGCCGGCGCACGAGCAATAGTGATGTTCGACATCCGCGAGGTCAATGACGACGCTAAGGCCCTTGCGCGCACGATCAGGGAACTCGGCGCCGCCATAATCGGTGCCGTTTCGATGCTGAGCAAGCCGGACGGGATCAATGCTCACTTTGTAGAGATTCACCGCCTCGAAAATGTGGCGGATGATATTTATTTTCGGGCGATGGGGAAACTGTTCAAGGATGCAACCGACCCGATCGCCGTGATCAAGTGGAAGGAACTTTACGACATTCTGGAAAACGCTACGGACCGGGCCGAAAGCGTGGCGAACATCATTGAAAGCATCGTTCTAAAGCACAACTAGCAATTGCCAGTGGCACGAGATCGGGGTCCCATTCGAACGATATCTTCTGACCCCCGATCTCGAAGAAACCGCCACGCTTATCTATGGACGGACAATCAGCGACTTTTGGCCTCGTGGTCGTGATCATAATCTTCGCGCTCGTATTTGATTATGTAAACGGCTTCCACGACGCCGCGAACTCGATAGCGACCGTCGTCGCGACCCGTGTGCTTTCCCCCGGCGTTGCGGTCGCGTGGGCAGCGTTTTTCAACTTTATCGCGGTTGTGGTGTTCGGGACCGCGGTGGCGAAAACCATCGGCGGCGACATGGTAAACATCGCCGTGATACCGCAGGGCGACCAGCTTTACGTTCTGCTCGCCGGCATTGTGGGGGCCATTATTTGGAACCTGATCACGTGGTGGCTTGGGCTTCCGACCTCAAGTTCGCACGCTCTTGTAGGTGCGTATGCCGGGTCCGCTATCGCTTCTTACATCTGGCATTTCGGCTTCTTCGGAGTTGAGACCGTCCTGAAGGCGGAGGGATGGATAAAGACAATAATCTTTATCGTCCTTTCTCCTCTCATCGGTATGCTCCTCGGTTTTGTCTTGATGGTGGCGGTGTATTGGATATTCCATCGCGTTTCGGTTAATCGGGTCGACCGCGTTTTCCGCGTCGGACAATTGTTTTCCGCCGCCGCATATTCCCTCGGCCATGGCGGCAATGATGCACAGAAGACGATGGGAATAATCACGATCGTACTCGTTTCAGGCGGCTATCTCTCTTTAACGCCGGATGGCAAACTGCCTGATGTTCCGATATGGGTGGAAGTGGCGGCGTGCGCCGCTATCGCCCTCGGTACCCTTTCCGGGGGATGGCGAATCGTAAAAACGATGGGCACAAAGATCGTTAAATTACAGCCGGTTGGCGGCTTCTGCGCTGAGACCGCGGGAGCGATGACATTGTTCGGAGCGACCGCCTTTGGCATTCCTGTTTCCACCACCCACACCATCACCGGCTCTATAGTGGGTGTCGGTTCCGCGAAACGTTTCTCCGCCGTAAAATGGGGAGTGGCCGGACGTATCGTTTGGGCGTGGGTCTTGACGATCCCGATGGCGGCGGCGATCGCCGGGCTTTCATACGGATTAGTCCTGATCGTCGAAATGCTGACCGGAAGGATATAAGATTCAGACCGTGGTG
>Ga0307410_10000285_pt1 | contig 19565 bp, 28 predicted proteins | sample 322Ometagenome_3_FD_203707 | JGI IMG/M metagenome (GOLD analysis project Ga0307410, IMG submission 203707) | Maize rhizosphere microbial communities from greenhouse at UC Davis, California, United States - 322HYB-O-3 | ecosystem: Host-associated > Plants > Roots > Rhizosphere > Soil | place... | reverse complement strand
GGCAAAGCCGAGAAGCAGGCCGACCTCCACAAAGAGCAAGGTGAGCCGGGACAGCGCGAAGGATGCGAGGTACTGCCACCGGGACATCGGGGTGGCGATCAGCCGCTTGAGCAACCGTTTCTTCCGGGCATCCACGATTGCAAAGCCCAATCCCCAGATGCCACTACCCATGAGGTTCATGCCCAGCAAGCCTGGAATCAGGAAATCGATGTAGCGGGCCCCTCGCTCTCGCACCAGGCGGTCGCCGACCGGAACCGGATCTCGTCTCCCTTCCGCTCGCTGCAGCGCATCATCCGCCAGGAGGCGCGCCGTCCTGCTCTCCGGGCGGGTGTCATCGTAGCGGTACTCGACACCACCGTTAGCCGGCACGGCCACGAGGGCCACATCGCCGGTGCGGAGCGCCTCGTGTGCAGCGGAGTCGCTCATCACCCGGATCTCCAGATCCACACCCCGCCGCAATGCGCCGGCCAGTGACGTATCCGCCACTTGGCGCTGGACTACTGCCACGATGGTCCGTTCCGGCGCGCGATTCCTGAAGGCAATGCCGAGCCCTGCCGCGAGGAGAACCGGGAAGATGAAGACCCAAAACACCGCCTCCGGCTCCCGGAAGAACTCCCGGTAGCGTACCCGGGTCAGCTGGACGAGGGGCTGCTCGACCCACCGCCGCCGATCACTCATCCCGAAGCCTCCGGCCGGTCAGCGATACGAACACGTCCTCCAGCGTTGCCGAGTGGGTGCGTAGCTCGGCGAGCTGGACGCCTTGCCGCCTGAGCTCGCTCAGCAGGGCCGGCATGGCCCGGTGGAGCTCCTCCACCTGGAGGCGATAGGTCCCGTCCCGCCGGTCGGCGGCGCACACGCCATCGATTGTGCGCAGCGGATTTTCGTCCAGTGCGTTGTTATCCATCAAGGCAAACTCGAGAACGTGCTCACCTCGGAGCCGGGCAATGAGCTCCCGCGGGGTGCCGAGTGCGATCACCTTGCCGTGATCCACGATTGCCACCCGGTCGCAAAGGCGCTCGGCCTCGTCCATGTAGTGGGTGGTCAGCAGGATGGAACGGCCATCGGACTTAAACGCCTCGATCAGATCCCAGAGCTGCCGGCGTGACTGGGGGTCGAGCCCCGTGGTAGGTTCGTCCAGGAACAGCAGCTCGGGATCACCCACCAGGGCGCAGGCTAACGCGAGGCGCTGCTTCTGTCCGCCGGATAGCTGGCCCACCCTGGCTCGGGACTTCTCCTGGAGCTGGACCATGGCAATGACGTCGGCGGGAGTTGCGCCGTCTCGATAGAAGCTGCGAAACAGCTGGATGGTCTCGCCGACAGTCAGCTTTTCAGAGAACTGGGTCTCCTGTAGCGAAATGCCGAGCAGCTCCCGAAGCGCTCGATCGTCCTGTCCCCAACGTCGTCCGAGTACCAGGACGTCACCTGCATCGGGGGTATTCAGCCCTTCGCAGATCTCGATGGTGGTGGTTTTGCCGGCGCCGTTGGGTCCCAGCAGGCCAAAGCACTCGCCGGCGTAGATCTCGAGGTCGAGTCCGTCGACCGCGAGCACGTCCTGGTAGGCCTTGCGGAGATTGCCAACCTGAAGTGCGACGCCCTGCTGGTGCGTTCTCATGCGGGGAAAGTAACGCTACTCCATCCCCTCCTGAGCATCTTCAATCCTGGGTGGGCTTGCTCCAGGTGCTGCGAAGAGTCTCCCAGGCGCGCTGCCACTCATCTGGCCGCACGAGGAGGATGTAGCCGACGAGGATGCCCGCCATATAGACGGCGGTCTGGACCATCGGGGATGGATCGGATGAAGCGATCAGCGGCATGATTGTTACCTCGTGGTTCCGGCGTTCTGAAGCATTTGCGCATGAATGGCCTGATTGATCCGCTCGCGCGAATCCAGCAGGTGCGCCCGGGTATAGGGGTCCAGATCGAATCGTCGCGCACGGTCCAGCTGAGCGCCGAGATCACTCAGCGTAACCCGTGCCAAGGTACGAGCATCTTCCGGTGTGTTGGGGAGAGGGTTCACGATCATTTGAATCAGGCTGTTCAGGTGAAGCCGCTGCAGGTCGCGCCTCACCGACGACACATTTTGCGGAGCTACCGGTCTTGTTGCCGATCCCGGAAAGCCGGTTTCGGCCCAGATGGCGGCGGTGAGCGTTGCGAAGAGCTCGGGAATCGTGACGGTAGACTCGCCTTCGGCCGCCCGCAGCTCGGCGTCACGGATCCGGGCCAGAACCACGGGATCGAGCAACTGATTCAGGAGTGCGCCCTGCTGCGCGATGGCCCAATCGTGCAGCGGGAAATCGATCCGTCCGTCCTTGCCCGGACTGGAGCCCCAGTGCCTCCAGCGATTGGGCCCGAGGTGGTTGAGCAGGTCCGGACTGAAGCGATACGCCTGAGGACCGAAGCCGGCCTGGACGATGAACTCCAATGCCTGCCGCTGCACGGCCGCGGGCACGGTGACAAAGGCCGGGCGAGCCGCCGGATCACCTCGATGGTCCCGGGCCGTCATGGCGCCGCCCAGGTACTTGGTGGTGACCAGAGTGGCATACCAGCGGTCGTTCAGCAGGTCAGTGAAGGCGGCCCGGAGTCGGGCGTAGCCTTGCCCTGGCGCTACCATTCGAGCGGGCAGCGAGTCGAACAATCGGTTGATGAGCGTGACCCGCTCGCGGGCCCAGCCCAGGGGATCATCGGTCTGGTCATAACGGGAAACCGTTGGATCGAGGCCCAGCCCGCCGAAACCCGCGTCTTCGTCAGTCCCATAGACGTGCGCCGGATTGGCCGCCTCGGCGGCGATGGAGCCCAGCGCCTTCACCTCTGCCTCGGGCACCCAGTCGGGGGTCACGGCCTCGGAGCCTTTCGCGGTCACCACAGACTCCGAGCCGCCGAAAGGGGTATATCCGTAGCGAATAGCCCAGCGATCGTAGCTGCCGATCGTCGGTGCGTAGTAGTCGCCCTGCTGTCGGGCATCCAGGGACAAGGTCGGTGGGCTGTAGTCCATCACCGACACGCCATGCCCATGCGCCCGCGTGTATGCCTTATTGGACAACTGGGCCCGGCTCACACCCGCGGACCCTCGAAAGTTGTGCCGGAGACCCAGCGTGTGTCCGATCTCGTGCATGATCAAGGCCTTCAGCGCCTGCCCGATGTAGAGTCGCCGGGCTGACCGCTTCCCGGAACCGGCAATGACGGCCCGAGCGAGGGTTCCCTGTCGCCGCAGGCCCTCGCTCAGACTGCAGAGCCGAGTCTCGCTCGTGCCACTGCTCGCGACTGAATCTTCGACGAAGATCGAGCGAACCGTGACGTCGGGAGCCACGTACTCGCCGGACTCACCCCGCCAGGTCTGAATCCAGCCGGCAGACACCAGAACGTCTGCATTGAGGATCTCGCCGGTGCGCGGGTCCACGTTGGACGGCCCCACGGCATACACCGAGCGATTGGTGGCGGTCCAGCGCACGGTGGAATAACGCGCGTCCTCCGCACTCCAGAGGGTGTCGTCCGGGGCATCCAGTACCTGGATGGCGTTCCGGAATCCCGCGTCTTCGAACGCCTTGTTCCACTCCAGAATCCCGGCGCGCACCCAGGGCCTCCACTCCGTCGGAACAGTTCGATCGATGTAGTAGAGGATCGGTTTGACCGGCTCGCTGAGCCGGGCGGCCGGATCACGCTTCTCGAGCCGCCACCGGTTCACGAAGCGAACGAAGAAACTCTCGGCGGTGTCCCGCGAGAAATCCTTGATCGCCGACACGAAGTAACCCACCCGCTCGTCGGCATAACGGGGACGCATGGGAGTGTTGGGCAGTTCGAGCAGCGAATAATGAACGCCAACCGGTATCCAACGGTAGTCGGCCAACGTTTCGAGACCGAGGTTCCGATTGGATTGATAGGTCAGGCGAACCTCCGCTTCGAGATTGCCGGCAAAGATCTGGAGCTGCTCCAGACTGGAGCGATCCCGGTCGAGGAAGACGTTTCCCGACTGCTTGCGTTGGTTGGCCACGCCCTGGAACAGCGGGGCGAGATCGGCCCAGTCGGACAAGAGAAAGGGGGTGAGATCGAGCAGGATATCACCCTTGTCGCTCATCGTGGCAATGGCAAAGGAGTGCGCCACCGAATGGCCAAACGAGTATTCCACCGCTCGGGACATTGGAGTTCCCGGCGCGGCTGCAAAGTGGGGGTTCACCACCCAGAGCTCGATGCGATCGCCGCCCCGATGGAAACGGATCAGGTCAGACCGGACGGAGCTGCCGCCATCGACTCCGAGCTCGCCGATACCCTGGGAGAGCTGCGTCACCAGCAGGTAATCGTGATCGAGCTGAGCGGGTGTGAGCGAGAGGTAGGTGTTGTCCCGTTTGACATAAAGCGTAAACAGGCCGTTCTGCACCCGAGCGTTCTTGGTCACGTCCGAGAACGACCGCCAGGGTACATCCCGGCGGTCGCGCTCCGGCAGCGTCACCTCGGTCCGGGAGCTTTCAGGCAGCAGGACCGTGTCTGCAACCATGGCGGAGCGCGCCGGGGGTGGTCCCCCGGGCGACTGCTGCGCGTTGGCGCTGATGGCGCCACACCCGGCGAACACTACGCCGAGGAACCATCGAGCTGAGTGGGACACGGCAAAACTCCGGACTACAGGACGACGTGGGAGGTCCCGCGGAGGGACATGACGGGAGCTGGAAAGGCAAGATGGGGGCCGCTACCCGAAGTGACGGTAAAACGAGGAGTTCAGCAGGGTTGCGGGGGCTCGACCTTTCAAAAAGCCAGCCCCGACTGCAAAAGACAGCAGGGCAGTAGAGCAGAGGGTTGGCGGGGCAGGTTAATTCTTGACCTAGGCTTCACGTCCATCTACTTTTGTCGGTCTGTCCCGGAACGGGACCCTGGCGAAATCCCCAGCATCAAGGTTATGCCGACAATCAACCAGCTCATCCGGCGCGGCCGGAAAGATGTAGAGGCCAAAGACAAGGCACCGGCTCTCCGGTCTAATCCGCAGAAGCGTGGCGTGTGCACCCGGGTGTACACCACCACGCCGAAGAAGCCGAACTCGGCACTTCGGAAGGTTGCCCGTGTGCGGCTGACCAACGGTTTCGAGGTCACGGCCTACATTCCCGGAGAAGGTCACAATCTTCAGGAACACTCGATCGTCCTGATCCGGGGTGGCCGGGTCAAGGACCTGCCGGGGGTCCGCTACCATATAGTACGGGGCACGCTCGACTCGGCCGGTGTCAATGACCGCCGGCAGAGCCGTTCCAAGTACGGAGCCAAGCGGCCCAAGGCGGGTGGCGCCGGCGGCAAGGGAGGCAAGTCGTGAGTCGGCGTAACAAGTCAGTCAAGAGGCCAGTCCCACCCGATCCGCGGTACGACAGCCAGACCGTCTCAAAGTTCGTCAATAACCTGATGTTCGAGGGTAAGAAGAGCGTGGCCGAGGGAATCTTCTATTCGGCCATGGATCTGATCGAGGAGCGCACCGGGCAGCCCGGAGTCTCGGTCTTCAAACAGGCGGTGAACAACGCCAAGCCAACGCTCGAGGTAAAGAGCCGGCGGGTGGGTGGCGCCTCGCTCCAGGTGCCGGTCGAGGTTCGTCCCGACCGGCGGACCGCCCTTGCCATGCGCTGGATCATCTCTTTCTCGCGAGCCCGCACGGAAAAGACGATGTCGGAACGGCTCGCGGCCGAGCTGATTCTGGCATCCAAGGGTGAGGGGAACACGATCAAGAAGAAGGAAGACACCCACCGGATGGCGGAAGCGAACAGGGCATTCGCGCACTACAGATGGTAAGCCGGTCAGGTTGGTAAGCGGGGAGGCGGGGTAAGGGCGGAAGGGCGCTTCGGACAACGAGGCGCCCTTTTCTTATGAGGGGAGAGGGTTGACAGGGTGTTGCAAGTCACTATTTTCCCCGGGCTTGGCGCATTTTTACGCCGGCAACATCGGATTACGTGACCCGGATAGGACTCGGCCACCTCTGATCCCCTAATACACAACGCGTGGGACCCTGCCGGGTCCTCATCCAGAGGCGAAAGCCCGGATGTGCGCGGAGCGATACCACGGGAATGGTCCCGGTCGGTCGCCCCGCTTTTTCGTTGACTAGAGACGACCACATGGCCCGACAGACGACCCTCGATCGCTATCGCAACATCGGCATCATGGCCCACATCGATGCCGGGAAGACGACTACGACCGAGCGGATCCTCTACTACACCGGCAAGAACTACAAGATCGGTGAGGTCCATGAGGGCGCCGCCACGATGGACTGGATGGAGCAGGAACAGGAGCGGGGTATCACGATCACTTCCGCCGCCACGACCTGCTTCTGGACCAGGAACGGCACTCCCTACCGGATCAACATCATCGATACCCCGGGTCACGTGGATTTCACCGTGGAGGTGGAGCGCTCGCTCCGCGTGCTCGACGGGGCCGTGACCCTGCTGGATTCCGTTGCCGGAGTCGAGCCCCAAACCGAAACCGTCTGGCGCCAGGCCGATCGCTACCGCGTTCCCCGTCTGATCTTTGCCAACAAGATGGATCGGGTGGGAGCGGATTTCGACCGCTGCCTCGCCATGATTCGTGACCGGCTCACCAAGAAGGCCTATCCCATCCAGCTCCCGGTCGGGTCGGGGGAGATTTTTACCGGCCATATCGATGTGCTCCGCCGGGTTGAGATCATCTTCGACGAAGAAACTCTCGGAAAGACGTTTACCGAGTTTCCGGTGCCCGATCAGTATAAGGAAAGGGTTGAAGCCGCACGCCACGAGGTCATCGAGGCTGCGGTCGAGCACGACGAAGAGCTGCTGGAGAAGTATCTAGGGGGGGCGGAGCTGAGCTACGAGGAGATCCAGCGCGCCATTCGGAAAGCCACCACTTCCGGATCCATCGTGCCAGTACTCTGCGGTGCGTCGTTCAAGAACAAGGGTGTGCAGGCGCTGCTGGATGCCGTCATCGACTATCTGCCGAGCCCGATGGATGTACCGCCGATCATGGGGCACCTGCCGCTTCACGACGATACCCACGTCGAGCGCTGTGCCTCGGATGGCGAGCCATTCTCCGCACTCGCCTTCAAGGTGGCTACGGACCCGTACGTGGGACGGCTGACGTTCTTCCGGGTGTACTCGGGCTCCCTCAAATCGGGCAGCTACGTGTACAACAGCACGAAGGACAAGCGGGAACGGATCGGCCGCCTGCTCCAGATGCACGCCAATAAGCGGGACGAGATCGAGGAGGTGCTGGCCGGCGACATCGCGGCAGCCATCGGGCTGAAGGACACCCGGACAGGGGATACGCTGTCCGACGAGGACAAGCCCATCATCCTCGAGGCGATGAAGTTCCCGAACCCCGTCATCGACGTCGCCATCGAGCCTAAGACCAAGGCCGATCAGGACAAGCTGGCCACCGCGCTGCAAAAGCTCCAGGAGGAGGACCCGACCTTCCGGGTGCGTTCCGACCAGGAGACCGGGCAGACGATTATCGCCGGCATGGGCGAGCTGCACCTGGAGATTCTGGTCGACCGGATGAAGCGGGAGTTCAAGGTGGAGGCCAATGTCGGCAAGCCGCAGGTGGCCTTCCGGGAGACCGTTCGCAAGCCGGTCACGAATGTCGAAGGGAAGTTCATCCGCCAGTCCGGGGGCAAGGGCCAGTACGGCCACGTCGTCATCAACTTCGAGCCCACGCCTCCAGGCGGCGGGTTCGTGTTCGAAGACAAGATCGTGGGCGGCGTCATCCCCCGCGAGTTCATCAAGCCGGTCGAGGCCGGCATCCGCGAGGCGCTGGAGAACGGCGTGCTGGCTGGCTACCCGATGGTGGACGTGAAGGCAACGCTGGTCTTCGGCAGCTACCACGATGTGGACAGCTCCGAGATGGCGTTCAAGATCGCCGGCTCCATGGCGGTCAAGGAGGCGGCACGCATGGCCAACCCCGTCCTCCTGGAGCCAGTCATGGAGGTCGAAGTGGTGAGCCCCTCGGATTTCCTGGGTGACGTCATCGGGGATCTCTCGAGCCGGCGCGGCAAGATCGGTGGCATGACCCAGCGGGGCGACGCCCAAGTCGTGGCGGCCGACGTCCCACTGGCGGAAATGTTCGGGTATTCCACCACGCTCCGAAGCATGACGCAGGGCCGGGCGGTGTACACGATGCAGTTCGATCACTATGAAGAGGTTCCAAAGAACATCGCGGAACAGATCATCTCGAAGGCGAAGTCGTAGAAACAGACGTCGAGAGTCTAGGGTCTAGGGTCTACGGACGCTTCGACTCTTCTCTCGCAGGTACGGACTCAAGGTGTCACCCTCGACCCTAGACTCTCGACCTTAGACCCTAAAGCGAGACAAGCACGATGGCGAAGGCCAAATTTGAGCGTACGAAGCCGCATGTGAACGTGGGGACGATCGGGCACGTGGACCACGGGAAGACGACGTTGACGGCGGCGATCACGGCGATCCAGGCGAAGAAGGGGCTGGCGCAGTTTACGGCGTACGACCAGATCGACAAGGCGCCGGAGGAGCGGGAGCGGGGGATCACGATCGCGACGGCGCACGTGGAGTACGAGAGTGACAAGCGGCACTATGCCCACGTGGACTGTCCGGGGCACGCCGACTATGTGAAGAACATGATCACGGGGGCGGCCCAGATGGACGGGGCGATCCTGGTGGTGAGTGCGGCGGACGGGCCGATGCCGCAGACCCGGGAGCACATCCTGTTGGCCAAGCAGGTGAATGTGCCCTACATCGTGGTGTTCATGAACAAGGTGGACATGGTGGACGACCCGGAGCTCTTGGAGCTGGTGGAGCTGGAGGTGCGGGAGCTGTTGTCGAGCTATGAGTTCCCGGGGGACGACACGCCGATCATCCAGGGGAGCGCGCTGCAGGCCTTGCAGAGCGGGGACCCCAACAGTGAGCAGGGGAAGAAGATCCAGGAGCTGCTGGATGCGCTGGACAGCTATATCCCGCAGCCCAAGCGGGAAGTGGACAAGCCGTTCCTGATGCCGGTGGAGGACGTGTTCAGCATTACCGGGCGGGGCACGGTGGCCACGGGGCGGATCGAGCGGGGGCTGATCAAGGTGGGGGAGGAAGTGGCGCTGGTGGGGTTTGGGGCCTCGAAGAAGACGGTGGTGACCGGGGTGGAGATGTTCCGCAAGCTGCTGGACCAGGGGGAGGCGGGGGACAACGTGGGGCTGTTGCTGCGGGGCATCGAGAAGAACGAGATCGAGCGGGGGATGGTGCTGGCGAAGACGGGGAGCATCACGCCGCACCATCACTTTGAGGCCGAGGTGTACGTGCTGACCAAGGAGGAGGGGGGTCGGCACACGCCGTTCTTCAAGGGGTACCGGCCGCAGTTTTTCTTCCGGACGACGGACGTGACGGGGAGTGTGGAGCTGCCGGGCGGGGTGGAGATGGTGATGCCGGGGGACAACGTGCAGATGACGATCGAGCTGATCACGCCGATCGCCATGGACGAGGGGCTGCGCTTTGCCATCCGCGAGGGCGGACGGACCGTGGGCGCCGGCGTGGTGACCAAGATTCTGAAGTAGGAAAAGGGTCGAGGGTCTAGGGTCGAGGGTCTCACCACCCCACCACCCTCGACTCTGGACCCTAGACCCTAGACAGCGAGCGAAAGCGAGCAACAAAATGGCGCAGAAGATCAGAATCAGATTAAAGGCCTTCGACCACGTCGTCCTGGACCAGGCCGCGGCCGATATCGTGCGCACCGCCGAAAAGACCGGCGCTCAGGTTTCCGGGCCCATCCCACTCCCGGTCAAGACCGAGCGTTGGACGGTGCTGCGGAGTCCGCACGTCGACAAGAAGAGCCGGGAGCAGTTCGAGCTGCGCACCCACAAGCGGCTGATGGACATCAACGATTCACGGCCTCAGACGATGGACGCGCTGACCAAGCTGGATCTGCCGGCGGGTGTCGACGTGGAAATCAAGGTCGAGTAGCCAATGAGCATAGGATTGATTGGCCGCAAGCTGGGCATGACCCGGGTCTTCACCGAGGACGGCACCGCCGTTCCCGTGACCGTCATCGAGGCCGGCCCCTGTCGGGTGGTGCAGGTCCGCGACGGGGGCGTCCAGCTGGGCTTCGGCGCGCGCCGCGCGCAACGCACCACGAAGGCCGAACTGGGGCACGCGAAGAAAGCCGGCCTGGAGACCGCACCTCAGGTGCTCCGGAGCTTTACCGTCAACGGCGAGGCCCCGGCGCCCGGCTCCGAGATGAAGGTGGACATCTTCGCCCCAGGTGAGCTGGTCAAAGTGACCGGCACGACCAAGGGTCGTGGATTTCAGGGCGTGGTGCATCGCCATGGGTTTGCCGGCGGTCCGGCCACGCACGGCAACACCCGGCACCGGAAACCCGGGTCGATCAGTCCGGGCACCGACCCGTCCCGGGTCATCAAAGGCAAGCGGATGCCCGGCCACATGGGCGCGGAGCGTCACACCGAGGTCGGTCTCCGAGTGGTCCGGGTGGACGCCGAGCGGAATCTCCTCTTTGTGCGCGGCGCCATTCCGGGATCGAAGAACGGCATCGTGACCGTTGCCAAACAGGGAGGGCCGAGCCGCCATGATTGAGGCTCCCCACTACGCCGCAGATGGCGCCAAGCGCGGGTCGAACTTTCAGCTCCCGGCCGAGTACTTCGACGGCACGGTGAACGAGCCGGTGCTGCACCAGGCGGTCAAGGTGTACCTGAACAACCAGCGTCAGGGCACCCACATGACCAAGAGCCGGAGCTTCGTGTCGGGCGGCAACCAAAAGCCCTGGAAGCAGAAGGGCACCGGCCGTGCCCGTCAGGGCTCGATCCGCGCACCGCACTGGCGAGGTGGAGGCATCGTGTTCGGCCCGACGCCGCGCGACTATCGCACCGAGATCCCACGGAAGGTGCGGCAGCTCGCCCGTCGGAGTGCGCTCAACGCGCGAGCCCGTGAAGGCGCGCTGCATGTGGTCGAGCGGCTCGCGTTTCGGGCCCCCAAGACCGCGCAACTGGCCGGTCTCCTCGGGAGTCTCGGGCTGGCTGGACGCAAGGCGCTGGTGCTGACGGCGGGACATAACGCCAACGCGTATCTCAGTGGGCGAAACCTGGCCACCGTCGAGGTGATGGCTTACCCCGAGGCGTCGGCATACGACATTCTCTGGTCCGACGCCGTGGTGGTCGAAGAAGGAGCATTGACCGGCGTGATGCCGGAGCCGCTGCCGGAAGAGACAGAGGCGGAGAGGGTGGAGAACGGGGGGAGAGTTCGGCGTGCAGTGGCCAAGCCCACGCCGAAGGCGAAGAAGCCTAAAGCCGAAAAGCCAAGCGCGAAGGTCAAGGCCACGAAGAAGACCACGGCCAAGAAGGCGGCTCCCAAACCGGCCAAAAAGAAGGCTGCGCCGAAGCCGAAGAAGAAGGGATCCAGGTAATGCCCACGTTGCATCAGGTCGTCGTTCGGCCGGTGGTTACCGAGAAGAGCTCGGCCGCTTATCAGGCGCGCAAGGAATACGCCTTCGAGGTGCACCCCGAGGCCAACAAGTATCAGATTCGGGATGCGCTGCAGAAGCTGTTTGGAGTTACGGTGACCGGCGTGCGCACGATGCAGATGCGCCGCCACGAGGTCACCCGCGGTCGCACCCGCGGCACTACGGCGCGGTGGAAGAAGGCGATCGTCACGCTCAAGGAAGGCGACTCGATCGCCGTGTTCGAGGGCTGAGATGAGTATCAAGCAATTTCGTCCCATGACCCCGGCCACGCGTTTCCGGTCGGTCTCGGGCTTTGACGAGGTGACCCGGTCGACGCCGGAAAAGTCCCTGCTGGAGCCGAAGCGAGGCACCGGTGGGCGCAACAATCAGGGCCATCTTACCTCGCGGCACAGGGGCGGCGGACACAAGCGGCAGTATCGGAAGATCGACTTCAAGCGCAACAAGTTCGGCATTCCGGGCAAGGTTGCCGAGATCGAGTACGACCCGAACCGGAGCGCGCGCATTGCGCTGGTGGTCTACGCCGACGGCGAGAAGCGTTACATCCTCCACCCCAGGGGCCTGGCCCAGGGCGACACCGTCGTAGCCGGTCCGGGATCGGACACACGAACCGGGAATGCGGTTCCGCTTGGCGAGATCCCGCTGGGCACCAACGTGCACAATGTGGAGCTCAAGATCGGCAAGGGCGGACAGCTCGCCCGCACGGCCGGCTCGAGCGCCCAGGTGGTGGCCAAAGAGGGCGATTATGTGACCCTCCGACTCCGGTCATCCGAAATGCGGCTGGTGCACGGGCGCTGTCTGGCGACGATTGGCGAGGTGGGCAACGCGGAGCACGAGCTCCTTTCGGTCGGCAAGGCAGGCAAGAGCCGCTGGCTCGGCAGGCGACCGAAGGTGCGCGGAGTCGCGATGAATCCGGTCGACCACCCGCTGGGTGGTGGTGAGGGGAAGAGCTCGGGTGGCCGTCCACCGACGTCTCCCTGGGGCAAGGTCGAGGGCAAGAAGACCCGGCACCGGAAGAAGGGCTCCAACAAGATGATTGTGCGGGGGCGGAAGCGCGGCAGAGCTACTACATAGTCGTCAGACGCCAGTCGTCAGTCGCCAGATTCCTGGTGATACGGGCTGGCGACTGGGGACTGAAGACTGCGACTGGAGAGAGCATGGCACGCAGCGTAAAGAAGGGTCCCTTCGTTCAGGACTCGTTGATGACCAAGGTTCAGGTCCTCAACAGCAAGAACGAGAAGCGGGTGGTCAAAACCTGGAGCCGGGCCAGCACGATCCTGCCCGAGTTCGTGGGCCACACCTTCGCGGTGCACAACGGGAACAAGTTCGTCCCGGTGTACGTCACCGAGAACATGGTGGGCCACAAGCTCGGAGAGTTCGCGCCGACCCGGCTGTTCCGGGGCCACAGCGGCAAAATCGTGGCCGACAAGAAGGCCAAGCCGGAGTAACCATGAGCGGTCACGCGATTCAGCGGCTGGTGCGCCAGTCGCCCAGAAAGATGCGGCTCGTCATCGATCTCATCCGGGGCAAGGATGTGAACGAGGCGTATGCCATTCTGAAGTACAACAAGAAGCTCGCGGCCAAGCAGATCGCCAAGACGCTGAAGTCGGCCGTGGCAAACGCGGAACAGAAGGCGCTCAAGGAGAACGAAAGCTTCGATCCGGACGCGCTGTTCGTGAAGAAAGCCATCGTCAATGGCGGGCAACCTCTCAAGCGCTTCACCGCCGCCGCCCAGGGCCGGGCTACCCCGATCCGGAAGCGGACCAGTCACGTGGAGATTTACGTGGCCACCAAGGAGAACGAGTAATGGGCCAGAAGACGCACCCGGTCGGGCTCCGGCTCGGCATTGTCCGCCAGTGGCAGTCGCGCTGGTTTGCCACCAAGGAGATGCCCGCGCTGCTCAAGGAAGACGAGCTGATCCGGAAGTACCTCAAGCAGCGGCTGGGCCATGCCGCCATTTCCGAGGTCCACATCGAGCGCCGTCCGGGGAAGGTGACGATCACGGTGCACACCGGCCGGCCCGGCGTGGTCATCGGGAAGCGGGGGGCCGAGGTCGACAAGCTCAGAGACGAGCTGGCCCAGCTCACCGGCAAGGAAGCCGCGATCAATGTCGAGGAGATCAAGCGGCCCGAGCTGTCCGCCCAGTTGGTGGGTGACAACATCGCCCACCAGCTTACCCAGCGGATCTCCTTCCGCCGGGCCATGAAGCGGGCCGTGCAGAGCGCCATGCGCATGGGAGCCCAGGGCATCAAGGTGCGGGCGGCGGGGCGCCTCGGCGGGGCGGAGATTGCCCGGACGGAGGGCTATCACGAGGGGCGGGTACCGCTGCACACGCTGCGGGCGGAGATCGACTACGCCACCAGCACCGCAAAGACGACCTACGGCACGATCGGGATCAAGGTGTGGATCTTCAAGGGCGAGGTCATCGAGGACATGGCCGGTCGCACGTACAGCACGGGGGCGTAAGGGATGCTGGCGCCGAAGCGGATCAAGTTCCGCAAGCAATTCAAGGGACGCACCAAGGGCATCGCCGCCCGAGGCAACACGGTGGCCTTCGGTGAGTTCGGTCTGATGAGCCTGGAGCCGGGCTGGATTACCAACCGCCAGATCGAGGCATCCCGTGTGGCAATGACACGCGAGATGAAGCGTGGCGGCAAGGTGTGGATCCGGATCTTCCCGGACAAGCCGATCACCAAGAAGCCGGCCGAGACCCGGATGGGAAAGGGAAAGGGGAATCCCGAAGGCTGGGTGGCGGTGGTCAAGCCGGGGCGAGTGCTGTTCGAAATCGAGGGCATCAGTCAGGACCTGGCCAAGAAGGCGCTGGCGTTGGCCTCGGCCAAGCTTCCGGTCAGGACCCGATTCGTGAAGCGTGAGGAGGTATAGCCGGTGAAGGCCAACGAATTGCGGGATATGTCGGTCGAGGATCTCGAGTCGCGGCTGGGCGAGCTGACCGAGGAGCGCTTTCGCTTGCGCTTCCGCTCCGCCACGGAATCGATCGAGAATCCGATGCGGTTCCGGGCGATCCGGCGGGATATTGCGCGGATCAAGACGATTTTGGAAGAGAAGTCGCGAGTCGTGAGTCAAGAGTCAGGAAGTGACTCAGAAGCTCCAAGCTGACGCGACTCGTGACTCGTGACTCGTGACTACTAGGACAGAGCATATGGCTGAGCAGAGCAATCCGATCCGCACCCGCCGGAAAGTTCGGCAGGGTGTGGTCACCAGCGACAAGATGGAGAAAACCGTCACGGTTTCCCTCGTGCGGCGGTACGCCCATCCGGTGTACGGCAAGCAGGTGACGCGCACCAAGAAGGTGAAGGCGCGCAATGATCAAGGCGCGAAAGCGGGCGACACGGTGCGGATCATGGAGACCCGGCCGCTGGCCAAGACAGTGTCCTGGCGGGTAACGGAAATAGTTCAGCGGGCAAAATAGTGTCTAAGGTCTAGCGTCGAGGGTCTCATGACCCTTGACCCTCGACCCTAGACCCTCGACGAGGCAAACATGGTTCAACAGGAATCGATTCTCCGCATTGCCGACAACTCGGGCGCCCGACGCGCGCTCGTCATCAGGGTGCTCGGCGGGAGCAAGCGCCGCTACGCCGGCCTGGGCGACACGGTCGTGGTCGCGATCAAGGACGCGATCCCAACCGGTCAGGTCAAGAAGGGTGACGTGGCCAAGGCAGTGATCGTCCGGACGGCCAAGGAGACCAGGCGGAAGGACGGATCCTATATCCGCTTTGACGAAAACGCCGCGGTGCTGATCAATGACGCGGGCGAGCCCCGCGCCACGCGCATCTTCGGGCCGGTGGCCCGGGAGCTCCGCGAGAAGCGCTATATGAAGATCGTTTCGCTGGCACCGGAGGTACTGTAGCATGAAGCCACTCGTGTTCAAGAAGGCCAAGCGGGTGCGTCACCAGGCGCCGGTCCGGATGCGGCTGCACATCACCAAGGGTGACACCGTGCAGGTCATCTCGGGCGAGGACAAAGGCAAGCGGGGCCGGGTGCTTCGGGTCCATCCCAAGACCGGTCGGGTGACAATCGAGGGCGTCAATGTGGTGAAGCGGCACCGCCGCGCCACCCAGACCGCCGAGGGAGGGATCGTCGAGTTTCCCGCGCCGATTCATCACTCGAAGGCAATGCTCATCGATCCCAAGAGCGGCGAGCCCACCCGGGTTCGGCGTCGCCGGGATACCGATGGAACCGTGGAGCGGATCGCGCTCAAGTCGGACCAGCCGATTCCGAGGAGTCGTTAGTCATGGCGGAGTCTCAAGAGGACGGTAAGGGCGGAAGGGGCGGTAAGGGTGGAACGGCCACCCCAGCCAAGGGCGGATCCCAGACGCCGGGGCAGGGCAAGGGGAAGGACAAGGCCCCCGCCGGCGCCGTCGACCATGAGCCGAAGGCCCAGGAAGGGAAGCCCCGCCTCCTCGACTACTACGAGAAGACGATCCGGCCCCGGCTGGCCAAGGAGTTCGGACTGAGCAACCCGAACCAGCTGCCCCGGCTGGTCAAGATCGTGCTGAACGTCGGCATGGGCGACGCGGGAAAGAACCCGAAGCAGCTCGACGCCGCGGTAGAGGAGCTGGGCCTGATCACCGGACAGAAGGCCGTGGTGACCCGGGCCAAGAAGGCAATAGCCAATTTCGGACTCCGCGCCGGAATGCCTGTTGGGGCTACGGTGACCCTGCGCGGCGCACGGATGTACGAGTTCCTCGATCGGTTCATCAACCTGGCGGTGCCGCGCATTCGTGACTTCCGCGGCTTGCCCAGCCGGAGCTTCGACGGCCGGGGGAATTACACGTTCGGTATCAAGGAGCAGATGATCTTCCCGGAGATCGATTTCGACCGGGTCGAGAAGATCCATGGTATGGACATCACCCTGGTGACCTCCACCGACCGGGACGATCTCGCGATGGGGCTTCTGCGCGAGTTGGGATGGCCGTTCCGTGGGGAGACGCCGCAAAGAGTGGCGTAGACGTCAAGAGTCGAGGGTCTAGGGTCTATCCGACTCCGAGACTCTAGACCCTAGACGATTTGACGAATTTAGGAGAACCGATGGCTAAGACAGCATGGATTGAACGAGCCAAACGCACGCCGAAGTTCAAGGTCCGCGCGGTGCGCCGCTGCCAACGCTGCGGCCGGTCCCGGGCGGTACTCCGGAAGTTCGGTCTCTGCCGTATCTGTTTTCGTGAGCTCGCCCTGAAGGGGGAAATCCCGGGCGTGCGCAAGGCCAGCTGGTAAGGGGAACGAGGGAATGAATCTGACAGATCCTGTCGCGGATATGCTGACGCGGATCCGGAATGCCTGCTCGGCGGGCCACCGGCGCGTAGATATGCCGGTCTCGAAGCTCAAGAGCGAAGTTGCGCGGTTACTGCGTGACAACCACTACATCGCCGACTTCAAGATTCTCGATGACGGCGCGCACGGAGTGTTGCGGCTGTATCTCAAGTACCACAACGAGGCGCCGGTCATCCGCGAGCTCCGTCGGGTGTCCACTCCAGGCCTCCGGCGGTACGTCAAGTGCCGCGAGCTGCCGCGAGTCAAAAATGGATTGGGCATGGCCATCGTGTCGACCCCGCGGGGATTGATGACGGATCGGGAGGCGCGCAGCGCCAACCTGGGCGGCGAGCTGCTCGCCGTTGTTTGGTAGGAGGTCCCCATGTCCCGTATTGGACGGAAGCCCGTCACAGTTCCCAAGGGAGTCACCCTCCAGGTCCAGGGGAACACGGTGGCCGTCAAGGGTCCACGCGGCGAGCTGCGGCGGTCACTGCATCCCGAGATGCAGATTGCGTTCTCGAATGACCAGTTTACCGTGGCCCGACCCAGCGAAGACAAGCGCCACAAAGCCCTGCACGGCCTGACCCGTACTCTGGTCCAGAACATGGTGGAAGGAGTGTCCAAGGGGTTCAGTAAGAGCCTGGAGATCCAGGGCGTCGGCTACAAGGCAGAAGCCAAGCCGTACGGTGTGAACCTGATCGTGGGCTACTCCCATCCGGTGAAGTACGAGGCTCCCAAGGGGATCAAGATCACGGTGGATAACAACACCATGGTCAAGATCGAAGGTGCCGACAAGGAACTGGTGGGGCAGGTGGCCGCAGAGCTTCGCTCGGTGCGGCCGCCGGAGCCCTACAAGGGGAAGGGAATCCGGTACGTGGGTGAACACGTTCGCCGCAAGGCCGGCAAGACGGGAGCCAAGTAAGATGCGCACAATTCACGGCCCCAAGACTCGGGCCCAGCTGCGGTACCGGCGTCACCTGCGGGTCCGCCGCAAGATCGGCGGAACCGCGGAGCGGCCGCGTCTGGTGGTGTACCGCTCCCTGAAGCACATCTACGCCCAGCTGGTCAACGATGAGCTCGGCGTCACCATTCTGGGTGTAAGCGATGTGAGTGAGGGACTCCAGGCCGACGGGGCCGGCAAGGTGGGTCGGGCCAAGGGTACCGGCAAATTGCTGGCGCAGAAAGCCAAGGAATCAGGCATAGGCAGGGTAGTCTTCGATCGAGCGGGTTATCGTTACCATGGTCGCGTGCAGGCCGTCGCCGACGGCGCGCGCGAGGGCGGATTGGAGTTCTAGATGGCAGAGGAGACTGTAGGCACGCCGGAGCTCGAGGGCACGTCGCTCGAAGGTGCGCCAGCCGATACCCCGGCAGCAGCCGAACGGCCCGCTGCATCCGAGCGCCCCCGCGGGCGCGGCGGCCGGGGGGGAGAGCGGGGTGACCGGGGCGGGCGTGGCGGTGGTCGGCGGGACCGGGGAGACCGGGAGCGCCCCAGCGATCACGTGGAGAACGTCATCGCCATCAACCGGGTGGCCAAGGTGGTCAAGGGAGGCCGACGCTTCTCGTTCAACGCTCTGGTTGCGGTGGGCGACGGCAAGGGCAAGGTCGGAATTGCCACCGGCAAGGCCAACGAAGTGTCCGAGGCCGTCCGCAAGGCGGTGGATGCGGCCAAGCGCTCGATGATCGAGCTGCCCCGAACCGGCTCGACCATTCCCCATGAGGTCGTGGGCCAGCACGGGGCCGGCCGCGTGCTGCTCAAGCCGGCAGCCACCGGAACCGGTGTCATCGCCGGTGGGCCAGTCCGGGCAGTGCTCGAGTGTGCCGGGATCACCGACATCCTCACCAAGAGTCTGGGCTCGACCAACCCGCACAACATGGTGCGGGCCACCATGCATGGCCTGGGTACGCTGGTGTCAGCCCGCCAGGTGGCCCGGGAGCGTGGGGTCGAACCCGATCAAATCGCCTACAAGGCGCGGCAGGAGAGCTGAGATGGGACGCAATCCCGCAGTAGGACGGCAGGGCCCCGCGCATCACGCGGCGGTCATCCCCACCGAAGATGCCGCGAGCGCATTGGCCGTGAAGCAAATCCGCTCGGAGATCGGCCATGCCGAGACCATGCGGCGTACCCTCCGGGCATTGGGTCTCAGGCATCATCAGCAGACAGTGCGGGTGCCGAATACCGCATCCATTCGTGGCATGTTGATTAAGGTGCGGCATCTCGTCGAGGTGTCGCCGGCGCAGGAGAGCTGATGGCAGAGAAGAAGAGTGCAAAGTCCGGGTCTCGCGCCCGGAAGTCCGCCGCAGGCGTCAAGCGAGCCTCCCGGGTCCGGGGTCAGGCAGAAGCGACGGTCCCGGCCGTACGCGTCCTGACGCTCTCCAGCCTGTCACCTGCTCCCGGCTCCACGCAGTCGCGAAAGCGGGTGGGACGGGGCCCTGGCTCGGGACTGGGCAAGACCTCAGGCAAAGGCCATAAGGGCCACAAGGCCCGCACGGGTGGCTCCACCAACCCGGGCTTCGAGGGCGGCCAAATGCCGATGTACCGGCGCCTCCCCAAACGGGGGTTCACCAATCCGTTCCGGGTGGCTGCCCAGGTGGTCAACTTGGAGGATCTAAAGAAGGTGGCGGCACCCGAAGTCAGTCCCGAAACGCTGTATTCGGCCGGACTGATCGGGAAGCCCGACTCACCTGTCAAGCTGCTGGGTACCGGGGACGCCGACCGGGCCTATACTGTCCGAGGCGTGGCCCTTTCCGCGCCGGCGCGCGCAAAAATCGAGGCAGCCGGCGGCAAGATAGAGGGGTAAGTGTCCGCTCCACGCGTACCTAACCTTGCCATGGATGAGGAGCTGAAACGAAAGCTCCTCTTCACCCTGCTGGCGCTGGTCATCTACCGG
>Ga0307410_10000284_pt1 | contig 19580 bp, 15 predicted proteins | sample 322Ometagenome_3_FD_203707 | JGI IMG/M metagenome (GOLD analysis project Ga0307410, IMG submission 203707) | Maize rhizosphere microbial communities from greenhouse at UC Davis, California, United States - 322HYB-O-3 | ecosystem: Host-associated > Plants > Roots > Rhizosphere > Soil | place... | reverse complement strand
TGCATCTTTCGTCCGACGGAGAGACGTCGCTGCCCGTGAGCGGCGGTGCCGAGTTGATAATCAATTCGGACGGGCGGTCGCCGATCTGTGAGGCTTTCAGACGGCTGCGCACCGCTTTGCTGCTTTCACCGTCGCTGGGAGACCTGAAAAAGATACTGGTAACGTCGAGCGGGAAAGGCGAGGGTAAAACGACCACATCAATCAACATTGCCACCAGCCTCGCGCAGTCAGGCGTCCGCGTGCTGCTGATCGATGCCGACTTGAGGGCCCCCAGGCTCCACAAGGTGTTTTCGCTGAACGATAATAAGGGGCTCGCCGACCTGCTAACCGCTGAACCCGAACGCGATGCCATTAGCAGCAGAATCACCACGGTGGCGAAGAATTTCGACGTACTTCCCGCGGGGCCGGTTTCAGCCGATTCTGCCGAACACCTTGGCACCGGGCACTTCGACGTGGTGCTCGACCTTTTGAGCGCGGATTACGACCACATAATTGTGGATTCGCCGCCCGTGACGGCGTTTGCGGACAGCACCGTGATCGCGACGATGGTTGACGGCGTGTTGATGGTCGTGCAGGGCAGCAAGAGCAGCCAGGAAACGGTGAAAAACTCAGCGAAGATGCTGAGGATGGTCGGTGCCCGCATAATCGGCGTTGTGCTAAACAAAGTGAACACAAAGTCCGAGAATTACTACGGCTTGTATTCAAAATAGACTCGAACAAAACACATTGCGGCCGGTTAACCGGCCGTCTAGCTTCTTTCCCCTCACAAAATGGACAAAGTTAAAAGCAGCATGCCGAACAAGGTATTTTCCGGCATGATCTGGACGGCATGGGGAAAGATATCCAGAACGGTACTTCAATTTACGGTATTGGTTTTGCTCGCAAGGCTGATGACCCCGTTCGATTTCGGCGTGATCGGGGCCGCGATGATCGTTGTCGGGTTTTCCGAGATCCTAACAAAGGTGGGCTTCGGGCCCGCGCTGGTGCAGCGCGACGAACTAGAAGAACGGCACATCCGGACGGCTTTCTCCGTATCGCTGATGCTCAGTGTTCTGGTGGGCGTGACGGTTTTCGCGTCTGCACCGCTGATTGCGTCGTTTTTCAATTTTGAAGGGTTGGCGACGGTGCTTCGGGCACTGAGCCTGCTCTTCCTGATCAAAGGGGTCGGTTTGGTGGCGGAATCGCTGGCCCAGCGCGAACTGGATTTCAAAACTCTCGCGAACGCGGAGACGGTCAGCTTTTTCGTGGGTTATTTCGTGTTCGGCGTACCGATGGCACTCCTGGGATTCGGCGTATGGAGTTTGGTCGTTGCTAATCTAGCGACCGCCTCGGTGAAAACCTTGATCATGTACTGGTATTACCCGGCGGCGGGCGTGATCCCCGAAAGAAAGGCGTTCTCGGAGCTCGCGTATTTTGGAGGCGGATACACGATCGCCCGGGTCGCAAACCATCTTGCTCTGGAGGGCGACTACCTCGTGGTTGGCCGAGCGATGGGGATGTCCGCATTGGGGATCTACGGCCGCTCGTACCAACTGATGTCGGTGCCGGCGTCTTCGCTTGGGCAAGTGCTCGATGAGGTGTTGTTCCCGTCGATGTCAAAAATTCAAAACGACCGGGCACGCCTTGCATCGATATACCTCCGAGGTGTGTCGCTGGTCGCTCTCGTCATGCTGCCGGTCAGCGTGCTTTCGATCATTATGGCTCCCGAGATCGTTCGGGCGACCCTCGGCTGGAAATGGGGCGCAGTGGTGCTTCCCTTTCAGATCCTTATGGCCGGGCTGCTGATGCGGACCAGCTATAAAATGAGCGATTCGCTCACGCGCGCATCCGGGGCCGTTTATCGGCGTGCATGGCGGCAGATGATCTACGCGGGGCTCGTTTTCAGCGGCGCGTTCGTGGGGCGCAACTGGGGCGTTGAAGGTGTGGCCGTGGGCGTACTTGGGGCGGTGACGGTCAACTATTTATTGATGGCGCAGATGAGCATTCGGCTGGTCGGGGAGTCGTGGCGGACTTTCGTGAGGGCACATGCGAACGCGGCGCTGTTGGCGGTCTGCCTTGGTGTGGCTGCGTTCCCGGCCGCAACAATGCTACGCAGCCTCAATATTTCCTCTTATTTATTTCTGGCCACGATGATCGCGTATCTGGCGGCTTGCGCTCTTTTGATGATCAGGATCTCTCCCAACGCGCTCCTCGGCACCGAGGGTGTTTGGATGCTTGAGTTTTTACGAACATATGCAGCAGATAAATTTGCAGCTCGGAACGTCGTTGAGGCGGACGGCTCCGCCGGCTAGTCCGGCTTTTAACAGTCCGTCTGTCGAGATCGAGCCTAACGAAACGGCCTGCCCGGTGAGATCCGAATTGATCGCCTTGCTGCTGAGTGCGCTTGAGCGCGAGAAGGTATCGTACTGTCACTGGAAGAGCAATTGGCGAATCGATGAATGGCTTGCGGGAGACGGAGATCTCGACCTTCTAGTCGAGCGGCGGGACCTGAACGTATTCGCGTTCGTTTTGGCCAGGCTTGGTTTCAAAAAGGCTCTTGTGCCGCCACGTGCGGATCTTCCGGGGATTGTGAACTTTTACGGCTATGATGCTGGCCTTAGGAAATTCATCCACATCCACGCCCATTATCAGCTTGTGCTTGGCCACGATGCATCGAAAAATTACCGGCTTCCTATAGAGCGAAGCGTGCTCGCATCTTCGCGGCTGCAGGACTCTATTCGTCAACCATCGCCGGAAATGGAACTTGCGATCTTCATAGTTAGGATGACGCTGAAGTATTCGGCGCCCGAATATCTCGCCAGGCGGGCGACTGGAAACCTCGGGGAACTCCGTCGAAATATTCGAAACGAATATCATTTTTTGTCCGATCTGATCGATCCGATCCGGTTCGGGGATACTATACGTCAAATCCTACCTACCGTTGATCCGAGACTGCTCAATGACTGCGGGAGAGCCTTGTTGCTCGATATGTCCGCGGCCCGAATGTCGCGGCTGCGCAGGAAGCTGGAACGTGCCCTCGAATCGCAATCGAGAACGGCCATTGTGCGGGAGCGATCGAAACGCGCGGTCAAGGCCGTTTCCGCCGCGGTGGTAAAGATGAGATTGAAAACTCCCAATCGAAAGCGTCTCGAATCAGGAGGAAGCCTCGTTGCTGTGGTCGGCGGGGACGGATCGGGAAAGTCGACCTGCACATCGGACCTGCACAGATGGCTGGGTAAAAGGTTCGAGACGCACCTGGTCCATCTCGGAATGCCGCCAAAATCGGCCCTCACAATCGCGTCAATCGGGGGTGTACGGCTTCAGCGTTTGCACGCGGCCGTCTGGGGATTCTTTCGCGGCAGAGCACCCGAGAGCTTTGATCCCTTTAACCCGGACATAAACCTGATACAGCGCATCAGGTGGCTATGTACGGCGCGGGATCGGTATCGACTCTATAAGAAGTTGAGACGCTTCGCGAGCAACGGAGCGATAGTGTTGTGCGATCGATTTCCCACCGGCAAGCTGTCCCGAATGGACGCTCCGCGCATAGAACGTTCTCTGGACGGACGGCAGCCGACTCGGATCGAGAGGTTCCTCATCGAAAAAGAACGCTCCTACTATCAACGGATCTTGCCTCCCGACCAACTGATAGTGTTGCGGGTCGAACCGGAAATCGCGATCGAAAGAAAACTTGATGAGCCCACCGAGCACGTATCGATTCGCTCTAAGGAACTTTGGGACGCCAATTGGTCCGATACTCACGCAAAACTTGTTGATGCGGGCCAGCCCCGAGAGAAGGTGATCGATGAGGTTAGATCGCTGGTTTGGGCGGAGCTGTGACCACGGCCGAACCCGTAAATACAGAAATGAATTTGCCGACTGTATTGGCGGAGATCGCCGGCCCATCGGGCGCGGGGAAGAGCACCCTTTCATCGACTATCAACATGATCGATCCGAGAGTGCGTGCTGGGTTGACGATCTGGCGCCTGCCAAAATCGTCACTTGCCGCGAGTTGTGTTTCATCCGCAACCGACCTTTTTCGCCTGGGGCTCGAGCGAAGACGCTTTAGAAAAGAAGAGCTGAAACAGGTGATCAGGCTCGATGCCTTTTATCGGCTGCTGAACCATCACGTGTCGGACGATCGCGATCGCTATTCCGCTTTGATGCTGGATGAAGGCGTGGTCTTCGCGATCGCAAAACTCAGAGCCGATATCAACGCAGACCACCGCACGCCGAAAATGAGGTACTGGGAGGAAAAAGTATTGGACCGATGGTCGTCGATCCTGGACGCCATCGTATGGCTGGACGCCCCGGACGGTGTGCTGATCGACCGAGTGCGAACGCGGGCAAAACAACACCGGATGAAGAACAAGCCGGACGCGACGGTACGCGAGTTTCTAAAAAGATACCGCGAGGCCTATGAAAGTGTTATCAGCGACCTTGTTTCGCTAGGCGGCATCAGAGTGCTTCGGTTCGCGACCGAACAAATTGAATCTCTGGCGATGGCGAACGAAATTCGAAGAATGTGCGACGAGATACGAGGGACGAAGAAGTGGGTAAATACTTCTCCCGAGGTCGAGGTGAAAAGTGGGCACGCAGTTCAACCAACAATTGCCGGTCAATAGACGCAGGCTCATAATTGCCGTAGCCGCGGTCGCGGTATTCTCGCTGTTCCCAACATATGTGCGTTCGCAGGAGGTCATGCGTTTCGCCGTTATCGGAGATTTCGGATCCGGCGATCGGAACGAAGAGAGTGTCGCGAACCTCGTAAAAAGCTGGAATCCCGACTTCGTCCTCACCACCGGCGATAATAATTACCCTGACGGCGAGGCCTCGACAATAGATAACAACATCGGCAGGTACTATTCGCAGTTCATTTACCCTTACAGCGGCGCTTACGGTTCGGGCGCCTCCGTCAATCGGTTTTTCCCCGCGATCGGGAATCATGATTGGGATAATAACGTGGGGTTCCCGACCCAGCCTTATGTTGAGTACTTCACGCTCCCTGGCAATGAGCGGTATTACGACTTCGTGCAGGGGCCGGTGCATTTTTTCATGGTCGACAGCGACAGCCGCGAACCAGACGGCATCATAAGTACTTCTACCCAAGCAAACTGGCTTCGGACAAGGCTAGCGGCGTCCACCGCGCAGTGGAAGATCGTCGTATTACACCATCCACCCTTCTCTTCCCGCACCTCGTGGCCGAAACTCCAATGGCCCTACAAGGAATGGGGAGCAAGCGCAGTGCTTTCGGGTCACGCTCACCTTTACGAGAGGATAATCCGGAACGGGCTGCCTTATATCACCAACGGACTCGGAGGTGAGAGTACAGGCGATTTCAGCACCGGCCTGGACGGGAGCATGGCGCGGTTCGGCAGCGAATACGGTGCGATGCTCGTTAAAGTAAGTGCTGCCAGCATCACTTTTCAGTTCGTAACGCGTGGGGGGCAGATCATTGACACTTACACGATGGGGCCGGATGCAGGGACCCCAAACACACCGACGAACTTCGCCGCGACGTCGATAAACAGCGGACAGTCGACGCTGACATGGACCGACAACGCGATCAACGAGGACGGCTATCGCATCGAGCGCTCAGTGAACGGCGGCAGCTTTCTTGAAGTGGGTGCCACCATCGCGAACGAGAATAATTTCACGGCGGGCGGATTGACGATCGGGAATCTATACTCGTTCAGAGTGCGGGCGGTAAACAACGCCGGCGTCTCCGGTTATTCAAACGCGGCCGAACCGCAGGGCGGCACGTCAACGGCACCGACAGCACCGACGAATCTTACGGCCACCGGAGCGAGTTCCAGCCAGATAAACCTGAGTTGGACAGACGGGTCCGCAAATGAAGTTGGATTCAGCGTAGAACGCTGTCAAGGCTCGGCCTGTACTGACTTCGCGGAGATCGTTCAGACGTCAGCCGGGGTCGCGAACTATCAGGACGGAGGCAGAAGCGCGGCGACGACCTATAGGTACCGCGTAAGGGCGTTCAACGGCATCGGCAACTCGGGATATTCGAACATAGCGCCCGCCACCACCCAAGCGTCAGGCGGGCCAACTGAACCTCCATCCAATCTGCGCGTTACTCCACTATCTTCATCGACGATCGCACTTTCGTGGACCGACGATTCCGCCAACGAGGACGGCTTCAAGATCGAACGATGCCAAGGCGGCGGCTGTAATAATTTTGCGGAGGTCAGCCGTACCGGATCTAACATTGCCGCATTCAGCGATACCGGATTGAACCCGCAAACCAGCTATTCGTACCGCGTAAGAGCTTTCGCCGGCCTGATCGACTCGGCTTACTCGAACACGGCTCAGGCTGCAACGCTTTCAGCTCAATCGTCGGCTTTCGGTGACGATTTTGACGACGGCGTTCGAGACGCATCGAACTGGAACCTCGGCATTCTTAGTCGCAGCGCCAGCAACTTCGACAGCTCGATCTCAGTCGCCGAAACCGGTGGGCAACTTGTCATCTCGCCGCGGGCCGGCATCAGCGGTTCACGGTATAGCGGATACGTCTCGGCAATTGGCACCGACATGACCGGCGGACGCGCGATCGTCGAGATCGTTCAGACCGCATCGAACTCCGCCGTCACGCTCTTCACGGTTGGAGCGGACAAGGACAACTGGTACGGTTTTCGGCTTAAGGGCTCGACCGTTTATCTGGAACGGCGAATTTCCGGAAGTACTTCGTCCACAAAGTTAAAGTACGACGTATTGCAGCATCGATTCTTCAGGATCCGGCACGATACGGTTTCCGATTTGATCGTTTTCGAGACGAGCCCCGACTCAACGACGTGGACGGTCCGATCGTCCGTCGCCAGGCAGTTGGCCCTCGGTTCCATTATCGTCGAACTTGCGGCCGGCACCGGTTCGACGATATCGGATCCCGGTAGAGCGCGGTTCGATAATTTCTTAGTGGTCAGGAACTGAAAAATGGCAGAGCGATCGGCGGTTATGGAGATGGGCAATGCCTCCCCTATCCCAAATCTCGCCAAATATCTACCGTCAGTCAAGGTACTGCCAGCCGTGCGCCTGGCGTTTTACTTTTATGTCGCGACGATCCCTTTCGAGACGGTCAATCTCGGGTTGCCGCTCGAGCCCACGGCGATCTCACTGGGATTGCTGATGCTAACTCTTGTGCTGCAGATGCCGCTCGTTCTTAGAAAGCCGCCGCCCGCTTTTATCTGTTTTCTGATTTACGGGGCGGTTTTCGCGTTGCCGATCTTAAGCCGTGAGACAGTATTTCAGGACGAGGCTTTTTGGCAGTTAGCAGTATTGGTGCAGCTAATGCTGATGAGCTGGATCGGATTCAACTTAATGAAGTCCGAGAAGGTGGCTCGTACCGCGATATTGGTATTCGCCGTTTCCTGTACCGTGTTGGCGATCCTCCAAATAACCGGTGTTTCGGAAACGACCACCAACTATGAAGAAACCATCCAACGCACCACATCGTTTGGGTTCCACCCGAACAACCTTGCCCGAATACTTTCGCTCGCGTTGCTTGTTCTCGTAGGCCTTGCGTACGGAGGTGTTAAGAACCCGATCCGATCGAAGTGGCTCGTGTGGCTGCTCTTTGCGGTAATCGGATTCGCCGTGATCGAAACCGGTTCTCGCGGCGGCCTGCTCGCGTTCGTTGCCGGCCTGTCTTTCATCGTGCTTAGGAAAGGCAGCATCAAGACAAAAATGCGAAACGCTTTGGTTCTCGTGCTCGGTGCGGCATTGCTGAGCTTCATCGCGTTCGAATCAGAGCTGTTTAGAAGCCGATTTGATCGGGCGGTCGAAGAAGGCGACCTTGCCCGCCGGGAGCAGATCTATCCGACAGCGTGGGAAATGTTCCTCGAGCGGCCGCTAATTGGATGGGGCGGTAAAGGCAGCGAATTTGAACTTGGGGCCCGTCTTGCTCACGAGGACGAGATCAGTAAGAATCCACACAATCTAATTCTATATATTCTGGTAGCAACGGGATTGCTTGGATCGTTGCCCATGCTGGCGGGGATATTACTAGCGGGCGTCGCCGCCTGGCGAGCGAGGAATGGCCCGAGGGGCGTCATACCCATCTCGCTTTTTGCCGCTGTTATTGTTGCGAACATGAGTGGACTTTGGCTGCACAACAAATTGCACTGGTTCGTCATGGCGTACGCTCTTTCGTCCACAAGCGTTTTCGTTATCCGTAAGGTTCCAAGAGCCGAGATATTGTTGCCCAACCCGTCCGGGTGTCCCGTAAACGTTAATGCATGATGCAGCCCCCGCACAATTCGATCCAGGCGGAGCAGTCGAGCCAACCAAACCGATAAAGGTGTTGATGATCACGAGCGAATACCCTACGCGGGAGCGCCCGGCTGCCGTTCCGTTCATCGTGCGTCAGGAACAATACTTGCGAAAAATGGGCGTAGATGTTGATGTGTTCGCCTTCAGCGGAAAGAAGCGATTTTTCAACTATGTAGAAGCGTGGCGGGACCTGAGAAACTATACCAGGGGGAAACACTATGACCTGGTCCATGCGCAATGGGGACACTCCGCGGCCCTGGCTCTGCCGAAGCGACTGCCGTGGGTGATCACCTTTCGTGGAAACGATCTCGAAGGCATCGTCGGAACCGGCGGCCGCTACACGATAAAAGGGCAGATACTTACAACGGTCGCGAAGGTCATGGCAACGATCGCCGACGAGAGGATCGTCGTTTCGGAAAGCCTGGGACGACGCTTGGGTAAACGCGATTACACTGTGATACCGAGCGGGATTGATCTTGAAACCTTTCGCCCGTCTGACCAGTCCGAATGCAGGCGGCAGCTTGGCCTTCCCCGAGACAAAAAACTTGTTCTGTTCGCTGCATCAACAATTGAAAACCAGAGAAAACGGTTCTATCTGGCCCAGGCTGCTGTGGAGCTTCTAAACGAAAAGTACGATATCGAGCTCGTTGTTGCGAACAAGGTGGCACATTCCCAAATTCCGGTCTACATGTCCGCGTGCGACGCTTTGCTTCTTACCTCCATGCACGAGGGATCCCCTAACGTGGTCAAAGAGGCCCTCGCGTGTGACCTGCCCATCGTTTCGGTGGACGTGGGGGATGTTCGACAACGAATCGAAGCGATCGAAGGGTGTGCACTATGTACCGGAGATTCCCCGAAGGCGATCGCGGAAGCGTTGGACCGTGTGTTGCGGGAACCGCGCCGCATCGATGGCCGCGAACATATACGGGACCTGGATGAGAACAATATTACTGAACGGGTGATCGGGGTCTATCGCCGGGCACTGACCAAATATTCAACGAAATCAAATGACACGAAGACGGAGGTGATACAACCGGTTCACTAGAAGGACGAACCGACGCTTAGAAATTCGCTCGATACCGCCCTTTAATTTTTCGGGCGGGCGCCCACGTCCGATAAGTCGCCGATCAAACGGATCGGCCTCACGATCGATACAAAACTCAACGACCGGAACACAACTGCCATTGCGTTCCGGTCTTTTCATTCACTCAAACGAAGAGGTTCAAAGTCAATGAGGGAACAATATACCACAGCGAATCAAGAGTTAGCAGCGAGCCCAGCGGCAAACGCCGGTTCCGCTTCACCTGCACACAATTTGGCCTTGTCGCGGACAAACGATTTCGCGGCGGCCCGCCGGCGCCCTGTGAGCGCCGCGGCCTACGAGATATCGAAACGCGGCTTTGACCTGACGGCCGCATCGATTCTGATAGTCGGCTTACTGCCGTTATTCGTCCTGGTGGCCGTCGCGGTCAAGCTAAGCAGCAGGGGGCCGGTCTTCTTCAGACACCGACGTCTCGGCCTCGCCGGCCGTGAATTCTACTGTCTTAAATTCCGGACCATGGTGTCGAACGCCGAAGAGCTTCTGACGACCGACCCGCAGCTCCAGGGGCAATTCAATTCAAAATTCAAGATCGATGAAGATCCGCGTGTAACCCGTATCGGAAAGTTTCTGCGCTGTACGAGCCTCGATGAGCTTCCTCAACTATTCCACGTTATCGAGGGAAAAATGAGCCTTATCGGGCCGCGGCCGATCATCGACCGCGAACGCGAGAAATACTCCATCTACGTGAGCAAGCTCTTAAGCGTCCGTCCCGGCCTGAGCGGCTTATGGCAGGTGTCCGGCCGAAGCGAAACGACCTATTCGCAAAGGGTCCTCTTGGATATGTACTACATCGACAATCGCAGCACCGCAATGGACTTCAAGATCTTCTTGAAGACCTTCATCACCGTGCTGAAAAAAACGGGAGCTTGTTAGTGGAAGCGCTTTCCCAGATGATCTTATGCGAATTTTGATCATAACCCAGATATATCTTCCGGAAATGGGTGCTTTGTCGAATAGGCTGTACCCAATCGTGAATAGATTGGCGGCTGCGGGTCACGAGGTCACCGTCGCGACGGGGATGCCGAACTACCCGACAGGGAAAGTTTTTCCGGGATATCGCGGGAAGCTGTCCCTACGCGAAACCACCTCGGCGGCCGAGGTGATCAGAACCGCCTACTATACCGTTCCGCGGAATCGATCGAAGATCACGCAGCTGCTTAGCTATCTATGTTTTATGCCCGCGGTGCTGATAAGCGCGCTTCGTGCGGGGAAAGTGGATGTTGTGTTCGTCACTTCCCCGCCGACTTTTCCGGTTATCCCCGCTGTGCTGGTTGCCCGGCTACGTGGTGCCCGGCTCGTGTTGGACGTGCGGGATATTTGGTCCGACGAACTAGTGAGTTATGGGGAAAGCGGGACCGATTCGCTGCCGGTTCGCATGGCCAGGTTTCTCGAGCGGTGGGGTTACAAGTCGGCGGACCTAATCGGGTGTACAACTAACTCTCTGGTCGAAACCGTGGTCCGCCGCGGAGCTTCCGTGGACAAGACCTTTTACTTTCCAAATGGAGCCGACCTGGATCTTTTTAAGCCGGTCGAGCGGGAAAATCCTATCGCCGACGGTCTCGGACTTGGCGACCGTTTCGTGGTGATGTACTCCGGCCTGTTCGGCATCAAGCACGGATTGGAGGTCCTATTGGAAGCGGCAAAAACGCTGAGTCGCAAGAAAGACATCGTGTTCCTCCTTATCGGCAACGGGGCCCGACGAGACGCCCTCGACCGGTTCATACGCGACAACGGACTGAGCAATGTGATCATTGCCGGGGAGCGACCGATCGAGGATATACCGCACATCCTTGCACGTGCGGACGCATGTTTTGCTGCGTGCCGGCCGGAACCGTATCCGAAAAAGCTAATCTCCGTAAAAGTGTTCGAATACCTTGCCTGCGAGCGGGCCGTAGTTGGTTCGTTTGAAGGAGAAAGCGCACGAATCATTTACGAATCCGGCGGCGGCATAGTTGTCCCTCCGGGTGATGCAAAGGGCGTGGCTGACGCGGTCTTGCGGCTTTACAAAGATGCAGAACTTAGACGCTCTATGGGTGCGGCAGGGAGAAAGTACGTCGAACGAAATTTCTCTCGTAACGGCTGGGCCGACCGGTTCGAAAAGATCGTTTCAGACCGGTTTGACCGTGCCGCCCTTCAGGGCACGCCGATAGCCTCCAGCGCGGATGCGAACGTGTGATCATGACATGGCTTTTTTGAAAAGGTCGATTTTCTATTTTCTGTTGAGCTTTGGCGTTTCGTGCTCGCTGATAAATGCCACACACTCGCTTGGCACCATCGGGCCGGCCTCGCCCGTTCTGGATAGAAAAGCTCAGATCCTCGACGACATGAAAAGCCTTGGCGTACTGCGCGAGGGCTACTCGGAATGGTACGTCGCACCCGGCGGAAGCAAGACTGGCAGAGGCACGGCCGATTCACCGGCAGAAATCGAATCAGCGCTTTCGGGGGCGCTGTCTGATCTCCGCCCCGGCGATGTTATCTGGCTGAGGGACGGAACCTACAAAGTTTCTCTCACGAGCACGATCCACGGCTCAAGGGGGTTGCCTATACATTTGCGACAGTATCCAGGGGAAAGAGCCGTATTGGATAAGGGTACAAACAGTCGAGGCGATGGGGCCCTGGATGTTCGCGGGGATTTTGTGTGGTTTTGGGATTTTGAGGTGGCCAATTCGTCACCCGATCGCCGCCGGCTGGACGCAGATGGCGACATGAATCCGACGCGCGGTTCCGGAATCAACATCTACGCTGCCGACACAAAGTACATCAATCTAATCGTTAGGGACAACGGCCATGGATTTGGTCTCTGGAACGAAGAAGGCAGCACGGAGATCTACGGCTGCATTATCTTCAATAACGGCAACAACAAGAAAGAACACGGCATCTACGGCCACAACAAAACGGGATCGCACTTGATCGCGAACAACGTGATCTTCAACAACGCCGGCTACGGTCTCCATCTCTACGCAAATTCGGAAAAGAGTTCAGTAAGCGGTTTTCAGGTCGTCGGGAACACGATCTTCAACAACGGCTCGCTGATGCTGGAAGACCAGGTAGCGGATCAGATCTTGGTCGGGGGCGTGAAGGGGGTTCCCGCCGCACGTATCGAGCTGCGGTCGAATTACATATTCAACGAACTGGATGCTCCGACAAGCAAGAATCGAGGTATCCGTCTTGGCTACGAGGATACCGCGAACAAAGACGTAAAACTGATCGACAACTACATCGTGAGCAAGATACCGCTCCGTGTACTCTGGTGGGAATCCGTCGAGGCGCGCGGCAACACTATTTACTCGAATGGAAAGAATATCGAGTTTACTGAACCCGCGATCAACGGGAAACGGGAATATTCGTGGGACACGAATACCTACCTCAGCGATGCTAAGGGCGAGCCGCAATTTCTTCTGAACAAAGGGAAACTGGCTTTCGCGAGTTGGCGAGCGGATAAAGGTTTCGATCGGTCCTCGAAATTGGCGGCCGCTAGGGAAAATGCAGTATTCGTGATGGCAAACAAATACGATCCGACCCGTGCGGTAGTGACGATCTACAACTGGACAAGAAAACCAAAGGCGGAGATAGACATTGGCAAATTCTTAGCGAAGGGTGATCGGTTCGAGATACGCGATGCGCAGAATATTTTTGGAGATCCTTCTACGGTCGGTGAATACGACGGCAAGCCGTTAATTTTGAATTTGACCGGCGGGGCCGCGACACCGCCGGTCGGAAGCGTGGAGAAGGTGCCCGGACATTCGGGCACCGAATTCGGGGTCTTTCTTATTAAAAAAACGGGGAGGTGAATCGATCACCTCCCTCTAATTTTACATGAGTTCTTCTTGCACTTATGGCGCGGGGACCGCCGGTGGCAGGCCCGGATTTTCACCCGGAGCAAATCCGTGTGTGAGCGTTCCAAAATGAAGGAACACCGTATTTGTGCCCCCTGCAATTTTTCGGCTACCGCTAACGCCGATCGCAGCCCCGATCATCGGATTTTTGTAATACCGATAGCCGAGTTCAAAGATCGACGTCCGGCTGGAATATGCCCCGAAAGGCGTCAAGGTGAATTCCATCGCCTTTTCCAGCGATCCGTTGCCGTTCGACTTTAGGTTGTCGTACATGCTCCGGTCGCCGCGGCGGAGAAGCATTTCCGCCTGCATGATCATTCCGGTAAGCGAAGTGTGCATATATGTCCACGCGGAATCAGCACTGAGCAGAACTGTTCCGGCGCAGCCGGTGGTGCCGCGGCCGGACTCCTCCGGAATGGAACCCCAAGGCTGAATGCCGTGGGCGAATCCGTCGGTTGATGACGTCGCCGTAAAGTTCCGGCAGACGCTGTTCTTCATCTTCGGGAAAGGATCCCCCGTCGAGTGATCGGTCGTGCCATTCATGCGGTGAAGTTGTAAGGCCTTCGCCTCTTCGTAGGCTTGCCGAGGCGTCCACGACGAACCGTTGCGGTCGCGCAAGTTACGGCCCGAGTTTGCGAAATAGTCGGCGATAATCCCGGCCGCGTTGCTGCCGTCGGCGCCCCAGTTGGTGCTTCGTTCGTCGCTCGCCCAATCAACCAGGTGATATGCGTGGTTATTGAGCCAATCGAGAAATACGCTCTTGTCCGCGGCGGTCCAGCCGGGATAGCCTTCCAGAAGGTCCGCAGCCACAATGTAACCCGGCACGTGCCGCGACATTGTGAGGGGGCACCCGTCGCCGCCGCCGCCGTATTCGTAACCGGACGTGACGCTGCGGGAGATCTCGAGAATATGCTTGCGTGCCTCCGACGCGTATCCCGCATCACCGGTCAGATGGTAGGCGAGCGTTTGAGCGTAAACATGTGCTGCCGCGGCCTGAAAGGCGTCACGGTTCGTACACATGTTCGTTCCGGTAAAGTCAGACGTCGGCCATGTCGAGGGACTTCCCACAAATGACATTAGAGAATCGTAGGCGGCCTTATATGGCTGCATCTGCTGATCGGCCTTTTGCCGGATGGAGCGGAGTTCGCCCGGCGTCGTCAGATATCCGCGAACCCCGTCCTGTGAAGATGCCGGCGTCGGGGCCGGGGTCGCTGTTGGTGCTGGTGTGGGAGTCGGCGTGGGAGCCGGAAGTTGTGGAATGCCGGGTGTCGGGGTCGGGGTCGGGGTTGGGACCGTCGCGGTTCCGCCGGACACGAAGGCGAAATTATCGAAGACTGCTTTCCCCGGAGTGCTGATCGAGGTGGAAGTTCCGCCCGCGAGTTCCGCAAAGAGATTTGTTATTGAAATAGCCCGCGTAACGGAACGTTTGGAACTCCAGTTGGACCCGTCCGCGCTGGTTTCGAAAGTGATCTTATTCGCGTTAGCGTCGTGCCGGAAACGCCAGAACCGCTGCTGCGAGGCGTTAAAGCTTGTGCTCGAACTTGATGTGTTCCCGTTCGCTGCGTTCTCAAGATAGAGTGTGCTCCCCTTTGCGCGGAAGCGAAAGAAGTTGTCACGGTCGATGCCAATGGAAAAGATCGTTTCCGCCTTCGACGTTGCCGCCTGAACGATTTGGACCCTAGCCGTCCCGGCCGTCAGGTCTGTCCCGACCGTCGAGATGACACCGTTGTAATCGCGCGAACTGGACTTTGTTCGCGGCGTTATTGTGAGATTGCCGCTCTGCTCGACCACGGTGACGTTCGCGTCATGTTCGGAAGTGCTTCGCGTAAGGACGCCCTGCGTCCATTTGGAAGTATCGGTCCACCCGTCGTTGAAATCGTCTGAGAATTGTGTGGCCGCTTTCGAATGCTCTGTGTTACCCGATAGAAAAAAGAAGGATGCGTTCGCGATAAACGAACACAAAACGATTGCCCTCAGCGCACGGCTGGAACCTGATCTCTTAGTCAATTTTAAACCTCCAAAATTGATGCTTTGTTTTTCGTTTTCGAGCGGAGGGATCAATGCATGAATTGGGCTTGCACGGCGCATGTCCGATTGGGCTCGGACGACGCCGGTTAACTCTTCATATACTTCTCAAACTTTTGTATGGGCTGCGATCGAAGAAGTGAGTTAATGAAGGTACCCCTTGCTCAATTGTTAACAATAGGCGCGCTTCGAAACGGAGGCAACAACAAAGCGGTGGAATAACACGAAGTTTGGTGTAAAAAACTGAATTTTCGTTCAGTTCCATACATTTTAAGGAAAAAACAGTAACTAGACCTTGTTTTCAACTCCAAGACACACCGGTATGGAAATCGAGCCGCAGCCACCAAAACTGCTGATAATTGATTGCTGCCAACACATCGTCGATGAACTCGAAACGGTTCTCGCCGTTAACCGGACCTCCGTGCTAACAAGCAGTGAGTTCGATACATTCAACAATAGGGAAAATGTCGCCCTGATAGTGGTCGGCACGCCGCCCGCCCCGATGAGACGGCTTTTCCTAAGCCGTCTTCGCCGATTTTTTCCTTCGCCTCCTATACTCGTGCTGCGAAAGGAGTCTGTCAGGATCGACTCCGATGAAGAGATCCTTCGCGGTGAATTTCTTTTGAGCGATCACCGAGGGGCGGAGGACCTCGCCGTCGTTTGTTCCGCCAGGGAGGTGCTGCCGATGGCCCCCTGCGAACACACGCGGACCGGTTCGAGTTTCGAGTTGGTCAAAGGAGTGACACGCGTGCTCGCGGATAATTTTTCCGACGCCGAGCTGGACCTCGAACGGGTGGCCGACGAGCTCGCGGTGTCCCCTACCCGCCTCTCGCGCGTGCTCAACCGGGAGGTGCACGTCAGCTTCCGGCGGATGCTCAGGCAGGTGCGCATCGAGGAGGCAAAGCGCCTCCTCGCGACCAGCCGGTTGAGCGTTAAAGAGGTCGCCGCCCGCGTCGGTTTCTCCGACAGCCACTACTTCTCGCGCATCTTCAAGGAGATGACCGGGGAACGTCCAACCGAATACTCCTTCGACTCCAACGACCTCGTTTTCAATTGAAGACATCTGGGCCGATCCCGCTTTGAACTCAATACTTTCCTTCGTTTCGCCGCTTCATGATAGTGATTTTGCAGCCCGACGACGATATCCTTTCACGCTTTCGCGGCGGCGGCGCGAGCAAAGCTTTAATATACTGCGTCGGACTCCGGTCAAGAATTCCCTCGTCCCAGGCGAAGCTGAAGATCTTCGACAACGTGGACATGATCCGATTGATCCACGACGGGGCCGGCACTTCTTCTATCGCCAGGTCTCGAAAGCATCTGGGAGTTTTAGACGACACACCGGCAAGAGATCACCGTAGGTGCCGTGTGAGCCAGTCGGTTATCAAGACCAACACGCTGTCCTGCACGACCACAGGCGGCGGGAGCTTCGTGTAGTTGCCGGGGAAGCCGTCGGTGTCGTGCACGAAGAGGTGGTTGAGGTCCGGCAGCACTCGGGCGGTCACGTCCTTGTTGCCGCCTTCCTTGAACGCGGCCTCCATCCGCGCCACCTGCTCGGGTGCCGCCTGTTGGTCTCGGGAGCCCGTCAGGATCAGAACCGGCGTCTTTACGCGCCGCATTGTCGCAGCCGGATCGTATGTCAGGAAGAACTTCATCCAGGGGTCGGCGGCCATCATTCCTTCGATCCTCGTCGGAATCGCGGCGATGAGCTCGCTTCGCTTTTCCGGGGTTAACTTTGCGTCGTGTTCGTACAGGTTCTTGATCTGAAAGTGAAGCGCGCTCCGAGCCGGATCCGCAACGCCGGCGAGCAGCACGATGGCGCGTAGCTTGGGCTCCTTGTCGGCCACCATGGGTGTGATCACGGCACCCTCGCTGTGGCCGATCACCCCAAGCCGGTCGGACCGGATCTCAGGCCGCGTACGCAGGTAAGCGAGGCCGGCACGCGTGTCCTCGGCGAAATCGGCGCTGGTAGAGCCTTTGAAGGTGCCGCCCGAAGCACCGGTTCCACGGTCGTCCATTCGCAGTACGGCGATGCCGCGACGCGATAAGGCATCCGCAATTTGGCGGAAGGGCCGATACCCTCCGAACCCGAGGGCACTGTCCCGGTCCTGGGGCCCGGATCCGGTGATGGTAACGATAGCTCCGACCGGTTTGGAGCGACTTGCTCCTTTGGGCAGCGTCAGCGTGCCCGCGAGCTTGTGTCCCGCCGGTGTATTTATCACCACGTCTTCTGCGGTGTAGGGTGCATCGGCGGGCGCCGAGTAATCCGGTTTTGGTGTTGGCGATGGTGTCGGCGATGGTGTTGGGTTCGGTGCTGCCGCGGCCGACCCACCGCGTGTGAAGGTGAGCGGGAACGACTGTCCGCCCTGCGTGAATGTTCCGCTCAATTCCGAGCGATCCTTGTTGAGGACGGCCTCGTAAACGATCCCGGCGGCCTTCACCTCGAAACGAGCTTTGTCGCCCTCAAGCGTAACCGTGTCGAACGGGACCGTCGCTCCTTGATCGAGACTTTCGAACTTTGCGGAATAGACGCCAGAATCGGACTTAGTAACAGTCACCACGATGCGAAGCTTGGTCCCGCCCGCATCAAGCGTGCCGTTCCAGGTCCCCTCAAGGCCCGAGGACGAAGTTTGACCAGTGGCCTGAAACGAAAGTCCGAGCAGAAAAAACAGCGTTAACAAGATATTTTTCATAATTCCTTCTTAAATCTGGGCGCCAGCAACATCGATCAACTCCCGACCCAAGTTCGAGTATTCATGCAGGAGCGGGGAAGATTTACATCGCAAGCTTCGGTCAGGTGGATTAGGGAACTCAATCTGTGTCCGGCGTATATCGCGACTGGAACAGGGCTCCTGGGGATCTCACATCCTTTTAGAAAGGCCCACCAGCAAGCCTCGTAGATATTTCGGAATGCTCAAGGCTCAAGTCCCGGCTCGTAAGTCATAATAAATTCTACAAACTTCGAAGTCTCGACCATGTCCTTTCCGCTAAATCTGATGCTGTGGGCGTCGGTGCGTTGGACGATCGACAGATAGCTCAGAAGTTCCGAAGGTCGATAATTTTTAAATCGAACGTCCAACTGTACAGGTGTCTTAACTCTGTATGGCTTGAAGTCTTTGATCCGGCCCACCGCTTTCGTTACCTTCTCGCGAATTAACGCGTAAGCCGCTTCGGGCATCATCGTTTTTGCCGAATGGAACCCGTAATTCCATTTAACAACCGCGCCTTCAATGTCGCCGATGACCGAGGTGACTTCCTTTACCGCCGCGTCGTCCCCGGAGATCATTATCACCGGCACGTTAAAATGACCCGCGATCGCGGCATTGAAACTTCCCTCCGACATCGGGACGTCGTTCAGCCGTACTTCGGCCAGCCTTGCGCTCGAGAACGTGTGTGCCCGCACGCCGCCGGGATTCGTAGTGCTGGAGTGATAGCCGAGAAAGATCACACCATCGAAGGTCTCGTCGATCCCCTGCATCATAACCAGCGGGCGCGGAAAGCCGCGGACGAGAAGGACGTTTTTGGGGAGCTTTTCGATGAGCAGGTTCTGGGCGTTGCCGTGTGAGTCGCTCACCGTTATCTCGGTCGCCCCTGCGGCAAATGCGGCTTCGATCGCGGCGTTAACCTCCTGCGTCATGAACTCGCGGAAGCGTTGGTACTCGAAACCCGCCGGGCTTAGTTGATCGCCGGACACCGCCCCCACGACCCCTTCCATGTCCGCGGAGATGTATATCTTCATCCTTTTCACCTGCGCCTCCACCGATGCCGCTACTGCGAACAGAAGAAGCAAAAGCAAGATCGCACCGTTTCTTATTTTCATAACCTGGTAAAATCTCGCGCTCACAAAGCGGGCTTGCATTCGTTCATTTCTATTCACTCTCATTCTGTTTCTATTGGGGCGGAAGCGGCTTGTCTGTTTTTCTTGCGTCCTGTTCGACGCCGGACCCGATAACGACAAACCCGGTCACCGCACCGGCAGAATTCCTCGAGAAATTTATACGCGAACGAGAATCTTTGACGAAAAACTGCGATTCCGACAGCGGACTGATCACGGTCTTTCGCCCCCCGGTAAAACTGATGGCGAGGTTTTCGCCTTCGCGGCGGACTACCGCCTCCTCCTTCTCGCTCAGTTGATAAACGCCGGCGTAATTGTCGAGAACGCTCGCCGCGAGTTTGACCGCCACGGGCTCAAGATACGGTTTGCCGACCGCGAGGGCGGCGACCTTCAGGACCGTCCGGCCGGGAGATTCGAAATCGCGGTTGGTCAGCGCAGCCACGTATACACGGTCGTTCGGCATTCGAATGGCGTACGAGGCGAAGCCGGGGATGCCGCCGCTGTGCTCGATCATCGGATGCCCCTC
>Ga0307410_10000283_pt1 | contig 19590 bp, 11 predicted proteins | sample 322Ometagenome_3_FD_203707 | JGI IMG/M metagenome (GOLD analysis project Ga0307410, IMG submission 203707) | Maize rhizosphere microbial communities from greenhouse at UC Davis, California, United States - 322HYB-O-3 | ecosystem: Host-associated > Plants > Roots > Rhizosphere > Soil | place... | reverse complement strand
CTTGGTGTATTAGTCTCGTAATACGGCTAGGAGGCTATCGATGAAGAAGGCGATCGCGCTTGGAATGACGGCAGCGGCAATAGCGGCCGCTGGCTGCACCGAGGCCCGCAGCGAGAACGGGGGCCCGGCAGTCGACCGCAACTACCAGGTCGGAGAGTTCGACCGCATCGAGCTGTCGGGACCCTATAATGCGACGGTCCGCACCGGGTCCGCGATCAGCGTTCATGCGCGCGGCGACCAGAAGGCCATCGACAACCTGGAAGTGGTGATCGAGGACGGCGCGCTGGTCATCCGAAGCAAGAAGAAGATGGGCTTCAGCTGGGGCAAAAGCGGCAAGGTCGCACTGGATGTGACCGTGCCTGCGCTGCGTGGGGCGGAGATCGCCGGATCGGGCGACATCCGCATCGATCGCGTGGCGGGCGACAGTTTCGACGGAGGGATCGCCGGCTCCGGCAACCTCGCCGTCGGCAGCGTCGACGTCAACAAGCTCAAGATGTCGATCGGCGGGTCGGGCAATGCAAAGGCCGCCAATGGCCGCGCAAAGTCCGCCGAGTACAGCATCTCCGGCTCGGGCGGCATCGACGCCCGGGGCGTTGCGGCGGAAACCGCATCCGTGTCGATCGCCGGATCGGGCAATGTCGACGGGCAGGCCACCGGCACCGCGTCGGTGAACATCTCGGGATCGGGAAACGTCGGGCTGACCGGCGGGGCCAAGTGCACGGTGTCCAAGGCGGGGTCCGGCAACGCCCGCTGTTCCTAGTGACATCTTAACCATCCCGGGCGAGAGTGGCGCCATGAACGGAAAAGCCATTCTCGCCCTTTGCGCCACAGCCCTTTCCGCGTCATCGGCGACAGCGGCGGAGCGGACCCTGAGCGTCACCACCTTCGACAAGGTCCGCATCGACGGCCCCTACAGCGTGCGGCTGACGACCGGCGTCTCGCCGTTCGCCAAGGTCAGCGGTTCGGCCGCAGCCATCGACGCAGTGTCCGTCGACCAGCAGGGCAAGACCCTGATCGTCCGCGGCAATCCTTCCGCTTGGGGCGGCAACCCGGGACAATCGCGCGGTCCGGTCGAGATTTCGGTCGGCACGCAGGACCTGGCCGCGGCCTATGTCAACGGCCCGGGCTCGCTGCAGGTGAACCGGATCAAGGGCCTGTCGTTCGACCTTTCGGTCCAGGGCTCCGGATCCGCGTCCATTGCCGACGCGAAGGTCGATCAGATGAAGATCTCCATCAGCGGGGTCGGAACCGTCAGCATCGCGGGATCGGCGCCGAAACTTACGGCGATCGTCCGCGGCACTTCGTCGCTAGATGCATCGCGCCTTGCGGTGAAGGATGCGACCGTCGGCGCCGAGGGGCCGGCACAGGTTCGCGTCACCGCCACCAACAGTGCAAAAGTGGATGCGCGCGGCGTCTCCAGCATCGAAGTCGCCGGCGGCGGAGCCTGCACCGTGAAGGCGCAGGGATCGGCCGTCATTACCGGCTGCTGAGAGGCGATTCGCCGGAACCTCGCGGACGCTGCAATCGTTACAGCCCCCGAACCTAAAACAGTGGGAGCGAAGCGATGTATATCGGTATCGGCGGCCTCATTCTCCTGATCATCCTTTTGATCATCTTGTTCTAACGACAGCATATTTCGCGCTTATCCGGGCGCGACAAGGATCAACGACAGAGGCGCGGCCACCGAAAGGCGGCTGCGCTTCTTCGTTGACGCAAATTGTGTCACCTTACCCGCCGTGCTGGCAGTGCGGCTCTTTGCGAAGCTAACCGCTTATTATCTCGCGGTGACGCTGGTCGTTATCGGCGCGCTCAGCCTCTTTCCCAACCTTCACCAGTTCATGCCCTTCGGCGGCGTGGAGGCCCTGATGGCCAGTCCGCGAACCGGCATCGAAAACATGCTCGCACCTAACGCTGCCGACATCGGCAATTTGCGCGAGAGCCTGTTCTGGCTGGCAATCACGGTGACCGGCGCACTGCTGACCGCCCTGCCGGTGAGCTGGGTCTATATCGCGATCCGTAATTCGAAGGACTACGACCAGTCGCTGGTCGACACGATCATCATCATGCCGATCGTGGTGACGAGCATCATCATCATCGTGCAGAATTCGCTGGCGCTGGCCTTCTCCATTGCGGGCATCGCGGCGGCGGTCCGCTTCCGCAATTCGCTGAAGAGCTCGGGCGATGCCTTGTTCATTCTGTGCGCCGTCGGGATCGGGCTATCCGCGGGGATCGGCGCGCTCGAGCTCGCGATCGTGATGACGGTCATGTTCAACTATACGTTCCTGCTGCTCTGGCTGACCGACTATGGCGACCGACAGGGCGCGAAGCGGCGGTACATGGCCGACGCCGGCGGTCGCCACGAGGAGGAGAAGGCGGCGGTCGCGGAGGAGCCTCCTCCGGTCAGTTAATGCAGGTCCTGAGCACGCGCTTGGTGAGGGTCTCGTCGCTCGCGATGTCGCGGAAGAAGGTATCGAGATAGGCCGCAGCGCCCGCGCGACGGCGTTCGTCCAGCGCCGGGACGGTCGAGAGCACGCCGACGATCTGCGACCGCTTTGCGCGGAAGTCCGCGGCGGCGGCAAGCGCCTGTGCATTGTGCGCGCAATAGCCGCGATACTGCCGGTCGCGCACGGAGCTCAGCCTCAGCTCTTCCGACGGAACGGCATAAGGCGCGTTCACGAGGCCCGAGGCGTCGAAGTCGTACGGGACCGGCACCATCGCTCCCTGCGAGTTGGCCGCGACTCCGAACAGCCGGAAATTGTGGCAGCAGATGTCCCCTTGCGGGCCGGCGCGCATCGACCAGTCGGTGTTGCCGATCATGTACTCGAACAGCGCGGCTCGCGCCGCGGCGGCAGGATCGAGCTGGGCGACGGCAATGCGTCCGGTCGTGCGGATTTCCTTGAGGCCGTTGCGGCTCGCGGCGTCGTCCGGATCCTCCACGAAGAAGCCGATCCGAGATTCGGTCACTCGCCCGCCCGTGTCGGCATAATCGAATGAGCCGAGACGGGCGCGAAGTCCCGAAGGGCTCAGCAGGTTGAGCATGCGATAGGCGGCATATTCGAGGAGGACGTACTGCTGATGGCTGGTCGCGTTGCGGCAGTGGGTGACAAGCTTCAGCCGCTTCTGCCGTTCGAAGAGGGAGGCATTGTCGGGCTTTCCGGTGAACTCGACCCTGAGCGGCGGGAAAGTGCAGCTTTGCTTTTGGCGGCGCGTCAGTCCGCGCGGGGAAAGCTGGATCGCATGCTTCTCCACCGCTGGAATGGTGAGCTCCAGCGTAGCAGGCCGCGCAGTGCGCGAGGGAGCCGGCGTGGCGACGACTGCCGAGATCGGTCCGCGGATCGTCGCTCGAATCGGCTGATCTTCACTGAAGAGACGGGTCGCGCGCTTGCTGTCCCCGCCGCCGGCGGGCTGCGCCGAGACCGCATATGCCACTGCCAATGCGAGCCATGCCCCCATGTGCCGCTCCCGCGAAAGCCGCGTGAGTGGCCGCTTTTCCGCAACTCTTGTCAAGGTTGAGAGGCTTGGCCGCGCTCGCTACATGCGCCGTGCCATGACCAAGATGTTCAAGATCGCGCTTCCCGATGGCTCGGTGCGGGAGATGCCGGAGGGCTCGACGCCCGCGGACGTCGCCGCCGCCATCGGCCCGGGCCTCGCCAAGGCCGCGCTCGCCGCCAAGGTGGACGGCGAGGTGCGCGACATCATGCGCCCGTTCGAGGGTGACGCGAACCTCGCCTTGATCACCTCACGCGACGAGAAGGATGCGCTCGAGCTCGTCCGACACGACTACGCGCACGTGCTCGCGGAAGCCGTGCAGAACATCTTTCCGGGGACTCAGATCACCTTCGGCCCGGCAACCGAAGACGGCTTCTACTACGACTTCGCTCCGGCACCCGGCCGCGGCCCGTTCACCGACGAGGACCTGCCGGCGATCGAGGAGGAGATGCGGCGCGTCATCGCCGCGGACAAGCCGCTGGTGCGCGAAGTCTGGGACCGCGAACGGGTCCGCCAGTTCTTCATCGACCATGGCGAGACCTTCAAGGCCGAGTGGGTGATGGAGCTGCCCGAGGGCGAGCCGATCACCATGTACAAGACCGGCCACGGCGAGGCCGACTGGATCGACCTGTGCCGCGGACCTCACCTCGCCTCGACCGGCAAGCTCGACCCCAATGCGTTCAAGCTGACCCGCGTGTCGGGCGCCTACTGGCGCGGCGACCCCAAGAACCCGATGCTGAGCCGCATCTACGGGACCGCCTGGCTGAACAAGAAGCAGCTCGACGCGCATCTCGTGCGGCTGGAGGAGGCCGCCAAGCGCGACCACCGCAAAATCGGCCAGGAGATGGACCTGTTCCACCTCCAGGCGGAGGCGCACGGAAGCGTCTTCTGGCACCCCAACGGCTATCTCATCTGGCGCGAGCTCGAAGCCTATATGCGTCGCCGGATCGACGAGGCGGGCTACCAGGAAATCAAGACCCCGCAGCTGATGGACGCGCGGCAGTGGGAGCGCTCGGGGCACTGGGGCAAATATCGCGAGAACATGTTCATCGTGCCGGATGAGATCCCGCACGCGCCTGAAGACGGTGAAGAGGACGACAGTCCAATCCTGTCCGGCGAAGCCGACCTCATGGCCCTGAAGCCGATGAACTGCCCCGGCCACGTGCTGGTCTTCAAGCAGGGCATCACCAGCTACCGCGAGCTGCCGATCCGCTTGTACGAGAACGGCAGCTGCCACCGGAACGAGCCCCACGGTGCGCTCCACGGCCTGATGCGCGTGCGGCAGTTCACGCAGGACGATGCGCACATCTTCTGTCGCGAAGACCAGATCGTCGAGGAGGTGAGGGCGTTCTGCGAGCTCGCCGACCGCGTCTACAAGGACCTCGGCTTCTCCAGCTATGGCGTGAAGCTCGCGCTGCGGCCGGACAAGAGGTTCGGCAGCGACGAGGACTGGGACAAGGCGGAGGCCGAGCTTCGCGACGCCGTCGTGGCCGCCGGCATGGCCACGGAGGAGTTCGGCTGGGGGGAGCTGCCGGGTGAGGGCGCTTTCTACGCGCCGAAACTCGAATGGCACCTGACGGACGCGATCGGCCGCACCTGGCAGGTCGGCACGATCCAATCGGACCGCGTCCTGCCGGAGCGGCTCGACGCGACCTACATCGCGGAGGACGGCGCCAAGCATCGCCCGATCATGCTGCACAGGGCGATCTTCGGGTCGTACGAGCGCTTCATCGGCATCCTCATCGAGCATTATGCCGGCAAGTTCCCGCTCTGGCTGGCCCCGGTGCAGGCGGTGGTCGCGACCATCGTCTCGGATGCCGACAGCTACGCGAAGGACGTTGCGGCGAAGCTCGTGCAGCGCGGCATCCGCGTGGAGACCGACCTCAGGAACGAGAAGATCAACTACAAGGTACGCGAGCACTCGCTGAAAAAGGTCCCCTTGCTGCTCGTCGTCGGCAAGCGCGAGGCGGATGAGGGGACGGTGGCCATTCGCCGGCTCGGCTCCGAAGAGCGCCAGCTGGTGATGTCGGTGGACGAGGCGATCTCGATGATGGTCGAGGAAGCGATCGCGCCCGACCTGAAGCGGTGAGTCCTGACGACTCTCCGCCACAGGTGGCGGCAAAAACGACGCACCCGGGGCGCGCCGCACTTTTCATTCCGCTAGCGAACGCTTACTTCGCCCCTGTTCTAAGATAGCAGACTGGAGACTCGACTATACCCCCGCCCTATCCGCGCAGAGCGCAGACGCCGCCGCCATTCACCGGCCCACGCTACAACGAATTCATCCAGTCCCAAAAGGTTCGGGTGATCGATGAGAACGGCGAAAACCTGGGCGTGATGTTTACTCGCGAGGCGTTCGAACAGGCGCAGGGCGTCGGCCTCGACCTGGTCGAGATTTCCCCGAATTCCGACCCGCCGGTCGCCAAATTCCTCGATATTGGCCGCTTCAAGTATGAGGCCCAGAAGAAGGCCAACGAGCAGCGCAAGCGGCAAAAGACGCAGGAGATCAAAGAGATCAAGATGCGTCCGAACATCGACGACCACGATTATGACACGAAGATGAAGAAGGTCGTGGAGTTCCTGGAGGATGGCGACAAGGTGAAGGTCACCATGCGCTTCCGCGGCCGCGAAATGGCGCACGGGCAGCTCGGAATGGCCGTTCTTCAGCGCGTTCAGGAGCAGACGGCGGAGATCGCCAAAGTCGAGGCCCATCCGCGCATGGAAGGCCGCCAGATGTTGATGGTCCTGGCACCGAAATAATGGCTGAACTGCATCGATCGCTGAGCTGCCCGCGCTGCTCCGGATCGATGGAATCGGGCTACATCCTGGACGAAGGCTACGGTACGCGAACGGTCGCCAAATGGGTGCCGGCGAACCGGAACGGAGCATTTGGACGGGCTTGAAGCTGCGCGGCAAGGCGCCGCACGACGTCGTCACATACCGCTGCAAGCGCTGCGGCTACCTGGAAAGCTACGCCTGAAGCCTCTCCGGGGTTAAAGCTGACGCTACGGCATCCACGATAACCGAATCCTGCTGTTGCAATTGTGCAGCAACCTGAGCCGATTTTGTGGCCTGTGAAGGCAGCTTTGCTTTCCTTGCCACTGCTGCTGGATTAGCTTCCTTCATTCACGCCGCAGGGAGAGCGGCGCACAGGGGAGGAATTATGCGCAAGTCCGTGTGGCTGCTTTCGGCAGGCATCGTCGCCCTTTCATGTCCCGCCTACGCTCAGGATACGAGCCAGGCCCCGGCGGGAACCGAGCCATCGCCGACGGAGCAGGCCGCCGTCGAGCCTGAGGCGCAAGCCGCGGCCGACGCCGATTCGGGCGAGATCATCATCACCGCCCAGGGCCGCCGCCAGGTCCTCCAGGACGTTCCGATTGCGGTCACCGCCATCGGCGGCGACGAAATGCAGAATTCCGGCGTCACCGACATTCGCCAGCTGAACCAGCTCGCCCCGTCGCTGCTCGTCTCCTCGACCGGTACGGAAGCCAACGGCTCCGCCCGAATTCGCGGCATCGGCACCGTGGGCGACAACCCCGGTCTGGAAAGCTCGGTCGCCGTGTTCATCGACGGCGTATACCGCTCCCGTTCCGGCATCGGCCTCAACGAAATGGGCGAGCTCGACCGCGTCGAGGTGCTTCGCGGGCCGCAAGGCACCCTGTTCGGCCGCAATGCTTCGGCCGGCCTCCTCAACATCATCAGCAAGCGGCCGTCGTACAATTTCGAAGGCTATGGCGAAGCGACGATCGGCAACTACGACCTTCGCCGCCTTGCTGGCGGAGTCACCGGCGGCTTCTCCGACACGCTCGCTGGCCGGCTGGACGTCGTCTACGTGAAGCGCGACGGCTACTACGACGACGCGGCCAACGACACGACGATCAACAACCGCAACCGCATCTTCTCGCGCGGCCAGTTGCTGTTCGAGCCGACCGACGCGATGAGCTTCCGCCTGATCGGAGACTACACGTGGCGCAAGGAGCGCTGCTGCGCCGCCGTTTACGTCAACGACGACATGAACGACGACATCGACGGCCTCAACGACCCCGCGCAGAACAACATCATCCGCGTCCTTCGCGACCTGGGCCAGGACCTCGCAGCGTTCGACGACGGCTTCGACCGCAATGTTTCCGTCACCCCGGGCCGCAGCTATTCCGGCAAGACGAAGGACGGCGGCCTTTCACTCGAGGGCAAGTTCGACCTCGGAGGGGCGGAGCTGACGTCGATCACTGGCTGGCGCTATTACAAGGCCGACCAGGGCGGCGACTTCGACTATGGCACGGTGGACATCCTCTACCGTCCGGCGGACGGCAGCTCGTCGCGCAAGTTCAACACGTTGAGCCAGGAAATCCGGGTCAACGGCACGCTGTTCAGCGACAAGCTCGACTGGCTGGTCGGCGGATATTATGCCGACGAGGATCTGACGCTGAAGGACCAGCTTCGCTTCGGCGACCAGTACGGCCGCTTCGCGACGTGCCGCCTCGTCACGGGCAGCGCTTTGACGAGCCTCTACAATCCCGCCAACACCGGATGTCTCAGCGCGACCGGCAGGGCCGTGATCGCAGGCCTGGTGCCCACGGTACCATCGCCCTTCGGTCCGCTTGGCCCTACTTTCCTCGCCGCCATCGACAGGCTCGATTCGCTGAACGACTTGGGCGCGACGGGAGACACGTACAAGCAGAACAGCCGGAACTGGGCCCTGTTCACGCACAACATCTTCCACGTGACGCCCCAGTTCGATGTCACGGTCGGCCTCCGCTACACCAACGAGCGCAAGAAGCTCGACGCCACCTTCGGAAACGACAATGTCGTCTGCACGCAGAACCAGGCCGCGCTGCTTCCTTTCCTTACGAACGCTGCGCTGTCCCCGGTGGTTCAGGGCATCCTCGGCCTGAGCTGCCAGGGCAACAGCACCGCCGAGCTCAACGGCGTTTCGATCGACGACAAGCGCAAGGAGAACAAGCTCACCGGCACGGGCGTGCTGTCCTACAAGCCCAACGACGACATGCTGCTCTACGCCAGCTACTCGCGCGGCTATAAGGCGGGTGGCTTCAACCTCGACCGTTCGGCGCTGAAGATCCCGATCTTCACCTTCGCTTCGCAGGGCGGCGCGCAGGCTCTGGTCGGCAACCTCCAGTTCGACCCGGAAACGGTCGACGCGTTCGAACTCGGCGGCAAATATTCGGCCGGCGGAATTCTCTTCAATTTCGCGTTGTTCCGCCAGGAGTTCAAAAACTTCCAGCTGAACACGTTCGACGGCACGGTGTTCATCGTCCAGAACATCAACGGCTGCGAAGAGGACCTCGCTGGACTCGACGAGGACCAGTCGAAGTTCTCGACGGCCCCGAACTTCAACCCGGCCGCGGCGGCGAGCGGCGTTTGCGACGACGGTGACGTCGGCTACGGCGTTCGCTCGCAAGGCGTCGAGATCGAGACGTCGGCGCGGGTCACTCCGGACCTGCGCGTCAATGCCGGCATCACCTATGCCGACACGCGCTATCGCGGGGACCTCGTGGGTACGGACAACGGAGCGCCGCTCAACCAGGCGCTTCGTCGCCTGCCCGGCCGCCGAGTGTCGAACGCGCCGTCGACGGTGGTCACCGGATCATTGTCCTGGACCCCACCGATCGGCGGAAGCGGCCTCAAAGGCCTCTTCTACGTCGACGCCCGCCGCAGCAGCGGGTTCAACACGGGCTCCGACCTGTTCCCGCAGAAGTCGCAGGACGGCTTCACGATCGTCAACGGCCGCATCGGGGTCACTGGTCCCGACGAGCATTGGGCATTGGAGCTTTGGGCGCAGAACCTGCTCGACAAGAACTACCAGCAGGTCGCCTTCAACTCACCGTTCCAGGAGGGCGCTGCAGGAGCGCCGTTCACGGACCCGCAATTCCCGGGCGGACGGCAGATCTTCTCGTCCTATCTCGCGGAGCCGAGGACCTACGGGCTGACGCTGCGGGCGCGCTTCAATGCACCGCGGCCCGTGGCCGCCGAAGCTCCTCCGCCACCTCCGCCTCCGCCGCCGCCGGCGACGCAGACCTGCGCGGACGGATCGGTGATCCTGGCGACGGAGGCCTGTCCGGCCCCGCCGCCGCCACCGCCTCCCCCTCCGCCGGCGCCAGAACGAGGCTGATCGGGCGCAACGTCAATCAGGGGCTCGCCGGAAACGGCGGGCCCCTTTTCTTTGGAGCATAAAGTCTAGGCGGCCTTTGCCTCGCCAACCTCGCGAGCCGCTTCGAGCAAGGCGGTGCGGAGGCGGTCGATGTCCTCCGGTCCCAGCTTCCAGCCGTCGCCCTGCGTGAGATAGAAGACGTCGACAGCGCGCTCGCCATAAGTGGCGATATGCGCCGAGTGGATGGTCAGGCCGCAGTCGTGGATCGCCCGCGCCAATCCTGCCAGCAGTGCCGAACGGTCGCGCGCGTTGACCTCGACGACGGTGGTGCGGCTCGAAGCCCGCTCGGCAATGGCGACGAAGGGGGCAACCCGGAATGCGGCGGTCCTTCCCTGGATCGGCGCGCGCGGGAGCGGCGGCGAAGCCTCGGATGTCAACGCATTCTCGACCGATCGGATAAGGCGGTTGCGCAGGCGGCGGTCGGCATAAGCGCGCCCCTGCCCGTCCTTCACGAGCAAATTGTCGAGCGCCATTCCGTCGCGCGTCGTGTGGATCCGCGCGTCGATAATGTTCGCGCCCGCCGCCGCAAGTCCGGCGCAGATGCAATAGAAGAGGCCCTCGCGGTCCGGCGTGAAGACGCTGATGCGAGTGGACCCGCTCTCCGGATCGTCCTCCGCGACCACGTTCGGCTGCGCCTCGCCGATATGGGCTTCGGCCCTCGCCACCTGACGGGCATTGGCGAGCTGCCATTCCGCAGGCTCGGCCAGCCAATAGCTGTCGGGCAGCCGCTTCGCGTGTGCGCGGGCGGCGCTTGCCTTCCAGCCGAGCGCCTTCGCCAGCTCTCGCTGCCGTTCCTCGACGAGCTCACGCCGGCCGCGCTGCTTATGGCCGAGACGGAGCCTTTCCTCCGCCGCTTCGAACAGGGTGCGAAGGAGCGTCCGCTTCCACTCGTTCCACACGGCCGGGCCGACCGCGCGAATGTCGACGACGGTCAGGATCAGCAGCAGCCGCAAGCGCTCCGGGCTTTGCACCTGCCGGACGAAATCCTCGATGGTCTTGGGATCGGCAAGGTCGCGCTTGAAGGCTGTCGCGGACATCAGAAGGTGATGGCGCACGAGCCAGGCGACCGTCTCCGTTTCCGCCGGCTCCAGACCGAAGCGCGGGCCGAGCTTGAGCGCGATCTGCTCGCCGAGCACGCTGTGGTCGCCGCCGCGCCCCTTGGCGATGTCGTGAAGAAGGACGGCGACGTAGAGCGTGCGACGCGAACCGATCTGCTTGAACAAGGCGGTCGAGAGCGGGTGATCTTCCTTGAGCTCGCCGCGCTCGATGGCAGCGAGCAGGCCGATCGCACGGATGGAATGCTCGTCGACCGTATAGTGGTGGTACATGTCGAACTGCATCTGCGCGACGACGCGTCCGAAGTCGGGAACGAAGCGGCCGAACACACCCGCCCCATTCATCCATCGGAGCACGAGATCGGGCGAGTTCACGCAGCTCAGCACATCCAGGAACAAGGCGTTGGCGCGCGGGTCCCTGCGCACCCTCTCGTCAATCAGCTTCGCGTCGCGCGCGGCGGCGCGCATCGCAGCAGGATGGATCTCCAGGCCTTCGCGGGCCGCAAGCGCGAACAGCTCTAGCAACCGGACAGAATCTTCGGCGAAGTAATCGTCGCGCGGAATCGACAGGCGCCCGCGATCCAGGACGAAGCCGGACAGGCGCTTGGGCTTCCGCCGGATCGTCGGCAGCGCGAAACGGAAGCCCTTCTTGCCGAGCTGCTCGTCGAGCTGCGCAAGGAAGATGCCGGTGAGGTCGCCGACTGCCTTCGCGTTGATGAAGTAGAATTGCATAAAGCGTTCGACGGCGGACTTCCCGGGCCGGTCGGCGTATCGCATCACCTCAGCGATCTGCTGCTGGTGGTCGAAGCCCAAGCGTTCCTCCGCCCGGCCCGCAGTCAGGTGCAGGTGGCAGCGCACCGCCCAGAAGAAGCGCTCGGCGCGCTCGAACTTCTTGAACTCGGCGGCCGTGAACAGTCCTACGCGGACAAGGTCGGCGGGCTCCTCCACGCCATGCACATATTTCCCGATCCAATAGAGCGTATGCAGGTCGCGAAGGCCGCCCTTGCCGTCCTTCACGTTGGGCTCGACCACGAAGCGCGTGTCGCCCATGCGGCGGTGACGCTCGTCGCGCTCGGCGAGCTTCGCGGCGACGAACTCGGCGGCGGTGCCGTTGACGATCTTGACGCGGAAGCGCTGCATCGCCTGGTCGAAGATGGCCTGCTCGCCCCAGACCAGCCGGGCCTCCAGGAATGCCGTGCGAACGGTCATGTCCGTTTTGGAAAGCGCAATCAGGTCGGCCACGGAGCGGATCGAATGGCCGACCTTCAGCTTCAGGTCCCACAACAGATGGAGGAAGGCTTCGACGGCTTTCTCCTGCGCCGGTGATGGCTTCTCGGCGGTCAGAAACATGAGGTCGAGATCGCTGAACGGCGCCATCTCGCCGCGGCCGGTCCCACCCAAGGCGACGAGCGCCATTGGCTCCGGGGGCTCGCCGGCGGTGACGAAGTCATAGGCGAGACGGACCAGCTGATCGTGGAGGTAGGCGGTTGCGCGCGCCGCCGCTCGTCCGCGGTCGGGTTGGAGCGAAAGGCGACGCGCCACTTCCGCACGCCCCTGCTCCATCGCTCCGCGCAGGAGCTTCCCGGCAAAGCCGTTGCGGTCCGGACCAGGGGCAAGCGACGCAAGCGCATCGGCAATTCCGCGCCGGTCGATGATCGCTCGCGGGTTTTCGGGACGCAATTCGACCATTTGCGTTCCTATGCCCGATTATCTCCGGACTGGCACGGGCCCTTCGTCCTGCATCAGGCTCTTGGCGATGGCGAAGACCTGTCCATCGATCCGGCGCGTATCCTCGGCGAACGTGTCGATGCCAGCTTCGAAGTTGTAGGTGAGACCCACCGTGGGACTGAGGCGATAGCCCGCCCAGCAGCGCCAGATGATTTCGTCGCTGGCCGTGGACGATTGCTGCACGCATCTCCCGACCCACGGCGACAGCGCGCCGGGACGAGTCTTTGCCCGGAGAAAGGTGGTGCCGCGGGTAGAAACTGCTCCATTTCTCGATGCTGCGGCCTTCGCTGAGGTGGATCCCGGTCAGCAACGGAAGGTAAACACGCGACTCGCCCAGTTTCGCCTCGTGCAATCGCGAGCGGCACTCGTCCGACGGCGGAGCGTAGCGGCTGCGGTGCTGTGCCTCCCGGACCTTGGACTGGACGACGATCAAGACCGGAAGGGTGACGTACGACAAAGCGGCGGCCAGCAAGGTCGCCTTGCGTCCTCGTCCTTTCGGTCCGAGCGCAAGCAGCGCCAATCTGCCGACTCCACCCGACGCGAAGCCGAGCGTGACGACGAAGAAAATCAGGTAGGCTCCGATGCCCGCGTCGCCGCTGCTCCGCTGCATGGCCGCAAACAGGCCGCCGACTATGAGCGACGCGACGGTCGCGCCGGTGATAAGCCAGCTCAGCCGGGGCAGCAGGAACAGCGCCAGGAACGGCACCGAATAGAACAGCAGGAAGAACGCGAACTCTGCCATGGCCGCCGCGATACAGCGGCAGCCTTAAAAATCGGCTAGTTGGACTGGCGGATCCGCTTGAGGTCGTAGAGCAATTGCAAGGCGTCGCGAGGCGAGAGGCTATCCGGTTCGATGGCGTCCACTGCTTCGGCAAGTGGGTCGGCGGCATGCTCCGGTTCGGCTGTGGCAGCGAACAGGGGCAAATCGTCCAGACCGGCGGCAATTCCTCCCGTCGCGTCGCGGCCGGCTTCGAGCTTGGCGAGTACCGACTTGGCTCGCGCCACGACCTTCGGAGGAAGCCCCGCCAGCTTCGCAACGGCGATTCCGTAGCTGCGGTCGGCAGCGCCGTCGGCAACCTCGTGCAGCAAGACCAGGTCGCCTTTCCATTCGCGCGCGCGGACGTGATGCAGCGACAAGCAGTCCAGCCGTCCAGCAAGCCGCGTCAGCTCGTGGTAGTGCGTGGCGGACAAGGTCCGGCACTGCACCTGATCGTGCATCGCCTCGACCACGGCCCAGGCAATTGCGAGGCCGTCATAGGTCGATGTGCCGCGGCCGATTTCGTCGAGGATGACGAGGCTCTGCGGCGTCGCCTGCGACAGGATCGCGGCAGTCTCGACCATCTCGACCATGAAGGTGGAACGGCCGCGCGCCAGATTATCCGAAGCCCCGACACGGCTGAAAAGCTTGTCGACGATGCCGACCGTGGCGCTGCCAGCAGGGACGAAGCTTCCCGACTGCGCCAGGACGGCGACCAGCGCCGCTTGGCGCAGGAAGGTCGACTTGCCGCCCATGTTGGGGCCGGTGATGAGCCAGAGCCGATCGTCCGATCCGAGCCGGAGGTCGTTCGCGACGAAACGCTCGCCGCTGCCAGACAGCGCCTCTTCGACAACCGGGTGCCGGCCCGCCTCGATCTCGAGGCAAGGCTCGTCCGTGATGTGCGGCTTGCACCAGCCGCCTTCGACCGCCCGATGCGCGTTCGACGCTGCGACATCGATCCGCGCGATCGCTTCGGCGGTCGTGACGATGCGCGATGCGGACGCGACGGTGAGTTGGGTCAACTCCTCCATATGCGCCGCCTCCGCCGCGAGCGCGTGGGCGCCCGCCTCGACGACTCGGCTCGCTTCCTCGTGTAGTTCCGGCGAGTTGAAGCGTACTACGCCTGCCAGCGTCTGCCGGTGCGTGAAGCCGCTGTCGGGCGCCATCAGCCTGTCACCATGCCGGGCGGCGACCTCGATATGATAGCCCAGCACGGCATTGTGACGGATCTTGAGCGACGGGATCTGCGTCGCGTCGCGGTAGCGGCTTTCGAGGGAGGCGATCGCGCGGCGTCCGTTCGACGCTGCCGAACGCAAAGTGTCGAGCGCCGGGTCGTAGCCTTCGGCGATATAGCCGCCCTTGCTCGCATCGATCGGCGGCGACTCGACCAGGACCAGTGCGAGCTTTTCGATCAGCGCCTCGTGGCCGATGAGGCGCGGCAGCAATGCGTCGATCAACGTGGGCCGGTCGGGTTCGCCGGCAAGCTCCTCCCGAAGCGCCGCGGCCGCAGCGAGACCGTCTCGCAGAATGGCAAGATCGCGCGGACCTCCACGCCCCGCCGTGAGCCGCGCAAGCGCACGAGCAAAGTCGGGCATGGCCTTGAGCGAGATCCGCGTCCGCTCGCGCCGCAGCGCATCCTCGTGAAGCCAGGCGACCAGCGCGAGCCTCTGCTCGATCCGGCCCTTGTCGGTCAGCGGCGCCGAGACGTCGGACGCAAGCATGCGGCGCCCGGCGGCCGTCTGGCAGCGGTCGATCTCGCCGAGAAGGCTGCCGGCGACGCTACCCGAGACCGACCGGCAAAGCTCCAGGCTGTCGCGGGTCGCCGCGTCGATTGCCATGTGCGCCGAGCGAGACACGCGCCGGGGTGCATCGAGGAGGATGCCCGCGCCCTTCTGCGTCGCATCGAGATAGGCGAGCAGCCCGCCCGCTGCGGCAAGCTCGGCACGTGCCGGGCTACCGATGCCGTCGAGCGTTGCCAAACCAAAGCGCGCCTTGAGAGCGCGCTCGCCGGCCATGCTGTCGAAGCCGCCCTTGCCCGCCGTCGTGCGCAATCCTGGGATCGGGGAGTCCGCGATGGTCTCGGCGGGCGCCAGACGCGCAAGCTCGGCGGCGAGCTCTCCCGTGCCGCAGGCGACCAGCTCGAAACGACCGGTCGAGATGTCGGCCGCCGCGATAGCCCAGTCGTCGCCCGCGCGGCCGACCGCCGCCAGCCAGTTGGCGGACGAGGATTCGAGCAGAGTCTCTTCCGTCAGCGTTCCTGGCGTGACGAGGCGGATGATCGCGCGCTCGACGAGCGCCTTCGACCCCCGCGCCTTGCGGGCCTCGGCGGGGCTCTCGGTCTGTTCGGCGATCGCGACGCGGTGCCCGGCCCGGATCAGCCGAGCGAGATAGGATTCGGCGGCATGCACGGGGACGCCGCACATCGGGATCGGTTCGCCCTCGGCTTCGCCGCGCTTCGTCAGCGCAATGTCCAGGCAGCCCGCGGCGACCTTCGCGTCCTCGAAGAAGAGTTCGAAGAAATCGCCCATCCGGTAGAACAGCAACGCGTCGCCAGCCTCGGCCCTGAGCCGCTGGTACTGCTGCATCATCGGTGTGGGTGCGTCGGCGCGAGCCATCGCCGAACGGTAGCCGCTCACACTGGACGGCGCGACCCGGAATTGGCCGGCGCGTGACTCTTTCCGCCGCTCTCCGCTAAGGGCAGAGGCATGTCGGAAAGCAACGTAACCTTCTCGGATTTCGAGGCGCTCGAATTCCACGCGCGCGGACGGCCGGGCAAGATTGAGATCATCGCGTCAAAGCCGATGGCGACGCAGCGCGACCTCAGCCTTGCTTATTCGCCGGGCGTCGCGGTGCCGGTGCGGGCGATCGCCGAGAACCCGACCTGCGCCTACGACTTCACCGCCAAGGGCAATCTCGTCGCGGTCATCTCCAACGGCACTGCGATCCTCGGCCTCGGCAATCTCGGCGCGCTCGCGTCGAAGCCCGTGATGGAAGGCAAGGCGGTGCTCTTCAAGCGCTTCGCCGACGTCGATTCGATCGACATCGAGGTCGCGACCGAAGACGCGCAGCGCTTTATCGAGGCTGTCGAACTGCTGGAGCCGAGCTTCGGCGGGATCAACCTGGAGGACATCGCCGCCCCGGACTGCTTCGTCATCGAGCAGACGCTGCGAGAGCGGATGAACATCCCGGTCTTCCATGACGACCAGCACGGAACGGCCATCATCACGGCAGCCGGCCTGATCAACGCCTGTCATCTGACCGAACGCACCTTGAAAGACATCCGCGTCGTTGTGAACGGGGCGGGCGCGGCGGCAATCGCCTGCACCGAGCTGATCAAGGCGATGGGCGTGCCGCACGACCATGTGATCATGTGCGACCGCAAGGGCGTCATCCACAAGGATCGCACCGACCTCGACCAGTGGAAGTCGGCGCATGCTGTGGAGACCGACAAGCGGACACTTCAGGAGGCGCTTGTCGGGGCCGATGTCTTCCTCGGCCTGTCGGCCGCCGGAGCGCTGAAGCCCGAGATGGTCGAGGAGATGGCGAAGGAGCCGATCATCTTCGCCATGGCTAATCCGGATCCTGAGATCTGGCCGCCCGACGCGAAGGCCGTGCGGCCCGACGCGATCATCGCTACCGGCCGTTCGGATTTTCCCAACCAGGTGAACAACGTCCTCGGCTTCCCCTTCATTTTCCGCGGAGCGCTCGACGTCAGGGCGACGCGCATCAACGAGGAGATGAAGATCGCTGCCGCCGAAGCTCTCGCCGAGCTTGCTCGCGAGCCGGTGCCGGAAGAGGTCGCCGCAGCCTATGGCGGACGAACGCAGAGCTTCGGCCGAGACTACATCATCCCCGCGCCCTTCGATCCGCGACTGATGGAAGTGATCGCATCCGCGGTGGCGGAAGCTGCCGTGAAGACGGGCGTGTCGTTGAAACCGATCACGGACTTCGATGCGTATCGAACCAGCCTGCGAGCGCGGCAGAACCCGACCGTGTCGGTCCTCAGCCTTGCCTATGAAGCGGCAAAGGCGAACCCGAAGCGCGTCCTGTTCGCGGAAGGCGAAGAGCCGAACGTCCTGCGCGCCGCCATCGCGTTCAAGGAAGCCGGCTACGGCACGCCAGTGCTCGTAGGTCGCGAGGAAACCTACGACCTGCTGAAGGAGCATGGCGTCGAGAATCCGCGCGAATATGAGGTGCTGAACAGCCGCAATTCGCCGCTCGTCGGCCGGGCCGTCGAGTTCATCTACCAGAAGCACCAGCGGCACGGCATGTTGCGCCGCGAGATCGAGCGACTGGTCAATCAGGATCGCAACTATTTCGCCGCCGCCATGCTCGCGCTGGGCGAGGCCGACGCGATGATCACGGGCACGACGCGGCCTTTCAGCCAATCGCTGAAGCAGGTGCGAATGATCATCGACGATGAACCGGGCGCTACGCCGTTCGGCGTCAACGTCGTCGTCGCCCGGCACCAGACGGTCCTCATCGCGGACACTGCGGTGACGGAGCGCCCCGACGCGGAACAGCTGGCGTCGATCGCCCTTCGCTCCGCCGGCTTCGCGCGCCGGATGGGCCTGGAGCCGAGGATCGCCTTCATTTCCTACACGACCTTCGGCAACCCGCCGGGCACGCACATCGACGAGCTTCGCGGCGCGGTGAAGCTGCTCGATGGGATCAAGTGCGACTTCGAATATGAAGGCGAGATGGGTCCCGACGTCGCGCTCAATTACGAGGCGCAGCGCCGTTTCTATCCGTTCAGCCGCCTTTCCGGCCCCGCGAACGTTCTCGTCATGCCGGGACTCCAGTCGGCCAATCTTTCCTCGAAGCTGTTGAAGGAGCTTGGCGGCGAGAGCGTGCTCGGCCCCTACATTCTAGGCCTTCAGATGCCGGTTCAGATCGCTCCCATGACGGCGAGCGCTTCGGACCTGGTCACGCTGGCGGTGCTGGCTGCGGTCGGCACGCGGGAGCGGCCGAAGGGCTAGATCCGCTCGACCGAGCTGACCGCGTCGGCGCCGCGCAACGCCGCGATGATCGCGTGCAGGTGAGCGAGATCGTGGACCTCCACGTCGACGTTGAAGGTCTGGAAGCTTCCGTCCCGATGGACGAGCTGCAAGTTCACGATGTTGGCGTGCTTCGTGCCGAGTATCCCGGCCATCGAGCCCAGCGCTCCGGGCACGTCGCGAAGAATAACGGCCAGACGCGCCGCGCCCCCGTCCGAGCCTTCGCCCCAGGCCAAGTCGAGCCAGTCCGCATCCACTCCGCTTGCTAGCGTGTCGCAGCCGATGACGTGAACCTCGATCTCCTCATCCTCGCGGCGAAGCCCGACGATCCGGTCGCCCGGGATCGGATGGCAGCATTGCGCTAGGTGATAGGCGACCCCGGCCGTCAGGCCCTTAATCGAAATCGCCGTTTGCTGCGGCAGCGGCCGCGGAGCCACGTCGCCGCCGGCTGACCCGGGCATCAAAGCTTCCATGACCTGCTCGTCGCTGATGCGCTTGCGCGCGATCGCGATCATCAGCTCGTCCTCGCTCTCAATCTTCAACCGTTTGAGCGCCTGCCGGATCGCATCCTTGTCGAGCACCGCCGGAAGCCGTTCGACGATCTCGTCGTAGATCTTGCGGCCGAGCTCGACCGTCTCGTCGCGCTCCTTGTGTCGCACGAACCGCCGCACGCCCGAGCGCGCCTTGCCGGTAACGACGAAGCGGAGCCAGGAGGGCTGTGGGTGCTGCGCCTCCGAGGCAAGGATCTCCACCTGGTCGCCATTCTCGAGGATGGTCCGGAGTGGCACCACCCTGCCGTTCACCTTGGCTCCGACAGTCCGGTCGCCGAGGTCGGTATGAACGGCATATGCGAAATCGACCGGAGTCGCGCCCTTGGGAAGCTGGATCAGCTCGCCCTTCGGAGTGAAGGCGAAGATCCGGTCCTGGTACATCGCCATTCGAGTATGCTCGAGCAGCTCCTCGGGGCTTGCGGCATGGTCGAGAATTTCGACGAGGTCGTCGATCCACGGCACCTTGAGGTCGGCGCTCGGCTTGTTTTCCTTGTAGGCCCAGTGGGCGGCGAGGCCCCGCTCCGCCTGCTCGTGCATTTCGCGGGTACGGATCTGGATTTCGATCCGCATCTTCGAATCGTGGATGACCGACGTGTGCAGCGAGCGGTAGCGGTTGCGCTTCGGGGTCGAGATGTAGTCCTTGAAACGGCCAGGCACCATCGGCCAGCGCTGGTGGATCACGCCGAGTGCGCGGTAGGCATCCTCCTGGCGATCGACGATCACGCGGAAGGCCATGACGTCAGACAATTGCTCGAAGCTGATGTGCCTCTCGGCCATCTTCTTCCAGATGGAATAGGCGTGCTTCTGGCGGCCCATGACCTCGGTATGGAGGCCGTTGTCCTCAAGG
>Ga0307410_10000282_pt1 | contig 19599 bp, 17 predicted proteins | sample 322Ometagenome_3_FD_203707 | JGI IMG/M metagenome (GOLD analysis project Ga0307410, IMG submission 203707) | Maize rhizosphere microbial communities from greenhouse at UC Davis, California, United States - 322HYB-O-3 | ecosystem: Host-associated > Plants > Roots > Rhizosphere > Soil | place... | reverse complement strand
ATCGCCGTCGGAAGCAATAGGGAATCCTGCTTCGATCACATCGACGCCGAGGTCTTCCAACTGATGGGCCATTTCGATCTTTTCGTGCAGGAACATCGAGCATCCCGGAGACTGCTCGCCGTCGCGAAGGGTGGTGTCAAAGATGATGATGTTGTTTGGGTCCATATTTGTCGGTGGTTAAAACAGGCCGCTTTCAAGGCAATGCTGAAATACTAAGAACCAAACTGCCCAAAGTCAAGCTTATAAATATACCAAGACTATAATGAAAACTGATACTTAAATCACAAGAACGGATTTTCGGATCAGAATCGAAGATGATAAATATGGAATTTCCATTTATAATTGTTATATGGATATAAATCAGCTTGAGGTTCTTATTGCGGTCGCTCGTGAAAAGAGTTTCTCAAGGGCGGCTGAAGTATTGGGACGTACGCAGCCGGCCGTCAGTCAAGCAATCAGGCGGCTTGAATTGGAGATCGGCGAAAAGCTTTTCGATCGATCGTCGAAGGACGGCACTCTGACATCCTCGGGCGAGGTGCTCGTGGATTACGCCCGGCAGATGCTGAATTTGCGACACGCGGCCAATACGGCACTAAGGGAGATGAAGAGCCTTCAGAACGGGAAGGTCACGATCAGTGCGAACGAGCACACGGTCTTTTATCTGTTGCCGGTTATCGAAGAGTATCGGAAACAACACCCGACAATTAAGATCGAGGTTCACAGAGGTGCCGCCAGCAGAATTCCAGACCAGATCACGGCCCGGGAGGTTGAGCTGGGGGTGATCTCTTTTAAGCCGTCGGACGCCTCGCTGAGATCGGTGTCCGTTCTAACAGACGAGCTTCAATTGATAGTCGCGCCGGGGCATCGATTCGCCGGTAAGCCGACGGTTTCGGTGAAGGATCTCGCCGCCGAGACGTTCGTCGCGCATAATGCGCCGTCGCCGTATCGACAAAAGGTGATCGAGACGTTCGCGAAATTCGACACGAACCTCCATATTTCGATTGAGCTGCCATCGCTCGAAGCGATAAAACGCATGGTCGAGACCGGAATCGGCGTTGCCCTGGTTCCAAAACTTTCCGCGAAGACCGAGATCGCCTCGGGCCAATTAATAGGACTTTCCGTAAAGGAAATGAAGCTCGAGCGAAAACTGAACATCATTTATAGGAAGAATTCCGTACTTTCACACGCGTCGCAGGAGTTTTTAAGGATCGCGAGGGAACTGGGAAAATCGTAGTGTCCTCATTTTAGTCGCCGTACGATCCGCGACCGGCTTTTCCTCGAGGGCTTATCCGGCTAGCCATATCAAGGTGCCGGGAGAGTGACTGGTAATTCTGTTTTAGAGATCATTGATGAAGTATCATCATTTTCGGAGTTTTGATTTTGAACTATTTCAAACGCTCCGTTTTAGATCCACTTAAGACTTTGACGGCGACCGGAATTATGTTTGAACAATTCACACTTGGCATCGAAGAGGAATTTCAGATAGTTGACCCGGAAACGCGCGAATTAAAGTCGCACGTTTCTGAGATCCTGGATGAAGGTAAGCTCCTGCTGGGTGAGAAGATCAAGCCGGAAATGATCCAGTCGATGATCGAGGTGGGCACCGGCGTTTGCGCGAACATACAGGAAGCCCGCGAGGACCTGACCAAACTTCGATGCATCATTTCCAGTCTGGCCCAGAAGAAGGGAATGGCGATCGTTGCCGCTTCGACCCACCCGTTCTCAAAATGGTCAGAACAGGAGATATACGAGGGCGACCGGTACAAGCTGCTAGTTGACGAATTGCAGATGGTCGCGCGAAGCCTGTTGATCTTCGGGCTTCACGTACACGTCGGGATACCCGATATCGAGCGGCGGATCCATATAATGAATGCGGCTCGATATTTTCTGCCGCATGTGCTGGCGCTGACCACATCATCGCCGTTCTGGCTAGGGTTTAATACCGGGCTGAAATCCTACCGCTCGGAGGTTTTTAAGAAATTTCCGAGAACCGAGATTCCTGATCATTTCGAATCTTACGCGCAGTTTCAAACTTACGTCGATCTGCTCGTGAAGATGAACTGCATCCAGAACGGCTCGAAGATCTGGTGGGACGTTCGGCCGCATCATCTTTTCCCCACGCTGGAATTTCGCATCTGCGATATCCCGACCCGCGTGGACGACACCATCGCTGTCGCCGCCCTGTTCCAGGCGATCGTCTGCAAGCTTCACCGTCTGATCGACAACAATCTCGGCTTCCGGATCTATCACCGACGGCTTATTTTAGAGAATAAGTGGCGAGCGATCAGGTACGGCCTGGACGGGATGCTGCTCGATCTGGGGAAACAAAAAGAAGTCCCGGTCAAAGATCTGATCCGCGAACTCCTCGATTTTGTCGACGACGTGGTCGATCCGCTCGATTCGCGAAAGGAAATCGAACATATCCACACAATTCTGGAAAGAGGAACGTCCGCGGATGAACAGCTTCGCGTTTTTGAAGAGTCAGGCGGCGATTTCAATGCGGTCGTGGATATGTTGATGAGAAACACCCTCGAAAACGTGCCCGCCAGTTGTTTCGATTAGTTGACGTAACCGTCCTCCTCCCAACTTGATTTCTGGAAGCATTTCGACTTTCCGCCTTTCCTATATTTGAGGCATAGGAAGCATTTTTGCATCCGCTAGTGTTTAACATTGTTGCAAAATAGTTGACGCCGTTTAGCGGCTGTGGTAAAAAATTATTGGCGATACATCCTGCCGCTTCCTTCTTTACGTCTCTTCGCCCTTTGACGACCACTCCAAAACTCTATGAAAAGATCTAGTGTTTTTCAGACGCAGGCCGGATTTTCCGTTGTCGAGATGTTGATCGCAGTGGTGATCATCATGGTCCTCGTGACCTTCGCGGTGATGCAATTCGGAGCATCGGCCGCCAGCTTGGAACGGCAAAACATCGCTCGGCAATTCAAGGTAAACCTGGAACGGGCGAGATTTGACTCCGTAAAGCGGCGAGCTGCAAACTGCGCAGATATGGCGAGGGTCGAGATCTGGAGCCCGACGTCGTTCGACCTGTTGATCGATCGGAACCAGAACGGCACGCTCGAGACCGGATCAGAAACATCGACGGTCGATTTTGCCGATTCGGCGCAGGTCGAGATCGTCGACGATCCGGCACCGACGTACCCGATCGTAATTCGGTTTGATCAAAGAGGTAACGTATCGTCCGGAGCGTGCGGTTCGGAAACGGCAGTGGACACGCCGACGATATTCTGCCAAATGCCGTGTACAAGTTCGACGGTCACTTCGGCTAACGCCAGCGTCGTTTACGTTTCGGCGACCGGGACGGTCAGTATGCTGCCCGGCGGGGAATCGATAGGAAACTTCGCGGCGCCGAATGTCTCCGACCTGAACAGCAGCAACGTGAACGTATTCAATCCTTACCTTGCGATCTGGGACGCTCCGGCGGCGAACGCGAACGGGAATACGAGTAACACTAGTAATACGAGTAACACTAGTAATACGAGCAATACCAGCAACACGAGCAATACCAGCAACACCAGCAACACGAGCAATTCGAGTAACACGAGTAACACCAGCAATACGAGCAACGGCAACACTGGAAATACCAACAGTACACCAACTTATTGCATTTCCGGCCAGCGCCCCTCCCATGACAACTGCGTCTGCAGCAGCTTGCAGTATTTACAAGGTTCGCGTTGTCGCGACGCAAATTGATCGACGGTATAAGGTCATGAAAATGAAGAAAGGTAACGAAACAGATCCGGTTTTTGCTCTCGCTATCAAAAGTGAGCAGGGATTCTCGATGATCGAGGTTGTGATCGCTCTCGTGATCATCATGATCGCGTTGCTTGGGGTGTTTGCGACGTTGACTTACGCCGTCACCTACAATGCCGGTAACAAATCCCGTTCGCAGACTCTCGCCGTGATGCAGCAGGAAGTGGAGCGGTTCCGTGCAGCGAAGTTTAATTCGACCACGACGGACAGCAACGCGAGTCCGGCAAGCCCGGGGGCGTGCCTGACGACCGGATTGCGGGATCTGAGGGGCCGTACCGAATCGACATGTCTGGTTACCGCTGTCGATAACCGGCAGTTCGAAGTGACGTCCAAGGTCGATAACGATCCGTCCGTGACGGGCGTTCAGGTCGAGGGATATCAGTGTCTCTCACCGCAGAACGCGCCGATACCCTGCGCGATCAAGGAAGTAACGATCGAAGTGAAGCTCGCGGCTCCCAGCCCCGGTTGGCAGACCGCGATCCCGATGAGGACGGTGCTCCACCGCACAATGGGCAACTAACCGCAATGGAAATCAAGAAAAGTAAAAATCAGAAGGGCTTCTCGATCGTTGAATTGATCATCACGATGACGGTGATGCTGATCGCACTCAGCATCGTGTCGACCATCGTGTTTCGATCGTTCAGCACGCGCCTTCGCGAAAGCCGCACTTCCGACGCTCTCGTGTCCGCTCAGGCCGCTCTGAGCGTGATGTCTCGCGAAATATCGAACTCGGGTTTCGGATTGTACGATAACGCGACGAGCGAGATCGCGGACAACGGGATCGTGATCGCGGATTCGGGCGACCGCCGCATTCGTTTCCGATCGAACCAGTTAAACGCAGGCGGGCGGCCGGAGGCCCCGGGCCCGACCACGCTCGCCATTAACGAACCGGGTGAGGACGTGACCTACTTTTTCGATTCCGCGACTTTGTCCATCGTGCGTTTCGACCCCAACGGGCTGGGTACGAACCAACCATCCACTTCGGTCATCGTCAACAAGGTGTCCGACGTCAGGTTTCAGTACTTTGACTATTCCGGTGCGACCGCCTTGCCCACGGGCCCGAACCTGGCGCCTACCATCAACACCGGCAGAGTGCGGATAACCGTCGAAGTACAGCTCGACCGGGTCGAAGGGCAGGTCAACCCCGACAGCGTTATTTTCTCTTCAGAGGTAGCCTTGCGAAACAACAGCTACATGCTTTTGCAGTACTAGAATCCAGGTTTTCAACCTGGCAAAAACGGTATGAATACAGTCGATTTGGTAAAGCAAAAAGATCGGGCCGGCGAACGCGGCGCCGCGTTGGTGATGGCGTTGATGATCACGTCGCTACTGCTGATCATCACGGCCGGTCTGTTGATGGAATCGTCGATGAACACGTACAACGTGACCGACGCGACCGCCGAACAGCAGGCATACAACGCCGCCGAGAGCGGCATCCAGGCCGCACTTTACGTTTTGCGTGATAACGTGACGCTGCCGGACAGCATGAGGCTGGACACAACAAAGCCCGCAACCGATAAAGCGAACCGGATCAATTACGTTAGAGCCCTCGAGCCGGCTTTCTCCAACGTGGGCACTACCGGCCTCGACGCGGGCCCGCGGCTTTCCCGATGGTTGTCATACAGCACCGTCGATAATGACAAGATCGTGATGGGCGGCGGCACCGCTTTCACCAACAACGGTTTCGCCTACGACATCAAGATCTCGGACCCGGACCACACAGGTAAATTAGTGACCTTTTCCGCAAAGGGGAAGTTCTACGACTCGGAAATCAGTAATACTACGAGAAAGGCTTACCCTAATACGACTGACGTAAACAGGATAGAGATCGAATATCTTCCCAAAGCAGCAATTACGGTCGACACTGATCCGGGCATTGTTGCAACAGATTTCGGAAGTTTTCGGATCACCCGATACGGGATAGGAGCGGCGATACCCGACAACAACCGTTTTGAGATAACCGTCACGATGACTCAGCCATACTGGGGGCAACGCGTTTTACGCGGTTATGTTCGGCCCAACTCTCTTACGGCCGGCGTTTGGACGGTACCGCAGGTATATTTCGATTCGAAGACCTATACGATCCAAGGCAGCCAGATCGCACTTACGAGTTTAGGCAGCGATAACGACTTCGGGACGTCGGTGTACACCGAAGGTCCGCCCGCCGGTTTTCCCGTCTCGCTGAATGACATTGCAGCGGTCGCAGGGACAGCGACAAGCCTGGTTCAAGGAACTCTGTCTTCGCCGGAGCCGATAAGACTTGTGATCGATTCGACCGGATACGGGCCTCGCGGTTCGGTTAAAAAACTGCAGGCGATCGTTCAGAAAAACTTCTTCAACGGCCTCGCAGCACCCGCGACCCTGACGTTGATCGGCCCGCCCTCGACTGTTTGCCCGCCGACGTGCCCGGCCACCACGTTTAACTTTCAGCCTGGTTCGTCCACAGGCAGCGAATATTCGGGACAGGATGCGGATTCGACCGACATAATCCCGCCGATCGGGACGTTAGGCCAGGCAAACTTGGATGTGGTACACGACTCCGTCGACGGCCAGCCCCCGCATCCGTACAACGGCGAAGTCGTCGGCGTTCCTACGGATATAACTTCCGACGTGCCGCCCTGGCTGGCTTCGCCGGAAAATCTCGACGCGACGATCAAATCACTAAAAACCGTAGCCGACTCTTCCGGGCGGTATTTTGCGAACGGGGTTCAGCCGCCCAATACGGGTAACTTCGCGACCGGGCAAGGAATCACATTTTGTGACGGTAACTGTGAAGTCGGGCCACAAGATGGAGGCGGGTTGCTAATCGTTACCGGTAAACTGACCTTAAGGGGTGGATTTTCCTTTAAAGGCATTATCGTAGTGACGGGCCAGGGAGGAATCGATCGGCAGGGATCGGGAAATGCATTCATTTACGGTAATGTTGTGATCGCCCCCTATTCAAATAGTTCGGTTTCCCCGGCTACCGAACCAGCTGGATCTGCATTTCTTGCACCCCAGTATGATCTTTCCGGCGGCGGTACCGGCGGAATCCAGTTCAGCTCGACGGCCGTCAACGACAGTTTGCTGGCTGTGAACAACTTTGTGCTGGGGGTCGTTGAGAAATAGCGACAACTTTTGAATGCAAACTTAAAATGCGGCCCGGGTTAACCCGGGCCGCATTTTTTGTCTCTTGGATATGCATATCAGCCTCGATGCTTCGAAGCAAGTCCGAGAAAATTCTCAAACAGAATACGCCCGTCGCGCGATTCGTTGGGGTGCTCCCAACGGGTCGGGTTTTTTGACCAATCCTCGAACGACTTTTCCAGATGAAACTGTACGCAGTAGATCAACTGGCCGTCGGATCGTTTCACCATCATCTGGTTCTTGCACAGATACGAAGTGGCGAGAAGAGTGAATCCTTCGGGTACTCCCTCGACCTGCACCCCGTGGTTTTGCCACACGCGAAGAATATCGTCTTCTTTGGTATAGTCCTGCCAGATGCCGGATGACTGATCTTGAATGCCTTCGAATATCGGGTCGCCGGTGTCGGTTATTTTTACGAGCTTGTATTGATACTCGACGACCCGACCAGAGCGCTTATCGGATAATTCGAGTTCATCTAATGTGATCAGCCTGGAACCAAACGAGTGGGCGACAAGCTGGTGCGAACCGCAGATCGCCAGTACAGGTGTCTTTGTTGCCTTTATGAAACCGGCGAATCTCTCAAGATGTGCGGGATTGTAATAATCGAAGTCGCTGTAAGTGCCGCTCATTACGATCGCGTCGGGGCGAAAGTCGCGTGCGGCTTCGGTCAATTCCGATAGGTGTACCGTAAGCGTTTTGGGCTGCTTAACGAGGCGAATCACGTTCTGCGCGATATTATTGCACGCCATTCCGGAAACTTTCCGCTCGAAACGTAGTTTGCTTTCCACCGTATCGCCCCACTCCGCCCGGGCGAGATCCGACATGTCCGATTCGTACCGGAGCAGCGTGTTCACGATCAGCACGCGCGCGTGTTCGATCCGCTTTTCGATCGGCTCGTATCGGCAAAAGGCCTGTTTATTGTACGGGAAAGGAAGCTCTTCCTGTAATCCCGGTTTCACAACTGCATCAAGCATCATTAAACGAACGCTGCACATTAATGCCGCATCAACTTTATTCTATTATAACAGCCTCGAGCTCTCCGTACATGCACACATAGGCGTAACATTTGAAATCGTCACTCCCTCGCTGATCGAGCCGATTGAGATTGCAAAGGATCTCTTCATCAGGATCGTCCAGTTTCTCGCATCGTTTGCATAGGTCGGGAACGGCGATCGCTGCCATATCGATCTCGTTGCCATCATCGTCGAAATACGGCATTTCGTTAGCTCCGCTGCTTTGTGTTCCTGTTGAATTCGGGCATCGCTTCGCCCGCGCCGAGCCCGGAAACCTCGTTCCGAGCGGTGCGTATCGCAAGATTTCGGGTTCTGGCCGGCGTTCCTTCAAGCAACAGATTCATCCGCTGCCAGCCGGTCTCGAGCAGGTCGGCGATGCTGGAGATCTTCGAAATATCGTAGGGCAACGCGACCTCGCGGCAGCCAAGCCTCGCGAAGACGCAGAGGTACCGGGCCGTGGCCAGGTCGGGAACGGCGATCCGCAGTTTCCCCACTCTCAGCTCTATTCCCAGGAGCGTATGCATTATTTCCGGGAAATTTTCCCTTTCGGGAATGGCCATCGCGAAACTGCGGGTTCGCATTGACCTTACCTTTTCGCGGTAGATCTCCGGGATCCAAAGCTCGCCAAGTTCGGCCCGGAGGCCATCGACACTTTCCATTTTGCGGATGTGGTTACCCGACGGAGTCGAGTTCTTCCTGAAACAGATTGTAGTAACGGCCCACATGGTAACCGTCCATCAACGCATGATGCACTTCGACCGAAAAGGGTAATTTCCGACGGCCCGCCTCTTCGAACATCTTCCCGAAAACCATTCGCGGGACAGTCTGTCGGTGGTCGCCGCTGTTCGCGTGTTTGAAACTCGTAAAAGAGACCCACGGGATCACCGAATAATAGATCAGATCGAGCCGCCCGACTTCGACGTCAAAAGTTTTCAACTCGCGGTATTTGTCCCTCGATCGAAGCCCCTCATCGACAAATTCCGCCAGGGTTGAGCGCGCGGGGAAATAGCAAAACGAAAACGTGTTGTCGTCGTTCAGCATCGTCTGGGTCGCCTCCACCAGATCGAATTCGACGACCTTTTCACCGATCATTCGCAGGCGAAATTCGCGTACCTCGTTCGCGGTCGCTATCGAAAAAAAGAGGCATGCGATCGAGAACGGAAAGTTTTGATCTTTGCAGAAATTGTAAAGCCGCGTAACGTCCAGGTTCGCGGCCATGTTGAAGAATGGGTCTTTGTAGTCCTTGAAAAACTCGAACGTGCTCTTTCGCTCCCAGGAGCCTATGTCGATCTCGCGATGCATCGTCGAATTTCTATTTCTGAACCGAGCCGTAGTTAGCCCGCGGGAGGGAAAACTTTTCGATCACGCCGCCCGCGAAAATGCCCAGGTAGAGTACGCCGATCACCGCGATAAGCAGTGCTGCCGCGAGCCCGGCAGGCATTTTGGGTTCGGCCCACTCGGTAACGCGCTCGCGGAAGAACATCACCACGATGAACCGCAGGTAATAATATGCGGAGACCGCCGTGTTCACCACCGCCACGATCACAAGAACGACGAGCAGCGTCGAGCCCGCTTCGAGAGCGGGGCGGAACACCAGCACCTTGCCCATGAACCCCGCCGTGAGGGGCAGCCCGAGCAGAGAAAGCATGAACAAAGACAGCGAGAATGAAAGCACCGGGGCCTTGAAGCCGATGCCGTTGAAATCTTCAAATTCCGCCCGGCGGTCGTTCTTTTGCCCGAGCAGCGAGATGATCGCGAAAGCCCCCAGATTCGTTATCGCGTAAGTGAGCATGTAAAACGCGACCGACGCGATGGCGGCATCCTGCGCCGTGGTGGTTTTCGCCGCACCGGCGCCGATAAAGCCGACCATTGCGTAGCCCGCATGGGCGATCGACGAATACGCGAGCATCCGCTTGACGTTGTTCTGCAAGATCGCGGCCACGTTCCCGATCGTCATCGACAGCATCGCCATTATCGCGAGAGCGGTCATCCACGATTCGTGCAGATAGCTCGACGCCGATACGCCGGCGATGAAGGGGAACCCGAGAACGAAAACGCGAATGAAAGACGCGAACGCGGCCGCCTTTGGCCCCGCTGCCATAAACCCCGTGACCGGTGACGGTGCGCCCTCGTATACGTCCGGCGTCCAAACGTGAAACGGGACGGTCGCAACTTTAAAGCCGAACCCGACCACCATCATCGCCCCGCCAATCAGAAGCAGAGCAGGGAAGTTCGGGTTGACGATCTTGTCCGCGATCTCGGTCAGATTCGTGGCCCCGGTCGCACCGTAGATCAGTGCCATTCCGTAAAGCAGAAACGCCGAGGCGAACGAACCCAGGATGAAATACTTCATCGCCGATTCGTTCGATTTGAGATCGCCGCGGCGCAGGCCCGCCATAACGTAGGTCGCTATCGAAAGTGTCTCAAGCCCTAAGAAGATCACGACCAGATCGTTGCCGGATGCCATCAGCATCATCCCGAACGTCGCGAACATCAATAACGCGTTGTATTCGCCCACCGGAACGTCCTCCCGCTCGATCCAAACGGTCGACACGAGGATCGTCATGGCCGTGACGATGAGGAACACGATCGAAAACCCCAACCGCAGATTATCGTGGGCGATCATGCCGTTCCACGAGGTGATCCCGAGACCGTCGGCGCCCCACATGTTGATCAGCAGAAAAGCCGAAACCGCCAGGCCCGCAAGCGAAATGAGCCCCGATGTGATCCTGTCTTTCGGAAAAAAACTATCGTAGATCATCACCACGACGCCCGCGAACGCGACGACGAGCTCGGGCAGGATGATATTGATGTTTGTGTCAGGAGCGGTAAGCTCCGTGAGCAAAAGCGTATTCATTATCAATGTGTTTCGGCAGCGGCTTTCTTCGGTACCACGGTGGTCGCGTGATCGACCTCACCGCCCGCCTGGTGCATCACGCGTTTCTGTATCAGGTTGACGCTGTCGCGGGCCGCATCAAGAAACGGACGGGGGTAAACGCCCATGAAAACCATCAGGAACAACAGCGGAGCCATCAGCCCGATCTCGCGAAGACTTAGATCTTTAAGGCCTCTATTTTCACCCCTGGTCACCTTCCCGAAGAAAACCCGCTGGATCATCCAAAGCAGATAGACCGCGGCGAAGATCACGCCCGTTCCGGCGAGCATTGTGGCGATGTAGTTCCAGTTCGTTGTCGCGGTGGTGCTCAAGACCGTCGATTTCCACATCCCGATCATGATCAGGAATTCACCGACGAAACCGTTAAGAAATGGCAACCCGATCGACGACATCGCCGTTATCACAAAGATCGTCGCGTAAAGCGGCATCACGTTCGCGAGGCCGCCGAAGTCGCTGATCGCCCGCGTGTGTCGGCGTTCATAAATGAACCCGACGAGCAGGAACAGGGCTCCGGTGGAAACGCCGTGGTTCAGCATCTGGTATACGGCGCCCTGCATCCCCATCTCGGTGAACGAAAACATCCCGAGGATCACGAACCCCATGTGCGCGACCGACGAGTACGCGACCAGCCGCTTCATATCAGGCTGAACCATCGCGACAAGAGCCCCGTAAATTATCCCGATGACCGCAAGTGCGATGAAAAGCGGGGCGAATTCGCGGCTCGCCTCGGGGAAAAGCGTAAAGTTGAACCGCATCAGCCCGTAGGTACCCAACTTCAGCAATATCGCGGCGAGGATCACGGATCCCGCGGTAGGTGCCTCGGTGTGTGCGTCGGGAAGCCAAGTATGAAATGGGAACAGCGGCACCTTGATCGAGAATGCGAGGGCGAAGGCCAGGAAAAGCAGAACGCCCGTCGTCGCCATCGGCCCGGTAAAGCTCATTTGCCCAAGCTCGATCGTCCGCGTAAGCGTCACGAAATCGAATGTGCCTACCCCGGTCGCGTCCGCGTGTATGTAATAAAGCCCGATGATCGCGGCGAGCATCAGCAAACTGCCGAGAGCCGTGAAAATGAAGAACTTCACCGCCGCATAAATACGATTTTTTCCGCCCCAAATACCGATCAGGAAAAACATCGGTACGAGCGATGCCTCGAAAAAGAGGTAAAAGACGAGAAGGTCAAGCGAGACGAAAACGCCGATCATCGCGGATTCGAGCAGCAGAAGAAACGCAAAAAACGCGGTCGCATTTTTCTCCACCGTATGCCAGGCGGAGACCACCGAGATCGGCATTATGATCGTGGTCAAAATGACGAGCCAGAGGCTCAGGCCGTCGACGCCGACGTGATAATTGGTATTGATCGCGGATATCCAGGGGACGTTTTTCTCGAAGGAGAATGCGCCGGCGGCGGTGCTCGTTCCGCCGATAAGCAGAAGTGATATAAGGAAGTTCACCACGGTGAACCCGAAGGTGATCCATTTCAGACCCCCCTCTTGTTTCCAGAACATCTGGTGCAGCACGACCGCGACCGCGCCGAAGACCGGCAGCAGGATCAGGATCGTCAAGAGATTTTGATTCAAGAAATCCATAATCGGAACGCCGGCACCCTGCCGGCGAATCGTCCGGCCGGCACTGTGCCGGCCTCTCCGCTACACGACCAACTTAAGGCCGTAATAAATAAAATACCCGACAACCGCCAGTGCCCCCAGCAGAATCACGGCCGCATAGCTTCGAACAAAACCGACCTGAACGCGCCGAGCGGCGTTTCCGAATTCGGCCACCGCGCTTCCGATGCCGTTGACGATCCCGTCAATAAAACCCACGTCGAAGCCCTTCCAGAGCCCCGCGCTCGAAAACTTTGTCAGCGGGTCGACGATGTAGCCGTTGTACAGCTCATCAAGACGCCATTTCTCTTCAAGAATTCGCGGCAACTTCCGGAGCGGGTTCGGCCGGAACGTGAACCAGCCAATGGCAATCCCGAGCACGGCGAGAACCGTGGAAAGCAGAGCCAGCCAACGCTCTTTCGCCACCACTTCTGGAGAATGGGCATCGTGCGATTCAGCCTCGCCAGCCACGGCTGTGGTCGATGCAAAGAAGTGCTTCACTTTGTTCTTTTCCGTCGCGCCGTGGGTATCCGCTCCGCCTTTTTTAGCAATTACCGGCTCGAGGGTGTGCTCGAAGGCATTTACATCCCCCGCCCCGAATAGGGAACTCATCGCATAGGGAACGCCGACGAGCCCGCCGAATGTCGAAAGAAACGCCAACACGATGAGCGGGACGGTCATCGCCCATGGCGATTCGTGGGGCTTGAAGTCAGCGGGCAAGTCGTGATGATGCTCGTCCTCGTCGTCTTCACCGTGGTCATCTTCTGCACCGTGCGCTCCGTGATGCGATTCATCATCATGAGCATCGCCCGCGACAAATGCGTTCTCTTCCGCATGTGCAGCGTCGCTCGGATGATCGCCGTCAGGAAGCGTGAGGTGGAACCTCTCTTCGCCCCAGAACGTCATCACCATCATCCGCGTCATGTAGATCGCGGTGAGGATCGCGGTGACGGTGGCAACACCCCACAATATTTCATTTCCAGGGAATGCCTGTCCGCCGGGAAAGTAATTGTCCGCGGCGAAGGTTTTGTACAGTATTTCGTCCTTGGAAAAGAACCCGGCGAAGATCGGTATCCCGCAGATGGCGAGCCAGCCGGCCGCCATTGTCGCGAAGGTGATGGGCATGTATTTTTTCAAATTGCCCATCTTCCGCATGTCCTGCTCGTGGTGCATCCCGTGGATGACGGAGCCGGACCCGAGAAACAACAGTGCCTTGAAGAAGGCGTGCGTCATCACGTGGAAAATTGCCACGACGAACGCCCCAACACCAGCCGCGAGGAACATGAACCCTAACTGCGAAACGGTCGAGTAAGCCAGGACCTTTTTGATGTCGTTTTGTGCAATCGCGATCGTCGCGGCGAAAAGCGCGGTCGCGGCGCCGATCACGGCGATAATCCACATCGCAGTCGGAGCGAACTGGTAGATCGCGTTGGAGCGGACGACCAGGTAAACGCCCGCGGTCACCATCGTCGCCGCGTGGATCAGCGCGGAGACCGGTGTCGGCCCGGCCATGGCATCAGGCAGCCAAGTGAGCAGCGGTATTTGAGCGGATTTTCCTGTTGCTCCTATAAATAGCAAAACACCGATCGACGTGAGCCCGCCCGCGACGATCGCTCCCCACGTGAATGGGTCTGCGGACATCGTGTTAACAACGAACGTAAATACGCTTTGAACTTCTTCACCGCCCACCGTCTTATCGAAGAACGAGATCGAACCCGTCAGGGTGAAAATGAGGAATATCCCCATCAGCACGCCCCAGTCGCCGATGCGGTTCATCACGAATGCCTTCTTCGCCGCCTCGCGGGCCTCATCGCGCTTGATGTAATAACCGATCAGAAGGTAGGAGCAAAGCCCGACGCCCTCCCAGCCGACGAACATCAGCAGATAATTGTCCGCGAGCACAAGCGTGAGCATCGCGAACATGAACAGGTTCAGATATGCGAAGAAGCGGTAAAACCCCTTATCGCCGTGCATGTACCCGGTCGCGAAGATGTGGATAAGAAGGCCGACGAACGTGATGAAGCAAGCGTAAACGCCGCTGAGCCTATCCATACCGAGAGCGAAATCAGCCCGGAACCCGCCGACGTTTATCCACGTCCAGATCTGGTCGAGGATCGGGTGTTCGGTGAACAACGCCCCGCCGTCAGCGACGAACGCTATGTAGAACGCCACCAACGCCGAAACTGCGATGGAACCGCACGCCACCACGCCGCTGAACAATTCATTCTTCAGCCGCCCGCCGATCAGCCAATTGATCACCGCACCGATCAGTGGGGCGAAGATTATTACGCTTAAGAGATTGTTCTCGATCATTGCAAACTGTCGGGCAAATTCAGTGTCATTTCCACCATCGTCGGACGAAAACCGGCCTTCTCGAAAGCCTGTTGGGCAGCCATGTTTTTGGCCGCGACGGTCAGGAGCAGTTTCTTCGCTCCCTTCTGCCTCATCGCTTCGGCGGCCGCTTTTATCAAACCGCTTCCCAGGCCTTCCTTCCTGGCAGAATCGTCAATATATATGTCGTGCAGCCACGCGCCGTTTTCGAGTAGCTGTGCATAATTGCGCTCGTCAAGTTCGACGTAGGCAAACCCGACAACCACTTCATCCGATTCGGCGACGAAAACTGCAGAGTCCTTCGTATCGAATCTGCTTCGGTAAAATTTTTCCGCACCTTGCACGTCCGCGAATGTCGAGAACCGTTCCGCGTCGTAGTCGACGTGCTGCTGGAAAAGCCTGATGGCGAACTCTGCCACACGCTTCTCGTCGCCGTCTCGCGCTCGCCTGATGACGGCCGCCATAAAACGCTAATTCTTCAAAATACTCGCGTCGTCAACGTCCACGGAAACGCGGTTGCGGAAGAACGCGATGATGATTCCCAGCCCAACCGCGGCTTCGCACGCCGCGACCGCCATCACCATGAATACGAAAAGCTGCCCTGTCGTGTCCGCGTAATACCGCGAAAACGCCACGAACGTCAGGTTCACTGAGTTGAGCATCAGCTCGATGCACATGAACATCCCGATCGCGTTGCGCTTAAAAATAACGCCGACCGTTCCGATCGTAAACAAGATCCCGGATAACGCCAGGTAGCTGGCCAAGCTCGGTTCCATACTTAAAATGCGATCCGAAAATCGTCCTTTTCTTCTTCCTGATTCCGACGTTCGAGCTCGTCGCTGACGACCACTTCGATCTGCTCTTGATTCAGGCGTCGGGACATAACCACGCCGCCGATTATCGCCATCAGCAGAAGCACCCCGACGATCTCGACGGGAAGCAAATATTCCGTGTACATCGCCTGGCCGATGCTCAGCGTTTTGCCCGCGGTCTCGGCCTGGTTCACGTTCTGCTGCGGGGCGCGCATCACCGCGTAAAAGATGAAGAAGGTTTGCGCCAGCAATATCAGCCCTAGTCCGCCGCCCAACGCATAGAGATATGTAAGCCTATTGCCTCGCCGGTCTTCATCCAGGTTGAGAAGCATGATCACAAATACGACGAGCACCATGATCGCACCCGCGTAAATCAGGATCTGCACTATGGCGATGAACGGGGCCGCGAGCGTCACATACAGGCACGACAACGAAATGAAGACGCCCACGAGCGAGATCGCGCTGTAAAGCGGGTTTTTGTGGTACACCATCGAGATCGCGCACGCGATCGCGAAACCAGCGAAAAGAAAAAATAATACCTCAGAAGCCATAAGAGATTCAGCCACAGATAAACACAGATGGACACAGATCGGAAACGACTAAATCAGGTATTGATCTGTGTTCATCTGTGTGCATCTGGGGACGAAATTCTTAACTATTCAAAAAATAAACCAACAGGATCGTAACGATAATGTTCGCGATCCCGAGCGGCAGCAGAAATTTCCACCCGAAATTCATCAGCTGATCGAACCTGAATCTTGGCAGCGTTCCGCGCACCCAAATATAAAGGAACAGGAACGCACAGATCTTGCCGATGAACGCCAAGTGGCTTACCAACGCGTACGGGATCGAACCGGGCTCTAAAAGTTTTCCGAGCCCCGGAACATACCACCCGCCAAGGAAAAGCGTCACGCACATCACCGACACCGTGAACATGTTCACGTATTCGGCCATGAAAAAGAGTGCGAACTTCAATGCCGAATACTCTGTGTGGAAACCCGCGACGAGTTCGGTTTCCGCTTCGGGCAAATCGAAAGGCACTCGGTTCGTCTCGGCGAACGCTGAGATCAGAAATACTATGAAACCGATGAACTGCGGGATGATGAACCACTTGAACGGTGAGCGAATCTGGGCGGTGATTATTCCGCTCAAATCAAGCGTCCCCGCGAGCATCACCACACCAATGATCGACGCTCCCATCGCCAATTCGTAAGAGATCATCTGGGCCGACGAACGAAGGCCGCCCATAAGACTGTATTTGCTGTTGGATGACCAGCCGGCGAGCATGATCCCGTAAACACCCACAGAGGTGATCGCCAAGACAAAAAGCACTCCGACATCGATCCGCGCGATCGTGAGCGGCATGTTTATCGCCTGTTCCGCGATCCATACGACGGCGGGCCCAAGCGTCGGCCAATCCTCGACGTAAGGGACGAGCCACCCGAGCGGGTCGGTGATCCTCGGGCCGAACGGATAAACCACGATGGGCAAAAGCGCGCACGTCAAAGCGACGAGCGGCGCAAGAAAATATACGAACTTCGTCGATTTGTCCGGTACCAGATCTTCTTTGAGAATGAACTTAAAAAGGTCTGCAAAAGGCTGAAGCACGCCCCACGGCCCGACGCGGTTCGGTCCGACGCGGCCCTGCATCCACCCGAGCACCTTGCGCTCGGCCAGCACCGTGTAGGCGACGATCATCAGCACGCCCTGAAAGGCCGCCAGGATCCCGACACTGAAAACAATGAATGGAAAAGCAGTTTTAAGAGCAGCTTCCATAATGCGCTAGCCCCCGCGTTTGCAAGGGCGATACAGCCACCTTGAGCGTTTCTCCCTTCCTCACGGTCGGGCTAATACAAAATCCTATTCCCGGTCCCCGACGCCGACCGCGGCGGCCAATTCTTTCTTGGACCCATTCCATTCGATCTGGACAAGAGGTGAAACAAGAAGGTTCTCCGGTTTCGGGTTACCGTTCGCAAGCAGGTGAAACTGCGGCGTCTTGCTCGTCATCGTCGTTAGACGGTGCAGTTTATGACCCACAGGCGGTACGTCAAAATTCTTACCCGAGGGCTGGAACTCATTAACCCTTGCCTTGAGAGTTTCAATCTGCCCGGCGAGCCCGCGGGTGGCGATCTCATACTTAGCCTGGACCGGATCGGATTCGTCCTTCAGGGCAGGGTAACGGAGCCCACTGTAAGCCGGAACCGCTTCCGTCACTGCTTTAAAAACCGAGGTCGCAGTAGGGTCAAAGCCGAGATCTACGCCCATTTCTGATGCTAGGGCACGGGTGATCATCCAATCCGGCTTGGATTGATGTACCGGCTCGATCGCCTTGCGGACGCGTTGGACGTTTCCGGCGTTATTCGTGAACGTGCCGTCAACCTCGGCGAACGATGCCGCAGGGAACACCACGTCCGCGTAAGCCGTCGTTTCCGTTTCGAATAATTCCTGTACGACGACAAATTCCTTCCCGGCGAGTAACCCAGGATCCTGAAGGCTGCCGGCAACATAAACTGCTTTAGCCGGGCCGATCACTTCCTCTTCGCTTCCGCCGCCGAGGATGTCTATTGCTCCGACGGAATTGTTATAAAGCGGCAGCGGGTGAAGCAGGAAACGCCGGCCCTCGGCCGCCAAACTGCCCGCTATGATCGCCTGGGCCGCAGGTGACAGGTCCGAACCGCAAACGAACACTATATCGCCCGTAGTCTCAGCTAAACCATTTCGGATCTCAGATATCAATTTAGGATCTACGCCCAGCGCGTCGGCGACAGGGCCGTCAAACCCCGGATCAACCGTGGCGAGGGCGAAAGCGTCGATCGATCCTTTGTTTGCGTGAATGAAAACACTGGCCTTCGACGTGAGGCGGATCGGCGTCTCGTTCACCACGAAGAGCTTCGCACCACCGTTTCTGACGGCCTGGCGGATCTGTTTCGCCGTGTAAGTTTGTTCTTCCTCCGGTTCACCGCCGATAAGCAGGATCGTGCTCGCGTAACGGATATCTTTGTGCGTCGCGAGCGGAGCGCTCAGATTGTCGAAGAACGCGGACATGCTTTGCCGGTCGGAAACCGCGATCTTTTCGGTTTTCACGGCGTCGCGTGCGAAAAATCCGAGTGCGCCGATAGATTCGTTAGTCAGCCTTGGACTTGCAACGACTGCGGTGCTTCCGCCAAATTCACTTAGTTTTTCGGCCGCGAATTTGACGGCGGCGTCCCATGTTGCGGGGATCAATTTACCGCCCTTCGAATAACGGATAAGAGGCGTTTTGATGCGGTCCTTGTGATTAATGAATCCGTGAGCAAATCTGGCCTTGACGTCGAGAAATTCACCATTGAGCCCGTTCACATATCGGTCGCGGGCGACGATGCGGTGCACCTCGCCGTTCCGTGCCCCGATCGAGAGCTGCATGCCGTCGGACGAGTAAACGTCCGTCGTTATGACCTGTTCGAGTTCCCAAGGCCGCGTCTCGTGCCGGTAAACGCCGTCCAGCAAGGTGCCGGTAGGACAAACCTCGATGCAGTTTCCACACTGCGAACAGTTGAGCCAGCCGCCATAGGTTCCGATCACGGTGTTCGCACCGCGGTTGCCGGCCTCGATCGCCTCCTCGCCCATCCACTCGTCGCAGACGCGAGTGCAGCGTTTGCACAGGATGCAACGCTGCGGGTCGTTCGCGACAATCGGGGACAGGTATTTTTCCGGAGCTTTGTTCTTCTCTTCGATGAAACGTTCTTCCACGTCGCCCCAATCGAAAATGACTTCCTGCAGCTCGCACTCACCGCCGCGATCGCAGACAGGGCAATCGAGCGGATGATTGGTGAGCAGGAACTCGCCCATCGAACGCTGAGCCTTCTCGATCTCGGGGCTTTTGGTCGTAACCACCATCCCGTCCGTCACCTTAATAGTGCATGACGTTTGCAACTTCGGCATCTTGTCGATGCGCACCAGGCACATCCGGCATGACGCCTGGACGGCGAGATCTTTGTAATAGCAGAACGACGGGATGTTCTCCGCGTTATCGCGGCACACGTCGATCAAGACGGCGCCCTTCTCCGCTTCGA
>Ga0307410_10000281_pt1 | contig 19663 bp, 18 predicted proteins | sample 322Ometagenome_3_FD_203707 | JGI IMG/M metagenome (GOLD analysis project Ga0307410, IMG submission 203707) | Maize rhizosphere microbial communities from greenhouse at UC Davis, California, United States - 322HYB-O-3 | ecosystem: Host-associated > Plants > Roots > Rhizosphere > Soil | place... | reverse complement strand
GCTTGGAGACTGGCCCGGTGACCACTGCTGCGGCTGATCCCGATCGCGCCAGTCCGACCGCCAGCTCAAGCGCGTCGAGCGAGCAATGGGCGCCGGCAACCGTCGGATGGCCGGGAATGTCGCCCTTGGCCGAGGCTATCGGCAGGATCGGCAGGCCGACGTCGAAAGCAACGTCGGCCTCGCGCGGATCATCGATGGTGGCTATCGGACCATCCCAGACGCTAGCCAAGCTACGCGGGTCACCGATCGCGACGAAGGGTGGAAGGCCGAACCGGTCGCGGTGATCCCAGCATTTGCCGACGACTTCCGGGCCGATTCCGGCAGGATCGCCGAGCGAGACGGCCAGCGGCCGATATATAGCGGTCATCGCCCCCGCGCTTAGCGGAAGTCGATGATGGCGTCACGCCTCAGGTCGCGCAGGTAGCGGCGCGAGCGAAGATTGATCCGCTCTTCGTTGAGCTGGGCGTAGACTTGATCGAAGCTCGGCATGGTCGGGTCGGCAACATCTTGGCCGCAGAGGACCAATACGCGCACGCCCTCTTCGATCGATCCGAACGGGCGGGTTGCCTGACCGACCTGCATCTGCAGCATCATTTCCTGCAGCGCCGGGGGCAGGTCGCGCATTTTGACATTGTCGGACTCGACTACCTCGGCGTTGAGCTCGCCGGCGATCCGCTCGGCGCCGCCGCAGCCGCCGATATTTTGGGCCGCCTGCGCAAAGCGGGCGACGATCGGCTCGGCCTGTGCGCGGGTCGTGCCGGCCGGGAAAGCGACCGTCACCTGTTTCAATGTCAGCACCGAATCGCGCGGGTCCGCCGTTAGGATCTTGCGCACGTCCTGGACCGCGACGATCGAATAGCCGCCGGTCAATTTGATCGGAGCCGACACCATGCCTGGCCGCATCTGCCGAACTGCGGTGCCAAGTTCGTCCGGGAGCTGCTCCGGACGGACCCAGCCGAGATCGCCGCCGACCGCAGCGGTGGAGGCTTCCGACATCTGGCGCGCATAGCCGACGAACGAGCCGCCCTGCTGCAGCGCCTCAAACACGCGCTGGGCCTTGGCGCGCGCCTCCGAGTCATTGGCGCTGGTGGCGGAAATGAAGATCTCGCCGACACGGAATTCTTCGGTGCCCTTGGACTTGGTCAGCTTGTCGATGACCGCCTGCACTTCGTCGTCGCCGATGCTTACTGTGCTTTCGATCTTCTTCGACTGCAGTCGGCGCCATGCCATTTCGCCCATGATCTGGCGGCGGATCGACTTGATCGACGACCCGCGCGACTTGAGATAGCTCGCCATCTGCTCGGGCGACTGCTTGGCATTTCCGGCGACCCGCGCGACGGTCTTGTCGATGTCGGTATCGGTGATCTCGATTTCCTCGGCTCTCGCGGCCTGGATCTGGAGCGTTTCGTCGATCAGGTTGCTGAGGATCTGCTGGCGCAGCCGATCGATCTGATCGGCCGGGATCGGCACATTGTTTGCGATAGACATCAGCGCCAGGCGCTGATCCACGTCCGTCTGGGTGATGACCTCGCCATTGACGATCGCCGTCGCCTTGATGACCGAAGGCATCGCGCCGCCGAACAGCTGCGGATTCTGCGGCAGGTTGAGCGTCGCGGTCGAGTTTGCCTGTGGCGCTTCCTGTTGGGCGATCGCGGCGGTCGCGAGGGCCAGCCCGAGGGCCACTGGTACGCTGCGCACCAGGCGCTTCGAATACATTATGTCAGTCACTGCCACCCTCGAAATTCCCTTTACCGCCAACGCTATAGTGATTCGCCCTTTAACCGGGCGGGCTGAACCGCAGCTTAGCGGCCGATGCCCTTGAGCGAGAAGTTGATGGAAAATGTACTGCCCTTGCGGAACTCCCCGATCCGCTCATAGTCGCGCTTCCACGCTACGCCAAGCTCCAGACATTCGTCTTCGTAGGTGAAACCGAGCCGGTGTCGGACCGGCTCGTAGCCGTCGGACAGGTTGAGCGGATCCTCTTCGGCGTCGCTTAGGTCGAGGACCGTCGAGCCGAACACGGACCAATAGCGGTGAATTTGCCAGCGTCCGGCAAGCCGCAGCTCTTCCTTGTCGCGCAAATCCTCGATCGCCGATGAAATGTCCCTGTTAAGCCTGAGATAGCCGATCTGGGCGTAGGTCAGGTCGGTGCCAACGGTCAGGTCCAGCTCGTTGCGACGGATCTCAAGATTGTCCTTGTCGACACGGTAGCGGTGGGTAACGTCGACCAGCCGGCCGAAGCGGACTCTCGTGCGGCCGACAATGTCGGAGAAGCGGTCCGTCAGACCGGTGCCGTCGGGGAAAATGCTGGGTTCGCGGGTCAGTCGGTAGCTTTGGCCGATGACCGCGTTGACCGACCATTTCGGCCGGTCGAACGCCCATTCAACGCCATAGGTGACCCGCGATCCGTCTTCCCACCGGTCGTAACCGGGGAAGCGGTTCAGCGCGAATAGGTTGCTGTCCTCGAGGTCGACGGCCCTGGCATCCTCGTTCGGGATGTCGAGATTCTCGGTGGGCGGCGTGAGGACCAGTTGCAGCCGAGGTGTCAGCCGCTGTGTGCCGCCCCATAGATTGCCAACGAGCGGCCATTTGAGGTCCGCTGCCAGCGCGCCAATGCCGCGGAACTGCCAGCCATCCTTGCCGCGGTAGAGGTCGACCGGGGTCTCGGCGGAATCCTTCGTGTGATAGGCATCTGCCCGACCGAAGGCGGTGAGGGTGAATTCCTGGCCCATGCGGGTGATTCGTCGAAGGTCCCAGCGGGCGCTGGCGAAGGCGCGCTGCGTGTCCTGGCCATCGAGCCGAAGTATGGCCAGGCTATTGGCCTGAATTTCGACCCGACCGCCGAGCACCGGCTCATCGAGCCTCAGCCGGGCATCGACGGCAGGGAGGGCAATCGGAATCCGATCCTGCTGGTCGGTACTCCTCAGGCCCTGGAACGCCCAACCCTCGATCGAGATATAGCTGTCGAGGTCGATCCGCTCGGCATTGATGAAGCTGCGAAGCCGGTCGTCTCGGGTGATGTCGTAGCGGCGCGCCACCGTCTTGTCGGTTGCCGCGCGGAACGAGCCGGTGACGGTCCAGTATGGATCGAGCTGGAAGCGTCCATTGCCTTCGAAATAGCCGCGCACGCCATCGCGGTCGTCAGGGGTCAGGTCGATCGCGTCAGGATCGGGAATATCGCCATGGGTGACGAATCCGCTCAGCTGATAGGCGCCGATGGACGTGAGGTGCCGCCATCGAGCCTCGAGGGCCGGCAGGGAGCCGGTGTAGATATGGGGCGTGACGGTGAGGTCGCGGTTGCGGTCGATCCGCCAATAATAGGGGAAATCCAGCTCCAGCCCGTTGTTGCTGTCGACCCGGATTCCCGGGACCAACGCCCCGCTGAAACCGCCTTTCTGCGACCCGTCGCCGATGCTGAAGACCGGCAGCAGCGGCAGCGTCACTCCCAGCACCGTCAGGCGCCCTCCGTTGAATCGAATGCGCCCCGAGCCACTGTCGTGGCTGACCCGGGCGGCGCTGATCTTCCAGCTTGGGTTTTTCGGACACCCGCCTTCGGTGGTAACTGGACAGGCTGAATAGACCGCATTCTCAAGCGAGGTCAGGTCGCCGGATCGCGTGCCGCGCGTCGCCGCGACCCGCCCGCCGCTCTCCAGCACGATCAGCAGATTGTCGACCGTGCCGTCGCGTAGGGAATCAGTGAGGTCGACCCGATCGCCGACCAGCTTGTCGCCTTGCGGGGTGACGACCACCACATTGCCCTCGGCCACGACCCGGCCGCTCTTGCGGTCCCAGCTGACTCGGTCGGTTGCCAGGTAATTGCCGTCGCGCGACATGCGCACCTGGCCCTCCGCCGTCACGAGATCGGCATTGGTGTCATAAGTGACGAGGTCGGCGCTGAAATCGATCACCGGCTCGACTGCAGGCGCGGCGGGAAGCTGTTCCGGAACATCCTGCGCCATGGCCGTCGTCGGGAGGGCCATGATCAGCGGCAGCGCCGTCAAACTTAGGCTGATCGATCGCACTGCCAACAAGGTCCCGCCCGGTCCGATAACTGATGGAGCCATGCCTATTGCATCTTGATCCGAGGGCGGCAATCCGGCTTCCGGCGAGACGCCCCTTTGCCATGGCGCGAGCTAAGCCCTAAAGGGCGGCGACTTTTGCAAATTTCTACTCGAGGACCTTCATGCAGATCCGCTTTGCCGACGCCCGTCCGACCGGCGATTTCGCCCTGGTTCTGCCTGCCGCCGGCAATCTCCGGCCGGGGATCGACGGACTCGGCGGGGCCAAGGCCGGCGTTGAAGCGGCGCTCAAGCGCAGCCGGTTCGAGGGTGAAGCCGGCAGCGTGGTCGAGCATTTCCTCGACAGCGAGGGCGGCCGCCGACTGCTGGTAGTCGGAGCGGGCGTCGACGTGGCCGAGGGCGAGGCTCCGGAAAAGCTGGCCGGCACCGTGGTCGCCCGCCTGCTGACTTCCGGTGAAACCCACGCCGTCATCGACCTTTCCGGCCTCAAGCTCGACGCCGATGCGGCCGCGCGCGTCGGTCTCGCCGCCGCGCTCCGCGCCTGGCGCTACGACCGCTACCGGACCCGGCTCAAGGACAAGCAGAAGCCGACGCTCACTACGATCACCATCGTCGGCGCAGGAACCGAAGCCGAGCAGCGCTACGCCTCGCGCTACGCCCCGCTGGTCGAAGGCGTCGCCCTGACCCGCGAGCTGGTCACCGAACCGGCCAACATCATCCACCCTGAAAGCTTCGTCGAACGCGTTACCGAGAGCGTCAGCGGCCTCGGCCTCGAGCTGCAGGTGCTCGGCCGCGACGAGATGGCCAAGTTAGGCATGGGCGCACTGCTCGGCGTCGCTCAGGGCTCGATCCGCGAGCCGAAGATGCTGATCCTCAAATGGAACGGCGGCAAAGCGGGCGATGCCCCCGTCGCCTTCATCGGCAAGGGCGTTACCTTCGACACCGGCGGCATCTCGATCAAGCCGGCCCAGAACATGGAAGCGATGAAATGGGACATGGGCGGCGCGGGCGCCGTGGTCGGGGCGATGAAGGCGCTCGCCGGGCGCAAGGCCAAGGCCAATGTGGTCGGCGTTTGCGGGCTCGTCGAGAATATGCCCGACGGCAATGCCCAGCGGCCGGGCGACGTGGTCACCACCATGTCGGGCCAGACGGTCGAGGTGATCAACACCGACGCGGAAGGCCGGCTGGTTCTGTGCGACGCGATGACCTGGACCCAGCGCAACATCAAGCCCAGGGCGATGATCGACCTCGCCACGCTGACCGGCGCAATGGTCATCGCGCTCGGCCATGAATATGCCGGCATGTTCGCTAACGACGACGCGCTTGCCACGGGCCTGATCAAGGCCGCCGAGGAGAGCGGCGACAAACTGTGGCGCCAGCCGCTGGGCGAGGCCTATGACCGGCTGATCGACTCCCCGATCGCCGACATGAAGAATGTCGGCCCGCGCGAGGGCGGCTCGATCACCGCCGCCCAGTTCCTCAAGCGCTACGTGGAGAACGACACGCCTTGGGCGCACCTCGACATCGCCGGAATGGCTTGGTCGGACAAGGCCAAGTCGACCTACGACAAGGGCGCGACGGGGTTTGGGGTGCGGCTCCTCGACCAGTATATCGCCGACACCTTCGAGGCCTGATCGGCAGCCGCAATGCGCGTCGACTTCTATCAGCTCGGCGCCGCGCAGCCCGATGGCATCATCGCTTCGATCGCCGGCAAGTTATTGGATGATCAGCAGCGCCTGCTGGTCGTCTCATCCGACGAGGCAATGCTTGCCCGGCTGGACCGTCAGCTGTGGGACCAGGGCGCAGCGAGCTTCCTGCCGCATGGATTGGCTGGCGGGCAGGACGACACCGCCCAGCCGATCCTGCTTTCGACCGGGACCGACGCGCCCAACCTCGCGCGCAACCTGCTGATCGCTGACGGTGAATGGCGCGAGGCGGCGCTGGCTTATGACCGCGCCTTCTATTTGTTCGACGATGCAACGTTGGAAGACGCCCGACTGGCATGGAAGCTGCTGGCCGGGCGAGATGGCGTCGAGCGCAATTACTGGGCACTTGAAGACGGACGCTGGACCAAGAAGGGCTGAGACTTGCCCTTGGCACCTGCTCCGGCTAGGGGCGCGGCCAATCCCAACCCCTGACATTCCGGAGCATCCCAATGGCGGTTACCCGCACCTTTTCGATCATCAAGCCCGACGCCACCCGCCGCAACCTGACCGGCGCGGTCACCAAGGCGCTGGAGGATGCGGGCCTGCGGGTCATCGCCTCGAAGCGCATCCGCATGAGCCGCGAGCAGGCCGAGGGCTTCTATGCGGTCCACAGGGAGCGGCCGTTCTACAACGATCTGTGCAGCTTCATGACGTCAGGTCCGGTGGTGGTTCAGGTCCTTGAGGGCGAAGATGCGGTCAAGCGCAACCGCGACGTGATGGGCGCGACCAACCCGGCCGACGCCGCCGAGGGCACCATCCGCAAGCTCTTTGCCGAATCGATTGAGGCCAATTCGGTCCACGGCTCGGACAGCGACGAGAATGCCGCGACCGAGATCGCCTACTTCTTCCAGCCGGAGGAAATCGTCGGCTAAGGGAATCCGTCATGCCAGCGAAAGCTGGCATCTCCCTTCCTCCATGAGACCCCAGCTTTCGCTGGGGTGACGAATAGGGCCGCCGGGGCAACTTGGCGGCCTTTTTTTCATGCCCTCGACAAGCCCCAATTGGCTTGCCACAAGTTCGCCAACCAAATCCGGGGGAGGCGTCCGCGTGGACTTCATCTCGATCCTGTCAATCTTCGTGCTGGCCTGTTTCGTCGGCTATTATGTGGTGTGGTCGGTCACGCCGGCGCTGCACACGCCGCTGATGAGCGTGACCAATGCCATCTCCTCGGTGATCGTGGTTGGCGCCCTGATCGCGGCCGCCGCAGCGGGCAGCGTCCAGTCGAAATGGCTCGGGCTGATCGGGGTGGCGCTGGCGAGCGTGAACATCTTCGGCGGTTTCGCCGTCACCGCCCGGATGTTGGCGATGTACAAGAAGAAGGAGCGCCGCGATGCATGAGGCCGCGGCGATCCCCAGCTGGGTGCTCCTCGCTTACCTGATTTCCGGGATATGCTTCATCCTCGCGCTGCGCGGCCTGTCGAGCCCGGCCAGCAGCCAGCGCGGCAATCGTGCCGGCATGATCGGAATGGCGATTGCCGTGGTCACGACGCTGGCGACGCATGTTCCACGGATGATGGATCCACTCGATTCAGAGACTTACGGCGACCAATATGTCGGGACGCCTGATCCTTTTGGACTGGTTCCAATACTTGTGGCGATCGGGATCGGGGCAGCCATCGGCTTGGTAACCGCCCGCCGCATACAAATGACCGCGATGCCGCAGTTGGTTGCCGCTTTCCACTCGCTGGTCGGCATGGCAGCGGTGCTGGTCGGGGCGGCCGCCTTCTTGAATCCGGAAGCCTTCGGCATCGTCGACGCCAGCGGCGCAATTCTACGTCTTAGCCGGATCGAAATGATCCTCGGCGTCGCCATCGGCGCCATCACCTTTTCCGGATCGGTGATCGCGTTCCTCAAGCTCAACGGCAATATGAGCGGCAAGCCGATCCTGTTGCCCGGGCGACACTGGGTCAACCTCGCCCTACTGCTGGCCATCGCCTTCTTTGGTTACGGCTTCTGGCACGGCCAGCATGCGATGGATTTCTGGCTCGTATTGGCATTTAGCTTCCTGATCGGCTTCCTGCTGATCGTCCCGATCGGCGGCGCGGACATGCCGGTCGTGATCTCGATGCTCAACAGCTATTCCGGCTGGGCCGCGGCGGCGATGGGGTTCACCCTGCACAATACGGCCATGATCATCACTGGCGCACTTGTCGGCTCGTCGGGCGCGATCCTCAGCTACATCATGTGCCGGGCGATGAATCGCAGCTTCATCTCGGTCATCGCCGGCGGCTTCGGCGCGGTCGAATCGTCGGGCGAGGCGGCCGCTATCGACCGGCCCTGGAAGCGCGGATCTGCCGAAGATGCCGCCTTCCTGATGAAACAGGCCGACAAGGTCATCATCGTCCCCGGCTACGGCATGGCCGTCAGCCAGGCGCAGCATATCCTGCGCGAGATGACCGACGTCCTGAAGAAGGAAGGGGTGGAGGTGAAGTTCGCGATCCACCCAGTGGCCGGCCGAATGCCCGGTCACATGAACGTGCTGCTGGCCGAGGCCAATGTCCCCTATGACGAAGTGTTCGAGCTGGAGGACATCAACAGCGAGTTCGCCACCGCCGACGTCGCCTTCGTCATCGGCGCCAACGACGTCACCAACCCCGCCGCCAAGACCGACAAAGGATCGCCGATCTACGGCATGCCCGTGCTGGACGTGGAAAAGGCGCGCACCGTGCTGTTCGTCAAGCGGTCGATGGGCGGCGTCGGCTATGCGGGGGTCGATAACGAGCTATTCTATCGCGACAACACGATGATGCTCCTCGCGGACGCCAAGAAGATGGTCGAGGAGATCGTCAAGGCGCTCGGCTGAGCGGCCGGACTGTCGTTCATCGAATAAATGGCGGCGTTCGCGCACAAGCCGCTGGCAAGGCTCTCCTATCCGTAATCCTGGTGACTGGCTTAGGCCGGCCACGGGAGAAACCATGCGTACGATATCCACAATTGCAGCCATCCTGCTCGGCTGCGCCGCATTGCCTGCCTGTGCCGAACCGGCCGACGTCGCAGCGGCGGTCGCCGCTCCGGACCGGACCCAGGCGTCGAAGGACATGGATGCCGTCCGCAAGCCGGTCGAGATGTTGCGGTTCCTGGGCCTTGAGCGCGGCGACCGCGCCCTCGATGTGTTCGGAAGCGGCGGATATTATGGTCGCATCATGGCCCGCGCCGTCGGTCCGGCCGGGTCGGTCGATGCTTGGGAATCGGCGAACTTCGTCGGCGACAAGACGCGGGTGAGCTGGGCGAAGATCCAGACGGACATCCCCAACCTGAAGCTCATCGTCAGCCCGGCGGCCGCGATCCAGCTGCCCGAAAACAGCTACGACTTCGTCATGTTCAACCTGAACTATCACGACCTTTATTGGGAGAGCGAAGAGTATAAGTTTCCCAGGATGGACCCGAAGCCCTTCGTGCAGGCCCTGTATCGCTCGATGAAGCCTGGCGCCGTCCTGGGGGTGATCGATCATGCTGCGAACCCGGGCGGCGACACACGCGATGTCGCGCAGAAGCTGCACCGGATCGACCCCGCGACAGTCCGCGCCGATTTCGAAGCAGCTGGCTTTGTGCTCGAGGCGGAATCCGCGTTGCTTCGCAATCCCGGCGACGATCGCAAGCGCAATGTGTTCGACGCCGCGATCCGCTCCAGGACTGATCAGTTCGTCTACCAATTTCGCAAGCCGTCATAAGGACGGCGATTGGTCGGAAATTTGATCGAAACGGGCATTAAGGCCTTGGGTTAACGTTGCTTCCCACGTAGTCCGGGCCCAGAATCTGCATCTGGGTTGAAGCCCCCAGCCGGACGCCGGCTGGGGTTCCGGTAGAGGGAATGGCGTTGAAGAAACTCGGCATCATCGGCGGCACCAGCTGGGCCTCGACCGCACTCTATTATGAGCAGATCAATCGCGGCATCGCCCAGCGCCTCGGCGGGCTGCATAGTGCCCTGCTTAGCATCGAAAGCCTCGATCTTGCCCCTTTCGCCGCCATGCAACAGGCCGAGGACTGGGCGGGTGTTGCCCACACCACCGTCGAAGCAGGGCGGCGGTTGAAGGCCAGCGGTGCCGAGGGACTGTTGCTGGCCTCCAACACGATGCACAAGGTGGCGGGCGAGGTCGCCGACGAAACCGGATTGCCGATCCTCCACATCGGCGACGCCGCGGCCGAGCGGATCGCTGCCGATCGCCGAAATCGCGTTGCACTGCTTGGGACTCGCTTCGTCCAGTCGGAACCCTTCTTGCGCGATCGTTACGAGAGCCGCGGAATTCAGCTGGTCGACCTCAACCCGCTGTGGAAGGCCGAAGTCGATCGGATGATCTATGAGGAGCTGGCGGCCGGCAGGGTGGTGCGAGAGAGCCAGCGCAAGCTGAAGACGCTGATCACCGAACTCGGCAAGCAGAAAGTCCAGGCGATCGTCCTCGGCTGCACCGAACTGGTCATGGCGGTCGACGCGCGGGCCAATGTTCTCCCGGTCTATGACACCACCGCGCTCCACGCCCGCATGGCGGTCGAATGGATGCTCAGCGAGCAGGAAGAGGCAAGGGCGGCCGCCTAAGCCGCCTTCTTCTCGGTCGCCATTAATTCGGGATTGGTGAACATAAGCGCCGCCGGAAGGGCGTAGGACAGCACCGTGTAGGAGACCTTGAGTGCGATCGGCGCGCCGAGCAGCCACAACGGCGCGACCACCGCCGTCGCCAGGATCAGCAGCAGGACGAAAGCCCGCGCCTCGACCGCCTCGCTCTCAACCGCATCGATCATGCTTCGGTCCTCGAGCAACTGGCCGAGGTGGCGTACGATCCGGCTGGCGGTGCGGGTGCACATCGCCGGCACGAAGGCGTGGACGATCGCTGCAAGCCCGGCGGCCATGGCCAACAGGCCGAAGGTCGTGGCAAATCGGAAATGTTGCCAATAGCCCTCGTTGGCCTCCCGCAGATGTCCTCTCGATTGGGTGATCATATTCGCCCCCCGAAGCCATTATGACCGGGAGGCAGCCAGATCGCCGAAGCTGCGTCAATCAAGCTCCAAGCGCGTTAGCGGCAGAACGACTGGCCGATCGCGCCAAGTTGATCGTTACTCACGGACTGGACCCGGGGCCTGCGCGCCTTTGCCGGCGCCGCAAGAAAAGGTGGATCAAGGCGCAGGGCCGGGATGACGGCAAGGTTGTTTGACCCTATTTCCTTTCAAGTGACCAAGGCCGACCGTCCGGAGCATCCCCGAGGTGCCGACCGCTTCAATGAGGAAAAGGCGACCTACGCGCTGCGTGGGGCGGACGCGCCGGACCTGGAAGCAGGGGTAAAGGCGATCCGCAATGTACTAAAGACGCTGCCGGCCCGGCCAGGCGTCTACCGCATGCAGGATGCAAAGGGCGAAGTGCTTTACGTCGGCAAGGCGCGGGCGCTGAAGAACAGGGTGGTCAATTACACCCAGGTCGCGAAGTTGCCCAAGCGGCTGCAACGAATGGTCGCGCAGACGCGGGACATGACCATCGTCACCACCCGCACCGAGGCCGAGGCGCTGCTGCTCGAAGCGCAGCTGATCAAGCGCTTCCGGCCCGCGTTCAACGTGCTGCTGCGTGACGACAAGAGTTTCCCATTCATCCTGCTGCGAGAGGATCATGCCTTCCCTCGTGTCCAGAAGCATCGCGGTGCGAGGCGGGCCAAGGGGCAATATTTCGGGCCGTTTGCAAGCGCCGGATCGGTCACCAGCACGCTCAACGCGCTGCAGAAGCTGTTCCTGCTGAGAAGCTGTTCGGACAGTTTCTTCGCCAACCGGACGCGGCCCTGCTTGCTTTACCAGATCAAACGCTGCTCAGCGCCGTGTGTGGGAAAGATCGGCGAGGCGGATTATGCCGAGCTGGTCGAGGACGCCAAGAATTTCCTCTCCGGCAAATCGACCGGCGTTCAGGCGCGGCTTGGCAAGCAGATGGCCGAAGCCGCGGAGCGGCGGGACTTCGAGCTGGCCGCGGTCTATCGCGACCGGTTGCGCGCGCTAACCTACATCCAGGGCAGCCAGACGGTCCATGCCGAGGGGCTTGGTGACGGCGACATCTTCGCGTTGGCCTGCAAGGCCGGGCAGATGTGCATCCAGGCATTTTTTATCCGCGGCGGGCAGAACTGGGGCCACCGCAGCTTCTTCCCCGCCCACGTCAATGATGTTCCGGAAGAGGAGGTGCTGCGCAGCTTCCTGATGCAGTTCTACGAAGAGGTGCCGCCGCCCAAGCGGATCCTGGTCGACCGCGACCTCAACGAGGCGGAGCTGATCGGCGAGGCGCTGTGCGAACGGGCAGGCTACCGGGTCGAAATCTCCCAGCCGCAGCGTGGAGCGCGCCGCAAGCTGATCGAGCAGGCCCGCCGCAATGCGGAGGAAGCGCTCGACCGGCGAATGGCCGAGACCACCACCCAAGGCAAGTTGCTGCGCGAGCTGGCCGAGGTGTTCGAGCTGCCCGAGCCGCCCAAGCGGATCGAAGTCTATGACAATAGCCACATCATGGGCACCAATGCGACCGGCGCAATGATCGTCGCCGGGCAGGAGGGCTTCCGCAAGAACGCTTATCGCAAATTCAACATCAAGTCAGGTGTCACGCCGGGCGACGACTTCGGCATGATGCGCGAAGTGCTGGAGCGCCGCTTCGCCCGGCTCGAAAAGGAGGATCCCGACCGGACCGGGGGCGAATGGCCCGACCTGCTGCTGATCGACGGCGGTAAGGGTCAGCTATCCGCGGTGCAGGAGGTCATGGAGGAGTTGGGGGTCCACGACGTGCCGCTGGTCAGCGTCGCCAAGGGGCCGCACCATGGTCGCGAGGGCCGCGAAGTGTTCCACTTGCCGGGCGGCCGCGAGGTGACCTTCCCGCCCAACAACGCGTTGCTGTTCTATCTTCAGCGGCTGCGCGATGAGGCCCACCGCTTTGCCATCGGCACCCATCGACAGAAGCGCGCAAAGAGTCTGACCACCTCGACTCTCGATGAAGTCCCCGGCATCGGCCCCAACCGCAAGCGGGCGTTGCTGATGCATTTCGGCACGGCGAGGGCCGTCAAGGGCGCGGCGCTCGAGGACTTGGAGCGGGCGCCCGGCATCAGCAAGGCGATGGCGCGCCAGATCCACGATTTCTTCCACCCGCGCGGCTAATGCGCTTTTCGACTCCCGCCATCGTTGTCGCGCTTCGTCCGCACGGAGAACATGGCGCGGTGGTGCGGCTGATGACTGCCGACCATGGGCTCCAGGCCTGCTATGTCCGCGGCGCGCGGGGGCGCGGCCTTCGCCCTGTGCTGGTCCCGGGAAATCAGGTCCAGGCGACCCTATCGGCGCGCACCGAGGCCCAGCTGGCGCAGGGCACGGTCGAGCTGATCCACAGCCGCGGGCCGCTCCTCCAGGAGCCGCTGCCGGCGTCTGCAATTGACTGGATTACCGCCCTGACAGCGACCGCTCTCCCCGAAGGCCAACCCTATACTCTGCTTTATCAAGCGCTCGACGGCCTGCTCGCAGCGATCGAAGCAGCGCCCTCCGCCAGCGGCTGGGGCGCCGCCCTGGTCCGCTACGAGCTGCTACTGCTGGCGGAGCTCGGTTTCGGCCTCGATCTTGAAACCTGTGCAGTGTCTGGTTCGAACGACGATCTCGTCGCGGTCAGCCCGCGATCCGGCCGCGCAGTAAGTGCCGCCGAAGCCGAACCCTACGCTGGAAAGCTACTGCGACTGCCACGTTTTGTCCTCGAAGGGGGAGCGGCAACCTGGCGCGAGATCCTCGACGGTCTGAACCTGACAGGCCATTTCCTGTTGCGCGATGTGATCACCGATCGGTCGGCTCCAGTAGCCGAAGCTCGAATTAGGCTCGTTGAACGCTTGCGCCGGGCGGCGGGTCAAGCGTAGCGTTAATCATGGCCGACACCCTCGCCCTGCTGTTCCCCGACGTCGCCGTCACCGGCGACTTGACCGTGCGCGTCGCAGTCAGCTTCCTGTCGGAGCAATCCGCGCCGGACCAGGGCCGCTGGTTCTGGTCATACCATATCCGCATCGAGAACGGCGGCGAGCGCACCGTCCAGTTGATGGAGCGTTATTGGCGGATTATCGACGGTCGCGGCAGTGTCCACGAAGTAAGGGGGCAGGGCGTTGTCGGAGAAATGCCGGTAATCACTCCGGGCGACAGCTACGACTATGTCTCGGGCTGCCCGCTTGACACGCCAGCCGGATCGATGCGCGGGCATTATATCTTCGTCGACGAGGACGGGGAGCAAATCACCGCTGAAATTCCGGAATTCAACCTGCTTTCGCCTCTCGACGCCGATCGTCAGGCCTGAGCAACGGCTGCCAGAACGAAAAAGGGCGCCATTTCGGCGCCCTTTTTCGGTCAGACTTTTTGTCAGGTCACGGGCTGATCGGTAACCCAAGCGGCTCGTCGTCATCATCCTTGGTCAGGATGTACACACCAAGCGCGATGGTACCGAGGATCACAATCAGAGGCACGATCGGGGGGAAGCCAGGACCTTCGCCTTCATAATCCTGGGCAGCCGCCGCCGAAGCGCTCGAAGACGTCGAGGTCATGGCGCTTAGAGCCAGCCATGGGTTCGACGTGGCGGCCGAAGCCGCAGGAGTAGCATTCCGCGAGGGCGCCGGCGGTGCGGCGATAGCTCCGGTCGACACAGCCAGCAATGAGGTGGCAACGGCGATCGCAGTGAGCCTACGCGTGAAACCCGGCATGTGAACTACTCCCAATCTGATGGTGCTTTAAACCGGTTTGGAGCCAATTTCTACCACGTAACGCAATTTGGTCGAGTTAGTTTCTGCAGTTCGTCGATAATCATTAAATTTTCGAGACTGTTGCAGTAATGCAAGACTCTTCGCGGAGTTGCCGACGGGCGCACCGCTTATATGATGGGCGGTGTGCGGCGGATCGCTTCAGGCTGGCCGCAAGCGATCGTCGCGAGGCTATAAGATGCGGACCGAGGCAGGGAAGGGCGAGCCTGACACACGCGCTCAGGCGATCGTAATTTCTGCCAACTCATTTTGGAACATAAGGAATTTCAGGGCTGGGCTAATCGACGCTTTGATCGAACAGCATTGGAAGGTGGTCATCGCCTCGCCCGGAGTGGATCCGGAATGGTCAAGTGCACGAGGAGCGGACTCGTTCGAAATCAGTATCGACCGATCGGGAATGAACCCGCTGCGCGACCTTGGCCTGATCGCAAATTATCATAGGTTAATTCTAAAGTGTCGGCCGAAATTCTTCCTCGGGTTTACCGCTAAGCCAAATATATATGGCGCGCTCGCCGCGAGATTTTCTGGTGTGGCGTTCCTGCCGAATGTGAGCGGGCTCGGCACTGCTTTTATCAACTCGCGACCTCTGTCGGCCCTGGTTAGCGCTCTTTACCGGCTAGCCTTTGCCAAATGCCCCGTCGTTTTCTTTCAGAACGGGGATGACAGCGAAATGTTCGTTCGCAGGAAGATTGTCCGCCCGGGCCAGGTTCGCCTTCTGCCGGGGTCAGGGGTCGACCTGGATCGATTTCGGCCCACGCCACCGCGCCATTCTGCTGGATTGAAGTTCCTGTTTGTTGGCCGCCTGCTCGGCGACAAAGGGGTCCGCGAATTCGTCGAAGCCGCTCGCACACTGCGTCTCAAGCATTCGGACTGGAGCTTTCAGCTGCTCGGACCGATTGACGAAGACAATCGCAGTGGAATTGCGCGGCCGGAGTTGGATCGATGGGTCGATGAAGGCACGATCGAATATCTGGGCCGGACAGATGACGTTCGTCCCCATCTTGCCGCATCGACGGCAGTCGTCCTTCCATCCTACCGCGAAGGGCTGCCCCGGTCCCTGCTGGAAGCCGGCGCCATGGCTCGGCCCTTGATTGCAACCGACGTTCCCGGAAACCGGCGCATCGTCAAGCACGGGGTCAACGGGCTGCTGTGCGCGGTTCGCAATCCGGCATCGCTGGCCGAAGCCATGCTCACCATGGGCCGGATGGACGCTGACAAGCGGGCGGCCATGGGCCGAGCCGGGCGCGTCATGGTGGAACGAGAATTCTCCGAGGATCTCGTGATCCAGGCTTATCTTGACGCCATCGCGCAACTGTCAACTGCCGCGCGGAGTTAAGGGCTACTAATGTTCGGCTGGCGCAACAACAAGCAGGGGCCGCCTCGTGGCCCGAAAGGGCATCGGGCCTATGCCGTGGGCGACGTGCACGGCCGGCTCGATCTTTTGGATCGACTGCTGGCGCAGATCGAAGCAGATGTCGCGCGCAGGCCCGCGCGACATGTCCTATTGATTATGCTGGGGGACCTGATCGATCGGGGCCCCGACTCACGCGGCGTGGTCGAGCGGTTGCGGACCTATCGCCATGACGCGATCAAGCCATATTTTCTGACCGGCAATCATGAGGAAGTGTTGCTTCGAATCCTCAATAGTGAGCGCGGGGTACTGGCCGATTGGTTGAAATATGGCGGGGCCGAATGTCTGGTCAGCTATGGCTGCGATCCGGCGACGCTTGACGCCAGGAACGAGCGGGCGGCACTCGCGACGATTGCTGGCGCTATTCCCAGGGACCACGCCAACTTCCTCGCCAGTTTCGTGGATACGCTTCGTTTCGGGGATTATGTGTTCGTGCACGCGGGGATCCGTCCCGGCGTGGACCTGTCGCTGCAGAGCCAATCCGACCTCCGCTGGATCCGATCGCCATTCCTCGAAAGCGAAGAGGATCATGGCGTTGTGGTGGTTCACGGTCACAGCATCAATCCCATCGTCGAACAGCTTCCAAACCGCATTGGCATCGATACCGGTGCCTACCGGACGGGGGTTCTGACGGCATTGGCGCTGGAAGGGGAATCCCGCTGGATTCTGGATACGGCCGAGACGGTTGGAACCGAAGCGGCGACGCATTGATTTTGACCATTTTGAGGGATAATCACGCCATGCCGGGGGTGCTTCAAAGGGTAGTCGCGCGTGAAAGCGAGGAGGCATCGGTGAAACTGACTGGCACGTTGCGCAACCCGGGTCTTCTCTTAATCACCGCTGGGGCGCTGTTTCTGGCCGCCTGCGCCGATAAGCCCGGCGGCCCAATTCCCTACAATGTTTCCAACTTCGGAACTCCAGATGCTCCGGAAGTGGTTCCGCTCGACGCAGGGTATCGCATCGCGCCGATGGATACGGTCACGGTAAAAGTGTTCAAGATGCCCGACCTCACGGGAGAGTATGAGGTTGACCTGGCCGGAAACATCTCGATGCCGCTGATAGGCGAAATCCGGGCTTATGATTTGTCCACCGCCCAACTCGACGACGCCCTGACACAAAAGCTCGGCGAGAAATATCTTGAAAATCCCGACGTCAGCGTTGGGATCAAGGCGTCGACCCGGCGCAGCGTCACAGTGGACGGTGCGGTTGGACGTTCGGGATCGTATCCCGTCCACGGGCCGACGACCCTGATGCAGGCCGTCGCCGCCGCCGGCGGAGCGCGTGAGGACGCCAATATTCGGCGCGTTGCGATCTTTCGCACGATCGGAGGTCAGCGCCAAGCTGCGGCCTTCGACCTCCAGGCGATCCGGCGCGGCGAAGCGAAGGATCCGCCCGTCTATGCCGGCGATATCGTGGTCGTCGACGGCTCCGGTATCAAGGCACTGCAGAAGCAGATCTTCCAATCAGTACCACTGCTGTCGATATTCAGGCCGATCTGATGCGAGCCGGGCAGCCTCCACAGCGGGAGAACAGGTGTGAACAATAACCTCGCCGTTCCGGACGGCGGCGCCTGGCAGCTCGACCGCTATGATCCCAGCAGAGGCGTCCGGACCGCCGACTCTACCGAAGGATCAGGACTCGACCTTGCGGCGCTGTTGCGCATTATTTCCAACTGGCGGTGGCTGATCCTCGGCGCGGTTGCGCTGGGTATCGTTGCGGCGATCATTTTTACCCTGCTGACCACACCGACTTACCGCTCTGGGGTGACGCTTGAAGTCAATCCGCCGGCGGTGGAGATCATGGACGAGCAGCAGCGAGACCGTTCCTCGACTGGCGTCAACACCTGGGATTATATCGCAACGCAGGTCGGATTGCTGTCCAGCCGGAGCATTGCGGAACGCGCCGCCCAGGATCTCAACCTGGCCAATAACAGGGAATATGTAGGGACAGAGGGTGACGCTGGAGCGCGGCTCAAGGCCGCGACGGACAAGGTTTCGAATGGACTTGACGTAGAGGCCCCGGAGGAAGGCCAGCTGATCCGTTTCAGCTTCGTAGCCGAGTCCCCGCAGCTTTCGGCCGCAATCGCCAACCAGATTGCCGAAAGCTTCATCAACTCGAACCTGCAGCGTCGATATGAGGCTTCGGCCTATGCGAGGAATTTTCTCGAACGGCAGATCGCCAAGACCCGTGGAGACCTCGAGCGTTCCGAGCGTCAGGCGGTTGCCTATGCCCAGGCGCAGGGGATCATCAATACTGGGAGTGGAGAGGCAGGTACCACGCCAACCGATGCCAATTCCATCCAGGGCGGATCGCTGATCGCCTTGAACCAGGCACTGGCGGAGGCGACGGCGCGGCGGGTCGCGGCAGAGGGTGCCTATCGCTCGGCCAGTCTGGCCGGCGCGCTTGACGCAACCCAGAACACGCAGCCGCTGCGCCAGTCTCGTGCCGCATTGGAGGCTGAGTATCAGGACAAACGGACCCTGATGAAGCCCGATCATCCGGATATGCGCAGTCTCCGCTCCCGCATTGAAGAGCTCGACAAGCAGATCGCCCGCGAAGGGTCGGCTGCCGCCGGCGGCCGGGCGAGCTCGCTGCTCGCAGAATATCGGGGAGCGGCCGCAGCCGAGCGCGCGTTGCAAGGGCGGGTCGCGGCACTCAAGGGCGCCGTGCTCGACCTCCGAGGCCGCAGCATCCAATATACGATCCTGCAGCGTGAGGTGGATACCAACCGCGCCCTGTATGACGCCCTGCTGCAACGCTACAAGGAAGTTGGCGTGGCCGGCGGCATTGGCACTTCCCCGGTTTCGATCGTCGATAGGGCCGAGATTCCGAGCAGCCCCTACAAGCCGAATCTTCTGCTGAACTTGGTGCTGGGTTTCGCCGTTGGGCTGGCGGGCGGACTGGCCGCAGCAGTCGCGCTCGAATATCTGTACGACACGATCAAGACGCGCGACGATGTTCGCAACAAGCTGGGCCTGGCCTGTCTGGGCGCGATCCCGAAGACGGCGGGACAAGAAAGCTTTATCGAGGAGCTGAAGGATCCCAGCTCGATCGTGTCCGAAGCCTATTCGGCGGTGGTCACATCTTTGAGGTTCAGCACCGAGGACGGGCTTCCCAAGTCGTTGGTTGTCACAAGCACTCGGTCCGGCGAAGGCAAGTCGTCAACCGCACTGGCCGTCGCGCAGAATTTTGCCCGTCGGGGCGCGTCCGTCCTACTCATCGACAGCGACCTGAGGAAGCCGGCCTTCAAGGCGGCCTCGGACAAAGTCGGCCTGACGAGGCTACTCACCGGTGACGAGGAGGCGGCAAGAAGCCACATCGTACCCACGCAGTTCAACGACCTGTGGCTAATGCCGAGCGGTCCGCTTCCGCCAAATCCGGCCGACCTGCTTTCGACCGGCCGATTCCAGGAAATCCTCGCCGAGGTCGCCGCGCATTTCGACATCATCATTATCGACGCCCCGCCACTCATCGGGCTGGCCGACTCCCTGCTTCTGGCTTCGGTCACGGGACATGTGATGTTCGTCGTTGAAAGCGGGAAGACTCGTACCAAGGCGGCAGTGGAAGCGCTGCGCATGCTCGGTGGCACCGGCACCCACATCGTCGGAGCCACGCTTACCAAGTCGACCGAGGATATGGGCGGATATGGCTACAAGGCCTACGGCTATGGATCGCTTGACCGGAAGCGGACCGAAATCCTGATGATTCCGCATGAGGTGGAGAGCTGAGCGACCGGCGATTCCCAATGGCTTGGGGTCGCGCGCTGATTGTCGTGTCGGCAGCGGTCCTGATGGCATTCCT
>Ga0307410_10000280_pt1 | contig 19692 bp, 8 predicted proteins | sample 322Ometagenome_3_FD_203707 | JGI IMG/M metagenome (GOLD analysis project Ga0307410, IMG submission 203707) | Maize rhizosphere microbial communities from greenhouse at UC Davis, California, United States - 322HYB-O-3 | ecosystem: Host-associated > Plants > Roots > Rhizosphere > Soil | place... | reverse complement strand
TGAGCCTGCTCTCAAGGTAGCGCTCCGTTCTCCGGCCGCCTATATCGGAGCCATCGGCTCCAAGAAAACCCAGGCAGCCCGGCGTGAGCGCCTTCGGGGGTCGGGACTCACCGACGAGCAGGTCGGGCGGCTGCACGGGCCAATCGGGCTGGAGCTCGGCGGACGGCAGCCGGCGGAGATCGCGTTGGCCATCCTGGCAGAGATGACCGCGGTGCGGTACAGAGGTAAGGTAGTGGCCCCCCTGGCCGCGGCAACGTTTCCGTCATAACGTAAACGCACGGCTGGCTAGGAGCCGGTGCGTGTCCGATTCATCTCTCCAGCATTTCCAGGCTGCCCTCTTCCAACGCTACACTATCGAGCGTGAGCTCGGCCGTGGTGGCATGGCCACCGTCTACCTGGCGCAGGATCTGAAGCTCCACCGCCCCGTCGCCCTCAAAATACTCCGCCCGGAGTTAGCGGCCTCCCTCGGCGCGGAGCGCTTCCTCCGTGAGATCCAGATCGCGGCTCGGCTCAGCCACCCTTACATCTTGCCGCTGCACGACTCCGGCGAAGCCGGTGGTCGCCTGTACTATGCCATGCCGTACGTGGAGGGCGAATCACTGCGGCAGCGACTGGAGCGAGAGGGGCAGCTCCCCCTTGCCGAGACGATCGCAATCGTCGGAGCGGTGGCTAGCGCGCTGACCTATGCCCATCGGCACGGGGTCATCCACCGCGACATCAAGCCGGAGAACATCCTCCTGGCCAATGAGTCCGGCACCAGCAGGGTTCACCCACTTGTTGCCGACTTCGGGATCGCGCGAGCCCTCGATGCGGCCGGAAGTGAGCGGCTGACGGAAACCGGGCTCGCACTCGGCACCCCGGCCTACATGAGCCCCGAACAGGCGGCCGGTGGGCGAATCGACGGTCGCAGCGACATCTATGCGCTCGGGTGCGTCGCGTACGAGATGCTGGCCGGTACGCCTCCCTTCACTGGTCCTTCCACGCGAGCGGTACTAGCCCGCCACGCCGTGGATGCCGTGCCTTCGCTACATACGGTTCGATCGACTGTGCACCGAACTCTCGAAGCCGCGATCGAACGAGCCCTGGCCAAGGTCCCAGCCGACCGCTTCGACACCGCTGACGACTTTGCCGATGCGTTGACGAAGCACAGTTCGACGGGGCGTTACAGGGATCGCCTGAGCCGAGCGAGGGTAGCGCTAGGCATGGGCGTGGGTGTCGTAGCAGCAGGAACAGGAACGATAATGCTTCGCGGATCCTCCGCTGGCGTTGTTCCATTGGCCGCCACGATGGCCGTGCTGCCGTTTGCTGCCGGTGCCGACACTGGTCTCAATCGCTTGGGGAAGGACCTGGCGGTTACGCTCAGCGCGAGCCTCGACGGGTTGGGAGGAATCGAAACTGCCGACCGGCTTCGAATTGTCCAGGAGATTGGCAGCAAAAGTGTTCTATCAGTGGAAGAAGCCGCGAGTCTCGCTCGGCGTGTGGGGGCCAGCAGCTTCCTCAGGGGGACTCTGGTGCGTGCCGGGGATAGGGTTCGGCTCGACGCAGGCCTCTACGGCGCTGAAGCCTTAGCACCGCTTGCCGAGGGGATCACGATCACCGCCCACCGCGACAGCATCGGCACCCTCACCGATTCGACGGCGTGGGCGCTGCTGCGACAGATCTGGAGGCGAGGCGAGCCCCCTTCGCCGAGTCTCGCCGCAGTAACCACTCAGTCCCTACAGGCGCTCCGCTCATTTCTCGACGGCGAGCGGCACATCGAAAAGGACGCATGGAAATCTGCCGCGCTGGCATATCGCAGCGCAATCTCGTCCGATTCCACCTTCTGGTTAGCCTACTTCCGATATGTGCTCGCACGACGGTGGAACGAGGAGGAGATCGAGCCCGCCATTCTGAGTAGCCTCGACCGCAACCGAACAGCCTTTCCCGACCGAGAGCGACTGCTCGTGGAGGCCATGGCAGAGGATTCCATGCCTCACGAAGGCGAACTGCTCCGGGAAGTAACCAAACGCTTCCCGGACTACTGGCCCGGCTGGTTTCATCTTGGTGATTTTCTGTATCACGTGGGCCCACTTATTGGTTACACATGGAAGGACACTCAGAAGGCGCTCAACCAGGCGGTTTCCCTGAACTCCCGCCTCAAGCCTGCTTATCATCACCTGTTTTGGAACAGCACCGGGAAGGATTCAGCCGAGGCGGATCGGGCTTTAGAGCGGTTCCGCGCGGTTCCGGGGTTAGATCCTTTGGACAACCGACTGCAGCGCACCGCAGATCTCCAGCATATGCGCATGCTCAATGCTCTGGCTCGGTCGGACGGAGTCATTACTCCACAGAACGGCAGTTTGGTAGACAGCCTAGCGCGATTTTATCTATCTCGCGACGTCTCGGGATTTCAGAAATCCGTCTGGCCATTCAGCCTCCTCTGGGCCTGGAACCCGGCGGGTCAAATCGCCTTCAACCGACGTGTGCTTCGATTTGCTGCCGATGCGCCATCACGGGCGGCTGCGCTCCGCGGGAATTCCTGGGCCTGGGCCGAGCGAGGAGCGTGGGATTCGTCTCTTAGCTCGGCGCACGAGGCGATGAAGTATCAGGCCATGGCGTTGAATGAATACTTCCTAGCCGTAGGTGGGGCGTGGCTCGGCGCGATATCCCCCCATGAGGCAGTCGAGCGCCGCTCGGCAGCGAACTCGATGATTAATGGTCTCGAAGAAGGTGAGCAGAAGAGACAAAGTCAGGGACTATCGCTCTGGCTCGATGGCTTCTTGGCGTTCGTTCGCCGGGATGAGCCCGCACTCAAACGCGCTCAGGAGAGCGTCCACCAAAGCGGCCATCCGGACGCCAACGTTATCGAGCGATCCCTTGAGGCATTCGGCCGAGCGCTGGGGGGAGACCGGCGTGCCGCTGCGCTCGATTTGGTGGCGCTGGAGCGGGAGTGCGCAGGGAACTACTGGGACAAGTGCGGGCAAACAGTAGCGCCGAACATCGCCGCTCACCGTCTCTCGGCCGCGACCTGGCTCCTCGAAGCAGGGGACACTGCGCAGGCCAAACGGCTTCTCATCTGGCACGAAGCGCGGTTCTTCCCCTGGAACTGGTCTTTCGTGGTTCGGCCCCTTGCCTATCTAATGCTTGCGCGAATCGAGGAAGCTCAAGGCCAGGGACCCCAGGCAAAAGAGCACTACGAGCAGTTCCTGCGACACTATGACTCACCGATGCCTGACCAGCAGTATCTGGTGAATGAAGCCAGGACTGCACGGGCGCGGCTTTCCGGCACGAATGCGGCTGAAACTCGCTGAAGCGGGAGCTGCTACTTTCTCATGACCTCAGCCGCTCGAGCTATCGGCGACGCCTTCGAGGCCCGCTACTCTATCGAGCGTGAGCTCGGGCATGGTGGCATGGCCACCGTATACCTGGCTCAGGATCTGAAGCTCCACCGCCCTGTTGCCCTGAAAGTACTCCGCCCCGAGTTAGCGGCCTCGCTGGGCAATGAGCGGTTCCTCCGAGAGATCGAGATCGCCGCCCGGCTCAATCACCCTCACATTCTGCCGCTGCACGACTCCGGCGAGGCCGAGGGTTACCTGTATTATGCCATGCCCTACGTGGAGGGCGAGTCGCTCCGCCAGAAGCTGGAGCGGGAGGGCCAGCTTCCCATCGCCGATGTCATCGCGATCATCCAGGCGGTCGCCAGCGCGCTCACCTATGCCCACCACCATGGGGTGATCCACCGTGACATCAAGCCGGAAAACATCCTGCTGGCGCGTGATTCCGCCGGCGGCTTGGCGCACCCTCTGGTCGCGGATTTCGGCCTCGCACGGGCCCTCGATGCCGCAGGCGCCGAGCGTCTGACCGCAACCGGGTTGGCGCTTGGCACCCCCGCCTACATGAGCCCGGAACAAGCCAGTTCCGATCGCCACCTGGATGCACGGAGCGACATCTACGCTCTGGGCTGTGTGGCCTATGAGATGCTGGCGGGCTCTCCGCCGTTCATTGGGTCTACCGTGCAGTCGATTCTCGCCCGCCATGCCGTGGATCCACCCCCGCCATTGCATACAGTACGCCCCACAATTCCTGCCGCCATCGAAGCCGCGGTGCTGCAGGCGCTGGCGAAGGTGCCGGCGGACCGGTTTGCTACCGCCGATGAATTTGCTCGCGCTCTCACAGCCGAACGCACTGCGAAGCCGATCCTGAGACGGCTTGCACCAAGATTAGTCAAGGGTGCCTTGGGCATTGCAGCGGGAGCCGCGGCGGTAGGAATCGGCGCTCTTATGCTCCGTGGCTCGTCCACCCCGATGGTGACACCTTCGGCGTCGACGATCGCCGTTCTCCCCTTTCACTCCGGTAGTGCCGATACCGCGCTCAACCGTCTCGGAAGAGACCTGGCCGTCACCATCAGTGCCAGCCTGGATGGTGTCGGCAAGATCAAGACTGCCGACCGGCTGAGCATCGCAGCTGCCACCGAGGAGAAGCGGAGGCTCTCCCCGGCAGAAGCCGCAGCGCTGGCTCGGCGGCTGGGCGCCAGCAGCTATCTACGGGGAACACTGGTTGGTGCCGGGGAACACATCCGTCTCGATGCCGGCCTGTATGACATCAACGGACTAGCACCTATTGCCGAGGGGATCACGATAGGAGGTCATCGAGACAGTCTGGCTGCTCTGACCGATTCGGTAGTTTGGGCGTTACTTCGACAGGTGTGGCAGCGGGGGGAGGCACCGTCGCCGAGTCTGTCTGCGGTCAGTACGAGATCGCTTCCGGCACTTCGCGCCTTTCTGGAGGGCGAGCGAAAGCTGGTGTCCGGCGATTGGGACGGCGCAACCCTGGCGTACCGGAGCGCGACGGCAGCCGACTCCGCGTTCTGGCTCGCCTATTTCGGGTATGCCTTGGCACGGTACTGGACCGGCGAAACCCTCGAGCCATCCGTGCTAAACACGCTGCGCCAGAGTCGCAGGCACCTGCCCGAGAGAGAACGCTTGCTGGTGGATGGATTTCTAGTAACAGATCGAACGCCCCGGGCCAAGATCGATTCATATCGGCTCGTCACCCAGCGATACCCTCAATACTGGCCCGGGTGGTTCCTGTACGCCGACATCCTGTTTCATCAAGGGTCAATCGCGGGGTACGACTGGTCCGAATCCCTCGATGCGTTCCGCCGGGTGGTGACGCTGAACCCGAAGCTGGTGCCTGCCTGGGAACACATCGGCGACCTGGCAACCGGGAGAGACCGGTCGGAGGCTTCGCGGGCCCTCGCTCGTCTCTTCGCGCTCGGCTATCCTCCGCCCGGTCATCCCGGTTATGGCAGGTTCGTCCGCCTCGTGGATGCCGTCGACAGTGCCGGAGGGGTGATACCGGCCAATATAGACACGCTCGCAGATTCAATGGCGCAGTTCTCCGCCTTTTCCGGCGACGAGCAGCTCGCCCTGGGCTCTCCGCTCGACCTGCTGCAGAGAGGCTTTCCCCTGGCGCAGCTCGAGCTCAATCGGCGAAGGCTGGCTCTCAGGCATCTGCGCACACCAGTGCGGGCGGCAAACCTGGCAGGCAGCGGGTGGTCTTGGGCGGCTCGTGGACAGTGGGACTCCGCACTCGCTTACATGGATACCGCCGCTGCGATGTACCAGGGCACGCTCGGATGGACGCTGCTCCCGGTCGAGAACTATGCAATGGCCGTGCTCGGGGTCTGGCTTAGTCGTGTCGACCCCGGGGAGGCGGACCGGCGCCGGGAGGGCGCCGTCATCGCCCTAGCTCGAGTGCCGGAACAAGGAAAGCCTCCCCGGACCCTCCTGCAAGACACCCGTGGTAAGATGGCGTGGCTGGACGGGCTGCTCGGTTTTGCGCGGCGCAACCGGCAGGCGATCCAGACGGCCCGCGAGCAAGCAGCCAGGAGCGGGTTTTTCCGGGCCGACCTTATCGATCGCTCCCTGGCGGCGCTGGATAAGGCGCTCGCTGGGAACCGCAGCGCAGCCGGCCGCGAGCTCGCCAGACTGGAGGAAGAGTGCCTCGGTGACGAGAACTGCCCCAGCATGACGCCGCACATCGCCGTGCAGCGGATCATGGCAGCGGAATGGCTCCGCGAGGCGGGTGATGTGGAAGCGGCTCGGCGCCTGTTACGCTGGCAGGACCAGGGGTGGCTCGGCTGGGACTGGACATTCAATGACGGAGTCAGCGCGCCCGCCTTTCTCCTGCGGGCGCAGATCGAGGAGGCATCCGGGACACGCCGGCTCGCCCGCGAGTACTATCAGCAGTTTCTCCGCCGCTACGACTCACCGATGCCGGGGCAGCGGCATCTGGTGGATGCGGCCCGTAGCGCGCTAGCGCGGCTCTCTGGCAGCGATCTCACAGAGACCCGCTGACCATGAGCTGCGACATTCTCTTGGCCTCAGCTGCTCGAGCGTTGGACCCGTTACTTCGAGACCGCTATTTCATCGAGCGCGAGCTCGGCCGTGGTGGCACTGCGAGAGGCCTTAGCTGGAGTGTACCGGTCCTTGCGCAGTTGCGTAACACACCGCAGCTTCGATAGATCACCTTTCATTGCTAAAGCCGTCTTGAATCTCAGCATCCTCCGGCACGGGGAGCTTGGCTCCACCGCATTGACGGGCTGGAACGCAGTCCCGCCCGGAACCCTCCTACCGAGCAACGTCCGATCATTTCACGGCACCTTCACGCCCGAACTCCAGTGTTAGGGAATCGTGTCGTTGCCTTGAAGCAGTGCGAGGAGGATGTGTGCGGGTGTACCACCCCCGCTTGTTAGACCGGACCGTGGTATCGCGGTATATCAGGCCCCGGGCGGGTCATGGCGCAAGCTTGTTTACGGCACTGCTTCTGCTCACTAAGTCGCTCTCCGCCCAGGCTCCCACCGGTAAGCTCGAGGGATCGGTTCACGACCCGGCCGGCCTTCCTCTCGCTGAAGCGCAGATCTTTATCCCAGGTACTACGTATTTCGCTGTGAGCGATCCTCGCGGCCACTACTTCATCAACAACGTTCCCGCCGGCACCATCGCGGTCCACGCAACGCTGATCGGCTACCGGCCACTGGAGGTGCGCGAACTTCGCGTGCTCGCTGGTCAGACCATCACGCAGGACTTCACCCTGGAGCCCGCGCCGGTTCAGCTCCGGGAGCTCACGGTGATTGCCGCGGAGAATGTGCTGGTCCCGCGGGACGAGGTCACCAGCAAGCAGCGGGCAGACGGCTGGTTCACCGACCGTCTGCCAGTGGACCGCGCCCGAGGAGTTCTCGCTTTACAGCCGGGAGTCGTCGCCGGCGTGGACACCGGGTACGGAGGACTGCAGACGCTGTCGATTCGGGGCGGCCGCATAGACGAGGCGGCGGTGTACGTGGATGGTGTTCCAGTATCCCCTGGCTATCGGGCGCGCCTGGCAGAAGGGTTCAGCAGCACGCCCGGAACCGAGATCAGCGTGGGTACCAACGCCGTGGAGGAAGCATCGGTGACCACGGGGGCCACGTCGGCAGAGTTCGGCAACGCTCTATCCGGAGTGATCTCCATCCAGACTAAAACCGGCGGGAGCCGGTTCGCGGGCGCACTCGCCTACGAGACCGACGAGCCGTTCGGAGTCATGCACGGTCTGGGCTTCAACCGGGTCCAGGCGAGCCTGGGCGGACCGGTCGCGCGCAACCTCAGCTTCTTCGTCTCCGGCGTACTGGAAGGTCAGAAGTCGGCCCGCACCGGCTTCGATGCGGAGAAGGCGCCGATCTTCGTTCAGGCGGGTCTGGATACAACGGTGGCGGTGCCCAGCGCAGCGGGGGCCCCCCTGGCCGACACCTCGCATGTACCGATTTACCGGATGGCCATTTACCGGGGCGAGTGCGGCGAGTTCGCCGGCAGCGCCAACGAAGGAATCCGCACCAATTACGGGATCCACTGTCAGGGCATCCGGACGCCCTCGAGCGGAACCTCGACCTACGAGCTCCAGGGCAAGCTCAACTATACCTATGGCCAGGGGTCGCGGCTCTCCATGAGCTACCTCGGGAGCCGAAATCAGGGCCGGCCGTTCGACTACGCCAACCTGTATAACCCGGGTGCACTCTGGGGTTACCGGCGGTGGAGCAACATCTTCACGCTGAACTGGGCCCCCAATCTCCGGCGCTCGGCCGAGCGGGCACTGGCGCTGGAGACTTACCTCTCCTATCAGCAGGACCGCACCATCCAGAGTCCCTTGACGCTGGAGAGCGAACGGGCAAGCCGGCATCCTTTCGGGGGGTTCCTGGTTCGGCCGCTGGGGTTCCGCTTCGACTTCGAGAACTTCCCGCTCGATGAAGAGCTGGTGACGAACGTCAGGGAGAACCGGGCCGGAACCCGGCGCACTCCGTACGTGATCGAAGAGTTCGAGCAGTACAATCTCATCGACCAATACAGCAACAATGCCTATGGTCTTCCCGGCTGGTACGAATCCGGTGGGCCTGCCTTCTCGACCTTCTTCCAAGACCCGATCCTTCGCCTCTACCGCGAGGACCGCCTGGTGGCCAAGGTCAACCTCGACTGGCAGCTCGACCGATATAATCGGCTGCGCACCGGTGGGGAGTTCACGCACTACTCCCTCGACCGGTATCAGTCGGAGCTTCAGGCGACCGATTTCGCTGACGTGTATCTGGAAAAGCCGATACGTTGGAACCTGTTCCTGGAAGACCGGCTCGACCTCGGCGATGTCGTGTTGGTGGGCGGGCTCCGGCTCGACGCATATCACTCTCGCGCCAGCCGGAACCTCATGCTCGATACCGTAAGCGCGAGCCCCACCTTCGGCGAATACGTTTGGAGCGAGGGTGCCGCGCAATATGGATCGGATGGGACCACCTTCGATGAAAAATCATTGGTGGTGACTCGCCGCGACCACGGCCACGGCTACCTGAGCCCCCACGTCCAGGTCTCGTTCCCGGTCACCGAGCGGACCAACTTCCGTCTCTCCTACGCCCACCAGGTACAGGCACCCGACTTTGCGCTGATACTCTCGGGTGTGAACCTGGGACGGCGCGGGACCGATCTGGACTTCGGGAAGACCATACTCTTCGAGTTCGGAGCCCGGCACGCATTCAGTGACGACATGGTGCTCGACGTCGCGGCCTACAACAAGAACAACCTCGCGGTCGCGGCCGCACGCACGTTTCTGGTGACGAACCCCTTCAACGGATCACCGACTGGCCACGTGAGATTTGCCAATGCCGACTACGGAAGTACCCGCGGAATAGACCTGCGTCTCGATCGCCGGATCGGCAACTGGTTCAATGGCACCGTCTCGTACAGCTACCAGGACTCGAAGAGCACGGGCTCGGACCCGCTGAGTAACCAGGATGCCGGTGTTGTAGCACTTCAGGAGCTCGGGGGCGCCATCGGCCCTCCACCCCAGGCGATTCTGCCGACCAACTTCAGCCGGCCCCATACTTTGGCCGGTGCGGTGTCGCTCACCGTGCCGTCCGACTGGAAAGCGGGAACCTTGGCCGGTGCAGTCCTGGGGAACCTCGGACTCTTTGCTGTCTTTCGCTATACCAGCGGAACGGCCTACACCACATGTCCCGATGACGAGGGGAACGAGAATATCTTTTCCCGTGACGGAGGGTGCGTTCAAGGCGCCGGTGCCATCAACGGCGCAAGGCTTCCGGCCTATCGTCAGATCGATCTGCGGATCACCAAACAGGTGGGCCTGGGTGGGGTCGGTCTCACCGCATATCTCGACGCCCGAAACCTGTTCAACTTCGCGAACATACTGGAGGTCTTCTCCGCAACCCGGGACATTAAGAATCCGGCTGATCGGCAGAACCGCTGGGCCAACGACAGCTCACATTATGCGGTTGAGGCGAAGGCGTCCGGCGTGTACGGAGAGGATGGTGCGGTTGACCTGCGCTTCGAGGGGACGGTGGCATCCGGCTGCAGCGGTTGGACCAACGGAGCAGGACAGCCCGCGGCTCCCAACTGCGTCTACCTGATACGGGCCGAGGAACGCTACGGAGACGGCGACCACGTGTTTATCCTGGCCGAGCAGCGTCGCGCGTCGGAGGCGTTTTACGCCGCCGTGGGGCGAACCGGCAGCTTCTTCGCCCGAGGGCGGCACAACCTCACCGGCGACCCGCGTCGCCTGCGGCTTGGGCTGGAGGTGTCGTTTTGAAGGGCGGCAAATCGACCACGGCGCTGCTGATCCTGGGCTTACTCGGTCTTCCGGATCTGGCCTCATCCGAGGCACGGCCGCGACCCGGCGCTCGCACCGGCGGCTTTCGTCTCTATGCCCGGGCATTGGGCGCACTGACAGTCAATCGGGTTTACTGTGGCCTGACCGCTACCGGAGAGATTTGCCGGGACAGTACCGGATCGGGCTTTGCGGGTGGCGGTTTCTGGCCCAAGGGTACCGCCAATCAATATGTCTTCAACTCTGGGTTTCAGCTGGCCGGGGTCATTGACCGGGCAGCCGGCTTCGAATGGGCGGGCGACACCAGTAGTGCCACATTCTACAACCCGGCCGGGGGTGGTGACGGAGAGCCAGTGCGTCCGATTCATAATGCCGGAGATCCGGTTGATTTGGCAGGCTGGCCGGCGGCCGCCTGGGTCCCGAAGGGTGATGCTTCAGAGGAGTTGTTCAGCCCCCTGCTTCGTGAGCGCAGATCCGCCTCTCAGGGAGACGTCTGGTGGCTGTCGTGGGACGGCAATGCCGCCCTGGCCAGCCCTACCACTCGGCAGCACCCACTGGGAGTGCTGCTGGAACAGCGTGGGATGGGCTGGAACTTTCCCGCCGGCAATGAGGACATCCTCTACTTCATCTACACCATCTACAACATCACCTCCACCGATCCCGCTGCCTATGCCGCCGTCAGGCCGGCCATGCGTGACATCCTGCTGGAGAAGGCTCGAGATTTCCACCGGCTCAACAATCAACGCTATGGGCTGCAGATTCCGGACGATGGGTATGCCATCCAGGACCTCTATGTGGCCTTCGCAGCCGATATGGACGTGGGGGATGCAGGGCTCAACTACGCCTCGGTAAATCTGCCCTTTGCCTTGGGCTACACGTACGATCGCAGCTTCAGTCCGCTCCCCGATTGGACATTCGACCCAGGGATCTTTGGCCCGCCGTTCTTCGCCGGCACCGGGTTTGTCGGAGTGAAGTTCCTGCAAAGCCCCTTGAATCAACAGGGGGAGCAGTTGGGCCTCACGCTCTTCGGGACTACGGTCGGCGGTGGGTCGTTCGAAGATCCGTCCTCGGCCGAACAGCTCTACCGCTACTTCTCTGCAACGCTGAACCCGGCGCTCGGCGACAGTCAGTGCAACACCGGCAACCCCAGGATAACCAGAATCTGCTTCCTCAATAACGCCGAGTCCGGGGACATGCGGTTCTTTCAGTCCTCGGGGCCGTTGACCCTCACCCCGGGGGCGTCTGGCTCGATCGTGGTGGCGTACATCTTTGCCGCACCGGTGAAGGATCCAGCCTGTGAGCCACCCTGCGCCATACGACCGGAAGATCCTACCATCCTCACTGACGCCGGCCGCATAGTCGATGGCGTGAATGCCATTGACCGGCTTAGCGGATACCTCGGGTTCTCCGACGCCAACGACAACGGGCAGGTAGAGCAGGAGGAGTTCGAGGTGGTGCCCGGTTCGTTGCTGGGAAAGGCGCGAGTGGCTCAGGCGGTCTTTGATGGCGGGTTTCTGCTGCCTTTCGCCCCGGAGCCATCTCCTTTTTTCTTAATCCCGGGCGACAATCAGGTCACGGTGCTATGGCAACCCAGTCCGTCGGAGAAAGCGGGAGATCCTTTTTTCACCAGCGCAAACCTGGCGAGCATCACCCCGCCTGGAGGTGGCGCGCCGGTACCGAACCCGCTTTACGATCCCAACTACCGGCAGAACGATGTCGAGGGATACAGAGTCTACCGGGGACGAGTGGATTCGCCCAACTCTCTCCAGTTGTTGGCGCAGTTCGATTATGCCGGCACATTGATTTCTGATTACCAGGGGCAAGTCAACCCTGTGCCGGCATGCGCACCGGAGATCGGGATCGATGCGGCGGCGAATCCGGCCACGGGAATCGACCTGTGTGACTACGACACTCCCGCGCCAGGCGCAGCTCGGGTAAAGCACGTAGATGTGCCGTTGGTCGGCCCTGTGGTTCAGGTTCGACTCGGCCGTCGCGCCGCGCTCGCTACCGGTGAGGCGATTCTGCTCGGAGCAGACACAGCCGTGACGGGCCAGGAGGGCGGTTGTCTGAGATCTGGCAACCCGGCGCAGTGCGACCTTCGAGACACTGGAGTCCCCTTCGTTTACGTCGATGAGACAGCCCGCAACAATCTGCGCTACTTCTATGCTGTCACCGCGTTCGACATCAACTCTTTTCAGTCGGGGCCCTCGAGCCTAGAGTCACCACGTGTGGCCAAACCCGTCACTCCAGTCACAGCAGCATCCAATTACCAGAATACCGGGGAAGTTGCCGTGAGCATGCGGGGGCGGGGTGCGGCGCTCGACAACACGGCACCTGTGCCGACGATCGATCCGGGCACGGGCCGGTTCAGCGGCCCCTTCCCGCCGGCGAACGATTTTGATTTCGGTTTGGGAAATTTCGTTCAAGAGTTGATAGCCGGTCCGGGCACCTTCTCCCTGACTCTGGACAGCATCGGCCTTGGTTCCGCGCACGATAACCTGCCAAGCATCTATCACTTCACTGCCGCCTCGGGAGGAAATAACACGCTCGTGTCTCTGCCGATCTTGCAGGACCAGACGGTTGTCACCCACACGAACTCCACGTCCTTTCCCGCGATCTCTCCTGATGCTTCACTGGCGCAGCGATACGGAGGGAACGACCAGTACAAGCTGACAGCGCGGATGCAGATGAATCTCCAGGGGCTTTACTACACCAACGCCTGGGGCCGAGGGTGTGTGAACTCTGCACCGGGCTTCGCCCCCAGCATTGCGCTCAGGGTCGAGGGTTGTGAGTACAACGGCCAGCGGTGGTTCGACGGCCCGTCGCCCGAAACCAACGAGACAGTGGACCACCCGCAGGCCACCCATCCACCCAACGCCACGACGAACACCCTCACCGGAGGATCGACCAATGCCGGGGCGCTTAGTGGAGTTGCGAACATATACATCCCTCACTCCTACGAGACCCTGGAGAACGTTTATCGCAACGTCGAGGGGGCGCTAGCCGGAGTGCAGCGTGCCGCGGACTTCAACGTTTACTGGGGCGCCGGCGGGCTCGTTGATTCGGTAATCGATGTCACTCATAATGTGGCGGTGCAGTTTAGCCCGGTGATCGGCAGCAGCTATGGAATTCTCAATGCGTCAGCCAGCGCCGGTGGCGGATCCAAGGACGGCCGCAGCGACGTGCTCACCAACGTGGATATGGGTTGCGTGGAGCCGTGGAGGTCGTTCCCATCGGTGGGCGGCTCCGGGGGGATCTATGGCTGCACGGCACCCACGGCGTACGCGCTCAGCCAAACTGCGATACCTGGACCCGTCGCGTTCGTCACCGGCTCTACCAGCAACGCGCCGGCGGCCGCGGCCGCCCCTCGGCCGGGGGCTGGTTTCATCCTTTACTTGCCAGGGACCTACTCTGTAGTCGAGCTGGCTGGCGGGGCGCTGCCGGCAGCGGGCGCCGTCTGGAGCCTGCGGAGTTACGTCGGCTCGACGCGCGGCGGCCAGGGCGCCGCCGGGGATCGTGGGCCCTATACATTTACTCCCCGCCCTCGGCCTCTCACGGCAACTGGCGTATCGCTGCAGGTCGACTTCGACGTGATCAATCAACAGGTTGCGGCTACCGAGACAGACCTGGAGCAAATTCACACTGTACCCGATCCGTACTATGTCACCAACGCCTTCGAGCGGACCACCCAGGGCAAGGTCATCAAGTTCGTCAACCTGCCGGCCCAAGCCATCATCCGGATCTATTCGTCCAGCGGCATTCTGGTAGACCTGCTGGAGCACCGCTCCGAAACATTCGGCGGTGCCGCCACCTGGAACGTGCTCAATCGGAACAACCACGTCGTGGGCAGTGGCGTGTACTTCTATCACATCGAATCGGGCGGTGCACGGCGGGTGGGGCGCATGACCATCGTGAACTTCGCGGAATAACCGTGACTATCTGAATGAAAGCAATGGTAGTGCTGAAGGGTATCTAACAGGTTGCTCATTGCACTCCGCTAACGCGGCTCAGCCACCAACCGGGCCAACTCCGACCTAGCTCTCTCGACTACGGGCTGAAGCGCGGGATCACAGTCCCGCCAGAGGCTCACGAAGCGCTGGTAGTGCTCCGCCGCCCTCTCCCGCTCACCTAATCGCCCATACAGCTCGGCTCGCTCCAGGTGCATCGGTGCGAGGTACACGATCTCGCTGGGCGCGCCCTGGAACGCTGTCTCCGCCCACTGGAGCGCATCCCGATTCTTCTGCTGCAGTCGCAGCACGAGTACCCGAAGGTATCCGGCATGCTCCTGAGTAAACTCACGCACGTTGGCATAAGCCGGGACGCTGACCAGCTCCAGGGGAACTTCGCCCTGCACTCGGCGCAGCAGTTCCCCCGCCAGATCCTGGCCCGGGCCCAGCAATGCCGCGTCGGCGCGGATTGTCATGGCCAGAGCCTGCATCGCCGCTCGAGCTTCTTCCGGACTCGCCGAGCGTTCGATCTCCGCAGCTCTCCGCAGCGCGCCTGCATAATCACCCAGTCGGGAGCTGAGTAATCCAAGCAGATAGAGTCGCAGCTGGGGGTTCAGCTGCGCGGCCAGACCGGCGTCAGTTCCCGACATTTCGGTGCCGGGCTCCCAAAGCTCGACTTCTCTCCTGAGCGAATCAAGATCGTTCCGGGGCACGCGAAGGAAAGGGAGCGTGGCCCCGAGGGCTCGCTGTATCAGAACCGGTGGCGCCCCGGCATCCCTTCTGCCCGTGCGAAGGCGACTTTCGCGGCCGTCCACCGTCCCCGCGCCAGCTCCAGCCAGGCGAGAAAAAGCTGGGCGTTGACCTGGATCGGCGGGCTCCTCCGGGGCGCGAGATCAAGTGCCGCCAGTGACCTTGCAGCCGGAAGGTCGTTCAAGAAGGTCGCCACATAACGAGCGCCGATTTGGGACTGCCGGGAGTCCGCAGACCTGGCTTCCGCCGTGATGGCGGCGCGCGCCGCGGAATCGCCGCGAGCAAAGGTCGAAAGAATCCGCATGCTGAGCGGCGGAGCCGCCATTCTCCGCATCATGGAGTCTGCCTCCTCATAGTCTTCCTCGCGCACGGCGAGGTCCCACATGGGTCATATGGGTCAGAGGAAACCCGGATCCAGATCGAGAACCTGATCGAACAGCTCGCGTGCTTCGGCGCGGTGGCGGCCCCGAAGCGGATTGTAGTGATAGAGGAGGTCGGCGAGCTGAAACCGGGCTTCGAGATCGTCGGGGTAATCACTGAGGATCGAGCGATACTGCCGCTCGGCGCGGTTGGCAGCTCCCTCTCGGTAGTCCACATATGCGGTGAGCAACCGGCGATCCCGCTGGGTGAGCCGCCCGCTCATGGAAAGGGCGCGGTTGGCGGCTGCAGTCGCCATCGCTGGACGGTTGGCCCAGCCAGCGGCGACCGCCATGCGGTACTGGGCCAGTGCAAAGGTGCTGTCTTCGGTGACCGCGCGTTGAAACATGGTAATGGCGGAGTCGAGGCGGGCCCGCTGTAGACTGGCGGCCCGGAGACGGCGCTCGCCATCGAGGTAGGCCTTGAGTGCGATGAGTGAACGGGTGGTGACGGCAGCCGTCTCCGTGAGCCGAGTACCCGGGCCTCGCTTGACCAACAGCTGCGCCGACAGTCGGTCCACCAGTTCGAAGAGTTGAGTGCTGTCGCCCTCGACGCTGGCGTGGGTTTGCGCCGCCCCACCGGTCCCTGTCCCATCGTAGAGTGCCGCTTGGATCCGCACCCGCCCGCCGACCGCATTGACACTCCCCAGCACGTACAGCCCAGCCCCCACACGCCGGGCAACAGTGCGCCCCCGGTCCACATCGAGAGTGCCGTCATCAACACTGGAAGTCGCTGCCGTGAGGATAGTTCCGGCATCGATCGTCCGAAGGTCCCCCGCTCCATCGAGATCCCGGCTCAACAGATCCACCATTCCCTCTGACAGATACGAGAGACTCTCGCTCCCTCGCACGGAGAACGGCAGTACCGCGAGCCGGGTGGCTGAAATCTCAGGAGCGGTCGGGGCTGCCCTCCGGTAGGCGGCCCACGCCAGAACCAGGGCGAGCGTTAGCAGCAGCCCTCCGACCAGTGGTCCCGGCACCCGCCGCCATGCGGCTCTATCAGCCGGGCGGGAGCGGGGAGAACCCGAGATTGCCGTCTCGGTCAGAGTGAGCGCCTTCGCAAACTCGCGTGCCTTGGCGAATCGGTCGGCGGCGTTCCGGGCAAGCGCGCGATGAACTGCCCGCTCCACCGCTTCAGGGACGTCACGGATGGTTCGGAGGCGTGGAGGTGGCTCGGTGAGGCGTCGCGCGACTATTGCCTGCGGCGAGGGGCCGGTATAGGGCGGCTCTCCCACGAGCATCTCGTAGAACACGCACCCGACGCTGTAGATGTCCGTGCGTCCATCGATGTTCGGCTCGGCGCAGGCCTGCTCCGGACTCATGTAGGCCGGGGTTCCCAATGAGAGCCCCGTCTCGGTCAAACGCTCCTCCCCGACAGCCGTCAGAGCGCGAGCAATCCCGAGGTCGGCCAGCACGGCCTGATCATCCTCCAACAGGATGTTCTCCGGCTTGACGTCCCGGTGAATGACACCGTGACCGTGCGCGTACTCCAGGGCACTCAGCACCTGGAGCGCAATGCGGCACGCATCATCCAGAGTCAGTTGTTTTTCCCGGCGCAGACGGTCGCGGAGTGTTTCCCCCTCCACGTATGGCATGCTGTACCAGAGCTGGCCGGCTGCCTCGCCCGAATCGAAAACGGGCAGGAGGTGAGGATGCTGGAGTCCGGCGGCTATTCGGATCTCATGCAGGAAGCGATCGGGGCCGAGGGTCGCCGCAAGCTCAGGGCGCAGTACCTTGAGTGCGACACGACGCTGGTGACGAATGTCGCGTGCGAGGTAGACGGTCGCCATTCCGCCGCGGCCGAGCTCGCGCTCGATAGTATAGGTCCCGCTGAGAGCCGCCTGAAAATCCTGCTGGAGGGGCATAGTACCAACCGCGGTTCGTCTAGCGCTTGGACATCAGATCGAAGTCGGCCTGCTCCATCTCTCGCGTAATTGGGCTGCCCAATTTTGCCAGCGGCGGAGCCTCACTCCATCCCGCAGCTTCGAGCACATCCGCCGTCCGGCGATTCACGGCATGAGTCTGCTCTTCGCCCCTCGCGTTCGAGGCGGCCAGGTCGAGCCAGGACAGGGCCTCGGCAAAGGCGTATCGCTCGATGGCGCCTTCGCTCGCGATCAAAGCGAAGCGGTAGGCAAGGGCCGGCTCCCCTCCGCGGTCCGCGTGGCGCGCGAGCTCACGAGCCACCTCCCGGATCTGGTGGGGGACCATGGCCTGCTCCAAACCCAGGGCGAGTGTACGATGGATTTCGCACCGGCGAGACGGCGTCAGTCCGTCACGAACCACGTGGGCTATGACAGGGTGGGCACAACGGTAGACCCCCCCTTCCTCCAGGAGCAGCCGCCGGTCGACCAGGGCGTCCGCGACAGACGCTGCATGCAAGCGGGAGATACCGTGCACGTGCGACAGCACCTCGGTCCGACAGCCAGCTCCCGCGATCGCGATGGTGATCAGCAGCTCGTTCAGCTGCTCCGGCAACCGGTCGATGCGCGCGGCAATCACGTCATGCACCGTCTGTGAAACCGGCAGATCCCGGCCCTGTGTCAACGCCCCGGAGGTTGCGGCCCACTCGCCGGAACTCTCGTCCACCTCCAGCAGTCCCTGCGCAAACATCGTCTTGAGCAGCTCGACCGTGTAGAAGGGGTTCCCGCCCGTGACCCCGCAGATCCGGTTGGCGAACCTCCGCGCTCCGGTGGGAGTGCTGACGTGGCCCATCTCACGGATCATCTGCCACAGGTGATCTTCGCTGAGGGGTCCCAACGTCACTGTGCTCGAATGCGCTTTGGCTCGTAACACCCGGCAGAGCCGGGCCGCCGGCGCGGCTCGCTCCAGCTCACCCATGCTCAGTGTTCCCAGCCAAAGAATCGGCGCCTGCTCGGAGCGCCGGGCCAGAAAGCGAAGCAGGTTGCAGCTGTCGCCATCACACCAGTGAAGATCGTCAAGCCAGATCACCAATGGGCGCTCGGCCGCAAGTGACAGCAACAGCTGGGCTACTCCCTCGAACAGACGCCACCCTTCAGCGGAGTCCGAGGGTGTCAACTCAGGAATCGCCGGAAAACGCTGCCGCAGCTCCGGAAGGAGGCGGGTTACCTCACTGAGCCACTCGGGCGCCGTCCCGCCGACACCCGGTGACGCGAGTGCCTCGCGCAGGACCTCCACCACGGGTTCGTATGGAATTCCTACCCGGCCATCGTATCCGTGCCCCCGCAGCACTCCGCCGCCCTGTGCCACGACCCAGCGGAGAAATTCCTCAGCCAGACGGGATTTTCCTACGCCCGGCTCACCGTCAATAAGAACAATCTGACCGGTGCCCCGCGCGACACGCTTCCATCCCTTCACCAGGATGCCCCACTCTCCCTCCCGGCCGATCAGGCTGCTTTCGAAGGATGGAGCCCGCGCGTACCACTCGTCCGTAATCGGCCGAGGGCTCGACGGCGCGGCGTCCGCCTCGACGCGTCGGATCAGGTTCATGAGGGTCCGGCTGGGCTCGCAGCCGGTTTCGCTCGCGAGCACGGCACGGTAATCAGCGAATCGTGCCAACGCGGCCCCGCGGTCGCCCGCCAGATATCGGGCCTCGATGGCAAGGCGGGCGGCTTCATCGGACAAGGGGTCGCTCCGAAGCCAGCGATCGGCAACGTCGACCGCCGCCCGCCAGCGCCATTGGCCCATCGCCTCGCGCGCGAGGGTACCCAACGCGTTCTGATACATGTGGAGGAGCTGCCGACGCGTACCCGCCACCCACTCATCGAATTGCGGAGCGTGCCGGACCGAGAAGCCCGTCAGGAACCGGGGGATATCGGCGGACAGCGCGCAGCTCGGCTCCTGGACTACGAGGCGCTTGAAGTCGGACACGTCACACTCGATCGAAGCTCCGAGTGCTATGATGGAACGCTCCGTCTGAATGACTTCGCCGAGGGTGGTGCGGAGATGCTTCAGTGCCTGGCGGAGTGAGGCGCGAGCCTCCATGTCCGATGACTCACCCCAGAGAAGCCCAGCCAGCTCTTCCCTGGTGTGCGGACCCGGCTCGAGCGCCAGGTACGCCAGGAGCGCCAGCTCCTTCGCGCCGGGTTGAGGCGTGAGCGGTTTGCCGCCCGTGGACTTCACGGACGGAGGGCCCAGCAGAGTCAGGGTAACACCCGCCACGGTCTCGCGCCTTTGTAGCTGAGCGACAGAACCTATTCGCTATTCACGAACCGGCAAGAGCATTTTCACGGTCTCTTCACGGATGGGGTGCAGATTCGCGTCCAGATCTTATGGCACTACCCACCACACAAGGAGCGTCATATGGCCGCCCAGGGAACCTTCACGATGAAGCTGACGCCGGAGCAGAAGGAAGAGATCCGCAAGGTCACTGGCAATGACGCGGAAGTGATCGAACTGTCGGTGGAAGAGCTGGAAGAGCGGATCGCCCCAGCCATCAAGACGGTAAGGCTCTTAATTCACGAATTTTTCACGGTCTTGTG
>Ga0307410_10000278_pt1 | contig 19793 bp, 20 predicted proteins | sample 322Ometagenome_3_FD_203707 | JGI IMG/M metagenome (GOLD analysis project Ga0307410, IMG submission 203707) | Maize rhizosphere microbial communities from greenhouse at UC Davis, California, United States - 322HYB-O-3 | ecosystem: Host-associated > Plants > Roots > Rhizosphere > Soil | place... | reverse complement strand
GATCCTTGAAGTGGCTGCTACAGCTGACGTATATGTTATGCGTAGACTTTCGGTTGACGTCTCTATTGCTTATGCGATGATGAGACCATACACAGCCATACCCCGGAAGAGGCAGTTACTATATAAACGAAGAGAAGAGCTGGCAGTTAAGATTGCTTACAGTAACATTTCTGATTAATAGGGAATATATAGGTAGTGAAGAAGTGATGACTGCTGCCTGCAGACGGATACATACGGGGTATAAGCTAGCTGTTCCGTGTAAAGTAAGGCTAACAGAAACAACATTTGAGTTTTGATGTAAAGACAATAATAACAATTGCCTTCTTTTTTATCTTTTCAAGACTCGAGCATAGTGACAAGCAAAAATATCTGAGATGCCCTTGGAATATCATATCATGGCGCAAGTATCCATAGGTTGTTCTGGCTGGAATTATGGCGATCCGGTTGAAAAAGGAGGCTGGGTAGGCTCTTTCTATCCTGATGCTCAGACTAGGCGTCTGCGTTACTATTCTGAATTTTTCACTTCAGCTGAGTTGGATGCTACATTTTATCAGAAGTTCTACTCAAAGATGACTAGTGGCACATTCTATGGCATGGTAAAAGCTACACCTCCCGGATTTCAGTTCACTGTCAAGGCACCTGAGACTGTGACCCATACTAAGCTCATGGATGTCAAAAAAGGTGCACTGGATGCATTCCAAGAGTTCCTTGAAAAGATCTCTCCTCTAAAGAATGCAAACAAACTTGGCGCAATACTGCTGCAACTACCACCGAGTTTCTCGGTTAACGAGTTCAAGCAAGTCGAAGGATTCCTCGATAAAATGTCATCAGGCTACGATTATGCACTGGAGTTCCGCCATGCGTCATGGCAGACTGAGGGACCCTGGGAAATGCTAAGACACTATAATGTTGCAGCTGTAATGACAGATTCGCCAGATCCAAAGCTGAGATATCTATCAGACGTCACATTGACTGCAGACCATTCGTTTATCAGATTTCATGGGAGGAACAAGGGTTATTGGTATAACTATCTTTATACAGAAGAAGAACTGAAGCCTTGGACTGAAAAGGTCAACAAAATAACAAAAGACCCTGAAGTAAAGAGATTGCGAATTTACTTCAACAACCATTATGGCGGCAAGGCTGTTGTCAATGCCATACAGTTCAAAGAGATGGTTGAAGGAAAGGAATCCTCAAAAAGGGAAAGGGATGCAAAGCAGAAAATATTGGACGCTCTAGCCACAGCAACTGCTCAAAAGAAACTCCCTGAGTAAGTGCGCGTGCATCTAACATGAAACCTGTCATATGTATTTTTATATATATTTTTTCCACCATGGTTACGATTTCCTTCTTTGGAACCTATTATAACTCCTATAGTTGTATTGTTGTTATTGCGACCTCTGTTCATCATCAATTTTTGACCATAGCTGTACAAAGTTAGAAGGCAGATTAGCTCTCATCCATGCAACCATTTTCTCTTCCTCCTGTAGATTTTGCCTCAGTGGCATTATTGCTTCACCAATGTTTATCTTCGTTGCCAGCTGGATGGCCATATTGTAGCCTATGACCTCTGCATGTTCTATCAGCGCATCCGCCTCCATAGTCCTTAGCTCTTGCTCTTCAGGTGTAGTGGCTGAAGCCTTGAAAGCATCTGCCAGTACTTTAGGCAGGGAATAGCCGAACAAATCTGAACGCTCGTTTGTAGGCTCACCGCCAAGCCTGTTAATCAGTGTAATCAGCCGGCTTTTTTGCTCCCTTGTTTCTTCTAAATGCTGGACAAGCTGCTCCCTGACCTCTGCCAACGGGGACTGCTGGATCCTTGCATGAAGTCGCTCAATCGCAGCATTTTCTATTGAAAGCATGATATTGAGATACAGGACAAACTTCTTCTCTTTTCCAGTTTGATATGACAGTGATGATGATGATGAAGTAGATGGCGACAAATGCTGATGTGTCTCTTCCTCCTTTACTTCCCTTATAGTTCTGGCTCTTTCTTCGACCATCATCGGAGTCATTTTCGGTGTTATTCCTTCTTCTTCTTCTTCTTCTTCTACTCCTGATAACGATGATGATGCTGATGCTAATGCTGTAGCAGCTGTCGTTGTTATTGATTTGTTGTTGTTGTTGTTGTTGTCGTCAATCTGTTCTGGGTTCACACTATTCGTTATCCTCTTTGTATCTGGAAGAGTTTCTACATTTTTGGTTTCCCGGTTTGAAGCTTTAGTCATATCGCTCATAGCATTATATTTCGAAGAATCAAAAACTTCCTTTGCGTGGATGCGAGGGGCATCAGCCATTGCTGAGCTGTTGTCTTCTCCGCCGTCTTTGACTGCAGGGCCTTTCGCTGGCTCGCCACGAGCGCCTGTTCTTTTTTTGTCTTTCTTTGTCATTTTGTATACTTGTTGAAGTTATAATATATGATGTTTAAGAAATGCCGCATAATTTGTCATTAGAGAAATTCCATTTCTAATTGCAAGGTATGGGTTATATCAACAAACGCAATGCAATAATTCAAAGAGTCACTTATGAAGTCAATCTGTCAAAAAGCCGAATACGAGCTCCTGTTCCTTGGTGTCCATACAGTTGTTGTGTAATCCGGTACTAAACTTGATCTTTTATAATTGAGCAAGATTGTGAAAGAATTCAGCGCACTTTTTCTTATGGCTGAGCAAGCTAGGAGCTGAAGTTAGTTGCTGTAGTAGTAGTTGTTGTTGTTGTTGTTGACCACTTTCTCATCCATTGTAGCAAGTTTATTATCGACTCTACCAGCTCCTGACCTTTAGGCGTGAGCCGATATTCGACCCGAGGAGGAATTTCGTTATATGAACGCCTCTCTAGTACACCGCTTTTTTCAAGCTCGTGTAACCTGAAAGCAAGCGTCTTGCTGCTGAACCCCTTGAGAGTCTCCCGGAACTTCTTATATCTGACTGGACTGGTCGAGCAGCATAGTGGTATTAGAATTTCAAGTGTTCCCCTTTTTGTAATCAAGTTTCTGAGTCTAGCGGTTTCGTACATCAGCGAGGAGGGATCGTAGCCTTCAAAAATACTGCAGTCTCCTTTGTAGAGCGGAAGTCCAAACTTTCTTCCATCACTCTTAGTTTCCATTTCTAAATTAACTGTTATTGTTTCTCCTTGACAGCTTAAATAGTTTCCTAGGTAAACATAAAGCAAATGAAAGGACGTAACTTAAAGGATGATGATATAAAAAAGCAATACGCCAAGATCGCATTAAGTGGCAATTCAGAATCCTGTTGCATACCAAGCCCATGCGGTTGCGGGAGCACAGAAGCAGGCTCATTGACAACGTCTCGCGAACAAGTTGCCAAGACGATTGGATACACTGAAAAGGATCTAGAATCTATACCCAAGGAATCTATTCTGGGCGTCGGCTGTGGAGCACTACTAAACTTTGCTGACATCAAGCAGGGTGCATGATCAAGTAGCAGCTAAGACTGTCTCTATATTATAAGGACGATAGAGTTGCGCCTCATGAGATTGAACAAAAACAGGGAGGAATAGAAGAATATAATAAAATGCTCCGGCCGGGATTTGAACCCGGGATCAGCGACTCGAAAGGAGTGGCTTCACCTGATACCCGGCTTCAAATCCCGGCCGTCGCATCATCATCATTATTATCATTAACAACAACCCAAATGAATTGGGACAAATACAAAGAATATTTGTATACAAACCTGCGACCAAACACGGCTCGATTAGCTTTGAAATATGGTAAAGATTATTCCTATGTAATAGAGCGCATGGATATTAAAGACCTGCTCGTTCTGCCATCAGCAAAACAAAGACATATCATGAAAGCCCTTGCAAATCTTGCGAAGTATAACGGGGTCTATGAACAATGGAACACTCTGCGAAGGCAGCATAAACTCAAGTGGTCATCTACTAACACGCTTGACATCTTTGAAAGAATCATGAATAACGGCACTAGTTACGATAAGATGCTAGAATACATTAAACAGCTTCTGGCAGTTCTTCCACGCTCGCATGCAAACGTAGTAATATTTGCAACATTGACTGGTCTTCGGCCCGTTGAGGCTTGCAATAGTGTCCGACTGATTCACACAGACCTGTCCAATTATCTAAATTCTGATCTCTTTATCTTGGAACATTTCAAATGGAAGCACCTCTTCATAAGAAGCACAAAAAAATCCTTTATTAGCGTCATGACAGACCGACTCTTGCAAATAGCCAAAACTGCAGACCACCAATCATATACATCCATTTATGCTTACTTACACAAGCGGCATCTGCCAATGAGGATGAACTATTGCCGCAAAATCTTTGGAACACACTTACGTTATTGTGGTATTGAGAGTGAGATGGTCAATTTGCTTGAAGGTAGAATTTCTCCTGAGATCTTTGTCAGGCATTATTGGTCTCCAAACATGAAGCAGGACATTGAGCGGGTAAGAAAGGCGATAGACAGTTTAGCCGATCAACTGGCATAACACATTCTATGTTATTGATGTCCCACTTTGCCGCTTTTTCTTTTGCCTTTTCATTATATCAGATCCCTTATTCGTTTTATTGCCGCATGAGCAAGTGAATTATGAAGCGAATACAAAAAATTGCTCAAATCGACTGCTGTTCCCTGTGCATGCTGTTTTGGTGGCGCTCAAATTCTGACCTGTCAGAAAATGCACGATCGCACAAGCTGCATTTGTAAGGAGATTCTTCTCTTTGCTCGTTAATCTTTTCCTTAGATTCCCTTTCCTTTGTCATGCATGAATAGGTAGATACTATTCGATATAAACAGCAAAGCACTATTTCCTCCTCTGTGCTAACAGGTATATCGCTTCGGCATCACCACTTGTCGCTGTGTAGCCAAGTCAGTTTTTAAACAAATTAAATGTTAAAGGTTATAGAGAAGGATGTTTTTCGCTTGATTTCTTTTACCTGACCTACAAAAATGAAGAACAGAAAAATTCCTATTTCCATCTATAATGAAAGACCAAACCTGTTACTCATTATGATTTCTGCAAGAACGGTCAGAATTTCGTAATATACTATTCGCAATGGTCTTTTTGAATTTACAATCTGAAGTCAGCCGCCAGGCTGTTGTTCTTATCTTACTATTCTACTTCTTCCTCTAAACTTGCTTAATATCTTGCAGCACAGGAAATGTCATGTCATCAGACAACAGAGGTTTGGCATCAGCAGACGAGGAAACAAGAGAACGTGTAGCAAGAAAGGGTGGAGAAGCCTCACATGACGAAAGAGGTCTTCAGGCAGCAGATCAAGAAACAAGAGAACGTGTAGCCAGAGCTGGAGGCGAAGCTTCAGGTGGAGGTAGCAGCAGCAATCAAGGTCAAGGCGGTGGAGAAGGCCGTGGCTTTGCAGGCATGTCAGAGGAAGAAAGGAAAAGAATAGCAAGCAAAGGCGGCCAGAAATAAAAACTTCGGCTAGAGACAACAACAGAGATGATGGCAATCGTCATCATCTCTGTGCATGAATGTCAAAAAGAGCCTCTAAAGGCTCATCCGATCTCAATTTTTCTAGGATAAAGCAGGAGCTAAAAAGCCAGATGTGTCTTGTTGTGAGCATTCCGAGAAGATCATTATGACTATTTGTATTGGGTGTTTCAAGGCTACAGAAAAACGGAAAGATCATTTCAAACCAAGCGCAGCCCGTAACCTGCTATAATGAGATATTCAGAGAAAAAATAACAATTCATTTTAACGATTCTGTGCTAGAACTTACGGATATATCGTGTCTGATAGTGAGGAGGAGCAGCATCAGCAATCTTCTGATTTACCTACGACTGGTTATGAATCGGCAGAAGAAGAAAGACAATCCCTGAATAAAGAGGAAGAAGACCGCAATGCCTCTGTTCCTGAAGAGGAAAAGGAAGAAGAAGAACCATCACTAGACTCTGCTATACAACATAAAAGAAGTGAAAGAAGAGGAGGAGGAGGAAAACGACGCAGTAATACTACTACTACTACTACTATTGCCACAGCAGCTTCTGCATGGCAGGTTACGCTAATTGATTTAGACAAGCAACTGAACAAACAGGGCAGGCTTATGGAAAGGATGGCAGATGATATCAAGCATCTGAGGAAACAGTTCAATCAGGTGCAGAGGGACTTATCAAAGTTTGAAAAGCGCGTGCAGAAAATGAAGAAGACAACAACACCTTTCTCCTCAAAAAGGGGAAAGCGAAGAGGTTAGTATCGTTTTCTACTTCTGTTGTGTTCTGCATGTATGTTTCCCAATTCTGCGGCAATTTCAGAAACTAAGCTTCAAACTTTTTAATGATCTTAGCATAACAGATTCTTCCTCATGCGTCTCCAGGCACGCATGTCCTTTTGGTTGCTTTGGAAGTATCTCTTTTCAGGGTTTGTATCCAGTCAGTCAAACCTAACGACACTTTTATTCATATTATTTGCTGAAGCTTCAAATTCAAAAAAAGAAAGTATTATTGTCGCTCATTATCTGGTTGGTGACTCCAATACAAGGAAAGCCAACCAATCTGGCAGCAGTTCCCTCTTAGCACATTTTCCAAGATTGCTACTTTTACGAAGAAGGTATGTTTCCTCGTTGCTGTTCTAATCCTAATACCAGATCAGCTACATCATTATAACGTCTGTCGGGTATTTCCCTAAGTGTATCTATTACATCTAGAGTGATAGTCTCTTCTTTATCCTTATTTACTTCAATGTATTTGACTAACTCTGCCTTTGTTTTTGGAAAGTTCAATTTACCCTCAAATACTCTCTCAATTATTTGACTCGCAGTGACTTCTCTTTTTGGAGGATGAAGTTTACTGGTATGCTCGTTTAGCAGTTCTTGATTGTCAAAGGTATTTCCACAAACTTTGCAAATGAATCTTGTTGAAATATTTGTATTTGAAACAGGTATTGATTCTGTCACTTCTTCTTCTGATATAGTATTCTCATGCTTTAATGGCAGATTTCTCCTGTTATTTTCATTTGGACGTTCTTTATTGTTAGTAACACTGGTTAGGGAGTTATCACCTAGCATCCCATTTGCAGCTCTGACCTTGCTCTTCTTTATTTTACCAGACCTGTCTGAACGAGTTTTGTTTCCGCGTAGTGTTGTTCTTCTTTTCGTCTTTCCAGCATTAGCCATGCCGAATATGATTCATTATGAAATAAAAAAGTAGCAATTGATTGAAGCAAAATGGTGCTATCATAGTAGATAATATGATGGACATGCTTTTTCCACAATGCCAGTAGAAAAACTCAATCATATGGTCAAGTGGATACCATAAATATACGAGTGACTTTTTTTGAAACTCTGAATTTGACAATCAAAGAGAGTTGCATGAGCATGGAAGTTAATTCACAAAAGGGTTAGTGAAGTTTACAATAATGGCCTGCTATGCTATAAATGGGTGGCATAGCATAGAGAGAGATTATTATGGCAATACCAGCTTGTCATCATGTCGTATAACTGTTAAAAATAATAGTAGGCATAGGCCGCATATGAGCCAACAAGGAGAAAACTCTTACTCCGAACCGGAACGGCGAGCACAAGAGAGACTTCAATCCATTGATACCCTGAAGGCACCAATTATCCAGATGGGCCGAGACATGGGATATGAAGTTATAGAGAACCATGACCTCGGAGCAGGGCCTGTACACATAACTTGGGTTTTCAAACCCGGCTCTGAATCGCTGCCGGATATGCGACTTGGATTCATTTGCCTTACAGAGTTTTCCAATTCTTCAATAAATGAAGGGGTAGCAAGAGCCATGCTGAACCTTATTGACAAATTAGTCTTTGTAGTGCCCACCGAAACAATGACTAAAGAGATTAAAGATGCAATAGAGTCAATGCCTGATAGTAGCATATTGCAATTGCGAAAATATGTCACGGTGCTTACGCCTTCAACTCTTGTGTCAAAACAGGGAATAAGAGGTGCTCGAGAGCGTGAAAGCTCAGAGACTGGAGGAGAGGTGATATAGACAGTGGCTGCTCAAAACATGAATCTGGAGCGATTGATTGAAGCAGGAGAGGAGAAGGGTTTCGAAGTCGAGCAGAACGCGGAGTATGGCGCTGGCCCTGTAGACGTTGTGTGGAACATCAACGTTCATCGTGCACTTCCAAACGTCAAATTTGGCTTTATAGTTCTAGGCGGAGAAGAAGAACAACAGGGCGGCAGCAAAGATACAGACGACAACCAGCTATCGCTAAGAAAGATAGAAGAGGCCACTTTTAGGGGGATAAGAAGCGGCCTTGATAAGGTATATCTCGTCACAGAAAATGAAGAGATGGCAAAATCTGTCAGTGGTAAGATAGAGTGGCTAGCGTCTCATGGAAGTCTGATTAGGCTTGATGCAATTTCATTGGGATTATATCCTGATCAGCAAGAGTCAAGTGTTATAATACCAAGTCAGAAGAGAGTTCCAGAAGGAGAAAAGATAAGGAAGGAAAAAGAAAGAGAGCGAGAAGAAAAGTTTGATAGATACAACAGACCCCAAGGAGAAAGAAGGGATAAGGAAAGCGAAGAAGAGAAGATGGAAAGAGAATTAAAATTTGATGAGAATAGCAGGCCTAAAGGTCAAAAGAAAGCATTAGGGGATTAATTAGCGCAAGACGACCTTGTCTTCTTTTCCTTAGACTCTTAGAATTAAGATAAAAAATAATTTGCCGCCATTTGAGAATAGAATGGGCAATTTTTGTTTTGCTGCAATATTTAGTGATTCATTTGGCTATTTCTGACTGGCACTAGGATTTCGGCCACCGCTAGATTTTTGTCGGCCCTCTCGCTTTTCCTCTACAGATCCTGTGATTTCTTCTTCCATCTCGCTTCTTTGGCTCGCTGCTTCTCTATCTGGATCAATAGGATCAAAGCTTGGAGTTGATTGTGGAGTGGTATTGGCCGTTGGCTGGCGCTTTAGCCTGTCAGGTCTTGACATGCTTAAATGTTGCAGCTCATGCAAGATAAAAGTTTGGCATGAAATTTCTGATTGGATTGATAATTGTATTACATACTCACTATGCTCACCCGTGCTGGGTTAGTCTGTATACAAAATACTGAACTCTCATAAGGACACTTACCTCTATGTAACTAATTTTTAACATAAAGTGAATGTGTTATCTCACAGTCAATGTCAAGACCAATAAACAAGCAATTAATTTCCAATGTTACAGTGACTACTGCTCTATTTTTGTCCGGCTCATTTGGCCACTGCATTGCAATGTCCTACGTGTCAGAGAGAAATCTCCATCATAGCCTCTACCTTTACTCCAAAATCCTTTAAAATCATACAATACAACAAAGGAAAATGACGACAAAACACAAAAAGGACGAGCAGGGAGAAAAGGTCAAAGTTGACGGCATGAAGGTCAAGGTCAAGACTCCACCACCTCTCAAAGTAAGGCCTGTATATTATTGTCAAACATGCGATACATCATTTCCAAGTCAATTGGATTTAGAGGAACATAAGAAAATTGATCATAACAACAGCGAAAAAAGCAATATTACTTGATCTTGCTTCTATATTGAATAGCGGGAGGAATAGTCTAATGCGGCACTAGCAGCCTGAAATACTTAACAAGTTCCGAATTGAATTACTTGCGTGATTTTGTTTTGCTTCCACCTTTACGTCCTAGTTTTGCATTTGCTACTGCGTAAGGATTCTTTGCACTTCCTTTACGCTTGATTTTCTTCACAGTCTTTTCAAACTTTTGTTTGCTAACACCTTTTTTTACTCCTCTTGGCACATTTACCTATACAAGATATAGCATATTAAAAGAGCTGAACATTATTCGTTACCGCGCTTTCCCAGTCAAATGGGATTGTTCGATCATTGAATGCCCTATGAGTAGTGCAAGAAATGCCTCAATTTTGAAGGTTTTTATCTGAATCCTATGGATGTTTAAGCCTTCCATCAATAATAAATTTCTACAAGTAGTCTTTGGGTTCAAATGACTTTTTATCTAAATCCCGATTGTCCGAAGGGCTTCGATTCCTTGACCCGCGGTTATTTTCATCTTCTCGGTGCTTTCATCATCCGTAAGCGCGCGGAGGTTCCGAAGACCGTCGAATCTTGTTCTAGTTGATGCTTCTTTTTGTTAATCCGATAACGGATGACTCTAGCTTGCTCCTTTGTAAAGTCCCTTGAACCTCGGATATAAGCGATCTGTCTTGGTTAACGATAATAATGGGACTCCCTCGCTCACGTCAGCCAGCGGCAGACATCATACAAGTGCTGGCTGATCAAAAAATATTGAGTGAAATGCTAACTATCTAACTTGCACTCGGATCATAGTTGTTACCGCTGGCACTGCTCTTGATGTTTGCAGATTCGCTTAGGTCTACTTGCTCGTTAACCTCCAATACTTTGGCCTGACCACCTTCAGGACGGCCACAGTTGTCGCACTTGTATTCTCTGTAAAAACCTGTCTCTTTGCCCGTTTGTGGATCGTTGCTTACCGCGGCCCCGCCAGTCGGCTTCATCTTTCCAATGCCGCACTTGGGACAGTTATTAAATTCTGTCTGACTCATATCATCATCTTATACTGACCAATAAAAGAATGTGAAAGGGCGACTTCAAAAATAGTCATTGCAGGCCTGGCGGCACAAGGTGTCAATATCGCCGTAAATTGGTACTATCCCGACTATCCGCTCTGAAATTGCGACAACAACAACAAAGCGGTCGCCATAGTTGACGCTCTCTATACCTATTTGTCTGGAAGAATAAGTTGTACCCGCAGCTGATCTGTTTATCTAACGATCATAGTTCATCGTAACTTTGCGATTAAATACGCTATGGCAACTTTCTTCAGATCGTCAGCGTCTATCTTTAGATGTTCTCTATTCTTCTTGGAGTTATGATCAAACTCTTGGTTGGCAGTAAAGTCATAATGTCCCGCGCCAAAGTGAGTTATAACATCATTCTCTGCTCGACTAACTTCCCTTTGATGACTTATGGCAGCACGTAATGACTTGTATTTTTTATAACAGGGCAGTCCTGTCTCTTTTTCTATGACTTGAAAAAGCTCTCTGTACATATTCGCATATTGACGATTTTCTTCTGCTTCGATCGCAAGGCGAGCATGATAAAGTTGTATATTGGTATCTTCGTCATTTTGCATTATAGAGCCAATCTTTTGATTGCTGTTTAAATTAAGCTCATCAATCATCTGTCGTGTATGGGACACAGCAGTCACTGACTTGCGAATTGTCTTACTACCCTGCGCATTTTGATTTTTTGGACTAAATCCTTTGTAAGCATAGTTAACATGGCCTAGAGCCTTGACAGACATAATTTGTGCCAACCGCTCGGCTTGCGTGTTAGCCATTTCCAACATCTCGTCTTCATTTTGAGCAGTAACGGTTACAGTAAATCCTTTGATGCTGTGGCTTTTAGTTTTAACATCGCACTGAGCATCAAACACTATGAAAGATGAATTTTCTAATTTTTCACAACTAAATGGTTCAGGTAAGACATATGATACTTCCCACTCTATCGGCCCGGAAGAAGATGATGGCGATGGCGATGATGATGCAGCGGCCATTATTATCACTCTATTGACCAAGCGCTCTACAACAATAAAACTTCAAAATGGTCTCCTCCTCTGGTTCTATCACTGCTGTTGTTGTTGTTGAATTAGGTACTAATCTTGTACCAAATTCCTCCTGCTGCTCTTCTTCTTCCTCATCGTTATGAGTCCTCATCTTCATCGTCATCAACGGTTCAACCATCCAAAAGAAATTCCTTCTTCATTGATTTTTGAAGCTCAGTAGCGATCGTCTCTGAAAATCCAAGGCTTCATAAACCTTCTCGGCATGCTTTACCTCGCTGATGTGTTTGTTATGCCAAGCTCGCCAGCTGCGCAAGGGGCTCTTATGTAGTTTGCTCTAAAGGTCAACGACTATGTTGAATCAAGGATGAGAAGATAAAAGAAGAGGCCATGACGATGGCGACGACGCCTTAGAGCCGGCCGGCATTTTTTTGCATGCCGAACAATAAAGTATTAAGCTAACCGGATTACAAGGGATATTGGCATGCCAAAAGTATGATACTGTCCGGCGGTTGTGCAAGAAATTGATTTGACTATTGCAAGCATTGTCTCCGCTTAACTCCGCCAGAGGATGGAGACAAAGATCATGTCAAAAAGCTTGGCTCCAACCGGTATGGTGCAGTTCTCTACATTTGCAGGAGGCATTGTGACAGGGTAATCTTCTTGGGGCTTGGATAAGGAGGCTCGTGCCTCTCTGGTGTAAGCGTTTGAATCGGTGGAGCTCTTCTAAGGGATTCCTTGCGGTCTAGGCTTGACAAATATATAAGCAGAATATATCATAGAACGACTTAGTTGAACTGATAAAAAAATTATTTGTTAGGTCTAAGTTTTTTTGCCCTCAACATCTTCAGTGTCAGCAACGCCCTCAGCGGTTTTTGTTAGATGGCTTCCATGTCTAGTAGTACCATATCCTTTGGTCTTATCTTCGTCAATTTCTGTGTCAGATGCTGATGTAGTATTAGATTTTTCTTCTCCTTCGCTGACCATATTAGACGTCCTTACGCAAAATAATATTTAGCAGTTTTAGTACAAGATTCGCCGGCCAGATTATATATTGTTCAAACAGGTGTGATGTTCTGCTCCTCCTTTCTTTTGCTTCAAAAAGTGCTTGCAACTTGTCTGGTTGTCTAAGCGCATTTTGAAGCATGTTAATTTCAAGTTCTTCATGTTAGTTTGAGAGGTAGTTATTATTTTCATAATTATCATGCTTTGACTTGGCTTCAATCATTTGCTTATGGCTACTTCTCTTCTGGGATGGTGGATTGAATAACCAAGCTAGCGATAAGCATAGGGCAATGTAATGATAGTTACTGAAGCTACCACTGAAGGTGAGGAGAGGATGAAGAGAACAAAGCTGTAAAGTATATACTACCTATCGCACGGGCATCATCGACTTCATAAATGATTAATGATACACTACCAAATTTCTGTGGTGATGCTCGAATAGCACCTATTGTTCTTTTTTCTTCAGCGTATTGAAGTTGTCTTCATGATAGATGCAACCTTTAAAACTAATATCTAGATTTTACTGAGGTTATGACGCCTGGATTAGTCAATATTTCTCTCTGTTCTATAAAATATTCCCTTATTTCTAAAGAAGCCGTTAAAAGATCCTATTACAAATGCGGGGATGGTACACGAACTCAAGAATATCAAATACAAAGCATCTCTGACGTTGTAGCTTCGTATGGTCGAACAAACATCCAATTGTATAAAACTTATCCCGATAGCCATTAAGAGAATAATAGCCTGAAATAATAATGATATCTTCACTAAATTACCACTTGTAACAAAATCGATTCCATTACTTACTAGTAGAGTAAAATCAATAATTATCAGAGTGACTACTGCTATAAACTTTGAATACTGTAACCCCATAAGAAAGAACTCAACTTTATCCCTAAGCCTTATCTTGCTTGTCAGTATGTTTGAAACATTCTTTCTAAAGCCTCGAGTATGACCTTCACTTACCCTCATCCTTTGTCTAAAATATGCTCTAAATTTGGTTATTGTACTAGAGTAAGATATAAGCGATGGATCATACAGCACTTTCCTCATAACAACATTCCTACTTTGTTGTCTATTTTTGCAATTGGAAGGATGTGTATACTGCAGGACGGTATCAGGCGAAAAATAAAGATCTAATGTTAAATTCCAATCCTCAGTCAAATCTTCAGAAAAGCCTAATGACTTAATCAGCTCTGACTTGATCATGAAAAGACTGCCTGTAATCTGAATAGGAAGGCTCAGCCTATCCTTAGCGACAAATTCTACCAAATTTCTCTTTGCTAATCTAAAATCATTTGCTTTTGAAACCCAATTGAAATAATATTCGGCTTGATCGAAGATATGCGGTCTACTATTGTTATCATTATAGTATAATCGCGAGATGGGATACCCCTGAATCGCTCCGATATTTTCTTCTAGATTACAATCGTTAAAACACGATACAAAGCGTTCCAGTGTATCACTTGGAAGAATATTGTCCGCATCTACTATCAAAGCATACGAACTCTTTGCACTCATATTATTAAGAGCTACATTCATAGCGCCCCCCTTCCACCCTTTTCTATTACTTCTATGTATAACTTTGAGGTTCTGAATTTTCTTTTCCCAGATCTTTAGAATACGAAAGGTCTCATCTTCAGAGTCATCGATAACTATAACCTCGAATTTATTTTGATTATATGTCAAAGCTGCACAAGATTTCATTAAACAATCAATTACTTTTAGTTCATTGTATGTTGCTATTAGTACTGAAATGAAAGGCTCGTAATCCGTATTTTTAAATTGTCTATTTAATGCTGTGCAACTTCCGAGCTCTGACTGTATGCCTAAGCCGGTATTGGTTTCAGTAATACCTATACCGAAGCTATTGAGAAAAGCATTAGCATTATCCCAAAAGCTACCACCAATTGTAACGCCCAATCGGGCTTGAGAGGTTTTGTATGGAAAGGCTTTCATGATATTTCTTGCTATAAAGAAAAATATCAAAGATCTTCCAATATATGCTGCGAGAAAAACCGTTAATGCTAAGGAGAATGTTATAGCTACTGTATTAAAATACATTCTTTAGGACACCACGACGAGCTGGAGTTAGATGCAAGCAAAGATTTCGAATGCTTCTCTGACACCGATTCAAAATAAGTTAATGACTTTTTGATCACTTCTTTTAAAACCATCTCTTTAGTCGCAGATCCTATCATGCCTTATCAAATAATAACACTTCAGTAAATAGGCATGAAATTATATAATGTAAGTGGTTTTCAAGGAACTTTTTATCATGTCGTATTATTCTACCTGTGTGTTCACTGGAAAGGTTCTATTGTGAGATCCTTTACTTTTCGAATTATAGATTATTATCACTTGTAGACCAAGAATAGACAGTAGTGGTATTGAATAATGGCATCGAATGTTGACAAGGTTGAAGAAAAAGTGGAAGAAGATATTGAAGAAGCAATAAAGACTAGCAAGAGTCGACAAGAAATGGAAAGAAAGCTCGATCCTAACGATGTCAGTTACAAGATAAAGGATGAAACAAAAGAAGGCAAAAAACGGCCATACAGACCAAATCAGTAAAGCATCATCATTTTAGACAAAGGGCGGTGATTTGTATATAGCGAGACTTAACGCACTATTTCTAATCGGAACACTCAAGTCAGGTTCAGATGCTTCCAAGAATTCGAATGCTTACGCGCTGTCAGAATTTCTCGCAAAGCACCTTGAGAGCAGTAAAGTCCAAAGTGACTTTGTGTCTTTAGCTAACTACAACATCCTACCGGGGGTTTATACTAACGTTGACAACAGCGACGATGACTGGCCTATGATTTTTGAAAAGATTTTAGGATCAGACATAGTTATTTTTGCAACGCCTGTATGGTGGGGCAACCAGTCTTCACTCATGCAAAGGGTAATTGAGAGGTTGGATGAAGTCCATGATGAAATTATGAAGAGTGGAAAATCAAAAATGATAAACAAGGTTGCAGGCATAGTTGTGACAGGGGACTCTGATGGTGCTGAGCATATAATAGGGAACCTCACCAATTTCTTTAATGCTCTTGGCTTTACTGTCCCTCCTTTTGGAACTTTGACAGTATTGTGGTCTGGTCTCCAAAAGCATAGTGACAAAAGTAAAGAAGAGGTTTTGAAGTATTACGAAGATACATACTCTTCTACAGCGAGGAATGCTGCCCAAAATTTAGCATTCATGGCTAATTTGCTAAAGCAAAATCATTTTCCAGACTAAGACATTTCCAAAATGAGCGGAATGAAACTAGCTGAACCTGCTTTCAGTTGTATCCAGTCTAAATTTTGAAGGCTTTTGTCAAATCACTTTCTGGATGAAGAACATACTTCCAATAACGAGGCTAAAACTCTGGTCTTGGATTCAAATGAATTTTTATTCAAATCCCGACGGGCCCGCTTTCAATAAAAAAATGCCTGTGTAAAGCAAGAAATATTTTTGGAAGGATTGTTTTTTAATATCATAACATTGCGCATCACCATTGAAGTGAGACAGATAAGTGAAAAGTTCTTCTTCTCGCCTTGAGGGTATTCAAGAATAATAAGATGTAGGCCTAGGAACAATTATGCGATGACGACAACACTATGCTATGCTTAGCTGAACGTTCGTCGAGGGTATACTTACAGCTTTTCATAATGGTTTCTTGAGTCTCATTGAAGATATTGCAAACGTTCGGAATGAAAACTATCACTGTAATGCTTTCTAATGCATCATTACTGGATATACGGATACTTCTACCACCTTTCTATCCATAGCAAGGAGGTATAATTTGTTGGCACAACGATATCTGCAGTAGGTGTGATGTCAAAACTAAGTCGATAGAACAAGATTAAGGTTCATTAACTAGCAATGCAAATTAGCCAGCTTAAATATTCTTGTCTAATGACTATGCCAAAGGATTGGAAACCCCCGTCTTCCTATTCCTACAAATCGGCTGGTTCTGATAATATCCAAACGGGTTCAAATTTTCCAAGAATCCTTACCCCATCAAATAGCCAGGTGTTCATTAGTTATGCCCGAGAAGACCAACAAGCAGCAATGAGGCTGTATAATGAAATAAAGAGTTCTGGTTTGAATCCCTGGATAGATAGAAAAAGGATTCTTCCAGGACAAAAATGGGAGAAAGAAATTGAAAAAGCTATTAAGAATAGCGCATATTTCATTCCGCTATTTTCATCAAATTCTGTCCAGAAACTAAAAGGATATGTACAAAATGAATTCAAGTTTGCGCTGGATATGTTCGAAAGCTTTAAGAATATTGCTGGTTTTAAGGTGTATTATATCCCTGTTCGATTGGATGACTGTGATGTTCCTTATCAGCAATTAAGACCTGTCCACATAGCCGATCTGTTTCCTTATGAGGAAAATTGGAAAGAGGGATTCGAAGGAATTGTGCAGGTCATACATAATGACATAAAGACTGCAAATGATTTATTTGAATACCAGAGAGTAGCAGAAGAGCTTCATGATGCAAAAAAGTATAATGAATCGCTTAGATGGTATCTTAGAGCAGCACAGATAGAACCGCATCCAACTATTCTGATAAGCATAGGATATTGCCTATTGAATCTACAAAGATATGATGAAGCTATTGAATGGTGTGAGAAAATTATAAGATCTCCCTCGCCTGGGGAATCATTGCAGGATGCTTGGTATCTGATGGGTCTTTGCCTGTATTCTCTAGGAAGATATCAAGAAGCTATTGAATGCTACGATAAAGCCTTGGAACTGGATCCTAATTGCGCAGTATGCTGGAATAACAAAGGCTATACTCTATATTCTCTAGGAAGATATCAAGAAGCTATTGAATGCTACGATAAAGCCTTGGAACTGGATCCACATTCATCAACATACTCCAATAACAAAAATAATGCTCTTACAGCACTAAAGGCAAATTACAAGGATAGAGAGTTGACTCCAGTTGAGAAATTGGGGGTGCAGCAAATGGAAGAATCAAGAGCAAAGGGAATTATTCCAGGTTTGACTCCACTGGACAAATTGGGAATTCGGAGTAGAGTACAAGAGGAAGCCAAGGCAGAGGGTCTTAGTGACCCAACACTTATTGATTTGAGATACTATCATAAGACATCAGAGATTATTCGAGGATACCTTAATTCTTCCTCTGCAGCCAATATGTACTCTCGAGAGAAAGACGAATTACAAAAGAAAGTATTCAATGCCTATGACACGGGAAAATATGATACCGCTATCAATTTTGCCGAACAAATACTAGAGGCAAATCCTTTCGATTGGTATGCATGGAACGCTAAAGGTGCGGCTCTAATCGCTTTAGGACGATTCAATGAATCCTTAGACTGCATAAATCGAACACTTGAAATAAATCCTAACAAATTTACCTCATGGCTCAATAAAGGTACTGCTCTTAGTAGACTAGGAAGATATTCAGAGGCCATAGGATGTTTTGATGTGGCATTAAAACTCAATTCCAATTATGCTATTATATGGAACGAAAAAGGCAAAGCTTTGATGGCTCTTGGTGAATCTTTTGAGGCAAATGAATGCTTTGATAGATCTAAAAAACTAACTTATAGTGGCCAATAATATGTCTCTAAATTTTAAGAATTAAGAGTTGACTACACAAGCAACAGGGCATATGATAATAAATATCTATTAAATGACCCAATTAGTAAGCTTGTCTGTAACACACCTATAGGATGTTAAAGATAGTATTACTCCAATGAATAATATAAGAATCAAGATAGGGACAAAATCCGCGAAGGATAATTCCTCAAGGGATATACCTTCTCCAAAAACTAGTGCGAGCAGTCAGACTAGAAGATAGGTCACCAAAAAAGGTATCAGCAGCTTCATCATGATTCTTGATGCTTCCTAATACACAGGGAGTCATCAAGGTTCCTTTCTTCTTGTTTTCTTGAAATCTTTAAATCGAGACTCCTGGCGAGTTCACCCAAGATTTTTGACGTTTTCTCTCCATCTCTTCGTCTGTATTAGCTGGGTTCATTGATCTCTCTTCCTCTTCAGCCTTATCCAATTCAATCCGCAACTTTCTTATCTCCTGTCTAAGATTATCTAGTTTCTTTTTTACAGCATTAACATCAAAGAAATCCAGATTAGGCTCCTTACTACCTGGGCTAGGAACTGCAGTGGTTTCATGATATTTTATTACACCAGTCTGAGAATGACTACCTAGTGACTCAAGACCCAAGTTGGTAGGAGTAAAGTGCCGTCCAATAAAGCGAAGAATGCGACCGAAGGGATCCGTGATCGATAGTGTAGTTGCTAGAAGACCAAGTAGTATCAATAGTGGAGCAAACCGAGCATATGATATATTTTCAAGGTCAAATTGCTGCCCTCCTAGCAACACAATGATTACTAGAAGAGAATAAGAGAATGGAAATTCTGTAAGCATTAACAGGTTATCGCTCAGATTGACGATCTGGAGCTTTACATATAGCTTATTCAAAAATCTTGTTCACTGATTCTGTCACTATTTTCTCATAATATTTGGTCAGGCAAAGTGTACTTGATTGGAAGATCTATTAGCTGTTGGTTGTTTTCTTGCTTCCGCTAGTTCGTTGATGCTGGTGGTGGAGATGCAGCCTGCCAGCTTTAAAGAATTTTGGCTTCTACAACGAATAAGAGGGATCTATTCTTGCATGATGTACCAGAGATTAACTATTGCTGAAGCTTAAGTAGCACAAATGAATAGAACCCCACTACATGCAGGAATCTAATCCCGACGGGCCCGCTTCCTTATCAGTTGTTTTGAGAAGGGGTCTACCGAGACATTGACATTATATAGAAACTTACATTATTAATGAAAACTTGCAGAGTTAACTACACTTTTGTCTTATATCTAAAAAATTTTTATAGATCTCCTCCACATTTGCTATTGTTCCTACTTTGAAAGTATATGAACACGAAGTGTCTGATAGCAAAAAGGATCAGGAAATTACAGTCTTTATCAGTTATGCTAGGGAGGACTCTGATGCAGCAAATAGACTTTGTCAAGACTTAAAAAATGCTGGTCTAACTCCATGGCTGGACAAAGATTCTCTTATTTCAGGCCAAGACTGGAAGCTGGCGATAAACAAAGCTATTCACAAGAGCACGTATTTCATTCCTATGTTTTCGTCAAGCTCAGTAAAAGAGGGTAGATATGTACAGGAGGAATTTAAATATGCATTGGATGTCTTTAGCGAATTCCCACAATCCCGGATTTTTGGGATATTTCCTGTTAGATTAGATGACTGCGATATACCATATGAAAAAC
>Ga0307410_10000277_pt1 | contig 19799 bp, 13 predicted proteins | sample 322Ometagenome_3_FD_203707 | JGI IMG/M metagenome (GOLD analysis project Ga0307410, IMG submission 203707) | Maize rhizosphere microbial communities from greenhouse at UC Davis, California, United States - 322HYB-O-3 | ecosystem: Host-associated > Plants > Roots > Rhizosphere > Soil | place... | reverse complement strand
CGCTCCGGCAGCGCCGTCACCGGTCGCTCCCGGCGCAGGCGGTCGAGGCAGGCGTTCACCACGATGCGGTGCAGCCACGTGGTCACGGCGGCGTCGCCGCGGTAGGAGTCCGCTCGCCGGAAGGCGGCGATGAATGCCTCCTGGAGGCAGTCGGCGGCGAGCTCGCGGTTGCCGGTGGTGCGCACGGCCACAGCCCACATGCGGTCGCGGTGGCGGCGGAAGAGCTCCCCGAAGGCCTCCGGGTCGCCGGCGCAGTGCTGGGCCATGAGGACACGGTCGGACCGCTCACCCAGGGGCTGTTCCTCGCTCACGCCGGACGTCCCCCGACCGGCCTAGTGGACCGTGATCTCGGCGAGGGTGGCGCGGAAGCGTCCGTCGCCCACCTGGCTCACCTTGGTGAACCACACCATCACGTACTTCCCCGTGGCCGGCTTGTCCCCGGTGATGGTGACCTTGCCCTTCTTCCCGTTGGCGCTGCCGAGCTCGGTGGCACCGTCACGCGTGTCGTCCTCGTTCACGTAGACCGTGACGTCGGCGGTGTCCGGCAGCTGGAGCTCCACCTCCTTGACCTTCGCCGTCTGGCCGAGGTCGACCATGACGCCGACGCCGGGCTTGAGGCCGCCGAGGTTGGACGAGGCGTAGCCCTCGGAGCTCCAGAAGGTGGAGGGGTCGCCGTCGTAGACCCGGGGTGCCTCGCTGTTGCGCTCGCGCCCGTCGCCCTCGGGGTCGAAGCCGGTCGCCTTGAGGATGGCGAGCGGCTCGCCTGCGGCCTCCGTGGTGGCCTCCTGGGTGGGGGTGCTGCTCGGCGTCACGGTCTGCGCCGGACCGGTCACCGTGACGGTGGGCCGCGGAGTGCCGCCCGACAGGTCGAGGCCGGAGCCCGAGCCGATCTGTGACACGCCCCAGAAACCGACCAGGGTGGCGACCACGACGAAGCCGGCGATGATCGCCAGGGCGAGCTTGGACTGGTCACGCGTGGGGGCCGCCGCCGTCTCCGGTGGGAGCATCGGCAGCGGGGGCTCGACGTCATCGTGGCTGGTCAGCAGGGCGTCGTCGAGGGAGACGCGGTCGCGCTCGGCGCGCTCGTGGGCGGCCACGCGGGCCGCTTTCTTCTCGGCAGCCTTGTCGGCGGCGGCCCGCGCGAAGCTGCCCACCTTGCCGGCAGCGGCCCCGGCCGCCTGGCCGGCTGCGTGACCGGCGGTGCCGAGGGCTCCGGCGACCGCGGTGGCGGCTGCTGCGGCCGTGTGCGCCTGCTCGTCGCCGTCGGTCTCCACCCCGGCGGGGCCGTGGTGGTCCTGGACTGCCGGGGGGTGTCCCGCCGCGCGCTCCCCGGCACCGGTCGGGGTCGTCGCACCGGTTGTGCTCGTCGCAGCGGTCGGGCTCGTCGGGGCGGTCGCGCCGTGGCTGCGGGCGGAGGCCGGCAGGGGGAGGGTGAGGGTCTTGTTCACGCCGCTGGTGGCCGCGAGGTCACCGACGGCGATGGGCTGGGTGGCAGTGCCGCCGAGGCCGCTGACCATCGACTTCGACCAGGGTGCGATCTGCGTCGCGAAGTCGCCCGGCGTGAGGGGACCCTCGTCGTCGTTGAGGGTCAGGCGGCACAGGGCGTCGAGGTCCCCCGGCACGCCGGCGGCGATCTCGGAGGGTGCCGGCACCCCGCCGACCACGTGTGGGGCCGCCTCGAGGCCCAGCACCTTGGTGGGCAGGGGCCAGCGGCTGGTGAGCGCGGCATACGTGATGGCGACGACGCCGATGGCGTCGGTGCGCGAGGCCACGGTGGAGTCGAGGTCGTCGACGCCCGCGAGGGCGGCCGCGGTGGCGAGACCGGAGACCTTGACCGCACCGTCGCCGGTGCGCCAGATGTGGTTGGGGGTCAGCTGGAGGTGGTGGAGCCCGCGGCCGCGCGCAGCCTCGAGGCCGACGGCCGTCTCGCCCGCGATCCGGCGGGCCTCCTCGGACGGCAGGCCCCCCTGGTCGAGCAGGTGGGTGAGGGTGTGCGCCTCGTAGAGCGCCTCCTCGACGAAGAACGCGACGTCCTCGGAGCGGCCGACGTCGAGGATGCGGACCAGCCGCGCGTTGTCCACGCCCGCGGCGCGGCGGGCGGCGTCGAGGGCGGTGTCGGCGTTCGGGTGGTCCGCCGGGAACACCACGACCACGACGTCACGCTCGAGCGTGGTGTCGTGCGCCGACCAGCGCTCGGCGGCGGCCAGCTGCGCGAGGCGGCGCTGGACGGCATACCGGCCCCCCAGCAGCGTCGATGGTCCTACGCCGTGCACGCTGCCTCCTCGGTGCGGTCGCGTCGCTTCACGTCGGTCGGGGTGCTCATCCTAGGGCGTGCCGCTGGAGCCGGGACCACGGCGCGCGCGGACCCGGCGCAGCACCGGGTCGAGCAGCAGGGCCACCTCGCGCACCCGCAGGGCGTGCGCCACGGCGAGCGAGACGGGGAACAGCACGGCCAGGCCGACCACCACCACGACCACCGACGACGCCCAGGTGAGGTGGCCGTCGGCGTCCTGCGGCAGCACCTGGCGCAACACCCAGACGATCGCCACGGTGGGCACCGCTCCCGCCACGCAGGCGACGGCGAGCCGGACGTACAGCCGGGTGGTCGACCTCAGGTGCAGTGAGCCGAGCTTGCGGCGCAGCAGCCACAGGCCCACCACGGCGGCGACCGTGTTGGAGAGCGTCTGGCCCAGGCCGACGACGAAGCCGGTGCGCTCGGGAGGGACCACCGCGGCGACCAGGTTGGCGGCGGTGGCCACGACCGTGACGACGAGCTGGAGGTAGAAGGGCGTCCTGGCGTCCTCGTAGGCGTAGTAGGCGCGCTGCACGAGGTAGAGCCAGCCGAACGGCAGCAGGCCGATCATCATCGGCACCATCACGCCGGCGATGGCGGAGGCCTGCTCGGCCGAGTTGCCGGGGAAGGCCACCCGCACCGCCGGGGTGCCGAGCACGACGGCAGCGACGGTGGCGGGCAGCAGGATGACGGCGGGCATCTTCAGGCCCCGGGCGACGTCGCCCACGACCTCGTCGGTGCGGCCGGCGTGGGCGGCCTGGGACATCCGGGTGAACAGGGCGGTCACCAGCGAGAGGGTGATCAACGAGTGCGGCAGCATGAACAACAGGAAGGCCACGCCGTAGGCCGCCTTGCCGGCGCCGACGACGCCCGCCTCGTCGAGCAGGTCGCCGGCGCGCGTCAGCACCTGCGAGGTCACGATGAAGCCGAGCTGGCTGACGCCGAGGGCGGCGAAGGTCCACAGCGCCACCCGGGAGGCCGAGCCCAGGCCCGACCCGCGGATCCCCCACACCGGGCGGTAGCGGAAGCCGCTGCGGCGCAGCGGGACCACCAGCACCAGCGCCTGGGCCGCGACGCCGAGGGTGGCCGTGCCCGCGAGCAGCCACACCATGGGCGGGGTCCACTCACCGACCGGGATCTCGGTGCCGAAGGAGAAGCGGAAGACGACGAGTCCCGCGATGGCCACGACGTTGGCCACCGCCGGTGCCCACATGTATGCCGCGAACTGGCCGCGGGCGTTCAGCACCTGTCCCAGGAGCGTGTAGAGCCCGTAGAGGAGCACCTGGGGGAGGCAGATGAAGGCGAACGCGGTTGCCAGCCCGACGGCGTCGTCGCTCCAGCGCTGCGTGGAGAAGAGGCGCACGAGGAACGGCGCCAGCAGCGTGATGACCACCGTGGCGGCGGCGATGATGGCGAAGGAGATCGTCAGCAGCCGGTTGACGAACTCGTGGCCGCCGTCGTCGTGGGTGGCGGCCTTGGTGATCTGCGGGACCAGCACCGCGTTGAGCACCCCGCCGGCGAGCAGCAGGTAGAACTGGTTGGGCAGGGTGTTGGCCACGTCGAAGGTGTCGGCGGCCAGACCGATGCCGACCACCGCGGTCAGCGTCGAGGTCCGGACGAAGCCGAGCAGCCGCGAGGCCACCGTGCCCAGGGCCATCACCGCACTGCTGCGGGCCAGGCTGGCGTCAGTCATGCAGTCCTTTCGGGGGTGGGAACCGGCTCGGCGGCGTTGCGCGGAGCCGGCCTGCGGCGCACGGAGCGCCAGATGCCGAGCAGGAGGATGATCCCCGCGAAGCCGCCGAGGGTCCAGTAGACCCAGTCGCCGGTGGGGGTGACCTGCACGAGGACGTCGGCGCCCTGGCCGATGACGGTGCCGTCCGGAGTCGTGAGCGTGGTGCGGATGGGCACCGGTCCTGCCGCCAGCGTGGTCACGCTGACCACCGCGGTGGCGCGGCTGTTGGCGCCGATGCGCATGACCGGCGGCTGGTTGTCGATCCGCAGGCGGGGGTTGGCGGGCTCGAGGGTGAGCTTGACGTTCTCGACCGCCACGTCGAGGTCGTTCGTCACCGTGATCTGCAGGCGTCCGGTGTCGGCGAGGAAGTTGATGTTGCGCTTCGAGACCTTGACGCTCGTGGTCGTCTCGCGCGTGGCCGTGACGATGCCGGCGCTGAGCCGGTTCCACCCGGCGGGGGAGGCTCGCCACCGGTTCGAGGCCAGCTGCTCGGCCGCTCGGCCCCAGGTGCGGGTGAAGACGTCGCCGTCGTCGCGGATCAGGCCGACACCTCGCACGGTGGCCAGGTTGTGCTCCAGGGACTGGAGCCTGCGCGGGGTGAGCAGGGGCGCCGCCGAGGCGTAGGGGTCGGTCGGGGAGGTGGTCGGTGCCTCGGTGGGGGTGGGCCGGGTGCCCACCTCCTGCGGCATCGGCACGGCCTCCTTGGCGTCCGAGAGGAGGGTGCTCGTCGACACCGGCTGCAGCCACGGGATGTCCGAGACACCGCTGAGGAAGGACGCCGCGGCGGTCGGGTCGGGGTCGAACGAGCGCGGCGCCGCCACGAGCACCGAGCGGGAGGAGGTGCCGGGTCTCTCGTCGAGCAGGGCGGCCGTGTCGGCGATGAAGTGCTGGAGGCCGAGCGCGGCGTCGGTCGGGCTGTTGGTCTGGGCGAACAGCGAGCTGAGGTCGTCGTCGTACCCGAGCACGGGAAGGCCGTCGGCCGTGCGACGGTGGGCGTCCTGGGTGTTGCCGTCGAGCGGGAGCGAGGACTGTGCGGCGAGCTGGGCGCCGAGGCGGGGCTCCCGGTAGAGCCGGCGCAGGGCCTCCTCGCGGGCGGGGGTGTAGCGGCCGTCGACCGGCCAGGCGACGTCGGCCCGTCCGTCCACGGCCCGGGCCACGGAGGTCGCGCGAGCGACGAGGTCGCTCATCACGTCGGACTGGCTCTGGGCGTCGGCGACCGCCGCGACGTCGGCGTCGGTGTCGGGAAGCACCCACGGGGAGTGCTGTGGTGCGCCGGCGCGGATGCGCTCCTCGACCGCCGAGCGCACGGCTGCCTCACCGGTCGCACCACCCTGTGTCGTCGACGACTTCGGCTCCCCGCTGCCTTCGGGAAGCAGGCTCGGCAGGAGAGTCGGGTCGATCGCCCAGGTGACCGGTGCCGACTCGGTGGTCTCGAGCACGCGACCCAGCCGCGAGCTGGCCCCGAGCGCACGGGCCCAGGCCGCCGTGCGGGCCTCGCCCTCGGCGCCGAACAGCGCGGGGTCGGGGTCCAGCGTGAGCGGGACGACCCAGCCGAGGCGGAGCGGCTGGTACTCCTTCTGCCGCTGGTAGCCGGCGAAGGTGCGCAGGCTGGTGCCGCCCACCTCGACCGAGAGGGGAAGGGCGCCGTAGGTCGGCTGCCGCAGGCTCGCGGCGTTCTTGATGCTGACGGAGAAGGAGGCGGTCGCCCCGGCGGCGAGCGAGGCCCCGATGCGGCTGCGGCCGACCTCTCTGCCCTCGGCCGGTCCCTGGGCCACCGACCACCGGTCGACCTGCTCCCGGGTGGCGAGCGCCTGCTGGCCGAGCACCACGCGGGCCTCGGGCCGCGAGACGGCGGCGCTGCCCCGGTTGGTGACCGCACCCCGCAGGGTCACGGTCTGCCCCGGCCCGGCGATGGTCGGCGAGACCGACGACAGGGTGATCTGGAGGCGTGAGTCCGCGGCCGTCGCCCTCGGCAGGGCCGGCGCTGGAGCGGCCACCGGCACAGGAGGCGCCGCGGCACGCTCGGCGCCCGCCGGTGCGGCGGCCAGCCCGAGCGCAGGGAGGAGCAGCGAGACCACGGTGAGCGCCCGGCATACCCCGAGCCTGGGCATCACTCGCTCCCGGACAGCCGCTGCCATGCCTGCCGGGCGATGCGCCGCTCGTTGGGGAACGTCAGGTGCCGGTGCGCCTCGGCGAGCGGCAGCCAGGCCACGTCGATGGCCTCCTGGTCCGGGTCGTTCTCGATGGTGAGGAAGCCGCCGGTCGCCTCGAGGAGGTAGTGGTGCACGTACTTGTGCACCCGCTTGTCGCTCGTGGCGAACCAGTAGTCGATGGTGCCGAGCTCGGTGAGGACGCGACCCTCGATGCCGGTCTCCTCGGCGACCTCGCGCGCGGCGGCCTCAGGGAGGGTCTCGCCGTCCTCCATGTGGCCCTTGGGCAGGCACCACTCGACGCGACCGGCCCGGTTGCGCCGCGCGATGACGGCGATCCGCGCCTCACCCTCGAACACGTCGACGATGATCCCGCCGGCCGAGCGCTCCTCCACCGCGGGAAGCCGGCGGGTGATCCGCTCGGGGTCGCGCGCGGGGGAGGTCATGGCGGTCACTCTAACCAGCGTTCCTCGACAACCACCTGTGCGGCGCGGGCTCGGTGGCCTGCGCGGTGGCACGGCTCCGCACCGTCAGGTCGCACCCGATCTGTCACCTACCCTTGTCTCTCGTGTCTTCGTCCCAGCCGCCCCCCGCACTGCTGAAGCAGGCTGTCGCACACCTTGCTCCCGTGGTGCCGCTGCTGAAGGAGCTGGGCGAGCTCTTCACTGCGGCCGGCCACGAGGTGGCCCTGGTCGGCGGCCCTGTCCGCGACGCCTTCCTCGGTCGCACGTCACCCGACCTCGACTTCACCACGAGCGCCTCACCGGAGGAGACCCTGCGGCTGCTCGCGGCGTGGGGTGACGCGCACTGGGACATCGGCAAGGAGTTCGGCACCATCGGCGCCCGGCGCGGCGACGTCACCGTCGAGGTGACGACCTACCGGGCCGACGCCTACGACCGGCAGACCCGCAAGCCGGTCGTCGCCTTCGGCGACAACCTCGAGGACGACCTCGTCCGCCGCGACTTCACGATGAACGCGATGGCGCTGCGGCTGCCCTCCCTCGAGTTCGTCGACCCGTATGCCGGCCTGGCCGACCTGGCGCGAAAGGTGCTCCGGACGCCCGGGTCACCGGACGTCAGCTTCGCCGACGACCCGTTGCGGATGATGCGGGCCGCCCGCTTCGCGGCGCAGCTCGGCGCGCGCCTCGACCCGGCCGTCGAGACGGCGATGCGCGAGCGCGCGACGACGTTGGAGATCGTCTCGGCCGAGCGCATCCGCGACGAGCTCACCAAGCTGCTGCTGGCGCCCCAGCCCCGAGCCGGGCTGGAGATCCTCGTGGAGACCGGCCTGGCGGCACAGATGCTGCCCGAGCTGCCGGCACTCAAGCTCGAGGTCGACGAGCACCACCGCCACAAGGACGTCTACGAGCACTCGCTCATCGTCCTCGAGCAGGCCATCTCCCTCGAGGGCCCGCCCGACGGCCCCGAGGACTCGGTGCCGGGCCCGGACCTCGTGCTGCGGCTGGCCGCCCTGCTGCACGACATCGGCAAGCCCGCGACCCGCAGGTTCGAGAAGGGCGGTGGCGTCAGCTTCCACCACCACGAGGTGGTCGGCGCGAAGATGACGGCCAGGCGCCTCAAGGCGCTGCGCTACGACAAGGAGACGGTCAAGGCGGTCGCGCGGCTCGTCGAGCTGCACCTGCGCTTCCACGGGTACGGCGAGGGACAGTGGACCGACTCCGCCGTTCGCCGCTACGTCACCGACGCCGGGCCGCTGCTGCAGCGCCTGCACCGGCTGACCCGCTCGGACTCCACGACCCGCAACCAGCGCAAGGCCCAGCGCCTGGCGCGCACCTACGACGAGCTCGAGCGCCGGATCGCCCGCCTGCTGGAGCAGGAGGAGCTGGGCAAGGTGCGTCCCGAGCTCGACGGCAACCAGATCGCCGAGGTGCTCGGCATCGCGCCGGGCCCGCTGCTCGGCAAGGCGTACAAGTACCTGCTGTCGGTGCGGCTCGACGAGGGGCCGATCGGCGAGGAGGCCGCCAAGGAGCGGCTGCTGCGGTGGTGGGCCGAGCAGCCCGAGTCGGCACCCGCACCGCGCGCCTGAGGCCAGGACCGAGGTCCTCGGGCACCCCGAGCGTCGCTCGGCAGTGGCGGTGCGGACAGTGCGACCGCGAAATATGACATTCTGCCCCGGTACCAGGTGGGGTCAGAGGAACGACGAAGGCTGAACGATGAAGAACGTGTTCGACGCGGCGGCGCCCACCTCGAGCAGCACGACCACCTCAGGCACTGCCGCAGGTGCAGGGAGTGTCGCCACCTCAGTCATGGCGCCGCCCGGGGTGGACGCCGCACGCCCACCCCGGGCAGGCCGGCTCCGCGTCCTGGACGGCCTCCGCCTCGTCGCCGCCCTCAGCGTCGTGGTCTTCCACTTCACCTCTCGGGACAGCTACGCCTGGGGCCAGCACCCCTGGGAGCAGTTCCCCCAGCTCTCGCGGGTCACCCAGTACGGCGAGCTGGGGGTCAACCTCTTCTTCGTCATCAGCGGGTTCGTCATCCTCATGTCCGCCTGGGGACGATCGGTCGAGAACTTCGCGATCTCGCGGGTCACGAGGCTCTTCCCTGCCTACTGGGTGGCAGTGGCGCTGACCTCCGTGCTCCTCATGAGCAAAGTCGCCGACTCCGGACTGGACCTGTGGGAAGCGGTGGCGAACCTGACCATGGTCCACAGCGCCATGGATGTTCGGCACGTCGACGGCGTCTACTGGACCCTCTGGGTCGAGCTGCGCTTCTACCTGCTGATCGGGGTCATGCTGCTCTGGGGACTGACGAAGGGACGCGTCGTCAGCCTGATCGTGTTCTGGCCCCTGGCCGCCGCCCTGGCCAAGAACACCGATCAATCACTCCTGTCCACCCTCCTGATCTGGGAGTACGCGCCGTACTTCTGCGTCGGGATGGCGCTCTACCTCATCTATCGCGAGGGCCACAAGGTCTTCTACTGGTTGCTGGTGGCGTACAACTGGGCCTTCATCGTCGGCCTCACCGGCAGGCACCACCCCACCAAGCCGCTCGGCAAGACCCACTACCTTCCCTCCCTCCTCGTCGAGGTGCTGCTCATCACGCTGTGCATCGTCCTGGTCGCGCTGTGCACCAGCAGGAAGGCGCAGGAGATCAACTGGCGCTGGCTGACCACCGCGGGCGCGCTGACGTATCCCCTCTACCTGATCCACGAGGACTGGGGACAGTTCTTCATCTCCCGTCTCCGGGAACAGCTGCCCCCCTACGTGACCCTCGCGGTCGCCACCGCTGCCTGCCTCGCCATGGCGTGGTTGGTGCACATCGCGATCGAGCGTCCCATGGCGCCGAGGGTCAAGCGGTGGCTCCGTAGTGGGCTCGACTCCGTCCGCACGGACAGGATCGAGACGCGCCCGTCCTCGGTGCCGTCGGAGAGCTAGGCCTCGCGCGGTCCACGTCCTCCCCGCGGACAGCCTCACGTACGCCAATTGGCGGTGGCCCCCCCACCTAGCCTTGAGACATGGGTACTCGGGGGAGCCGCCCTCTCACTCGTTGGGGATCTGGAGCGGCAGCGGTGGTGGCGAGTGTGGCCCTGTTCGGCGGCGCCACAGCCGCCGAGGCGGGGGTCTCCCAACAGGGCAGGGTCGTGCGCGTCGTCGACGGTGACACCGTTGCCGTGGATGTCTGGGGCGACGGCACGACCATCCCCGTGGTCATCCGGAACGCCGGGCTGCAGGCGATGGAAGTGGGCCAGTGCCACGCGGGCGAGGCCACCGACAGCATGTACGAGCTGACGCTGGGAAGGGTCGTCACCCTGACCGCCAAGAGCGCCGACTCCTACAGTCTCGCCCGGCCCATCCGGTTCGTGGACGTCCAGTACGGCACGACGACGATCGACACCGCGCTGGAGATCATCAGGCGCGGTGAGGCCCTGTGGCTGGTGATGCCGCCTGAGGACTGGCGCGCGCAGACCTACCACCTGGCGATGGAGGAGGCTGCCGCAGCCAAGGCCGGACCCCTCTGGGTCAACGACGACTGTGGTTACGGACCGTCGCAGTGGGCGAACCTGAAGCTCTGGGTCAACTACGACGGGGACGGCGACGACGCCAGGAACCCGAACACCGAGTACATCCGTGTGCTCAACCGGGGAAGCTCCGCCGTGGGTGTGGGGGGCTGGCACCTTCGAAGTGCCGGCCCGGACGTCTACACCATCCCCGCTGGCGTCTCGATCCCGGCGGGCGGCACGCTCACGCTGCGCATGGGCAGCGGAACCAACACCAGCTCGACCCTCTACTGGGGTCTGACCACGTCCAAGTTCCCCAACGTGTACCCGCCGCCGGGGTCGGTGGGCAGCGGCGGCTACCTCTTCGACCCGGATGGAGACATCCGGGCGCACGCCACCTACCCGTGCGTCTACCGGTGCTCCGACCCCGCCGTCGGCAAGGTGGCCCTCAGGGCGAACTACGACGCCCCGGGCGACGACATGCTCAACCCCAACGGCGAGTACCTCGACATCACGAACACCAGCTCCACCGCGGTGGACCTCTCGTACCACGTGGTCCAGGTCGGGGGGAGCACGATCGAGTTCGGGAAGGGCAGCGTCCTGTCGGGGCTCGGTTCGCGCATCCGGGTGTACGTGGGTCAGGGCACCACCACCAGCACCGTGAAGTACTGGGGGAAGACCTCCGCGATCATGGTCAACACCGGCGGATCGGCGTTCCTGCGCACCACCGAGGGACTCACCATCGCGTGCACCAGCTGGGGCACCGGGAGCTGCTGACGCCCACGCCGCAGCCTCGACGCCGAAGGCCCACGACTTCACGTCGTGGGCCTTCCTGCGTTCGGCCTCAGGGCACCTGTTGGGTGAGCACTTCCGCCTCGAGCTCGGGGTCGGCTGTCGCCGCAGCGTCCTCGTGGCCGGTGGCCACCGGGTCCTCCTGCTCCACGAGGTGGTGCTCGACCAGGGACTCCGGCGCGTCGGGCAGCAGGTACTCGATCTCGGTGTCCATCGGGGGCAGCTCGTACGACAGGTCCGCGGGCACGGGCACCGGGGTGCGTGCCTGCAGGGGGGTGACCGGCAGGCGGTCCTCGTGGAGCATCACCCTGCGCACGACGCGCTCAGCGGCGCGGCCGTCGTCGAACTCGCAGAACTCCTCGCGGAACCGGCGACGCGCCAACCGGGCGCTGTCGTCGTCCACGCCCCCGGACAGGAACGCCTCCGCCACCTCGCCCTGTGTCTCGAGCGTGAGGCCGGGGCTCTTCTCGAAGATGTCGAAGTAGGTGCCCCGGACGTCGCGGTAGGTGTCCCAGTCGGGCGCGAACACCACGATCGGGCGGTCGAGGTTGGCGTAGTCGAACATGATGCTCGAGTAGTCGGTGACCAGGGCGTCCGAGGCCAGCATCAGCCGCTCGACATCGGGGTGCCGCGAGACGTTGAGGATGAGTCCTTCGCTCTCCAGCCGGTCGAGGTCGGGCATCCAGCGGTAGAAGTAGTGGGCCCTGACCATGAGGACGAAGTCGGGCCCGAGGTCCTCGGCGAGGCGACGCAGGTCGGCGCGGATGATGAAGTGCTTGTCGTGGTCGCGGTGGGTCGGGGCGAAGAGGATCGCCTTCTTCCCCGCCGGGATCCCCAGCTCGACCCTCGCGGAGATGACGTCGTCAGCCGTGGCCGTGACGAGCTGGTCGTTGCGGGGGTACCCCGTCTCGAGCGTGGTGAAGTTGCTCGGGAAGGCCCGCTCCCAGACGATCGTGGAGAACCGGTTGCTGGAGAGGTTGAAGTCCCAGCGGTCACTGCGCCGCAGCAGGTTGCGGAAGACCATGCCCTTCGAGGCCGCGGGATGGGACATGAGGTCCAGGCCCATGTGCTTCAGCGGCGTGCCGTGCTGGGTCTGGATGTGGACCTGACCCGGCCGCTTGACGACGTCGTCGGGGAAGTTGACGTCGTTGACGAAGTACTTCGCCCGCGCCATCACCTGCCAGTAGCGCCGCATGCCGGGGACGACGTAGTCGACGCCCTCGGGCACGTCCTCACGCTGGTCCTGACGGATGATCCACACGCCGTGGATGTGCGGCGCGTGCTCCTTCATGGCCTCGTAGATGGCGGCGGGGTTTCCCCCGACGCTGCGGTTCCAGAGCGACGCGAACACGGCGAGGTTGGGGTCCAGCGGCTGCTGGAGCAGCCGCCGGTACTCCATGAGCTTGAGCGCCGTCTTGCTGCGGCTGCGCAGGCGCTTGATGCGCTTGACCGTGGTGCGCGACTTCTTGCGTGCCTTGACCCTCAGCCGCACGGCGCGGGTGAAGTAGTCGAAGCTGTTGATGTCGCCGCGGTACAGCAGCCGGTGGGTGTAGACGTCCTTGCGCGTGCTGGCGTAGAAGGGATGCGCCGGCCCGACCCGTCGCAGCTGGGCGGAGGCCTCCTTGATGAAGCGACCGCGGTCCTCGGGGGACAGCCGGTGGGGGTGGCGCAGCACGGTGATGTAGTGCCGTGCCATCCGCTCGATGACCGCTTCCCGCCAGTGGTCGAGGTCGGGGCGGCTGTCGAGGAACTCGATGACCTGCTCCCACTGCCCGAACGCCTCGAAGTGGCGGTTGGAACGGGTGCCCAGGATGTTGCCGTGGCGACGCTGCCGGTAGAGGACGCACACCACCGGGAGGGTGGCGATCGACCGGGCCGTGAAGAACGCCTTGTGCGTCCACGGGGTGTCCTCGTAGTAGCCGGTCGGGAAGGCCAGCTTCTCGCGGTCGAGGAAGTCGCGTCGGCACACCTTGTTCCAGGCGACCTGGAGGAACTCGAGCACCTCGGGGTGCTCCTCCGCGGTGAAGGGCTCGGTGGACAGCTCCTCCATCACACGGTGACGGATGTTGCGCTCGACCTTGCCCCACCAGTAGGTGCGGGCATGGTCCACGATCAGCATCTCCGGGTACTCCATGGCCTTCAGCTGGTCGCTGATGGCCTGGAGTGAACCCGGCGTCATGGTGTCGTCGCTGTCCAGGAACAGGACGTAGTCGCCACGCGACTTCTCGTAGCCGGCGTTGCGAGCCAGGCCGAGGCCGACGTTCTCCTCGAGGTGCAGGACGCGCACCCGGGAGTCGGAAGCGGCTATCTCGTCGAGGATCGCGCCGCTGTGGTCGGGGGAGCAGTCGTTGACGGCCACGACCTCCAGGTCGTCGAACCCCTGGTCCAGAATCGACGCGAGACATTCGCGCAGATACGCCTGCACGTTGTAGACGGGGACGACGATGGAGAGCAACACGGGCGCTTATGCTACCTGCCCAAGTGCCCGGAGTTGACCCAAGACGCGTGGCAGGGGCGTTGCGCACCACTTTCTCCCTGTTGGCCCGATGTGGAAGGCTGGGGCCGGGCAGGCCCGATGGGGAGTGCTCCCCATGTCGGGGCCGGGGACACCTTCATACCCTTGGGCGGGCCGTGCAGACAGGACGGCAGGGCGGACGGACCAGCTGGCCCGGACGAGCAGGCGCGAGGGAGGAGCACCGCCGTGAGTGCAGCCACAGGCACCCTGACGGGTGCGAGGGCCACGGGCGCCCGCGGGGGGCAGACCCTCGCGTACCCCAGCGACCAGTTCCCCGGACCGCCGACGATCGCGCTCGACATCCCGGCCGACTGGTCTCCCGTGCGGGTTGCCGGCACCCTGCTCGCCGCCCGGCGCACCTCGACGGAGGGCGCCTTCGCCCCCAACGTCGTGGTGCGGGGGTTCACGCGCTCCCAGCAGTTCACCATCGGCCGCGCGCTCGGTGAGCTCGCGGCCTACGTCGCCCAGCAGGAGGAGGGCGAGGTGGAGGCGCCGTTCGAGGTCGAGATCGGCCGCGTCCCGTTCGTCGGCGTCAACGTCTCGTGGACCGACGAGACCATCGGCGACGTCGTGCAGGCCCACCTCTTCGCAGGTGCGCGCCGTGGCCAGGTCGTCGACCTCCTGCAGGTCACGGGCTCCGTGGGTGGGCCGGACGTCGAGGCGGAGTACCCGACGATCCAGCAGGTCATGCAGACGGTGCGGGTGAAGCGCTGATGGGGTCGAGCATGGTGCTCCGTGCGGGTGCTGCCACCGACGTCGGTCGCGTGCGCCAGCACAACGAGGACAACCTCCTCGCAGAGGGGTCCGTCTTCGTCGTCGCCGACGGCATGGGCGGCCACGCCGCCGGAGAGGTCGCGAGCGGCATCGTCGTCGAGACCATGGCCGGCCTGGTGCACCGCGACCGCCTGCGCCCCGAGGACATCGTGGCGGCGCTCGGCGAGTCCAACGCCCGCATCCTGCAGTCCGTGGCGCGCCACCCCGAACAGACCGGCATGGGCACCACCGCCACCGGCCTGGCCGTCGTCACGGCGGGCGGCAGCGACCACTGGGCCGTCTTCAACATCGGCGACTCGCGCGTCTACCGGCTCATCGGCGGCGAGCTCAGCCTCGTGACCGTCGACCACTCCGAGGTGCAGGAGATGGTCGACGCCGGCCTCATCACCGAGCAGGAGGCCGCGCGCCACCCGCTGCGCAACGTCGTCACCCGCTCGTTGGGCACCGAGACCATGCCGAACCCCGACGTGTGGGTCTTCCCGCCCCATCCCGGCGAGCGGTTCGTCCTCTGCTCCGACGGACTCTCCAACGAGCTGGGCCGCGAGCAGATCGAGCACGTCGTCACCGCGCACGACGACCCGCAGGAGGCCGCCGAGGCGCTGGTGCGTGCCGCGGTCGACGCCGGTGGTCGTGACAACGTCACCGCCATCGTCGTCGCGCTCGACGCCGGCGACGAGGACGACTCCGACGTCGACACCTCTCCCCGGAACGGAGTGGGGTCGCAGGCGTGAGCACCACGGGGGTGGACGTCCAGGAGCAGCGGGGGTGGAGCAGCATCAGCTCTGCCGGCCTGCACGTCCTCGTCCGTTGGGACGCCGCCGCACCCGAGCTGTCCCGGCTGCGCGCGGCCGCCGCCTCGGGTGACCTCGACGACGTGCTCGACGTGCTCGCCCGCTCCGGCGTGCGCACCGCGCCCGCCTTCGTGGCGGTGCAGCACGGCGCGCCGGTCCGGGTCGTCGCGCGGGGCAGTGCGTATGCCGTGGTGTCGGGTCCCACGGGCGAGGTCACCGTGCGCGCCGCCGGTCGTGGCCCGTGGACCGACGAGGACGCCCCCGGCGGTGCGGAGCGCGTCGCCCTGCTCACGGGCGAGCCCGAACCGGAGCCCGAACCGGTGGCGCCGATCGTCGAGGTTCCCGCCGAGTCCCCGGCCGAGGGCCAACCCGCGGCGTCGGGCTGGCGGCTGCCCAGCAGGCTCGGCCGCGGCCGGCCCTCCGACTCGCCGCCCGAGCCCGCACCGACGGCGCGCGTCGCCGACGAGGTGGAGGAGCTGCCCAGCTACGACCACCTGTTCGGCGCCACCCAGCACGGCCGCCCGGACCCCGCCCTGCCGCAGTACATCGAGCCCCACGACACCGACAGCATCTCCGAGCCCGGGATCGGTCAGGCCCCCGTTGCCGCTGCCGGTGGGTTCACGCCCCCGACCGCGGGGTCTGACCAGACCCTTCCCCCGCCGCCGGACACCGAGCGGGGCCGGCCCGCCACCCCCGCGGCACCGACTGCCGCCGCGGCACCCCACGTCGCCGCCCCGCCGGCGCAGGTGCCACCGGTCTCGGCCCCCACGGTGCCGCCACCGACGCCCGGGACGCTGATCGACTCGGTGCCGTGGCGCAGCGGTGGCACCAACGTCGCCCCGCCCGAGCCGAGCCGGCCCCAGCAGGTCCCGCCGGCCCCGCCCGTCCGACCGGCCGGTGTGCACACCCCACCGCCCGCGCCGGCCCTGCGCCCCCTGGGTCCTCCGCCCGCGCCATCGCCGTCGTCGTCGCCGTCGCCTGCGCCCCCCGTCCCCACGGTCACCCCGGCACCGGCCAACGACCTCGCGGAGCTCGATCACGCCGACGACCTCGATGACGCCGAGGCCACCGTCGACCGCAGCGCCCTGCTCGCCGCCGCCCAGCTCGAGTCGGGACCGCTCGTGCCGGCCGTGCTGTGCCCGGCGGGTCACCCCAGCCCGCCGCACGCGGGCACCTGCCGCACGTGCGGCCGTGAGATCCCGGCGCAGCAGCCGTTCCAGACGGCCCGTCCCCCCTTGGGGGTGCTGCGCCTGGCCACCGGCGACGTCGTGGCCCTCGACCGCGGCGTGCTGCTCGGCCGCTCACCGAAGGTCAGGGCCGACCTGCCCGCCGCGGACCGGCCCCACCTGGTGAAGGTGCCGAGCCCCGAGAACGACATCTCGCGAAACCACCTCGAGGTCGTGCTCGAGGGCTGGCACGTGCTGGTGCGCGACCTCGGTTCCACCAACGGCACCACCGTGGCGCTGCCCGGCCAGGTGCCGGTGCGCCTGCGCCCCGGCGACCAGCAGGTCATCGAGCCCGGCACCATCGTCACGATGGCCGACGAGGTCAGCCTCACCTTCGAGGTCGGCGCATGAGCACCGCCGTGCCGCCGGAGATCCCCGGCCTTGTCTACGTCCAGCCCGTCGGTTCCGGCGGCTACGCCGACGTGTTCCTCTACGAGCAGCAGATGCCGCGGATGCCGGTCGCCGTCAAGGTGCTCAAGGCCGACGGCCTGACCCCGGCGATCCGCCAGCAGTTCTCCGACGAGGCCGACACCATGGCCCAGCTCGGCGACCACCCCTACATCGTCCAGGTCTTCCGTGCCGACACGGCTGCCGACGGCCGGCCCTACCTGGTCATGAAGTACTACCCGCCGCCCAACCTGGCGGTCCGGGCCCGGCGCGAGCGCTTCACGGTGGAGGAGGTGCTGCGCACCGGCATCCAGCTGGCCAGCGCGGTCGAGACCGCTCACCGGGCCGGGATCATCCACCGCGACATCAAGCCGGCCAACGTGCTGGTCAGCCAGTACGGCGCGCCCGGCCTCACCGACTTCGGCATCGCCGGCCAGCTCGGGCACCGCGGGGGCTTGGGCGACGACGACGGAGACGACGTCGGTGTCTCGGTGCCCTGGGCGCCCCCCGAGGTGCTCTTCGGGCAGAGCAATGGTGACGCGCGCGCCGACGTCTACTCGCTGGCGGCCACGCTCTGGCAGCTCCTCGTCGGGCGCTCGCCGTTCGAGGTGCCCGGTGGCGACAACACGGCCTACGCGCTGATGCCCCGGATCCGCTCGACCCCGGTGCCGCCCACCGGGAGGGCTGACGTGCCGGTCTCGCTCGAGCGCCTCCTGACGCTGGCCATGGCCAAGCACCCGTCGGCCCGGCCGGCCACGGCGCTGCAGCTCGCCCGCGCCCTGCAGGAGATCGAGCAGGAGCAGCGCTTCCCGCGCACGGCCGTCGTCGTGCTCGACGAGCAGGGACAGACCACCCTCGCCGACCACAGCGGGCCACGGCCCGAGGATGCCGACGACGACCGCACGCGGGTGCGTGCCCCCAAGGCGGTGCAGGCCCAGGCTCCGGCACCCGCGCGACCCAGCCCACCGGCATACCCGGCACCGCTCTCGGGGGCGACCACCATCCCGGCTGCCGGGCGGGTCACGCCGCACACCGGGTCGATGGCGTCCGGACGCGCCGACGACCTCGCCGAGGAGGGCACGGTGCGGGTCGACCGCTCGCGGGCCCGCCAGGCCGGTGGTTCCACGGGAAACATCGCAGCCGTGGAGGCACCCGACCAGCCTGACGACCGCAGCCGGGCCACCCTCAGCCCCGCCGTCGTGCTCGGCGTCGTCGGCGCGCTGGTGCTCGCCCTCGTCGGAGTCGGGGCGTGGGCCCTGGCCGGCCGCGGTGATGCTCCGGCCCCCACGCCCTCCCCGTCGGCCCCGACGCTGGCCGGTCCGAGCGACGACTCGGCGCTCGACGTGCCGCAGACCGCCGAGCTCGAGGCCCGTGGCCTTGCCGGCGCGGTGCGGTTCGGCTGGACCTACGCGGGCGCGGTCAGGGGCGACACGTTCCGGATGCGCGTCGCGCCGACCGCCGAGGCGCTGCCGGACGCGAAGTTCACCGTGGCGACGTCCACCACCCAGACCGTCAGGACGAGCAAGGGCCGCCAGCTCTGCGCGCAGGTGCAGGTCGTGCGCAGCGGGACGAGCTCCCCGTGGTCGGAGCCGGCCTGCGAGAAGGCGGGATGACGGGCATGGGGGTCACCGTCGAGTTCTGCGGCGAACAGTTCGTCGCGCCCGACGACCGTCCGCTCACCATCGGGCGGTCCGGCGACGTCGAGATCGACGACAACCCCTACCTGCACCGCACCTTCCTCCAGGTCGTGCACGACGGCGGCCTGTGGTGGCTGGCCAACGTCGGCTCCACCCTCACGGCCACGGTCGCCGACCAGAAGGGCCTCTTCCAGGCGTGGCTCTCGCCGGGCGCACGCGTGCCGTTGGCGCTCGAGCGGTTCACCGTGTGGTTCACCGCCGGCCCGACCACCTACGACTTCGAGGTCGTGGTCGACACCCCGGCCTTCATGAGCGTGGCGCCCGACCCGGTGGCCGACGACCGCACCGGCGAGACCACGGTCGGCCGCGTCTCGTTCACGCCCGACCAGAAGCTGTTGGTCGTCGCCCTCTGCGAGGGCTTCCTGACCCGCACGTATGCCGGGTCCGGCCAGATCCCGTCGTCCGCGGACGCCGCGGCGCGGCTGGGCTGGAAGGTCACGAAATTCAACCGAAAACTGGACAACGTGTGTCAAAAGCTCGCCGATGCTGGTACTCGTGGACTGCACGGGGGACCGGGGAAGCTCGCGAGCAACCGCAAGGCGCGGCTGGTCGAGCACGCGCTGTCGACGAGGCTGGTCACGGAGGCCGACCTCGCGCTGCTCGATGCGGGCGCGGGCCAGGCTGACGAGGGGGAGTAGCTGGTGAGTCCGGTGCAGGGCCGGAAGGTGGGGGTCGCCTCCGCTGCTGCCGTCGCGGTGGTGGCGTCGAGCCTGACCTGGTTCGCGGTCACGTCCAAGGGCGAGACCGTGCACGAGGCCGAGCTCAACGACGGCGGGATCTGGGTCTCCTCGGCGGCCAACGCGAGCTTCGCCCGCCTCAACAAGCCGGTCAGCCAGTTCGACGCCGGCGTGAAGGCCAACACGGCCAGCGACTCACCCCTCGACGTCGTGCAGGACGCCGGGGCCGTCGCCGGCATCTCCCTGGCGAGCAGCCAGCTCATCCCCATCGACACCCGCACCGGCCGGCTCGACGAGGCCTCGGCGGTGGCGGTGCCCGCTCCGGCGTCGGCGACCAACTTGCGGACCTTCGTCCCACGCACGGTCGACCTCAGGGGAGGCACCGTGGCCATGGTCGACCCCAGGAACGGGAAGGTGTGGGCGCAGCGCGTCGACGCCCGACAGGGCATCAGCGGCCTCGAGGCCCTCTCGGCCGGTGCCAAGCCGCTGGCCCAGGTCGGCGGCGTGGCGGCGCTCGCGGTCGACGTGCACGGCGGCGTGCACGTCGTCTCGGGCGCGACCGGCAAGGTGGTCTCGCTCAAGGCGACGGCGACCGGGTTCGACAAGCCCGTCACCGCCACGATCAGCGCCCGCACCAAGGCGGTCGACATCACCGCGCTCGGCGACCGGTGGGTGGTCTACGACGCATCGCGTGACCAGCTCTTCGCCGAGGGTCTCGACAAGCCGGTCAACGGTGGGGTGTCCGTGGCCAGCGGCGGACTGGCCTACGCCGCGCTGCAGTCCCCCGGGCCCGAGACCGACGACGTC
>Ga0307410_10000276_pt1 | contig 19814 bp, 18 predicted proteins | sample 322Ometagenome_3_FD_203707 | JGI IMG/M metagenome (GOLD analysis project Ga0307410, IMG submission 203707) | Maize rhizosphere microbial communities from greenhouse at UC Davis, California, United States - 322HYB-O-3 | ecosystem: Host-associated > Plants > Roots > Rhizosphere > Soil | place... | reverse complement strand
GGCACTTTATTTTGAAATCCGGTAATATGAAAATCTTTTACAACTCCGACAACTTTGAATTTTAAATTGCCTTTTTCATTTCCCCAGCCAGAACTTATTATAGTATTGATCGGATTTTTCAATCCTATTTTTTTAACCAGAGTCTCATTAATCAGCCAGTTATCAATAGTGTCTGAAGCAAATTTTGGTGACAAATTTCGACCTTCGACAATCTTAATTTTCATCATTTCCAAAAATCCAAAATCCATTTCAACATTTCGCGGCTGCACAAAAACACCATTATGTGTAAAACCAGAGCTGGAATTAGTACTGTTTCCAAACGTACCGGCAAAGGTAGAAGCGTCCTGTACCCCGGAAATCTTAAGGATTTCTTGTTTTGTAGTTTGGTATTTTTGCCCTTTCGTTTCGTAATCCTGATAATTAAAAGGAATTCTGATAACCTGATCTCCACTAAAGCCAAGATCTTTATTCATCATGTAATTAACCTGATTGTTAACAATCAAGGCTCCTATGATAAAAAACGCAGCAATACCAAATTGAAAAATCAACATCGAGTTTCGAACCCAGATTCCGCTTTTACTTCTCGAAAAATTACCTTTTAGAACCTTTAAAGTTTCAAAGTTTGAAATATAAATGGCAGGGAAAATACCCGCAAGAATGATTACTAATCCAAATATAAAAATAAGCTGCAGGTAAAATTCGCCGCCATTCATAGTCAAATTTTTCTGTAAGAAGTCGTTATAATAAGGCAATGAAAGCTCTACAATCGCTAAAGCGAACAAAATAGCCAGAGTTACAATAATGGCCGTTTCAAAAATAAATTGGTAGATAATCTGTTTTTTTGAAGCGCCCACAATCTTGCGAACACCTACTTCTTTAGCACGTTTTATAGCCGAAGCCGTCGCTAAATTAATATAGTTTACCAATGATAAAACAAGAATTAAAACCGATAATCCTGCCATGATATAAAGAAGCTGTAAGTTTCCTTTGCCTTCAGGAGACGATTGTCCGGAAGTTTTTGTACCATGCAGGCGTATCATTTTCAGCTGATCAAAGATAATTTTAATTTCACCATTTTCCTTGATATATTGTTCTGGTGTCTGACCGCTTTCTTTAGCATCTTTTAAAGTCCTGTTTACATAATTTACGTTATGCATTTTCTTTAAAACTACAGCAACGTCACTGTTCTTTTTGGTTTTAATCATAAAACCATAATTAAAGTTCCCCCATTGGTTATTATCCTGTTCACGAACAACTCCTCCAAAAACATAATTAGGTTCAAAAGAAGATGGTTTTACAATGCGGTAAATAGCTTTTACAGTGTAAGGTTTATTTTCATAGGTTATCGTTTTTCCAATAGGATCTTCGTCATTAAAAAGTAATTTTGCCTGCTCCTCTGACATGGCAACACTATTTTTCTCTTTAAGAATATCTTTTTTCGAACCTTTTATTATTGGAAATGGAAAGAAATCAAAGAAGTTATTATCGGATACCGTTATCTTTTTATCTATCAATTTTTTATTTTGATATTTAATTACAGATTCATTATACCAGGTATTAAAAAAGCAAATCTGCTCAATTTCAGGAATTGTTGCTTTACAGGTATTGCCAAAAGGGATAGAACTTGTTGCCCAAGTATCGCCGGTTGCACCTATAACATTAAGAACCTGATATACATTCTCTTTTTCAGGATTCCATTGGTCGTAGGCATTTTCATTGTTCCAATATAAAATGGCAAAAATCACTCCGGCAATTCCGATGCTTAATCCTAAAACATTTAAAAACGAAAACAGTTTATTTTGTTTTAAATGATAAATAAATATTTTAAACCAGTTAGCAATCATCGTTTATTTTTTTAAAATTAGTTCGGTCAGCGTCGAAACCGAAACCGTATTTTTATTTTCTAAAGTCATCATTTTGCAAACAAACCCCACCAGGATTAAAATTGCAGTTACAATAAATTTGATCATTTTAAATTTTATTTAGCGTCCATAAAAACATCAACATTTCTCTGATTTAATCTTTCAGAAAATATAACCCCGTCTTTCATATGAATTGTTTTCTGCGAAAAAGAAGCATCATAATCAGAATGGGTAACCATCAGGATTGTAGCGCCTTTTGCGTGCAGATCCGTTAGAAGTTCCATTACTTCATTACCGTTTTTACTGTCCAGATTTCCTGTTGGCTCATCGGCAAGGATAATTTTAGGATCATTCACTAACGCCCTCGCAACGGCAACTCTTTGCTGCTGACCTCCGGAAAGCTGTTGCGGAAAATGTTTTAAACGATGAGAAATATTTAGTTTTTCGGCAATCGCCTCGATTTTTTGTTTTCTGTCTGATGCTTTTACATTGTTGTAAAGTAAAGGCAGCTCGATATTGTCATAAACCGAAAGTTCATCAATAAGATTAAAGTTCTGAAAAATGAAACCAATATTCTCTTTACGGACTTTTGCCCTTCCTTTTTCTTTCAGGCCTATCATTTCCTGATCCAGCAACTTATAACTTCCGTTTGTTGCACTGTCCAGCAATCCGATTATGTTAAGCAAAGTTGATTTTCCGCAGCCTGAAGGCCCCATAATAGTTAGGAAATCTCCCTTTTTAATTTCTAAGCTGATTCCGCTTAAAGCAGATGTTTCTACTTCTTCAGTTCTAAAAACTTTGGTTAGATTTTGAATGGTTATCATAATTTTTTTGGGTTTAATGTTGTTAAAAATGTTTTTTGATTGATGATTGAAATTTTGTCCTGCACGGTTTTAAAAACCTTGTAGGTCTGTTTTGACGTTATTTTTATATCTACAAGATTTTTAAAACCGTGTAGGAGAACTAATTTAATTACTGCGAATTACTAATCGACAGCTCTTCAATATCCTTATAGTCAGCATAAGATGAAGTGATTACAGATTCTCCTTCTTTTAGGCCTTCCAAAACTTCATAATAAGAAGGATTTTCTCTTCCTAGCTTTATGTTTCTTCTTTCGGCTTTATTTCCTTTTACGACAAAAATCCATTTCCCTGCCGTTTCCTGATTAAAGCTTCCTTTTGATACGACTAAAGTTTTATTTTTCTCCGATAAAATCAGTTTTACACCAAAACTAAGTCCGTCCTGTAAAATGATTTTTTCTTTAGAAGTAAAAGCTAATTCTACGGTAAAATGTCCGCTTTTAACTTCCGGAATTACCTTAGTTACTAAAACTTCAAGAATACTCCCCTTAAATTCTACCTGACCTTTTAATCCTTCTCTGATTTTCTCAAGATAAAATTCATCTACGTCTGCGATGAGTTTGTATCCTTTTTTAGCATCTATTTTTCCGATACTCTCACCAGCCTGAAATGTTTTGCCCAAAACAGGCTCAAAAGAAGTTAATCTTCCGGACTCAGGAGCGGTAATCAGGAAATTCTTTTTATTATTTCGAAGAATATCCAAACTTTTTTCCATGGTTTCTATAGAGCGGTTAATCTGCGAAATCTGAACCTGATTACTTTGTTTTTCTTTTTGAATGCTTTGCTGAATCGTTCTTTTTCGCTCTTCCTGAAAACGCAGGTTTTCCTTAAAAGTATTCCAGTCATTTTTCGAAATCACATCTTTGGCATACAATTTCGAGTTCATATCGTACAAGCGTTTGGCGTCGTTATAATCATGTTCAATCAACACAAAATCTTTAGTCAGGTTCAGTTCCTGATTTCTGATGTTTAATTTTCCCGTATTCAGATTATTAATTTGTTCAATAATTGCCGTCTCCTGTGTCAGATAATTAAGTTCTGTATTTGGGTTGTACAAGCGGGCCAGCGATTGGCCTTTGGTAACAGTTGCACCGTTTTCGACAAAAATTTCTTTTACCGATCCTCCTTCTGTAACATTTACCAGCATTACATTCAAAGGTTCCACTTTTGCCTGAAATACAACAAAGTCTTCAAAAAAAGCTTTTTCCACTTTCTGAACAGTCAATTCCTCAGCTTTTACGTTAAGAGTTCTTTTTGTGCTAAATGAAAAAAATACAATTACAGCCAAAGCTAAAAAAACACCAATTACTATTGTGAGATTTCTAAATTTTCTATTTTTACGAGGAATTACCGTGTCCATTTTTTTAAATAATTTACTGATAATCAATAGGTAAATACTGTGCCATTAAATTTATTATTTGCAAAGCATTGATTTTAAAGAAACTCTGAAAACCATCCAAAAAACCAGTGTTCGAAAATGAACAGTTGACCGTTCAGAATCGAACAAAAAAACACATTATGCGAAAGAAACAAGCCCAGATATTGATCGTTGACGATCAGGAAGAAATTCTTTTTTCGGCAAAAATGATTCTCAAAAAGCATTTTGAAACCATTTTTACGACCAGCAGCCCCAAAAAAATCATTTCTATTTTAAATGAAAATGAAATCAATGTAGTTCTTCTGGATATGAATTACCGGATTGGTTTTGAAGACGGGAGGGAAGGGATCCACTGGCTAAAAGAAATTAAAGCTCTTTCTCCCAATACAATTGTCATATTAATGACCGCTTTCGGAAAAATCGAAACCGCAGTTGAAGGGATTAAAATTGGTGCTTTTGATTATGTTTTAAAACCATGGCATAATGAAAAATTACTCGAAATAATTGACAAAGCTGTTGATGAAAGCCGCAAAGGCAATAAAAAAACTATCTCTGAAAAAACAGAGAAATCAGAAAAGAAATATTTTACGGGTGCTTCCGCCAAAATAAAACAAGCTTATTCTATGGCTGAAAAAGTAGCCAGAACCGATGCTAATGTTTTGATTTTGGGAGAAAACGGAACCGGGAAATATGTTTTTGCTGAATTTATTCATCAAAACTCAGAAAGAAAAAAACAGCCTTTTGTGCATGTAGATTTGGGTTCCCTAAGTGACAGCTTGTTTGAAAGCGAACTTTTTGGATATGCAAAAGGAGCTTTTACAGATGCCAAAACAGATACGCCGGGTAGATTCGAAATGGCTTCTGAAGGAACTATTTTTTTGGATGAAATAGGAAATATACCGCTTCATCTGCAGGCAAAATTGCTTCATGTGCTGCAAACCAAAACCGTAACCCGCTTGGGCGAAAGCAGAGCCAGACCGTTGAATGTGAGAATTATTTCGGCAACAAACAGTGATATTAAGGCTGAGGTAAAAAATAAAACATTTCGTGAAGATTTATTATATCGTATTAATACAATGGAAATTAGCCTGCCATCACTTCGGGAACGAAAAGATGATATTGTGCCTATGGCGAATTTTATATTAGAGCAGATTGCCACAAAATACAATCAGGAAAATTGGCATTTTGAGGAAAACGTATCGCAATATTTAGAAAAATATCCCTGGAAAGGGAACATCAGGGAAATGGAAAATAAAATTGAACGCGCCCTGATTCTGGCCGATGGCAATACGATTTCTGTATTAAACCTGGATATTCTGGAATTTGAGGAAGTGCAGGAAAACGACGAAAACCCATTATCTGAAATGGAGAAAAATGCTATCGAAAAAGCGTTGTTCAAACATAACGGAAACATTAGTAAAACTGCCGAAGAATTGGGATTGTCAAGAGCTGCTTTGTATCGAAGAATTGAGAAATACGATTTAAAAAACACCTAATAAATTTGCCACAGATTATAGATTAAAATGATTTTAAAATTTTTTTTCACGCAGATTTTGCACATTTATAGAATCATTTTAATCCTTTAATCTGTGGCGATAAAAAAACACTAAGGGATACATTGATTTTAACCCGGTAATTTGTGGTAACAAAAAAATAAAATAATGAAGAATTGGAATTTTTATAACGCCTTATTTGTGAGAGTCTTATTTGTGATGATGCTCTTTTTATTTTGCGTTTTTCTAATTTATAAAATGTTTTATTATAATGCACTTTTGGTCGGTTTTTTTGCCGTTATAATGGTGTTTGAATTGTATTTTTTTATTAAGAGTCAATTATTGTTTTATGATAAAACCGTGCTTTCAATCCTGCAAAATGACTTTACTGCCAATTTCTCAGAAGAAAACAAAAAAGGCGATTTTAAGAACCTTTATCTATTGTATGATTCTTTAAAAGAAAAACAGCAAGAACAAGTATCAAAAGAACTTATTTACCGTTCCATCCTAAATAGCATTGATACAGCAGCCTTAATTCTCGAAAAAGAAAATGATACCTGGAATATTTTTATAATGAATGACTGTTTTTCTGCTTTGTTTAAAGTACCAAAAGTCAGTCATTGGAAATATCTTAAAAATTACCTGCCGTCACTTTGTAATGAGATAGAAAAGGTGGGTTTTACAGAGCTGAAAACTGCCATTTCCATTAAAATAGAAGAAAAGGATTTACAGACATTTATGCTGCAGACTTCGCACACGCAAACGTATAATAAAGAGTATTTTATCATTTTACTGGACAGCATTCAGCGGGTTATTGAGAAAAAAGAAAAAGAAGCGTGGATTAATCTGATGAAGATTATTTCGCATGAATTAATGAATTCATTGACGCCGATTCGTGCGCTTTCCCAGAACTTGCTTCAGATTGTGGATCAGGAAAAACTCGAAGAAGATGATTTTGACGACATCAAAAGCAGCATTTCTACGATTATAAACCGAAGTGATCATTTACAGGTTTTTGTCGAAAATTACAGGAAACTGGCCATGCTTCCGACTCCTGATAAACAAATGACACCAATTAATTCGCTGTTTGAAGATTGCCTTCGGGTGATGAACCCGATTCTGAAAGCTGAAAACATCGAATTGATAAACGATATAAACAGCTCACGTTCTATTTTGATTGATAAAAATCAGATAGAGCAGGTGATTATAAACCTCATAACAAACAGCATTTTTGCATTAAAAGATAAAAGCGAAAAGAGAATGTTTTTAACCAGTTATACAGAAAACAATCGTTTTTTTATCATAATATCTGATAACGGAAAAGGAATAGATCCTGAAATAAAAGACAAAGTTTTTCTGCCGTTTTTCACAACCCGAAAAGACGGCGCCGGAATCGGGCTCACACTTTCTAAAAATATCATAGAAGCACACGGAGGATATTTAAGTTACCAAACAGACAATGATAAAACTGATTTTGTTATTTGTCTGATTTAACGTGATCAACTTTGTCAAAGTTTAAAACTTTGTCAAATTTTGCAATTACTACAATTCCATTTTCGGCGCCCAAAAGTGTTTATCAAAATCTACAATTTGGTTATTAACAACCTCAATTCCTTCGTTTTCAAGAAGCTGCTGCATTAAATTTGTTCCGTCAAAATGATGTTTTCCTGTCAGGAGACCTTTTTGGTTTACGACTCTGTGTGCAGGAACATCGTCCATATTATGGCATGCATTCATCGCCCAGCCAACCATTCTTGCCGAACGTGCCGTCCCTAATGCTTTTGCAATGGCGCCATAAGAGGTAACTCTGCCATACGGGATTTGTCTGGCGATTGTATAAACTCTTTCAAAAAAATTATCTTCAGCCATGCGTTAAATTTTTTACCATTAAGTAAGAGCTTAAATTTTATGTAAAAGATAATTAAGAAAATGAAGTATTAAAGTGAGACTTAATTTTCTTAATCTCTTAATGGTTCAATTTTATAAAACCTAAATATTAATCTACGTTATAATTTCTACCCGAAATAGTAATTCAAAATATTAAAGAGAGTTACAATTGCGATAAGTCCGGTAATGCTTCCAATGATTGTATTCATGTTTCGCATCATATAATCTGTTTTCTTTTCGATTCTTCCAAAGAAAGCAATGTAGCTGTATAATGCTGCAAAAGAGCCTACAACCGAACCGGAAACAAAAGTAAAAATTACATTGTTTTCAAAAACAAAAAGATTATACGAAGCCAAAGTTACGCTTACGACAACATAATACGGAATTGGGAAAAAATTTAAACCCGAAAGTAGCATCCCAAGGAAGAAACGGCTTTTTCGGCTGCTTTTTTTAATTTTCGATTTTTTGGCTATTGGTTCTTTTGCGATAAAAAGAAAATAAATTGTCAGAATTGAGAAAATGGCGAAACCCACTTCTCTTAATAAAGTAACAACATCCGGGCGGTTGTCAATAACCTGAGCAAATAAAACCGCCAGAGAAACCTGAAAAAGAATAACCAAAACAGCACCCACAACAAACCAGAGGGCATTTCTTTTTCCTTCTTTCATATTTACTTTGGCTGCTGTCATGTTAATTAAACCAGGCGGAATGATTCCGATGAAAGCGGCAATGAAACCAGAAAGAAAAGGAGTTAGTAATGCCATTCAGTTATTTTGGTCAGTTAATATTTGTTTTTTAAAACTAAATTAATCTTTAATTTTAAAACGAATATACGTAATTGCCTTATTAATTTCTAAATATTGTTTTTCGTAAAAAGTCTGAATCGAAGTTACCACTTCCGGGCTTCCTTCATTTTTGTAAACATTATGGTTGGCATACAAAACCTCATGGCCTTCTCCGTGTAGTAATCCCAGTGTATAACCGTGCATAAACTCGCTATCGGTTTTAAGATTTACAACACCATCTTTTTTGAGGATTTTTTTATACAATTTCAAAAATTCAGAATTCGTCATTCTGTGTTTTGTTCTCTTGTATTTGATTTGCGGATCCGGAAAAGTAATCCAGATCTCATCTACTTCTCCTTCGGCAAAAATATGATTGATTAATTCGATTTGAGTACGAACAAAAGCAACATTATGCAAACCGTCATCAACAGCAGTTTTTGCACCACGCCAGAAACGGGCACCTTTGATATCAATTCCGATAAAATTTTTGTCTGGGTATTTTTCTGCTAAACCAACAGAGTATTCACCTTTTCCGCATCCTAATTCTAAGATTAACGGATTGTCATTTTTAAAGAAATCAGAATTCCATTTTCCTTTTAGAGGCATTAAATCGCCTACAACTTCTTCTCTGGTTGGTTGAAAAACGTTTTGAAATGTTTCGTTTTCTCTGAATCTTTTTAGTTTATTTTTACTTCCCACTTTTACAAAAATTTTCCGCAAAATTAAGGAATATAAACGGAATGGACGAAAGGTAATTACGGTTTAAATTTTTTAGCCACAAATTCACAAATTATATTCCTGAAAATTCGTGAATTCGTGGCTAACTTTTCTATTCTAATTTAGCTATACTCCGGTGTTTCGGGAACGGCTAATAATTTTGGATCGAGTGTTTCATCGTGTTGTGATAAATCCAGACCGATATGCTCAGATTCTTCAGAAACACGCAACGGAATAATAAAGTTGGTTACTTTGAATAAGAAATAAGCTCCGAAGAAAGTAAAAATAGAAACCAGAACCAGGGCAATCATGTGGTGCGAGAATACGTTCCAGCCACCGTGCAATAAACTGGCATTTTCGCCATGAGCAAAAATTGCAGTAAGGATCATTCCCATAATTCCGCCTACACCGTGACAGGCAAAAACGTCAAGCGTATCATCAAATCTTCTTGAAAAACTGCAGTTTACAACATAGTTAGAAACCATAGCCGTTATAAATCCGAAGAACATACTTTCGGGAACCGAAACATAACCTGCGGCCGGTGTTATCGCTACCAAACCTACCACAGCACCAATACAGGCACCTAATGCAGAAACTTTTCTTCCGTTCATTCGGTCAAAGAAAACCCAGGTTAGCATAGCTGCAGCCGATGATGTTGTTGTCGTGGCAAAAGCCATTGCAGCTGTTCCGTTGGCAGCAAGAGCCGAACCGGCATTAAAGCCGAACCAGCCAAACCATAACATTCCGGTTCCTAATAAGACAAACGGAATATTGGTCGGAATGTGCAAACTGTTTTTTCTTTTACCTAAAACAATAACGCCTGCCAAAGCAGCAAAACCAGAACTCATGTGTACTACGGTTCCTCCTGCAAAATCCTTAACACCAAAATAGCTTCCTAAAACTCCTGTTGGATACCAAACGGCGTGGCACAAAGGCGCGTATATGAAAATGGTAAATAAACTGATGAATATTAAATAAGAAATAAAACGAACGCGTTCTGCAAACGAACCTGTAATAATGGCCGGAGCAATAATGGCAAATTTCATTTGAAACAAAGCAAATAACATAAACGGAATTGTACTTGCTAATTTTTTGTGCGGTAGAACACCTACATAATCCATAAATGCAAAAGTGGTCGGGTTACCAAAGAAACTGTAAAAATGGTCTCCTGAACCAAAACCAACCGGATCTCCAAAAGCTAAACTGAAACCAACCGTAACCCACAAAAGCGTCACAACTCCCAGACAGATAAAACTTTGAAGCATGGTCGAAATTACATTTTTCTTGCCTACCATTCCGCCATAAAAAAACGATAATCCCGGAGTCATAATCAAAACCAGACAGCAGGAGGTAAGCATCCAGGCAACATCTGCAGGAATGATATTATCTGTTGTGCCGAATTCTGATAAAACATAATTATTTTCTGTTACCGTTGGCCAAAATGCACCTATTGTACATACGACACTTATCATAAGAAAGGAAATGACCCAGCGTTTTTCTATTTTCATTTTAAGTAACTTTATTTAAACCCTATTTTTTTTAGGGTCAAAGTTAAAAAAAAATAAATATTTTGGTTTTAAGGGTGGTAAAAATAGAGGCTGATCATCTATTTTAGTTGATTTTATAAAATTAGCCTCATTTTTTTGACAGTATTCTATTTTGAATGTCCAAAAAACGAGGCTAATTGATAAAAATGTTATAATATAATCCCTAACAGTTTTTGTAAAGTGCTCAAAAAGTTAGATTTATAATAAGAATCTCCGAATTTGTTTTATTTTTTCTGAAGTTTCGCTGTCAAAGCGTCTTCAATTGGGGTTTTTATTTTTGTTGCTGCATCGACAACGTCATTGGGAATTGTCATTGACAAAACATAATGCTGAATTTTCCATTCTTTTCCCACTTTTACCAAAACTCCCGATCCACGGCAGATTTTCATCTGCGTGTTTAGTAATTCATCAAACCACGCTATTTTTCCTGATTTATCAAAAAAGATATGACGTTCCAGAGCAGTAAAATTCCACGTTGTTCCTTTGTTGAAAAATGGTTTTGCCCAAACCTGAAACTCTTTTTTAGTCCAGTTTTCGGTAGCATCAGTTCCTATATAAATCGCATCATCGCTTAATGCAGAAAAATAAGCGTCGAATTTTACATCGGCAGCAGCTTTGTGCCAGGCATCAAGTGTTTGGTTGATTTTGTCTTTTTCTGTGTTTTGCGCATTCGCGAAAGCAGAAATGAATAAAAGAAGTGCAACTATTTTTTTCATTTTAAGTTCGTTTTGGTTTAAAGTTAGCAAATATTATAATAATCTCGCAAAGTCACGAAGGGGCAAAGTTTTTTTGCTACTATTATTTGACCATCGTCTTTGTCATTTCGAGGTAACTCGAAATGACAAAAAAAAGAATAAACTTTGCGATAGATAATAAGTTAAAACTTAAATTCTCTTACATCACTTATATGGTTTAATTACTATATTTGAAAGCTTTAAAAATCTACATCATGAATCCAAAAATACTAATCAGTTCGTTAGTTCTTACCTCATTACTTTTTATTTCTTGTAAAAAAGAATTAGAACCACAGGAAAACACACCAACCTCAGAATTGGTAAAATTGGGATTGATGAAAGATACGACGCAAGTAAATAAAGCAAATCAAGGAGCACAGGCACCTGCCACAAACCCAAATACGGTGTTGAATGCAACCGGCGGAATAAATCCGGCACACGGACAACCGGGGCATCGCTGCGATATTGCCGTTGGTGCGCCATTAAACTCAGCTCCTGCACAGGCACAGCAAATACAACAAACTGCAACGGCACAACCGGGGCAGACGGTACAAATGAACCCGAATCAGCAAAAAGTAGTAACAACAACAACCGTTGCAGCTCCTGTAAAAGTGGCCAAAGGAATGAATCCGTCTCATGGGCAGCCTGGTCACAGATGTGATATTCCGGTTGGATCACCATTAAATTCTCCGGTTGCGACTACTACTGCAGCAGCCACTACCGGAAATACAGCAAAAGGCGGAACAACTTCTCAAAGCATTACCGTACCGGCACCGGCAAATAACAATGTTCCTGCCTTATTAAGTACAGGAGAAACGCCAAAAGTTGCCGAAGGAATGAATCCTGCACACGGACAGCCGGGCCATCGTTGTGATGTTGCCGTTGGAGCGCCGTTGCCGAAATCATAAAGAGGAAGTGACAAATGTTCAAAGTTGCAAAGAAAACCCAGAACATTTTAAATTATAAAACAAAAAGACGTTTCAATTGAAACGTCTTTTTTTATTTGGTTTTTGAAAAATTTAGTGTTCTTTAATTTTTTCGAAAGTAGTAGTAAGTGATTTTTTTGCTTTTGCCAAAGCGCCGCTAAAAGCTTTTTCTATTGTATCAGAATGTTCTGTAACAGTGATTGGCTGTAATTTTACAGGACGAACCTCAATTGCACATCTTTTGTCGTTAAGACTAAATTTTTCTCCGTTTTCATCTCCAAAGTGAACTTCGACGCGGGTAATTTTATCCTCAAAGCGTTCTAGGCTTTTTTCTACTTCTGCAGAAAAATAGCTTTCTAATCTTGCGCTTCCTTCAATATTATTATCGGTGTTGATTTGTACTTTCATAATCGTTTATAATTTAATGATTGTTTCTCAAAGCTATTTTATTTAGGATGAAAAGCCAAGCGAGTTAAGGAAACATTATGAATTTTTTTGAGAAAAACTCAACCCTTCTTTTCAGGCTGAGCGTCCCGAGGTTTCGCGAGAAGCGCTCACAATAATAAGCAGAATTTACTTTCTTAATCAATACCACAACATTATGTTTTTTGGTATCTTTGCAGTCCTAAACTTTCAGATTATGAACAAGACAAAACTTCTGCCCGCGCGGTACGCTGGCGGTATTGGAAACAACCGCAACGCTCTGAAAGGCGTAGGACAGCTAACCCGTTCGGGTTTTATATTTCCCTAAACTTTCAGATTATGAGTGTAAATTCCCTTTCAAAAGAAACAGAATTGCGATTAAACGAATTTTTCAATCAGGAGACTGATCCTGTAAGATTCGCAAAAACAATTCGAAAAGTAAATTATCTTCTCGCCATGTCCCTAATGCGAGACTGCGAAACCATGCAAATCGACCCAAAATCAGTCGAACAAGGTTTCTTCTGGTTAAATGAATTAGCAGAAATCCTGAATCCTTATTTGGAAACTGATAATTAAGTTTTTATAAATGAAAAGCCACTGTAAAAAGTGGCTTTTTTTATTTTTCGTGATTGGTTTGTTTCGCCTGTTTGTCATTTCGAAGAATGAGAAATCTTCGTAAGTAACTCCGCAACAATTGCGTTTTATAAAAATTCAAATTGTTTTAATTTTTAATTTTGTTATGTGATCACAACCATCACATTTTACAAAACTATTATCATCTACAAACATATCTATTTCAATTTCGTAATCACAAACAGGGCAATTATAAATAACATCTATAATTTTTATAGGTGGATGAAGCACAGTCGGAATTTCTAAAATTGAAAATTCTATCATTTTGAATCATTTTTTAGGGATAAATAGTTTCTCTATTTATCCAAATTTTATGTAATCATATATAAAATCATTTATCTCTTCTCCTTCAGAATCAAACTTCAAAATAATTCTAGAGCAAAGATTCTCCACCCAATTTTCAATTTCTTCAATTGAATTAATTTTATTGAGAAAAAGTAAAAGTTTATTTTGATTTGAAAAACTATCTAAGAACATTGCAATTTCTTCTTTAAAACTATCAGCATAATTTTCATTTGGTTGCGACAAATATTTTTCTAAATGCTGAATTTTTTCTTCAAAACTTAACATAGGATTTTTATTTCAAAGATAAGCAAAAACCCGACTATACTCCGTTGTTTTAGAGTCTACATTTTGCAACTTTTGTTTCTATGGATATTAAGCAAAAATTCGGACTTAAAATTAAAGAGCTTAGAAAACTCAAAGGTTTATCTCAGGAAAAGCTAGCCAATTTAGCAGAGATAGACCGAACCTACTTACCAACGATTGAAAAAGGTGAGAGAAATGTTTCTATTGAAGTTGTTGAGCGATTAGCGAATGCTTTAGAAGTTAAAGTAAGAGACTTGTTCGATGAATAAGGCTTATTATTTGAATTTTATTTGCGATTTCTGTATAGAAGATCGAGATAGTATTTATGGGAAAATTTCTAGTGGATATGATTTAAATAAATTGACTATTCAGCAATCTAATGCTTGGCAAAGTCAAATAAAGATTCTAAAGCAGACTATATTAAATTTTAATGGAAAAGTTTATTTTGAATTTACAATTCCAAGAATGGGTAAAAGAGTTGATAATATTTTAATTATCGATAATTGCATCTTTGTTTTAGAATTTAAAATTGGTTCAAATGTGTACGAGAGGTATGCAAAAGATCAGGCTTTTGATTATGGTTTAGATTTAAATAATTTCCATGAAGGAAGCCATAATAAAGTTATTATACCAATTTTAGTTGCTGACAAAGCCAATAGTATTATAAATGTATACAAAAAGGCGATTGATAATTTATACGAAACTATTGTAGCGAATGAAAATAATTTATCTGAGGTTATAGGTGAAACTTTAGCAAACTTTAAAAACTCTGAAATTATAAATGTTGAAAATTGGGAAAACTCAATATATAAGCCCACGCCAACTATTATAGAAGCGGCTACAGCTTTATATAAAAAGCATAATGTTTCTGAAATATCAAGAAGCGATTCTGGCGCAGAAAATTTGTCGGTTACTTCACAATGTATTTCTGAAATTATAGATTATTCTAAAAATAAAAACAGAAAATCAATTTGCTTCATCACTGGTGTTCCTGGTGCAGGAAAAACATTAGCAGGATTAAATATTGCTAATTTACGTTCAAACTATGAAGAAGAAGAACATGCTGTTTTTCTTTCAGGGAATGGCCCGTTAGTTGATGTTTTGCGTGAAGCTTTGGCGAGAGATAAAGTTAAGTCCGCTAGAGAAGAAAATTCAATCATTACAAAATCTTCAGCAACTTCTCAAGTAAAATCATTTATTCAAAATATTCATCATTTTAGAGATGCTTCAATAAAAGATGAAAAAGCTCCAATCGAAAAAGTAACTATTTTTGATGAAGCTCAAAGGGCGTGGACAAAAGAACAAGCTTCAAGCTTTATGAAGAGAAATAAAGGTGTTTCAGATTTTAATAAATCAGAACCTGAGTTTCTTATTGAGGTAATGGACAGACATGATGATTGGTGCACAATTGTTTGTTTGATTGGAGGCGGGCAAGAAATAAATACAGGAGAAGCTGGCTTAGAAGAATGGATTAGGCCATTTTCAAACAAGTTTCAAGATTGGGATATTTATTATTCTTCGAAAATTGTTGAAGACGAAAATTATATCAAAGACAAAGAAGTATTGTTGATCTTAAGTGATAAAAAAGCAATCAAAAAGGATGAGTTACATTTATCAGTTTCTCTTAGATCATTTAGAAGTGCTCAATTATCGAGTTTTATTCAGGAAATAATTAATAATAACATTGAAAATGCTAAAGAAATCTATGAGCTTTTTATTAAAGAATATTATCCAATAAAAATAACTCGTGATTTAGAAAAAGCTCGAAATTGGCTTAAAAACGCTGCTAAAGGATCAGAAAGAATTGGAGTTGTAGCATCGTCAGGAGGAATTCGTTTAAGACCTTTTGGATTAAATGTAAAAGCTAAAATTGATGCTCCAATTTGGTTTTTAAATGATAAAGATGATATTCGTTCGTCTTATTTTCTTGAGGAAGTTGCTACTGAATTTGATATTCAAGGATTAGAATTAGATTGGACTTGTGTTGCTTGGGATGGAGATTTGTTTTATTATGATGAGAAGTGGAATTATAGAAAATTCAAAGGGACTAAATGGCAAAATATCAATAGTTCGGAAATCACAAATTACTTAATTAATTCGTATAGAGTTTTATTGACAAGAGCTAGACAAGGAATGATAATTTATATTCCTTTTGGCAACAATGAGGATGTTACAAGGCCAGAATTTATGTATGATGGAACTTTTGAATTCTTTAAATCATTAGGAATTGAAGAGATTTAAGATATAATTAAATTTGACTTTTTTTTAAAACTAATATCCCAAAACCATCTAAGTTTTGGGGTATTTTGGAAAGTGACCTTTATCTAAAGATTTTCAGGAAAAACAATGTTGAAATAATTTTCAAAAGCCTTGCAAAGTAGTTCTTTATCTACTTCAAATAATTCGTTCCTAATATTCCAATCTTTGATGTTTTCTTCGTCTTTCTCACAAATTTCTGCCCCCACAAGTTTTCTAGTTAATATATCGCTTAGTAAAATATTATCACAACGGTCATAGTTTGGATAATATTTTTCAATAAATAGCCAATAATTAAATTTATCCTCATCTTCTTCATCTTCTTTGATTTTGTGTTCAGATTCCTTAATTATTTCAATTTCCAGCCAGCCAACTGCTTCGTCAATACCTTTATAAAATGCATTTCTTTCTTCTCGAGAATCAAAATTGTATTTTTTTAAGTTGATGATTTTTTCAAAATCATTAAAAGCTTCATTGTTATGAAATTTCCTTATTTGATCTTTTCCGAAAATTATTTCTGCTAAATATTTCATTTTTGATAATGTTGTTTTGTTTTTTTTAAGTTGTAACTAAATCAAATGTATTTAAGTTCTAGAAATTGACCTGCGTACAATTGACCTCATTAATTTTTAGTTTTCAACTTTTTATGAACTTTATTTTTTCCAGATTTAGACATAAAAAAACCAGTCATTTCTGACTGGCATATCTTTCTGTTTTTTATAAATTATCTTTTCTTCCCCCACTTAATCTTCATTTTCCCATTTTCATCCATAGCAAGTAAGTGCAAAACAATACCACGTTCTCTAACGGCATCGCGTTCTTCTTTGCTTTCTAGTTTTGCATCGTTTTTGGAGTTACGAAGCGGAACCGTTAGCGCAAGATTGGTGCCCCGGCCAAAGGAGTAAACGCCTTCTATATCGAAGTTGAGCACGCTGGAACTTATGGTAAGATCGTTTACGTCTATTTGCTCGCCGCGAAGTGTGAGATCGCCGGATAAATCACTGAAAGTTATGTTTTTGACATCGCGAAACGGAAACGCAAATTTGCCGACTTTGACAATAGGCTCAAAATTGACTAACGCACCGTGAATGACATTAAATTTTAAACTTCCGCGCATCGAGTTCACAATCAAATCGCCTTTGCTGCTCATCAGTCCCGTTACGTTGGCTTTGCTGCTGAGTTTTCCTTTTATGTTTTTTGGGTCAAAAGATTTGATTTCGAAGTTATTAAAAGACTTTAAAAAACTGGCAATATCCACACGATTGACTTGTGCTACAGAACTAAAAATAAAATAACTTCCTTTGGGCTCGATCGCACCGTTAAAAGCAATTGTGCCTCCGGAGGTTTTTACAGTTCCGTTTTTGAGCAATAATTTGGAATCCAGCATTTGCAGGGTTGCCCGCGTATCAGTTGCTGTGAGCGCGCCGTAATTGAGTTTGTCGGCTTTTAGGTTGATGATAACAATGCATTTTTCGATTGCCGATTTCATCTGGTTGGAGAAATTGACATTCTTTTTTGCCGATTTGCTTTGAGCTGTTTTCTGTGCCTGCGTTTTTTTCAGCACTCCCAAAAACTGTTTTACATCGATATTAGGGCAGTAAATATTCCAGTTTACGACCATTTTTTCGGGCGCGTCGTAATAGAGATTCAGGAAATTATCAATTTTTCCGTTGATCTGTATGATGTTCTTTTTGTGTTTGTAAGCAATTTTTTTAATGAAAAGCGCTTGTTCTGTAAACGACAATTGCACAGCGGTTTTCTCTGCCCGAATGTTTTTGGGAACAAAATCGAATGTGGCTTCTTGTATATCTACTTCGCCAATAAAACGGGGTTTGGTAATGTATAAATCGACAATATCAAACTGAAATTTTAAGTTGGCACGGGCATGACCGCTTTCAAAATGAAACATTTTTTCATTCATCATTGCGTTTAGTTTTGTCACATCAAAATCAGCATTTATGAGTCCGGTTGCAATGGGTTTTTCTAAATTGCTAATCACAGCCTGCGGAATTTTTAGCGGAATAGTTTCGTATTCGCCCACAAAATGGGTAAGTACCACAGCCGAATTGGCATCATTAAATCCTTTTTCGACCTTAAAATTATTGGTAAAAATACCTCTGAAACTGCAATTGGTAAACACGCCGTCGGGAATTGTCAGTTCGTTGTTTTTGATGAAGGCCTGGACTACAATTTTGGGGTCGCCTTCTACATTCAGGTCACCTTTTATATCGCAGTTTACATCAATTGGTTTTTTTAAATCAAACTGATTGAGCTTGGTGCTGATGTTTCCGGATAATAAATCGGATGCATTTTTCCATAAAATATGGGTTCCGATATTGATTCCGAAAAGCGAATTATCTTTAGCGATATTAAAAAATGCTTTGATGTCAAACTGATCTGAGCCAATATTGAATTTTTGGGTCTCGACTGTTATTTTTTGACTTTCCTCTGCATACGAAATGTCCAGATTGCCTTCGACTTCTCTTTCTTTGGCAAAACTGCCATGAACGGTATTAAAAGCCAGACTGTTTATTTTGGTTTTCAGGTACAAATTGGTCTGCCAGTTATCATCATCAAATTTTACTTTTGATTCTAATTTTAGGACTTCAAAATCAAATAATTTATGCCCAAGATGATTGTCTATTATTAGATGGACATCGTTGAGGTTGATTTCCTCAATTGTAGTTTCGCGTTTTTCTTTATCTGCTGTATCTTTTTTATTTTTTGTTTTAAAGATATTGACATTAGAATATCCATTTTGGGCTTTATAGATATAAATATCGGCGTCGTTAATCAGGATTTTATGAATGTTGATTTCGTTTTGTAATAAACTCCAGACGTTTAAACGTGCTTCAATCTCTTTTGCTTTTAATAAAGTATGTTTGTGAGTTGAATAAAGTTTGTCCCTGACTTTGACATCTTTTAAGGCAAGCGTAAAATTCGGAAAACCGGTCAGGAACTTGTATTGAAAATCAGAAATATGAAATTCGCCATTGATGTTTTCATTGATTTTAGTGTTTATTTTGGCAATTATTTCTGTTTTATTGCGATTAAAATAAAAAGACAAAGCGCCTGAAGCCAGGAGAATTAAAGCCATACAGACTAAAACAAATATGCCAAACCGCTTGGCATATTTTGCCAAAGGTGCCGATTGAAACCATTGTTTTATCTGGAGTAAAGTCGCATTCATCTTTATAATTCAGGATATTAAAGATAAGGTAAAAATCTGACGATATTTCAAAAAAGCCGTACATTAGCACGTTGTAGGTTTTAACTTTCAAAATAAGAATTTTAGTACTAATATAATTAATGACAATACGTTTATAATGAAAACTAATTTATGAATGACGTTTGATTGGTTTAAAATTTCTAAATTTGTACTCAAGTTAAAGAACTAATTAAAAAATGTTCCCTCAGAGAGATCAAAGGGATGAACTTAAATAAAATTATTATGGCATTAGCAATAACAGATGCTACTTTTGATGAAGTAGTTTTGAAATCAGATAAACCAGTAATGGTAGATTTTTGGGCAGCATGGTGCGGTCCTTGTAGAATGGTTGGTCCAATCATTGACCAATTAAGCGATGAATACGCAGGTAAAGTTGTGGTTGGTAAAGTAGATGTAGATGCTAACCAGGAATTTGCTGCAAAATATGGTGTGCGCAACATACCAACCGTTTTGGTTTTTCATAACGGTGAAGTAGTAGGAAAACAAGTAGGAGTAG